>Ga0302180_10001722_pt1 | contig 17479 bp, 15 predicted proteins | sample I_Palsa_E3_2_FD_200575 | JGI IMG/M metagenome (GOLD analysis project Ga0302180, IMG submission 200575) | Peat permafrost microbial communities from Stordalen Mire near Abisko, Sweden - I_Palsa_E3_2 | ecosystem: Environmental > Terrestrial > Soil > Palsa > Peat permafrost | place: Sweden... | reverse complement strand
TTTCGGGTTTACGATTTTCTTCCTAACTGTTTCGCTAATCACTGCGCAAGCACGTGATCCAAGACCAGGGCGTTGGTAACTACTTGTTCCCCGGGCTTAAGACCGGATTTGATCTCCTGCAGATTCGAGTTATCGGGCAAAACGTCTCCACTGACCACGCTGAGGCGGCGAAATTTTTTGCCGGGCGCGGGAAGGAAAACAAAATCGCGATCGTGCATGTGCAGTACTGCGGAAGATGGAACTACGGTGTGCATCTCCGTGGTTTGGCCGCGGAAGGTGGCCTTGGCAAACATGCCGAGGCGGAGAATGCCTGGATTCTCAACTTCGATACGCACCTTGGCGGTGCGAATATTTGGATCGAGAATCGCGCCGATATTGCTGACTCTGCCCTTGAATGGCCGGTCGGGATATGCATTGAGGGTGATCTCAGCGGTGTCGCCGAGCCGGACGGTCGAGAGGTCGTTCTCGTACACATCGCAGACAATCCAGACGGAGGAGAGATCGGAAATCGTAAAAGGGCTGGGCGAGGAATAGGCCTGCACGGTGGCGGCATTTGTGACTTCCTGATCGGTGATGACGCCCGTCGTGGGGGCGACGATATCGACCATGCCCATGGGCTTGTCGGGATCATTGCCGAGGAGGCGAAGATGCTCGGTCGCGGTGTCCAGCGTGACTTTGGCGTCATCGGCTGCGTCTTGCGCGACCTCGAGGTCTTGCTCTGCGATGGCGCCGTGGGCGTAGAGGTCGACGGCGCGATTCAGCTGCTTGCGCGCGAGGAGTTCATCGGTGACGGCCTTGCGATAGGCGTCGAAGCCGCCGGCGACATCGTCGCTGCGGATGGTGAGTAAGAGCTCACCTTTCTTGACGGAGTCGCCGAGGCGCGCGTGAATGGCGACGACGCGTCCCGAAGCGAGCGAGACGACGGGGACGTTGCGAGAGACGTCAGGACTGACCGTGCCGGTGACGACCAACTCGGAGGTGGTGGGATGGGCGGCCGCTTCAGCCAGCGGGAACTGGTCGGGATGATCGACGGCGAAGAGGTTGAGATCCACATCCTGGACGACGTTGGGGGGAGGGGGCGCTTCGGCGGCGGCATCGACGTGATCGTTGCAGCCGGCGAACATCAGCGGCGAGAGCAGGGAGGCCAGAAGGAGGCTGATTCTCAGAGTTCTATTTTGCATGACGACCACCTGTGGGCCATAACGAACGACATACGACCTCAGCGCCTAAAGGCGCAAACTTACCCACGGCTTGCGCCGTGGGCTGCATTCTTGCGCTGCTTTGCGGCTGAAGCGAGAAACCTTTGTTCCATCGCGAAGCCGCGAAAATCCAGTTCTCACGCGCTGAAGAGCTGCGTCACCGCCACCCCAAAAAGCGTGAAAGCCATGCCCTTCTAACCAAACTCGAATGGAGCGCTGCCTACTTCGTGATCACTTGCCGACGGCGGGACGGACCCGCACGCGTGACTGGGTTAATTCTTTAATGTCGAGCCGTCCCTTGTGATCTGTGTCCAAGCGGTCAAACTCCGCCTCCATGAACTTCATCCATTCTTCTTTGGAGACCTTGCCACTCTTGCTGGTGTCCATGACCAGCAAGAGTTCTTTAGCGGCCTCGGTAGCGGCGGCGAGCTTCTTTTCTTTTTCAGTTTGCTCAGCCGACGGCGTCGGAGTAACTACGCCGGTGGCCTTCTCGGGTTGCGTTGGGGCGGCATTCGCTGCCATAACTCCGGCCAGGAACACCGTAACGACAACGATAGAAAGCTTAGACATAATTCCTCCCTTCGAAATCGAGCGCTTGCGCAAAGTAGGTTCCATAGGAACCCCGCCCAACCCTAGAACTTGACCATGATGTCGAAGTCGACCAACATCTCGTCCTTGCGCAGATCGGGAAACCACACGCTGCTGCTTTGCGATCCGCAGGCCGTTTGCGCGCCGCTGAGCGTCTCCTGCATCGACGAATTCCCATCATTGCAAGCGAAGTACTGCGGATATCCGTTGTTTGTATAAGGCACCCCACCCGGACCTGGCGGCGTGACTCCACCGTGACCAGTCCAGTAGGGAACGCTCGCGTGGCGATAGTCGGCCTCCCAGCGGAAAGTGATCCACTGCTTCGGCATGTAGTCAAACGTGATCGAAGAATCCCAGGCCTTGAATGGGTCCCCGGGATTTCCTGTAAAGTACGGAGCATTAATCGCAGCCGAGGACGCAGTCTCGCCGTTGATGGGCGGATCAAGCACCAGATAGCGTCCGGGATTGTTGATTTGGCCGCCGCCGAGCGTTAATCCGTACCTGTCCTTCTTGAACCATGTGCGGTTGTAGAACATGTAGCCGATGAAGCTCTGTTTGGGATCGACTCCCCCGTTCGGAAAATTGGCGCTCGCTGGCCCAAGAGGGTCCTTCTTGTCACCGTGGCAGCTCACGCCTGCTAACGTGGCCGTGCTGGGTCCGAATTCGCACCCCATATCACCGGTGAACGAGAAGGCCAGTTTGTCGAGGAACCTCTCCGGATGGTCGTAGTATTTAATCTCGATGCTGTTGTCGGTGTGGATTCGTCCACGATTCGGTATGTATAGGTCGTCATGACCGAGACCATAGTTGTTGGAAATGATGTTCATCCAGGGAAATGGCGTCCACTTTATCTGTCCGCCTAATCCCTTGCGCGTGTTGGCGGAGGCGTAGGACTGCCATCCGTTGATGATCCAGGGCTCAATCTTGAGATGCGGATTGGGGAAAACCTGGATTCGCACGCCGGTGAAGAACCACGGCGTATTGGAAGAAACGTAGGAGGGCTGGTAGGCCCAATTGTCGTAGTTGTAATAGCTGAAAAGACCGATGTACGACATGAAAATTCCCGCGTCGATGTTGATCCCGTCCAAGACGTTGATGTGATAGCCGCCGTAGGCTTCGGACAAGTATCGGTAGGCATCATTGAGCTGCCATTGCCCCTTGGTGTAGCTGGCATCATTGCGCACGGTGGCCGTGGAATACATGCCGAACTGGGTCATCACTCGGGCGCGAACGTTATCGAGGTGGAAATCGCCGCCAATACCTAATTGCTCCAGCCCGATTTCATTGGCGCGGAATATCTCGCTCGACCCGCCTTCGGAGTTATCGATCGGCTTGTCGAAATCGTAGTTATAAGTAACGTCTGCCCGGATTTCTGGAGTGAAGAACTTTGAATCGAAAGCCGTGTCTTTGTTTCGCGGGTTGCCGTTCAGCCAAGTCCAATCCCAATCGGAGAAGGGCGCGATTTGTTCTTTTTTCGCGGGCGCGGCTGAGGCGCTTGAGGGTTGCGCGGCCATGGCCTGCGTGGGTATGGCTGCCGATGTGGTGGTTGGTGCGATAGCGGGCTCGACAGCGAGCGCAGATCCGGGCGCGACCGCTCGTGTTCTCGCCGGAGTTACAGCCAACAAGGGCGCTTCGGACGCGCGGCTCTTCAATTCCTCTTCAAGCAGTTCGATGCGCGCTTTCATGGCGGCCAACTCTTTGGCGATATCCGTCGAACTTGCCGGGTCTGGTGCCGCTGCGGCTCGGCTAGGAGATACATCGGCCGATGGCGTATGCAGATCCGCGATCTTTGTCCAGCCATTCGGATGCTCCTCGGTCTGCGCGTAACACCGATAACCCTGACTCACCGCGAGGCTCAAAACAATTATCGAAGGAAAGGCTAAGACGGTTACAGCTTTATGGAATAGAGCTCTTGTAATTTTCAAGTTCATGTCCTTCCTGGTTGAAGCCTGGCTCTCAATTCAACGGCGACTGTCCGCTTTGATAAAATAAACAACCCGCCCTTGTCGTCGTGAAATCACCATCACATTCGAAAATGCATAAGGTTTGCGTAAAAAGTTCATAAAGAGCACGTAAAGGCTCTCGATCAGGCCACTCATGCTTCGCGGCGAACCCGTTTGGTGTCGCGTCTGGCAAGCGGCAACCCCTTCTCAAGTTTCCACACCTCCGTGCTCACCCTGCTCGAACGGTTGCAAACATCCAACAATTCGTAAGGCATTTGCTGGGAGCAACTAATCTCGAGGCGTGCGATTCAACAGCTCGAATGTGGTGAGAAGCCTAGCCTGCGTGGCATGAAGAAACCGTGAAGATCGGACATCAATAATTCATCTAACTCCCATAAATTCTTTGATTGGCAGAGCGGGACAGGCATGTGCGGAATGCATGGATGCGATCCGCGTGGAAGTCAGAATAAAGTGTTAGGTGGTCACGCCGCTCAGGCATCGAGCGGATTGCAGAACCGGTATCCAATCCGAACTGCGTTTCGCTTCGTTCCCAGCTCGATGGTGAAGTGACTTGCGGGGCTGTCAAGGGTCAAGATGAACGCCGCCCTTTCGGCGGCGCCCTTGACAGCCCCGCAAGTCACCCCGGAGCTCTATGCAGCACGGAAGAAAACGGCAAGACCGACAAAGCGGGGGGTACTGTGGGTCGACCGAGTTGCCAGGCGTCGCTCCTGAGCGATCCTAACGCAAAATTTTCTTCGGAAATGTGGCCAAAGCCACAAAGAACAAGAAAAGTAAAAACCCCGAGAAACGGAGGAACGGTGGAACTGACGTGCCAAACGCAAAAAGAGGGCCGCCACGTCGGCCTTGACTTTTATGACCTTCTCATAGAAGCGCTCACCGTGGTCAGAGTCAAAACGCGCAATCGCCTTTCACCAATTCTCATCCTGCTCGTAGAATGTGGAGGCACGCATCGTGTTGACCTTTAACCATCTTCGGCGACGAGTCTCGATCACCCACAAGGACGGTTCTTTGGTTGTGCGTATTGCACGCCACAATGACAGACCGCTGTACATCGTGATGCTGTTGGCATTCACCGCTGCCTTCCTGTATTTTTGCTACTTTTTCACGTCGCCATTCTTTCGTCGCCCTCTTTCAGCGGATTGGTTGTACGTGCTTCTCTTTCTCGCATTCGTCTTGCTCTGGTACTTCGTCGGGCTGCGAGTGGCCGGTTGGCGGGCATTCGGAGTTGAGGAGATCGTGGTACACGAGGACACGCTGCGTTGGACCCGCATCGCTCTGTTTTGGAAACGCAGACTTGAAATACCCACGAGGGAAATAACGCAAGTGAGAGCAGTGACGCCGTGGCACACGCTCAGCAATCGCGTGGAGTTCACCGCCCTGGGAAGGCGGCGCACTATCGGGGATATGCTGCTCCGCGATGAGGCTACAGAGATCGAGCACGCACTGAAAAAAGCAATCGGCGTGGCAGGATGATTGGCGTAACGTCCCGATTACGCTCGTAATTGGGTCAGGCTGGATCCCGCAGCTACAATTCCTGCATGGAACCGTCCCCTTCCCGCCTGCAGTTGCGTCTCGTCGCGGCAAGCTATGCGGTGGTTGGCTTTGTCTCCGCTCTACTGATCTTTGAGCGTTACCTGCAATATGTCCTTAATCCGCAAGATGTGGCAGCATCGAGCGGCATGTACGCGGGCGGCGATCTTCTGCTCGAAATCTTCATCTGCTTCCTTTTCCTTGTGCCTACGGTCGCTCTGGTGTTCGTTTTCAGGAAATCTGAATCGTACTACACAGCCTATGCGAAAGTGCTGCTCGGCTTGAGTTTGACTGCTCCGATTTCGGTCGGTTTACTTATCATCCCAGTCCTCAATCAGTGGTACTGGGGCGATGCCTGTATCTTTCGATTGGTTGCGATCCCAATAGTGATCGTCGTTCTGATTTTCAGCCGGTGGTTGACTCGCTTTGGGCGTGCTCGCCGACTGATTTTCTATGCGCTGCTGATTGAAAGTCTGACCTTCGTCGCCATTATTGCCTTTTTATTCCTCTTCTCAAAGGGCCGCCACGGCTGAGATTCCCGACTGTTCCTGCATGCCGACAGAACCGCCAGCTTCCGTCAATTGGCGTAACAGTGCGCCGTGAAAGGCGCTGGACTCCAGCGGGTGAAACTCCCGCCCGGGAACTGGTTCGCTCCACCCGGTAGATAGGATGAGAAGGTCGATCCCCGATCACGGATGGCGTTAAGCTACCAATGATCAGCGCACTCTAAGGTGCAATCAAAACAGCTAAGGAGATCGACCCTTGAAGAAGGATAGCGATTCTCGAAAAAAGAGTGAACCGACAACGAAGCGGGTGAAGTCGCGGGGCCCGATGCGGCGGGATACGAAGGAAGTGCTGGCGGAACTGGTGGGAAAACTGAAGGAAAAGCTGGATCCGAAAAAGGTGGCAGCAACGAGCGCGGGAGATGGGTATCCGCGAGGTGAGCTTCGCCCCAATCTCGATCGTCTGACGGTGGGTGTGGATCTGGGGGATCAATGGAGCCACTACTGCATTCTGGGTCTGGAGGGGGAAACGGTGGTGGAGGGACAGTTGCGCACGACGCGGGAGGACATTACCGAATTCTTTCAGGCATTGAACTCGGCTCGAGTGGTTTTCGAGGTTGGGACACACTCTCCATGGGTGCAGGAAGTGATCGGCGGTTGCGGACACGAAGTGCTGGTGGCCAATCCACGCTTGATGGAGGGGTCGAAACGGCGCAAGCGGAAAAATGATCGGATCGATGCCAACAAGTTGGCGCGATTGGGGCGCGTGGATCCGCAATCGTTGCACCCGATACAGCACCGCAATCGGGAAGTGCGGCAGGATCTGGTGGTATTACGAGCCCGAGATGCGTTAGTGGCGGCGCGGACGGAGCTGATCAACGCCACGCGGGGACTGGTGAAGAGTATGGGCACACGACTTCCCAAATGTTCTAGCGCGAGCTTCGCGGAAAAGGTAGAGGGGACAGTTCCCGCCGAGCTTCGCGACGCGCTATTGCCGCTGGTACGCATGACGGCGGCGCTGAGTGATTGCATTCAGGAGTATGACGAGAAGATTGAAAAGCTGGGCCGCGAGAAGTATGGACATACGGCGTTATTGCGGCAGGTGAAGGGGGTAGGGCCGATCACGGCGCTGGCCTACGTATTGACCTTGGAGAATCCGGACCGATTCGTGAAAAGTCGAGATGTGGGGCCGTATCTGGGACTAGTACCGAAGCAGGAGGACTCCGGGGAGAGCCAGCCGCAATTAGGAATCAGCAAAGCCGGGGACACGATGATGCGTCAGCTGCTGGTGGGCAGCGCACACTATATTCTGGGGCCGTTCGGACCGGACACGGACTTACGACGGTATGGGCTGCGGCTCTGCGAGCGTGGTGGAAAGAATGCAAAGAAGAGAGCGGCGGTAGCGGTGGCGCGGAAGCTCGCCGTCTTACTGCACTGCCTCTGGGTGAGTGGAGAGGTTTACGAGCCGCTGCGCCAGGGCATGTCCGCAACGATGACACCAGCGGGGGCTGCCTAACGGCCAGGCGAGCCCGACCAGGAAAACACGCCATAGAGTCCGAAAGGGCGCGTCGGAGGATTGCTGTAGAAGGCAAGAGCGAGGGAGCAGACATGAGTTAATGGCGCCAAAACCAAGAGTTATGTGAAAAGTTTGGCAGGCGACGACCTCCACCGCCTTGTTCGGGTGACTGCGTTTCGATTGCTGGTCTATTTAAGATCGCCCGGTAGATAGCAGCACCCAACAATCCCAGGTTCATCACGATGGTGGTGGACCTGGGCTTATCGAACCCCAACTTGCACCGGGCCCGGAAGGGCCCATTTAGAGTGCGGATAGAAGCACGGCAATGGTGGGTGGGCGTCGACCAGAGTTTCTCGTAGGACTTGGTTCGAAGCGGATCCATGATGGTCTGTGACCGAAATGAAAAAGATAATGATTGAGAATGCCAAAGGCAGAGTTTGGCTGCCGACGAGGGACACCACTATGCGGAAGACAGACAAAACGGGGGGTGTTATGGTCCCGGATTTTTCGTCTCTGCCATGGCGACGGTTCCGAACGTGTGCCGTGCGCAATACAGTTTCAGAGCATCCGGAATTTCAAGCTTGCGAGCCACATTTCTGAACGCGTGCTCGAGTCCGCTCAGTCCGGTATGGCCTGCGCGAGACTTCTTCGAAGGAAACACCCAACCTTCTCGTGCGTCCGACTCTTCAACCTGAATTGTACTGATTCCGTAATTTTCGATAGGGTTGATACGCCATCGCTTTGTGCCTTCCCTATCAGAGAACAGGCTGTCGTCAATCCAGGTGAACCTTGGGCTCGACGGACATGCCGGGGCGCAACTTATCCAGATCGCGCTGCTTCGAGTTGAAGCGGATTCGCACGGGCAGTCTTTGTACGATCTTGACGTAATTTCCGGTCGCATTTTCGGGCGGGAACAGGCTGGATCGATCTCCAGTGGCGGCGGGCATAAACTCTACTGCGCCCTCAAACGACTCATCGAGTGAATCCACGTCGATGCTCACGCGCTGGCCGACGTGCATTTTTCGGAGTTGTGTCTCCTTAAAGTTCGCGGTCGTCCAAACGTTGTCAATCTGAACCACCACGATGAGTTGTTGCCCTTGCGAAACTCGGCTGCCGATTTCCGCGCTACGCTGGCTCGCGATCCCGTCGACCGGGGCCACGATGTGGCAGTAGCTCAGGTTCAGCAGAGCCGTATCCAGCTGCGCCTTCGCCGAGTCCACGTTGGCTTTGCGAGAATCGACGGTTGCCTTGTGAACCGTGAGCTGACGGGGTAAGTTGGCCTTGTCCTCGGCATGTTTGGTCTGCTGTTGTTGCAGTGTCGCTTGTTTCTCCTCGACGATCTGCGCCGAAGAAGCGGCCGCGTAACGACTCGCCTCGACCGCCGCCTCATCCCCGCCGGCACTCGCAACGTATTGGTCATAGTCGGATAGAGAGATTTCTCCCTGGTCGACCAATTTCTTGTAGCGCACCAGATCGGACTGGGCTTTCGTGTTATTCGCTTCAGCTTGTCGGAGCTTCGCGGAATTGCTGTCGTAGTCGCGTTGTGCGCTGGCGATTGTCGCCTCCGCATTGATAACTTGCTCCACGTCCGTATCGACCGTGGCTCGGTTGGAAGTCACCGTGATGGGGACGTTCGGGCCTTCTGCAGCCGCCTGCGCGAGGGCTTGTTCATAGCCTGCGCGGGCTTGCGCCACCAGTACCTCGTAGTCGCTCGGATCCAGATCGACCAGGGGTTGGCCTGCCTTCACCGGCTGGTCATTTTCGACGTAGACCGCCTTAACCGTCCCGGCCACACGCGAGGCTATGGCGTTGAGGTGCCCGTTGATTTGCGCGTCATCCGTTGACTCGTAGGTGCGGGAGTAGAGCCACCACGCGATCCCAGCCACGAGCACAACGACCCCGACAGCTATCCCGATAATGATTCGTCGCCGCTTGGTGGCGGGGTCCACGGGCTTCTGCTCTTCTTTTTTCTTATCGTCGTCCTTCTCTCCCTTCTTATCGTTGTCGTTCTCTACGGAATTGCTCTTCTCGTTCTGATCTTTGTCTTTCTGATCGCCGTCCTTCTGGTCCTCGCCGTTTTGACCGTTGCTTTGCGATTTGTTTCCCTGGTCGCCGGGTGCGGGCTGCCTTTTCTCACCCGTGCGCTGATCGAGTTCTTGCGGCTTTTGATCTTTTTCTTCTTCGTCAGTCGTAATAGGCATGGTCAATTTCCTTTCAGCATGTTCGGAATGAACTGTTCGGCTTGTCCAGTCGCCCTGGCAAAGCTGATCCGGGCCAGATTGAGAGAGAAGAGAGTGCTGACATAGTCCCGCTCCGCTGAGGCGACGGTCTCTTGCGATTGCACGACCTCCACTGAATTCGTGACGCCCGCGGCGAATCGGTCGAGCGACTGGGTGAGAATTTCGGCAGCCACTTTGCGATTCTCTATCGCGACCGCGATCTGTTCGGTCGCTACCTGCAAGTCGACATAGGCTTGCCGCACATCAAGTTCGACCACGCCTTTTTCATCGGCATATTCCGCTTGGCGCTGACTGAGCGCGGCATCTGCCTGTTCGACATCCGCTCTTACGCGACCGCCTTGAAAAATCGGGATGGTGACCGTGGCTGCGGCTTGAAAAACAGAAACTCCCTTGTTCGGGTTTATCCCCTCGAGGCCGTAGTCGCCCTTGACCCCAAGCGACGGGAGATCCTCCGCCTTCGAGGCTCTGTGGGCTTCGCTTGCGGCCTTCAATTGCAGCCGGGCAGCCTTAAGATCGGAACGCTCCTCGAACGCAACTTTCAGCGCTTCTTCGAGCGAGACCGCCTCGGGCACCTGGACAGGCAGGTCTTCACTCAACGCGAGTACTTGGCCCGCATGGAGGCCGATAAGCCTGGCCAATTGCATGGTCTGTTTCTCCAGGTCCCCGCGCAAAGAGATCAGCCTCTGTTGCTCCGTTTGATATTCGACAAAGCTCTTATTCCGGTCGATGGAGGCTTTCGTTCCCGCCTGGTACTGGTGCTCGATTTGCTTGAAGGTCGCGCCCGCCTGCCTGACCTGTGATTCCTGGGACAACACATTGGCTTTGCTCGCCAGGACTCGAAGGTAAGTTCCGCCGACCGCCAAAACGATGAGTTCGCGTGCATCCTGGGCGCTCATCTGCGCCGCTTCTGCCGAGGCCTGCGATTGACGCAGGTTGTGCAGCGAAGTCATGTTGAGGTCCTCGCTGACATTGGCCAGCGCGCTGTAGTAGTGGAACGGTCCCACCGTGGTTGGGATCGGCAGGGTGGGGCCGAATGCGCCGGAGCTGAGTCCTTGGGTCGCGAGATCGATCTTGGCTCCATTTTCAGATACGGTCCCGTAGATATTCGGCAGCATCTTGCTGAGCGCAGCCAGCCGCTCTCCACGCAACTGTTTCACTGAAGCATTCGCACTAATGGCCCCCAGGTTGAAGCGCAGGCCGCGGCGGATCGCATCCGCAATGTTCAGCGTAAGCGGGCCTTGCGGCACATCCGGATCAGGCGTGCTTCCTTGGTAAGCGCCCGAAACTTGTATGGTGCTGTTGACCGTGTTGACGCTGGAACTGGCGCCGTTTCCGCTGGAGGACTGCTCGGCCTGAACGGCGCCACCGCTCTGCGCCCTGCCGGAAGGCGACACCTGATCGGCCCTGGGAAGCGAGGATGAATCCGTTTGCTGGGCGAAGCTGGCGTCGCCAAGCACAACCAAGGCAATGGCCAGGATGCCGCAAGGGATAAGGCGAATAGCGAATCCTCGGTTCATTCCCCCGCTCCTTGAAGCATAATTGCGCGGTTGTGGAAGGTGAATCCCACTAAGGCCACTTGCACTCGGAACAAATTTATGAATGGCAACTTCAAGTGTGATTTCTCCTTGCCGTTTCGCTCCAGGGCTCCTCACTCTGCACCTGCTGGGGCTCCCTCGCCGGGTTTGTTCTTGCTTAGCAAGAAAGCGCAAAGGACCATTCCCAGCGCCATCCAGCACAGCAAGCGATAGACGTCCGCATACCCCAAGGCCGCAGCTTGTTGATTGAGCTGACTGTAAATCTGTCCACGGGCCATCGCGTCCCCTCCCGGACCACCGCCATACGCCTTGGCGAGCGCGTCGAGCCGTTGCGCAAAGACTGGGTTTGCCGCCTGCATATGATCGGCGAGCCGATTTTGATGAAATAGCGAACGATTTGTAACGATGGCTCCAGTAACCGAAATGAAGATGCTGCCTCCGACATTGCGGGCAAAGTTGATAATTCCGGAGACTTGATTACTCGCTTCTTTGGGCAGGCCCATGTAAGCGGCGTTGGTGATCGAGATAAAGCACAGCGGAATGGCAGCGACTTGCAACATCCGCAACCAGGAGCCGAAGCCGAAGCTCATCGACAAGGTGACGTGGGTAGAGCTGTAGTAGAAGGCAGCGGCAAAGAAGGCGAAGCCGCCTACGGCGAGATTGCGTGCGGCAAACTTGTCGCTGGCGAGCCCAGATAGCGGCGCAAGTATCAAAAGCACAAGGCCCCCGCCCGTGAGTGCCTTTCCAGCAACTGTTGCGGTATAGCCCAGAAGCTGCTGCGAGAACTGCGGCTGTAACACAGTGCTCGCGTTGAGAAGTCCGCCGACCAACATCATGAGGAAGGCACAAATAGCGAAATTTTTAAACTTGAATAATTTGAGGTTCATGATCGGGTTCTTGGCGTCCCACTCCCGCCAAATCAGCCCGATCATGCCCAGGACAAATAGGGCCGCACATATTCGAATGAAGCCAGAAGCCATCCAATCGTTCTCTTCCCCTTTGTCGAGCATCACCTGCATGCCACCCATGGCGACTGTCAGTAAGCCCAGACCGATGTAATCGAGCTTCTTGATATTCGCCAGCGTCGCTTTAATCCAGGGAGGATCTTCCACAAAGCGCGTAACCAGGATGAACGCGAGAATGCCAACTGGAATGTTGATATAAAAAATCCATCTCCAGTTGTAGTTGTCAGTAATCCATCCGCCGATGGTTGGCCCGATGGAGGGAGCCAGCACGGTGACGAGAGCGTAGAGAGCGAAAGCCTGGCCACGCTTCTTTTCATCGAACGAATCAGCCATGATGGCCTGCGCCATTGGTTGCAGACCCCCGCCCCCGGCACCCTGCAAAATGCGGCAGATCAATAGCATCGGAAGTGAGACCGAAATGCCGCAAAGGAAGCTCGAAACGGTAAAGATGGTGATGCACAAGAGAAAAAAACGCTTGCGCCCGATAACGCTGGATGCCCAGGCACCCATGGGAAGAACGATGGCGTTCGATACCAGGTAGCTGGTGAGAACCCAGGTTCCTTCGTCGGTGCTGGCGCCTAGATTGCCGGAGATGTGAGGCAACGCGACGTTTGCGATAGAGGTATCAAGCACCTCCATAAAAGCGGCAAGCGCCACGGTTGCCGCAATCACCCAGGGATTGACGCGCGGCTTCCATTGTCGCTCCGCAGAGCCAGGCGCCATAAGCTAGTCCGGATTCGGCAGTGCTACACGTGAAACCTAGCTTAGGCCCAGAGCGGAATCCAAACTGAGCAAAAGGGAACAACTTTGGATTGTTTCTCTGTAAGACGATGCGGACTGCGCAAGAACATGCTGGCCTCGTCGTGAGTAGGGTAGATTGCCGCTTAGAGTCCGAAGTGGTGCTCTCCTCCACGCATGCGAAAGAGTTGTGTCGATGGCTTGCCGGTAGGAGCTTCGGGACGGGTTTTAGGCTGGGAAGCGATCCTGCAGGCCCGGGGATCAGGGTCCTTGTTACACTCAAGGCCCTGACCTTGGATTGCGCGGGGGAAACCACTTTTTACCCTTGGTTGAGTGTGCCCTGCTCGGCAGCGAGGGCTCATCGTCCCTGCCGTTCGCGGTCGGCACGATGCGCTGCGAAGACACGGATCGTTCGAGTACAGTTTTGAGCAATCCGGTAGTCAAGAAGAAGTGATCCCAGCTTCCGGTTGGCGGACGATCCGCTCCGAACTAACTGCGGCTTCAACCCCTGACCAAGTCCACGCCTGCCAGATGATGACCGAGGTGGCCACAGTTTCGATCGTCGCGAAGAACAAGTACTCAGGAAGACCGGGCGGCCTGCCCCATCCGGCCAGAGGCGGAACGAAGGTCAGGAAACCGTTTACAAGGGTGCAAATTGCACCAGCGATGATATTCGTCAGCCGGTTCGCCCTAAACGGAAGTAGTCGACATGCCAGAATCATGGCGATGGGTATTTCCATCAAGACCGCTGAACCCGCCAGAGCCCATGGTGGGAGATGTGGGGCGTCGGCTAGATTTGGCAAGCCAACAATAACCCACAGGGCAAGCACGTCCGCATACAGGTAGTTAAAAAACGCGAAGATCCACAATTGAGACAACCGTTCCTTTGTGTCATGCATGTCAACCTACTGAAGAGCAATGCAGGATATGAGTTGCGCTCCTGCGCTCTGTACTGTGCATTTGAGCACTTTGGGAATACGGCCGAGAACATCAAAAGGTTGCAAGGTATGAGGGAGTATCCGAAAATTTCTGTGATTGAGATAAACTCGTGCGAGGTTCGGCCAACCAACTGTTTGTAAGGCGATTGCACAAGTATGGGCGCTTTTCGTTCGCGTTTGGGCGGGATGATAAGTGTTAATTTTGATGTTTTCGCCAATCATATTGGCTTCCCATATCCTTCAGTAGACTGTTCTCATACCTAGCAACAACAATCTAGCAACTGCATCTCTTGCGTCTTTTTTGGGCACTCATCCGTATTACGAGTATGGTGGGGGCGACCGCACTATCGCTGGAGGGGCTTGTGGCAGTGGATGCGGATGTGGTCCGGCTTCGCCGAGGCGACCTGAACGCTCTCTCGGAACTGATTACCCGGTACCAGAATCGGCTGTATCGGTACCTGCTGCGCATCGTGCGGCAGCCCGCCGAGGCGGAAGACCTGTTCCAGCAAACATGGTTGAGAGTAGTCGAGAAGATTCGTTCCTTTGATGCAAGCCGCAATTTCGACGCCTGGCTGTTCACGCTGGCGCGCAACCTGGCGATCGATCATTTGCGCCGGATTCGTCCGCAGAGCCTGGACGAGCCGCTCGCAAACAGCTGGCATAGCGAAACCGTGGCGGACCGGATTTCTTGTAAAGACCACACGCCGCTAGATCACGCGCTCGCGGCCGAGCGCCGAACGGGGATCAGCGAAGCGATGGCGCGGCTGCCGATGATGTATCGCGAAGTCCTCACACTGCGGTTTGAGGATGAGATGAAGATTGAGGAAATCGCGCAGGTTACAGCGGTTCCGGTATCAACGGTGAAGTCGCGGCTGCGGCGTTCGCTGGAACAATTGCGTTACGCGCTTGAAGCGCGCTAATCGAGGAGTGGCATGGCAATGAGCGAGCACGACAAGATTCGTGAACTGCTGGCGTTGGCCGCAGCCGACGCGCTAACGAGCGCGGAAGAAAAGCAGGTTGCGGAGCATGTGCGGTCTTGCATCGCCTGCTCGAACGAATTGTGGGCTTGGCGGCCGATTGCGAGCGAACTCCGTCGATTGCCGACGCCGCAGCCTTCTTCGTGGCTGGTGCAGGCCACGCTGGCGCGTGCGGAGGCGAAGCTCGCCGAACAGGCCGAGCACGATTGGAACCGCCGCGTAATGATTGTTTTAGTGGCGTTTGCGTGGCTGCTGACGATTGCGAGCTGGCCGGTTTTCCACTTTGTGAGCGGACGTTTCGGGAGTTCGCTCGAACCGCAGTTCAGCCATACGTGGATCAGTTTTGCCGCGTTCACCGCGCTAGGATGGCTCGCGGGAGGGGTGGCCGCGGTGATGCTGGCAATCCGGCAGCGCGGCGAAAGGAGGCTGGCATGAGCCGCTTCACAAAGGAATTGCGCGTGATTCCAAAGGCAGCGTGGATCGTTGCATGGTTCGCCTATTTGTGCGTCACGGTGCCGTTGTTCCTCTTCGTGGCGCCAACGGATCCGGAGATGGGCAAATGGCCGCGCTGGGGTCAAGCCCTGCTCATTTACGGATTTCTCCTGCTCCAGGTGGCTTGGGTTGCGCTGGTCGGATACATCTACGGCGATGCGAAGCGGCGGCAGATGCGGTACGTAATGTGGACGCTGCTGGCGATCTTCATTCCTAATGCGATTGGGATGATCTTGTACTTCATTCTCCGCGACCCTCTGCCGAAGCCGTGCCCCGGCTGCGGGCATGTCGAAAAGGCAAAATTCCCATTCTGTCCGCGCTGCGGCACTTTGCTGCAGCCAACGTGCCCGAAATGTGATAAGCCCGTTGAGCCTACTTGGGCGAATTGCGCGCATTGCGGACAGCAACTGCCCGAGCCGGCGACGCGAACTACACAAAATCCCTCTGTGGCGACGTGACGCCGTGCGCCTTCGCGCGGCTTGCGGTCCGAGATCACTTCGCTGACCAATTCCACCGGGACTCTGGGCAGCACGAGGACGAACCTGACGAAGGGGAATGACGGTATAACCGTGCCATGGCTGACCGTGTAATCCACATCTCCGAAGCGGGAGCTGCGAGCGACTTCGCCGGACTACTGGCGCGCGTGCGCGCGGGTGCTGAAATAGTGATCGAAAGCGACAAGTTGCCCGCGGCGGTGGTTCGTCCCGCCGAACCGCATGTGCGGTTGCTTTCGGAATCTCTACGTCTTGCCAAAGAGCATGCTTCCAGGGCTACGCTCGATGCCGAGCGGCGCGGCGACACAGTCGAGCAACTCATCGAGAAGATCGTGAAAGCGACGGGCGATCAGGAATCGGCACTCTCTGCCATCGGCTCCCCGAACTCATCCACGGCATTTATCGCGCTCAGACCCCGGAGATACGCCTGCGCGGCGAATCGTTTTTAAATGAACTGATGGCAGATCTGACGGTCTATCCGTACACAAAAGAAACCGCGTTGCTGGCCGGCAAAATCGACGGAGAGCAGCAGAGCCATGGGGTGGTGCTTCCTGAAGTAAGCCAAAGCCGAATACGCGAAGCTGCAATAGCGCCTTTCGACCCATCACAAAGAGCCGAACAAGTTTGGCAATACCTCCCCTGCTTTGCCCAAATGACATTCCGTGAACGAGGAGGCGTTCGCAGGATTTCCTTAACTCATCTACTCATAAGACTTTCCCAAACATTTTAGAAGTGAGCAATTGTGATCAGTCACGCCATCGTGGGAACAGTACTCTGGCATCAGCTTCAACGATGTATTGCCCTCTCAGGGCGAAAAGCTTGGTAGGGCGGTCATGGGTTAGCGTCAGGTGACTGACATTCTGACTCTCAAGACCGCCCCTTTTCAACGTTTCACCTTCCGTACATCTCGTAATGCGTGGAGCACGGCTCTAGCTCAAGCAAGAAATCCTTGTCGAAATCGTAGTATTTCGCCACGCTGATATCGTCTCCGGCAAAGGCGCGGATCGCATCCTCAGACTCCCAGAATGTGACCATCAAGAAATGTGCGGTATCGCCTTCGATACGACGGAGCGCATAAGCGCCCTTGTTGCCAGGGGTCGAGCGGTAATCGGGTATGGCGACGGTTCGCATCAAGGTTAGGTACTCGTCGCTTTTGGCTGCAGGGGTCGCACCGTGCCAGATTCGGGTGACCATGTTCAACTCCATGCGTGTCGTTTGCGTCCAGAACAGATTAGATGTCGCACCGGGCGATTGCACTCACGATCCGGACAGGGAGCACTTCTAGAAGCGGAAAATGAGCAGCACGTCGATTGTGCGCTGATGACTCCCGACATGAGCCGTTCTGCACAGTATTCCTAGCCCAAGTGAACGAACCTGTTGTCGGTGTGAAAATCGAGGAGCAAGAATGTTCTTAACCAGCAAAGCCGCCTGCGCTGGGGTTGTCTTCCTATTGCTGACGACGGGGATCAGGGGGCCACGCCAGACTGTGCTCGCTTCGGCCAATCTCAGCAAAGAAGCGCCAGCGGTCTGGCATAGGAATGATGTCAAGAAGATGCAGGGAACTCTGCGGGACGAAGGACACTACAGCGGGAAGGTCGATGGTGTTTTGGGCCTCCGAACCCGAGCGAGCGTTCGCGAGTTCCAGAAGACTGAGAATCTGTCAGTCACAGGGAAGGTCGATGCTCAGACGGCCGGTAAACTCGGAGTCAAACCCGAGGGTCGCGAGGAGACTGGCTACGAGGCTACCCAAGGTAAACCTTCGGCATGTATAAAACGGGCAAAAAGCTCAGGACGAACAAG
>Ga0302180_10001721_pt1 | contig 17484 bp, 12 predicted proteins | sample I_Palsa_E3_2_FD_200575 | JGI IMG/M metagenome (GOLD analysis project Ga0302180, IMG submission 200575) | Peat permafrost microbial communities from Stordalen Mire near Abisko, Sweden - I_Palsa_E3_2 | ecosystem: Environmental > Terrestrial > Soil > Palsa > Peat permafrost | place: Sweden... | reverse complement strand
TCGACATCGCATTTGCCGACAGCAGCTCTGTCGCGGCACGCCTGCTGGTTGCCGCCGACGGCGCGCGGTCCTCTATTCGCGAGCGCGCGGATATCGCCGTGCATGGCTGGAATTACGGCCAGTCCGCCATCGTGATCAATGTCAGCCACGAACGCAGCCACAACGGCCGCGCCGTGGAGCATTTCCTGCCGGCCGGCCCGTTCGCCATCCTTCCGCTCAAGGGCAACCGCTCGTCGATTGTTTGGACTGAGACCGCCGCGGAAGCGAAACGTCTCGCGGCCCTACCCGATGACGCCTTCCACGCCGAACTCGAGCGGCGCTTCAAGCTTCATCTCGGCGACATCACTGCCGTCAGCGCGCGGCGCGTTCATCCACTAGGATTTTTTGTCGCCCGGTCCTTCACCGCCGAGCGCATTGCACTCGTCGGCGACGCCGCCCACGTCATTCATCCAATTGCCGGGCAAGGCCTCAACATGGGGCTCAAGGACGTCGCGGCGCTCGCCGAAGTGATTGTCGATGCCGCGCGACTGGGCCTTGATCCCGGTGCAGCAAGCACACTTGAACGCTATCAGCGCTGGCGCCGGTTCGATACCATGACCATGGGACTTGCGACCGACGGGCTCAATCGCCTGTTCTCTAATCGCTCCGACGTGTTGCGCATCGTTCGCGACATCGGACTAGGCCTGGTTGACCGGGTACCGAACCTCAAACATCTTCTCATCCGCGAAGCGGCAGGCCTCGTCGGCGAAGTGCCGAAATTACTGCGCGGCCAATCGCTCTAACAATCATGGCGCTCAATCACATCGCGGTCGTCGGCGGCGGCGCCTGGGGAACGGCGCTGGCGCTGACATGCGCACGCGCCGGCCGCAAGGTGACGCTCTGGGAGCCCGACCCTGACCATGCTGCGCATCTGCAGCGAACGCGCGCCAGCAAATATTTGCCGGGCGTCGCCCTCGACGACGCCATTGTGGTCGCCGGTGAAGCGGCCGCCGCTGCCGAACCGGCGGCTCTCCTCTTGGTGGTGCCGGCGCAAGCGGTGCGGGCAGTGGCGCAATCCCTGGCGCCTTTGGTTGCGGCAGAGACGCCCATCGTCGTCTGCGCCAAAGGCATTGAGCGCGGCAGCGGGAAATTCATGACCGAGATTGTCGCTGCCTGCATCCCCGCCGCCGTGCCGGCCATTCTGTCCGGACCAAGCTTTGCCGCCGACGTCGCGCGCGGCCTGCCAACGGCGGTAACGCTCGCGGCGCGCGACGAAAAGCTCGCCAGCGAATTGGCGCACGCAATCGGATCGGCGCGCTTTCGGCCCTACCACTCCGCCGATGTTCGCGGCGTCGAGATCGGCGGCGCCGCCAAGAATGTGCTCGCCATCGCCGCCGGGATTGTTGTCGGACGCGGCATGGGCGCCAGCGCCGCCGCCGCGCTGACCACGCGCGGCTTCGCCGAACTCATGCGCTTCGGCAGGGCCTACGGCGCCCAGCCTGAGACGTTGATGGGGTTGTCAGGCCTCGGCGATTTGATCTTGAGCTGCTCGAGCCCGCAGTCGCGCAATTTCACCTTCGGGGTCAATCTCGGCCGGGGTCAGCGGCCGGAGGCCATCAATGCCGGTTTGGCTGAAGGCGTTTTTACCGCCGGTGTGCTCCTCGACATGGCGCATGAGCGCAATGTCGACATGCCGATTGCCGCCGCCGTTGTTGCTCTCCTTGACGGCAAGCAGACGGTGGATGAAGCCATTGAGTCATTACTGACGCGGCCGCTTCGCGCGGAAGGGTAGAGTTTTTTGGCCGTCATGGCATGACGGAGCAAGGAAATATTGGAGGAATGTCATGGCCTATTGGCTGTTGAAGACGGAGCCGGAAGAATTTTCCTGGGATGATCAGCTCAAAAGCGGCGCCAAAGGCGAGGCGTGGACCGGCGTCCGCAACTTCACCGCCCGGCGCTATCTGAAGGAAATGAAGAAGGGCGACAAATTTTTCTTCTACCACACCGGCGACGAGAAGCAGGTGGTCGGGATTGGCGAAATCATCCGCGAGCATTTTCCCGATGCGACCGCCGGCAAGGGCGAGCCGTGGGTCGCGGTAACGACCGCGGCCATCGAGCCGTTGAAAAAGTCGGTGACGCTTGCCGCCATCAAGGCCGAGCCGAAATTAAAAGACATGGCGCTGGTGAAATACTCGCGTCTCTCGGTCCAGCCGGTGACGGCGGAGGAATGGAAACTCGTCTGCAAGATGGGTGGATTGTCCGCGCGCTGAGCGCCGTCCTTTGGGTCCGTGTCAAGGACCGCACAAGCCTGTTTCAATGAGACTTTTGGACCGCTTGTCCGCGGCGACAGCGCTGCCGATAATGTCGCCCAGGGAGTGAACGCGCGTGTTGAAGCGCGTGCCTGGAGGACGAGATGTCGGAGAAGATCTACGAGGTGCCGGCCGAATGGGCAAAGCGCGCCTTCATCAACGACGCAAAATACAAGGAAATGTACCGGCGCTCGCTGGCCGACCCCGACGGCTTCTGGGCGGAACAGGCCAAGCGCCTGCATTGGTATCGGGCGCCGACCAAGATCAAAAATACTTCGTTCGATCGGCCCCATGTTTCCATCAAGTGGTTCGAAGACGGCACGCTGAACGCCGCCTACAATTGCATTGACCGCCATTTGCACGAGCGCGCCGATCAGGTCGCTATCCTTTGGGAAGGCGACGATCCAAAAGACTCCAAGAAGATCACCTACAAGGAGCTGCACGATAACGTTTGCCGCTTCGCCAACGTGCTGCGCAACAGAAACGTCGCCAAAGGCGACCGCGTCACCATTTATCTGCCGATGATTCCCGAAGCCGCGTACGCCATTCTGGCCTGCGCGCGGATCGGCGCCATCCATTCCGTGGTGTTCGGCGGCTTCTCGCCGGACTCGCTGGCCGGCCGCATCGAAGACTGCAAGTCGAACGTCGTCATCACCGCCGACGAAGGTTTGCGCGGCGGACGTAAAGTACCGCTCAAGGCCAACACCGACGCCGCCATCGACAAAGCCGGCGGCGTCGACCACGTCATCGTCGTCAGGCGCACCGGCGCGGCGGTCAATATGCTGCCCGGCCGCGACGTTTGGTACGACGAGGCCGCCGATATGGTGACGGCGGAATGCCCGTGCGAGCACATGAACGCGGAGGATCCGCTGTTCATCCTCTACACGTCGGGCTCGACCGGAAAACCGAAGGGCGTGTTGCACACCACCGGCGGCTATCTGGTGTTCACCTCAATGACGCACCAAGATGTGTTCGATTATCACGATGGCGATATTTATTGGTGCACCGCCGATGTCGGCTGGGTCACCGGCCACAGCTATATCGTTTATGGGCCGCTGGCGAACGGCGCCACGACGCTGATGTTCGAGGGCGTGCCGAACTATCCGACCGCCTCGCGCTTTTGGGAGGTTATCGACAAGCACAAGGTCAATACCTTCTATACCGCGCCGACGGCGATCCGAGCGCTGATGCAGGCCGGCGATGATCCGGTGAAGAAGACCTCGCGCGCGTCGCTGCGGCTCCTCGGTTCGGTCGGCGAGCCGATCAATCCGGAAGCCTGGGAATGGTATCACCGCGTCGTCGGTGACGGCCGCTGCCCGATTGTCGATACCTGGTGGCAGACCGAAACTGGCGGCATTTTGATTACGCCGCTGCCGGGCGCGACGCGATTAAAGCCGGGTTCGGCGACGCGGCCGTTCTTCGGCGTCGTACCGCAAATCGTCGATGCCGAGGGCAAAGTGCTCGAAGGCGCGGCCACCGGCAATCTCTGCATCGCGGACTCGTGGCCTGGGCAGATGCGCACCGTCTATGGCGATCATCAGCGCTTCGTCGACACCTATTTTTCCGCTTATCCAGGCAAATATTTTACCGGCGACGGCTGCCGGCGCGACGAAGACGGCTATTACTGGATCACCGGCCGCGTCGACGACGTGATCAACGTCGCCGGCCATCGCATGGGCACGGCCGAAGTCGAATCGGCGCTGGTCGCCCACCCGAAAGTCTCGGAGGCCGCGGTCGTCGGCTATCCGCACGACATCAAGGGCCAGGGCATCTACGCCTATGTGACGCTGATGGCCGGCGAGAAGCCGAGCGACGAGCTGCGCAAAGAATTGGTGCTGTGGGTGCGAACCGGAATCGGCCCGATCGCTTCGCCCGATCTAGTTCAGTTCGCTCCCAACTTGCCGAAAACCCGCTCCGGCAAAATCATGCGCCGCATCCTGCGCAAGATCGCCGAAGACGAGTACGGCAATCTCGGCGACACTTCGACGCTCGCCGATCCAGCCGTGGTCGATGATCTGGTGGATAACCGGCAGAACAAGAAGAGCGTTTAGCCGGTCACGCCGCATCGATAGCCGGGCGCGCCCGCCCGGACGACTTCACTGGCCGTGGTTGCGCGCAAGACACACCTTTCCCGAAAAATTTGGGAAAACTTCACCCTGTTGCACGCGCGCTGATGAGCGGCCGGGCGTCTTCGGTTAAGATCAAGGCTGGCTGCCATGCCGCCGCGGGGCCGGCTTGGCAGGGGTCCGCAACGGGGAATTTGCAAATGCGAGGAAAGATTTTGCTGTCGGCGGCGTTGGCCGCTGCCATCATGGGTTCATTGGCATTCGCGCCGCAAGGCGCGCAAGCGCACGGCGCCATCGTCGCCGCGCCCACCACGGTCTCGGCGGGGACTATTGTCGTGCGCACCAGCGAGCGGCGGCTCTATTACGGGTTGGGCGGCGGCCGGGCTATCGCCTATCCGGTGGGTGTCGGCCGGGCCGGCAAGCAATGGTCGGGCACGTCCTACATTAATGGCAAGTATATCCATCCCGATTGGGAGCCACCCTCCGTGGTGCGGGCCGATCATCCGGGCTTGCCGAAGGTGATCAAGGGCGGCTCGCCGCGCAATCCAATGGGTGTTGCGGCCATGTCGCTCGCCGGCGGCGAATATGCCATTCACGGCACCAACCAGCCGGGCTCGATCGGCCACTTTGTGTCTTACGGCTGCATCCGCATGTTCAACGAGGACATCAAGGACCTCTACGAGCGGGTGAGCGTGGGCACCGAGGTCGTCGTCCAATAGCCGGATGAGGGACGACTAGAGTCCCTCTTCCGGCGTCAACACCACGAACCGCGCCGGCCGCCGTCGTAGCTGCGCGCGAAGCCGCCATTAAGCAGCGCCGTGGAAATGTCCGGGGTGTCGCGTGTGGCGGCGAGCGCATCGACCCGGCCGCCATATTTGTCGATACCGATTCGCGAAACCGTCACGGGGCCGGCAGCGAGCATAGTCTCGAGCGCGGTGCGCGCGGCCTGCGCCCTAGCGGCTTCGTCGGCACAACGCGCGTGCAATTCCGGCGCGTCGATGTTGCGCAGCCGTATCTTGGTGTTGACGTCCAACCCGGGCCACACGTGCACACGCGCTTCAAAGGTATCGCCGTCAATGACGCGCAACACCTCGGCCGGATAAACGAGCGTTGCGTCCGCTGTGGGGACGACGGCGGCGTTTTGCGATAAAGCCGCCGCGTCGCTGAGTGTCGCCTGGCCGCCTTCAATCGAAGCTGCGGTCGGCAGCGGCCGCACCGGCCGGACGATGGCGCCGGCCATGAAGCCTGCCGCAAAAATCAACAGAGCCGCACCGACCGCCCCTTGGTGCCGCGTCGGCGCAAGACCCGCGAATGATTGGGCCAAGCTCATAACCTACCAGTGATTGTGTTTTCTTAAATAACCGTTAAGAAGGTTGTAGGATAATATTCCATTTGCAGGAATAAAGTCAAGGATCGGGTGGCGCGCCTGCGCCGAATAGCCCGACCGGCCGGCCGGCCTAAGCCAGGCTTCTAAAAATCCGAGGCGAGGCCGTTGATCTCCCAGTCGCCGTAGCGAGTGGGCTCCGGGCCGTCGCGGCCCGAAATTTCCTTTGGGCTGCGATTGTCTTCGCGATCACGTTCGGCGCGGCGGGCCGCCGCTTCGGCAAGCGCGCGTTCGGCCGCCGGCGTCAGCGGCCGCTTGCCGCCCGCGCTATCGTTCTTCGGGTCGTTCGCGCCTGGCGGCGAAGGAAGTTCGTCGGTTGGCATAATCTCTGACTTGGCGTAGCCGTGCTCGGCCCGCAAGGAGGAATTTACGTAAATGAAGACCGCGCGCCGGCAACCGGCTGCCGCATCCCATAGCGACCCGCCGGGGCTCGCTACGCGCAGCATCGCCGCCGACATTGTCGAGGGCGTGCTGCGGCGGCACCGGCCGCTCGACGAGCTTTTCGACGGCGCCGGCGCGCACCGCGCGTTGGCCGAGCTTGACGAGCGCGACCGGGCTTTTGTCCGGGCGCTTGCGGCAACCGTGATCCGGCGGCTCGGATCGCTGCGCTACGTCTTAAATCTTTTTCTCGAGCGCGGCCCGCCGAAGGAGGCGCCCCGCGTGGAAACCGCGCTTCTTCTCGGCGCCACGCAAATTCTTTTTCTCAACGTGCCCGATCATGCCGCCGTCGATCTGGCGGTGCGGCTCGCGCAGCACGACCGGCATGCGGTGCATTACGCGGGCCTCGTCAACGCCGTACTCCGCCGCGTGGTACGTGAAGGCGCCGAGCGGCTGCGCGCCGCGGACCAAGCGTTGCTCGATACGCCGCAATGGCTGATGCAGCGTTGGACAACGACCTACGGCGCCGCGACCGCGCATGCGATCGCCGTCGCCAATGGCCGCGAGGCGGCACTCGACGTGACGGTGAAGAGCGATGCCGACGTCTGGGCCGCGAGGCTTGACGGACAAGTGTTGCCGACCGGTTCGGTGCGAACGATCGCCGGCGGCGTGGTAACCGCGTTGCCCGGTTTTTCCGAAGGCGCCTGGTGGGTGCAGGATGCCGCGGCGGCGGTGCCTGCGCGTCTGTTCGGCGACGTCACCGGCCGCCGCGTCGCCGACCTTTGCGCCGCACCCGGCGGCAAGACCGCACAACTTGCAGCCGCCGGCGCGCGCGTGACCGCGGTCGACCGTGCACCGGCGCGGCTTAATCGGCTGCGCGACAACTTAAGCCGGCTGTCGCTTGAGGCCGAGCTCGTTTGCGCCGACGTGGGCGAATGGCAGGCCGAACCGTTCGACGCGGTGTTGCTCGACGCGCCGTGCTCATCGACAGGGACGATTCGCCGCCACCCGGATGTGCCGTGGCTCAAGCAGGCCGCCGACATCGCCAAGCTTGCCGAATTTCAGGGCCGCTTACTTGCGCGTGCGGCCGCGCTGACCAAAGAGGGCGGCACGTTGGTTTATTGCACCTGTTCCCTCGAGCCGGAGGAAGGCAAGGATATTGTCGCCGGCCTGCTGGCGCGCGAAACTTCGTTTCGTCGAGCCCCACTCGGCGACAGCGAAATTCCCGGCATCGGCGATTTGATTGACGATGATGGGGACCTGCGCACGCTGCCCTGCCATTTTCCCAATCCCAACGCGCGGTTTGCCGGGCTGGACGGATTTTTCGCCGCAAGGTTGGTGAAGCATTAGCGTTTGGCCGAAAAAGCGGCTTAATGGCCGCCGCTGCGTCATTCCGTTATGGTTTCGCGGCGAAAATACCGACGCTTCCACCGAGGAGGGGCGCACGCGGCATGGCACGCGTTGTCATCGCTGACCGTTTGAGGCTTTCGGGGCTGCTATTGCGCGGCGGCGCGCGGCAATTCGCCGGCCGCGTGATCGGCCATCCGCTGCTGCGCTGGCAGCTCTCCCCGTTCAAGGCCGACCGGCTCTTGATCTCGCCGCAGGAGTTGCGCACCGCCGACGCCACCCGCGCGACGGAAATCTATTCCGGCCGATTCACCTTCGCCGGCAAGGTCGTGATCTGCGACGACCGCTCGGTTTTTCAGATGGCGCCGCCGTCGGCCGAATGGGCCACGGCACTGCTTGGCTTTTCATGGTTGCGCCACCTGCGCGCGGCCGAGTCCGGCATCACCCGGGCGAATGCCCGTGCCCTGGTCGATGAGTGGATCACCCTGCAAGGCGCATGGCACCCGGTAGCTTGGCGTTCGGACGTGCTGTCGCGGCGGATCATCTCCTGGCTCAGCCAGTCGCCCTTGGTTTTGCAGGACGCCGATGTGCGTTTCTATCGCCGCTTTCTGCGGAGCCTGATGCGCCAAGTGCGCTACCTGCGCCGCACCGCACGGCACGCCAATCGCGGCGTCGCCCGCATGCAGGGCGCGGTCGCGCTCATCTACGCCGCTTTGTGCATCGCCGGTCAGGCGCGCTACATCAAATCCGCCAGTGACCACCTCAAGCGCGAGATCGAGCGGCAGATTCTTCCCGACGGCGGTCACGCCAGCCGCGACCCCGGCGCGATTATTGAATTGCTGCTCGAATTCCTGCCGCTGCGGCAAGCTTTCGCTTCGCGCAACGTGGCGCCGCCGCAGGCGCTGCTCAATGCCATCGACCGGATGATGCCGATGCTGCGTTTTTTCCGGCATTCCGAAGGGACGTTTGCGCATTTCAACGGCATGGCCGCGACGCCGGCCGATCTCCTGCTGACGCTGCTCGCTTATGACGAGACGCGCGGTGCGCCGCTCACGAATGCACCCTATTCCGCCTATCACCGGCTCGAGGCCCGCGGTGGTGTCCTGATCATGGATACCGGCCGCGTGCCGCCGCTCGATTTGAGTCTGGAGGCCCACGCCGGCTGCCTTGCGTTCGAATTCTCCTCGCCGAAGCAAAGTCTCATTGTCGTCAATTGCGGAATGCCTTCGACGGCGCGCGAGGACTGGCGGCCATTGGCGCGATCCACCGCCGCGCATTCGACCGTCACCTTCAATGATGAATCGTCCGCGCGTTTCGTCGAACGGCCGGTCTTCCGCCGCCTCCTTGGCGGCTCGCCGATGGTCGGCGGTCCAAGCCGCGTTTCGGTGGTCCGCGAGGATGGCAGCGACGCGGTGATCCTGCGCGCGGCTCATGACGGCTACGCCGACCGCTACGGCATTGTTCACGAGCGCACCGTGGCGCTCGCGGCAGACGGCATGCGCTTCGACGGCGAGGACCTATTCCTCGATGCCAGCGGCAGCCCGCAAGTGCGCAGTAGGCATGACCGTTACGCGGTGCGTTTCCATCTGCACCCTTCGATCAAGGCGACGGGCTTTACCGATGGACACGGCGCTCTCCTGGTCATGGCGAACGGCGAGGTGTGGACGTTCAATGCCGGCGAGAGCCGCGTGCAACTTGAAGACGGCGTCTACCTCGCCAGCAACGAGGGCCCGCGCCGCAGCGTGCAATTGGTCGTCCACGGCCAGGCGCGCGCCGCGCCGCGCGTGGTGTGGAGCTTCCAGCAGGCCGATCCGATGACGGTCGCAACCGCCGGCAGCGCGCGCCGCGCCCGATCGGAGCAGCCGAAGCTGCCACTGTGAGCCGCCGGCGTTTCAAGTATAAAAGCAAACCATGACCGAGCATCTGCGCCGTGCGGCGCGCGCCCTGATCGCGGTGTCCGACAAATCCGGCGTCGCCGAATTTGCCCGAGAGCTTATCGGTTACGGCATCGAAATTGTTTCCACCGGCGGCACCCGGCAAGCGCTGATGGATGCCGGCCTTGCCGTCGTCGACGTGTCCGAATTAACCGGCTTCCCAGCCATGATGGACGGCCGGGTAAAGACGCTCCATCCGGGAGTGCATGGCGGCATCCTCGCGGTGCGCGGCGATAGCGCACACACCGAAGCCCTGCGCGCGCATCGTATCCGTCCGATCGATGTCGTCGTGGTCAACCTCTATCCCTTCGAGGAAACTGTGGCCCGCGGCGCAAGCTTCGCCGATTGCATCGAGAATATCGACATCGGCGGCCCGGCCATGATCCGCGCCGCGGCCAAAAATCACGGTGACGTCGTCGTTGTCGTCGAGGCCGCGGATTATGCCGCATTGCTCGACGAATTCGCGCGGCATGGCGGCATGACCACGCTCGATCTGCGCCGGCGGCTCGCCGCCAAGGCGTTTGCGCGCACCGCCGCATACGACGCGGCAATCGCCAATTGGTTCGCGAGCGAACTCAATCAAACGGCGCCGGACTATCGCGCGATGGCGGGACGGCTGATCGAAGAGTTGCGTTACGGCGAGAACCCGCACCAAGCGGCGTCTTTCTACCGTGTTCCGGAAAAACGCTTCGGCGTCGCCACCGTGCGGCAAGTGCAGGGCAAGCAGCTTTCGTACAACAACATCAACGACACCGACGCCGCTTACGAATGCGTCGCCGAATTCGATCCGGCGCGCATTGCGGCTTGCGCCATTATCAAGCACGCCAATCCTTGCGGCGTCGCCGAAGGCGACGACCTCGCCACGGCCTATCGCAAAGCCTTGGCCTGCGATCCGGTATCGGCATTCGGCGGTGTTGTCGCGCTCAACCGCGCGCTCGACGCCAGCGCGGCGCGCGCGATCACCGAGATTTTCACGGAAGTCATCATTGCCCCGGATGCAAGCGACGAAGCGATTGCGATTGTCGCCGGCAAAAAGAATTTGCGGCTTCTCCTGGCGGGCGGGCTGCCCGATCCGCGGGCAAAGGGCTTAAGCGTCAAGACCGTTGCCGGTGGGCTTTTAGTGCAAACGCGCGACAACGCCGTGGTTGATGACATGGAGCTAAAGCCGGTGACCAGGCGCGCACCGAGTAACGCCGAGCTGCGCGATCTGCGCTTTGCGTTCCGTGTCGCCAAACACGTGAAATCGAATACCATCGTCTACGCAAAGGAATCGGCGACCGTCGGCATTGGCGCCGGACAGATGAGCCGTGTGGATGCGGCGCGCATCGCCGCACGCAAGGCCGAAGACGCCGCCAAGGAGGTTCATCTGAAAGAGCCGGCGACCAAAGGATCGGTGGTCGCGTCCGACGCTTTCTTTCCGTTCGCCGACGGACTTCTGGTCGCCATCGAAGCCGGCGCCACCGCCGTGATCCAGCCCGGCGGTTCAGTGCGCGATGATGAAGTGATCAAGGCCGCCGACGACGCCGGCATCGCCATGGTGTTTACCGGGACGCGGCATTTCCGGCATTAATGTCATTCCGGGTCCGAACGAAGTGAGGAGCCCGGAATGACGGATTAGTTCAAACCGCGCCGGTGATCCACTGCTCGAGTTTTTGCTTGGGCGCAGCGCCGATCTGCCGGGAGGCAAGCTCGCCGTTCTTGAACAGCATCAGCGTCGGGATCGACATAATGCCGAACTTGGCCGCGGTGCCCGGATTTTCATCGACGTTGAGCTTGACGATTTTCACCTTGCCGTTGAGCGACTTGGAAATTTCTTCCAACGCCGGCGCGATCATCCGGCAGGGCCCGCACCATTCCGCCCAGAAATCCACCACCACGGGTTCGGTCGCTTTAAGGACGTCCTTTTCGAACGTTGCGTCCGTCACTTTCTCGACCATCGGAAAACCTCGCTGAGTTCGCGGAAAAAGGCAGGGCGCCGAAAGTATGAACGGCGTTTGCCAGCGTCAAGACCGTTTCACCGGAGCGTGAATTTTGCGTCTTTCGCTCACGATTTCGGCCAAAGCCGCCGCCATGGCCGCTCCCGAAACCTCGATGAGGGCCGGGCCGCCGGTAAAGATGAGTGCCGCGCGAATCGTTTTCTTCGGGTAAATGCGCGCCAGCACCGCGCCGTAAAGCGCAAGTTGCCGGATGTAAGGTTTTGGGACGTCGGCGGCGTTTTGCGGAACGACCCGATCGGTCTTGTAATCGGTGATGAGCACCGCTTCGGGGGTGACTGCCAGGCGATCAACCTGCCCGACAATCGGAATCGGATCAGACCCCGGACACGTCACGCGTCCGGCGATGGAGACTTCAGCGCGGCTGCCCGGCGCAAAGGCCGCGGCAAACACAATGTCGTTGAGAACGGCCAGCACCTGATGCGCTATGCCGTCACGCTCGGCCGGAGCTAAATCGGCGGCGGCATTTTGCAGGTACCGCTCAATGGCGGGCTTGCGAGATGCCGCGGGAATGTCGGGGAGCGACTGCATCAGCCGATGCACGATACGGCCGCGCCGCAGCGCTTTCTCCCGCGCTTCCGCCGCGCCGATGCCCGCAGGAAACGGGCCGCTATCGTCGTCGAAAGACGAAGGCGCAATCGGCGCGAGCCGCGGCTCATCTGGCGGAATCATCTGCCGTAACCACGGCGGGATTTCACCCGATTGACTTTTGGCCTCAGCGGCAACCGGCGGCGCGGCGACATCGTCGCGCGAGCCCTCCCGATAAAGCAGCACTTTCTCGTCGCCCTCGCCTTCGGCGACCAGAAAGGGGTCGAGCGCATTGCGCACGAGATCGTACCAGCAGTCTTGCGGTCTTTTTCTTATTCCGTCGGCGCCGCAAATGATGAGCCGCTGGGCAGCGCGTGTCATGGCGACGTAGAGGAGCCTGCGATATTCGTGCTCGGCCTCGGCGTTCGCCGCGGCGCGCGCGGCGGCCACATCGGGCACGTCGTCGGCCTTGCGTCCGGCCCAGATCATGGCATCGCCGGAAAGTTGCAACAGCCGCGGTGGTCGCGGTCCCGCAGGCGGCGTCATGGTATCGGCGAGGACGACGATCGGCGCCTCAAGACCCTTGGCGCCGTGGACCGTCATAACCCGCACTTCGTCGCGCCTGATCTCCATGTCGCGCTTTACTTCGGCGCGGGCATCGCGCAGCCAGCTCAAGAAACCCTGCAGCGACGGCGTCTCCCGGCGTTCGTAGTCGAGAGCAAGGTTGAGAAATTCGTCCAGCGCATCGTTGGCTTCCAGTCCGAGCCGGAACAAAAACCGCTGCCGTCCTCCGCCCTCGCCGAGGAGCCGCGCGTAAAACGCAAACGGAGCTTCGCGTTGCGCCATGCGGGCGAGTTGATCAAGCCACTCAGTAGCCTCGGCGAAGTTCGCCTGCTCGGACTTTTTGCGTTCGAGAGCTTCACGCAAGGACACTCGGCCACGCTTGTGGGCAACCGCAAACAAGTCTTCATCGCTGAAACCAAATAACGGGCTGCGCAACACGGTCGCCAGCGCCAGATCGTCGTGCGGCAGCAAAAGTGCCTCGGTAAGCGCAATCAGGTCCATAACCGCGATGTGCTCAGTGAGCATAAGACGGTCGGCGCCGGCGACCGCCAATTTTTGGTTCTTGAGCGCGCGGATGACGGCTTCGAACAGTTCGCCGCGCTGACGCACCAGGATCAAAACGTCGCCGCAGCGGGCGGCGCCACCGTCAACCAATTGGCGGACGGCGCGCGCGATACGGCGGGAAAGTTTTACGCGCGGACTCGTTTCGTTCACCGCGTCGAACGGCGCGTCCCAGCCCTCGATCTCCTTACGCTCGTCCGGCTTGGACGGCTCCCAGATTTCCACCACACTCGGCAACGCGTCCGACAAGGCGATGTGCGGCGGAAAGCCGTCGAGATCGGATGTGACGCTGAGCGCGATATCCTTTGGCTTAAACACCGCGTCAACGGCGCTGAGGATGGCGGCGCCGGAACGGAACGAGTGCTCGAACTTGCAGGGGACGAACGGCTGGTTGCTCTTATCGTGCGCGCTCTTGAAATAGCGCAGCATGCTGGCGAATTCCTTGGGCGCCGCGTTCTGAAAGGAAAAGATCGACTGCTTCTCGTCGCCGACCACGAACAGCGTGCGCTTGAGGCCGCGGGCCCCCGCGCCGGCGGTAAATTCGGCGGTGAGCCGCCGCACGATGTCCCATTGCTTGTGGCTCGTGTCCTGCGCCTCGTCGATGAGCACGTGATCGATGCCGAGATCGAGCTTGTAGTGCACCCAGGCGGCTTCGACGTTACTCAGAAGCGCCAACGCCTTGTCGATGAGGTCGTCATAATCAAGAAGGCCGCGGCGCTCTTTCTCCTTGGCGTACCGGGACAGAACCTCTTGGACGACGGTCAACAGCGCGGCGCTGCGGTCGCGGCAGGCAACGGCGCGGCGCCGTTCGAGCAGCGAGCAGACGCGGCCTTGTTCGGCGAGAAGTTGCTCGGCGAGTTTCGCATCACCGACCGCTTTGCTGACAATGGATTTACGCGGCGTGCGTCCAGCGCCGGCGGTGGTGCAAAATATGTCGAGATAGGTGTCGACGCGTTCGGCCCCGCTGAGCGAAGCGAGGCTGGCGAAGCGTTCGGCCTGTTCGCCATCGCTCTTGCCGCCGCGCGAGAGCTTTGCGGCGATGGTCGCCCAATCCGCGGGCGCGGCGAAATACTGCGCCTCGACGTCGTCGATCGTTTCGGCAGGGTCGACGCCGAGTGTTTTCGCCAAGCCGGCAAGCGCCAGCTCCACTCCTCCGGCCGCCTTGAGCCACTTTTCAATGCTGTCGCGCTTGCCGATGGCCTCGCGCACCACGTCGCGAAAGGTTTGATCCGCAGCCGCGGTCATGGCCGTGTCGAGCGCATGCGCCAAAGCGCTGCCAGGATCGCCGGCGCCGTCGAGGAGGACGCCGAGGGTCAATCTTTCGAGGAGCTGCGATTGTTCGGCATCGTCCAGCACGCTGAAGCGAGCGGCCACGTTCGCTTCAAAGGGAAATTGGTGCAGGAGCTGCGTGCAGAAGGCGTGGATGGTTTGCACCTTCAAGCCCCCGGGCGTTTCCAGCGCGCGGGCAAACAGGCGACGGGCAAGACGCCGGCGCGCCGGATCCGGCGCGGCCGCGGAACCATCCTTGATAACCTCGTCGAGCTTGGCGTCGTCGAACGTGGTCCATTCGGCCAGCGTGTCGAACACGCGCTTTGCCATGTTGGCCGCGGCTGCTTTGGTGAAGGTGATGCAAAGGATTTTTTCCGGCTCGACGCCGTTGAGCAAAAGATTGATGACGCGGCGCGCGAGCACGTGAGTCTTGCCGGAGCCGGCGTTGGCCGCCACCCAGGCCGACGTTTTGGGATTGGCGGCCGCGCGCTGGCGATCGATAACGTCGTCGGGAATGCGCTCCGGCGCTCTCATTCGCCACCCCAAATGTCGTCGACCTCGCCACCGGTCGCCGACCATTCCTTGACACGGGCGAGATGATCGTAATCGCCGTAACGCGCCGCCCACATCGGATGAACGAGCGAGCGGTACGGTTCATCGCCATCAACAAACCGCTTGGCAAGCTCGGTGAGTTTTTCCAACGCCCGATCGGCCTGGCTGTCGGGAGTGCCTTTATCAAAATCGATCGGTTTCACTTCGCCCGGACGCGCTCCCCCTTTGAGCAGCACGTAGCCCAATTGCGCGACCGAGGCGCCTGCGGCGATGCCGGCGAATCCGCCATTGCGTAACATCGCCGCCTCAAGCGTGAGCTGCGGCGCGAGCCCGGTTCGCACTTGTTTCTCGGTGCGCGCCGACCCCGTCTTGTAGTCGAAGATGGCGTAGCTGCCGCCGGCCCGTCGCTCGATGCGGTCGGCAATGCCGCGAAGCTTGAACATCCCCCCGGCAAGGGGAATTGCGATTTCGCCACGAATCTCGGCGGTAAGCCACGCCACATCCGGACGGCGCTGTAGCTCCCAAGCGGCAAACCATTGCGCGATCCGCTCAAAGCGCGGCCACCAGAACGCGCGCGCCTCGGGAAAATCGTCGAGCGCCGCAAAATGCGGCCGTCCCAGTTCGATCAGTTCGCGCGCCGGATCGGCCGGAAGTCGCGCGGCGAAAAGCTTCGTGAAATCGCCGATGGCCGCGTGAATGATGGTGCCGCGCTCGGAGGCACCCGGCGACATGTCGACCGCATCGAGCGGCGCAAGGCCCAGCACGTATTTGGCGTAGATCGTATAGGGATCGCGCAGCCAGTTTTCGATATCGGTGACGGAGAGACGCATCGGCCGCGCCGCGCGCGGCGGTTTCGGCGCAGGCTGCGGCGCGGGCACGACCCTTTCCGGCCGGTCGAGCGCACGCGCCCATTCCAAATAAACGTTGCCGCGATCGAGCGCCGCCTGCCAGCGCGCACCGACAATTGCCGCAAGTCGCAGCAAAAAGCGCGAAGGCACAGCGGGAGAACCGGCGATCTTGGCGGCGTGGCTTAAAATCACCTCCGGCGCGCCAAGGAGCTGCGCGAAATCGTGGGCGCTCAAGCCGACGCGGCGCTCGGGCAGGTCGAGACCGAGATCGTGGCGCATCGGCCGGCTCAGCCAGGCGTCGGCGCGGCTTTCTGGCGGCCATTGCCCTTCGCTCAAGCCGCCAAGGATGACCCGATCGCTGGCCGTCAGTCGCGCTTCGAGCAAACCGAAAATGCGGACGCCCGAGCCGGCGCGCGGCGGCCGGCGCACGACCCGTCCGGCAAGCGTTGCGGCAAAAAATTCGGCGTGGTCCGACGTTTCAACCAGCAGATCAGCCGCCGCTTTGCTGGCGGCGATCTCATCAAACGCGTCCCCGAGCTTTGTTCCATCGGGGCCGTCAAACGCGACTTCCTTGTCGTCTCGCGCCGACAACGCCGCGACGACGGCACGGTGGCGGACGGCGAGTTCGCTGAACCGCTGCGGTCCTTTGGGCAGGCTCTCGAGCGGTGCAAGCGCAGCAGAAAGCGACATGACGAAATTTGCGGCGGCCAAAAGCTCCGTTTCAGTCAGCGTTGCGCGCGGGTCCGACGGATGCAGGTCGGACGGTTCACCGGCACGTAATTTTTCAAGCTCCTTGCGAAACGCTTGCAGCGCATGCGCGAGCGCAGCGCTGCCGGGGCGCGGCCGCGGACCGCGCAACACGGCGCGTTCCAGCGCGGCAACGGCTTGTTCGCCGGCAGCGCCCCCGGCGCGCAACAGCGGATGCTTGATGAGCGCGAGCAATGGCACCGGCGCGAGGCCGCCGAGCGCGACCTCCGCCGCAAGCCGGGCGAAGATTCCGGCCGGCGTGTCCATGAGCGCATTGCCACCGGAATCCTCAGCCTCGATGTCCCAGCGCCGCAGCGCCGCCGACACCCGCCGGCCCAACGCGCGGTCTGGCGTGACCAAGGCCGCGGTTTTTCCCTGGTGCAGAGCCTCGCGCAGCGCCACCGCGATGGCCAACGATTCCTCTTCGGCATTGGCGGCTTCGATCACCCCGACCTTGGCAAACATCTTGTCGGCATAGGTCGCGAAGTCTGCGTCAGCGGCGAGTTGGGGCCACGAGTCGGTCGCAGCCGCCGGGCGCAGCGTCTCCGAGATCAGCCGCTCGCGGCCGAGCGGCTCGACCAGATTTTCCACCGCACCGCGCGGGATGCCGATGAGCGAAAGCAGCGCCTGCATGGCGAATTGCGGATGTCCTGGCGACGGCGCCAAGCCGTTGCTCTCGTCGCCGCCGATCATCCGCCACGCCTCTTCGTCGAGATCGGTATCAAGGCCCGGCAGCACGACCGCGCCATGCGGCAATGGCCGCGATCAACTCCGCCGTCGCCGGAATCGAGCCGGTCGAACCGGCGACAATCACCGGGCCATCTTTCTTGCGGGCGAGCCGCGCGGCTTCCGCTTTGATCAGCGCATCGCGCCGTTGCGCCGCTTCAATGCAGTGGCGCTCATCGAGCACTTCCGGCCATTGCTTGCGCGCGATTTGCAGAAACCTCAGCGTCAGCTGCCAGTATTTATCGAACTCGTCCGGCACGAGACTGTCGAGCCGCTCCCACGCCACACCGCGCGTCGT
>Ga0302180_10001714_pt1 | contig 17532 bp, 14 predicted proteins | sample I_Palsa_E3_2_FD_200575 | JGI IMG/M metagenome (GOLD analysis project Ga0302180, IMG submission 200575) | Peat permafrost microbial communities from Stordalen Mire near Abisko, Sweden - I_Palsa_E3_2 | ecosystem: Environmental > Terrestrial > Soil > Palsa > Peat permafrost | place: Sweden... | reverse complement strand
GTAACTTCAAATATCCGAAACCGAATCGAAATGGCCGGCATTTGGTGTGCGTTGCCCAGGTTATGAAGCCACGGAGAACCCGAATCGGAAGATGCCGAGCTGCCATTTTTTCCTGTATTCTCAAAGAAATGGCACAAGACCTCGTTAAGCGTCTAAAGCAATCGCCTGTGCTCTGCGATGGAGCCATGGGAACGCTTCTCTATGCCAGGGGCATCTTCATCAACCGCTGCTATGACGAACTGAATGTGTCGCAGCCCGAGCTCATCCGCGCGGTTCACCACGATTATTTGCAGGCTGGTGCCGAGATTATAGAAACCAATACCTTCGGCGCGAACAGCTTTCGTCTGGCGCGGCACAGTATCGCCAATCGCGTACGCGAAATCAACCTGGCCGGCGCGCATGTGGCTCGGGACGCGGCCAAGAGCTTTGACGTTTGGGTAGCTGGATCGATCGGCCCATTGGGCATCCGCATTGAACCGCTGGGCAAGACCTCTTTTGAAGAGGCTCGGACCGCATTTCGTGAACAAGCCGCAGCGCTGGTTGAGGGCGGCGTCGATTTACTGATGCTTGAAACCTTCGGCTACGTCGAAGAGCTGCATCAAGCCGTGCTCGCTTGCCGGGACGTGAATCCGACAATTCCCATCGTCGCCCAGGTCACGATTGATGAAGACGGGAACTGCCTCGATGGCTCGGACCCCGAGGCGTTTGCCGCACGACTGGCGGAGTGGAATGTTGACGTTCTCGGCATTAACTGCAGCGTTGGTCCGGTTGCGATGCTCGACGCAATCGAGCGCGTGCGCGCAGTGACATCCATTCCTTTGGCCGCACAGCCGAACGCCGGCATGCCGCGCTCAGTCGAAGGGAGAAATATCTATCTTTGTTCGCCGGAGTACATGGCGAGCTACACGCGCAAGTTCGTGGCAGCAGGCGTGCAGCTCATTGGCGGATGTTGCGGAACCACGCCGGATCATATTCGCGCCATGAAATCGGCGTTGCGAGTTGGCCAGGCGCGCGGCAAAAGCGCGGTTACGGAGACGATTCATTCCGCGGCTGCGTCCACGGCTCCGTTGACCATCCCGGTAGCCGAGCGTTCCCGGCTCGGAGCCAAGCTTGCGGCAGGCGAATTCGTGACCATGGTTGAAATCGTGCCGCCAAAGGGCATCGATATTCGAAAAGAGATCGAGGGTGCAAGGTTCGTCAAATCGGTGGGCGTCGACGCGGTCAATATCCCCGACAGCCCGCGCGCTTCGGCCCGCATGAGTAACCAGGCGTTGTCCTTGCTGATGCAGCAGGAGGTGGGGATCGAAGCGATCCTGCACTACACCTGCCGCGACCGGAACGTGCTCTGCATTCAATCCGATCTGTTGGGGGCTTCGGCCACCGGAATCCGGAACCTGATCTGCATCACCGGCGACCCTCCGAAGATGGGCAGTTATCCCGACGCCACCGCTGTGTTCGATGTGGATGCGATTGGACTGGTGAATATCGTTCACAATCTGAATGGTGGACTGGATATTGGTGGAAACCCGATTGGCGCCGGAACCAGCTTCGTCATCGGAGTGGGCGCAAATCCGGGTCTATCGAACCTCGACGAAGAGATCAAACGCTTTGAATTTAAGGTCTTAGCCGGTGCAGAATTCGCGGTGACGCAGCCGGTATTCGATCTCGCGCTGCTCGAAACCTTCCTGAGACGGATCGAACATTGTCGTATCCCAGTGGTGGCGGGAATCTGGCCGCTTGTCAGTGCGCGCAATGCTGAGTTCATGAAGAACGAACTGCGAGTCTCGGTACCTGATGAAATTCTCCACCGGATGACGAAGGCGTCCGGTCCGGAGGCAGCTCGCGAGGAAGGTGTGGCCATCGCTCGCGAGATGCTGGCGGCGGTCCGTGAGCGCGTGCAGGGGGCGCAAATTAGCGCACCCCAGAGCCGTTATACCTCAGCCGTGGACGTCCTCGAAGCTCTCGGCTCGACGCGGCGAAGTTCAGTTTGATTTTGGGAAACCATTCAGAAGAATTTACCAGCCTGGACAATTTCAGTAGACAATTTTCAACGGAAACGGCATTACAATAGGGTGCAGGGAGCAAATTGGTTTGGTTAAGTTTGAAGATTGCCTCGAGCGTCTCGAGAAGATCGTGCAGGAGCTTGAAAAAGGCGAGGTCCCGCTCGAAAAATCTCTCACGCTATTTGAAGAAGGCATGCAACTTTCCGCGACCTGTCGGAAGCAGTTGGAAGAAGCGGAAGGGAAAGTGGAAATTCTGTTAAAACAGAACGGAAAGCTGCAAGCCGAACCGTTCGAGCCCCCGGCCGAGAAAACATTGCGCAAGTAACGCTATCGTTCGGAATTTGAAACGCCTGTGCTAGCAGGTTGCTGCCGCAGCCAAGGCGCCGCAAATTGCGGTGTACCCAAGGGGGAAGTCCATGCAACCTCTCAGTGTTGTCCTTTATCAAAATGACCCCAGAACTGCTCAAACTCTGGCGGTAAGTCTCTCCCAACATTTTGACTCTGTTTATTTGGCGAGTACCTGTGCCGAAGTCAGTCCTGCCATTGCCCAACATCGTGCCGGCGCGGTCGTGCTGGACCTTGAAACCTCCGGCTCAGGTGAAGTCGAACGCTTGCATAACGAATTCCCGGCACTTTGCATCGTTGGCACCCATAGATTGGCGGATGACAAACTCTGGGCCGAGTCCATGAGCCTGGGCGCCGCCGACATTTGTGAGCCGCGGAAGGAAGACGTAGTGCGTTCGGTGTTGCACCATCTGACGCAGCATGCGGTTGTCTGACCGTTTGCTGCGAGTGTTTTCTAAAAAAAACTCTCATGTCAAGGGACGCTTGCTCGCGTCCCCTTTTTTATTTTCACGAAGCCCGCTTGTTATACTGCGGTGCGTGTTGAAACAACTTCTGGAACAGTGGCGCGAAGCAACCGACAGAGCACTGGAGCGCCTGCTGCCGCCCGACACCCAGCATCCAACGTCCATCCATCAAGCCATGCGGCACAGTGTATTCGCCGGCGGGAAGCGTCTTCGGCCGATTCTTTGCATGGAAGCAGGACGCATCATTGGAGCAACCTCGCATGTTGGCACGATCACCACGGGCATCGAAGATTTGGGGGCAGCGATCGAAATGCTCCATACCTATTCTTTGATCCATGACGACCTGCCTGCTCTCGACAACGACGACCTGCGGCGCGGACGTCCCACGTGTCACAAGGCTTTTGGCGAAGCAATCGCCATCCTTGCCGGAGACGCGTTGCAAACGCAGGCCTACGAAGTGCTCGCGCAAAGTTCCTGCCCCGCCCAGTCGCGAGTTGCGATCATCGGCGAGATCGCTCACGCTACCGGCACCGTTGACGGGATGATCGGCGGCCAGGTAGTCGACCTCGAAGCCGAACATAAGAAACCGGATCTGGCTACGCTTGAATACATTCACCGTTCGAAGACCGCGGCACTCATCACCGCCAGCGTCGTCACCGGAGGAATGTACGCCGGCGCAACGTCAGCGGATATTGGCCGCCTCCGGACCTACGGCCAATCGATCGGACTGGCCTTCCAGATTGTGGATGATGTGCTCGATGTGACCCAAACATCCGAACAACTGGGAAAAACCGCAGGAAAGGACACGGCGGCAGAAAAGGCAACCTATCCGGCATTGTTTGGAATTGAGGAATCGCTGCGCCGGGCCGATGTTCTGGTCGATCAGGCTTGCACGCAACTAAACGAATACGGACCCGCTGCGTCTACTCTGAAAGATATCGCCCGCTATCTGGTCGAACGCAAGAAGTGACCCCTCGCTGGGACGTGGCTTGTCCGAAAGTCTTACCCCGCGCTCTTGAATCCGAGCCCCGCTAGCGATACAGTGTGTTTGCTCTCGCATTCTCCCTGCCTCTTTCCTCACCGGAATCGCTTTCGCGCAAGTGTTGCAATGTATGTGCAACTAAAGGCGGTGCCCGGGTGGCCACCACAATATGTGGTGTTTTATTACTTGACCCATCCCTGTATTCGCCATTAGAGTTGGTCAAAAGCATGGGGTGGCGTTCCAGGTTATGGGGATCGCATCCCATATGTGACCAGCGGGGAACCTCGGAAGTTAACAGCAGCCCTTGGCCTCCGAAGCTTCGCATTTGCCGCGCATTCCAGCCAGCGCAAACGAGTCTGCGGGTCTCAGTATCCGCCCACGAAGGAGTCACTTTGCTCAAACTTAAGAAGCTGCAAATCCTGGGATTCAAGTCATTCTGCGATCGCACCGAACTGAAGTTTCACGGCGAAGGTATCGCCGCCATTATTGGGCCGAACGGCTGTGGAAAGTCGAACATTGCGGACGCGATTTCATGGGTGCTCGGTGAGCAGTCGGCAAAGTCGCTGCGCGGTTCTCGCATGGAAGACGTAATTTTCTCCGGCACACGCGATCGCAACCCAACGGGAATGGCCGAAGTATCGCTGACTTTGATCGATCCCGAGCTTTATGCCGGGCCTGATACGAACGCCCCGACTGAGATCGAGATTCAGGACGATCTAGCCACAGCAGAGGAACACTGGGACGAGGCGGAGATCCGCGCGAAAGCCGCCGCGGAAACCGAGTCCGCCGTAGAGGAAGCGCAACCTGGAAAGAGCGAAGAAATTGAAATCGAGGCTGCGGCAAAAGCTGCGACAGCCGAAGCAGCTACCGAAGCGCCAGGGCAACGCGGTTCGGTGGTCGTGCTCGGACCGCAAGTGGTCCTGAAGATCCGCCGCCGCAAATTCAGCCAGCAGCAACAGCATGTCGGAGAAATTTCTGTAACCCGTCGTCTATTCCGCAGCGGCGACAGCGAATACCTGCTGAATGGAAAGCTGTGCCGACTGCGCGACATCCAGGAATTGTTCATGGGCACGGGTCTCGGGCCGGAATCCTACGCGTTGATCGAGCAAGGACGCATCGGCCAGATTCTGAGCAGCCGTCCCACAGACCGGCGAGCCATCATCGAAGAAGCAGCTGGAATCACAAAATTCAAGACGAAGAAACGTCTTGCGGAAGCGCGGCTCGAAGACGCCAAAACCAATCTGAACCGCGTGAACGACATTTTCGAAGAAGTAACGCGGCAGATGAATTCGCTCAAACGCCAGGCCAGCAAGGCCGAGCGCTATGCCAGGCTGCGCGATGAGATGCGCGCAAAACTGCGAATTGTGCTCGCCAGCAAATTCAGTCAGATGGATCAGGAAAACGCGACCCTCGACGCCCAGATCAATCAACTGGGCGAGGAGATTGGCCACGAGAGCGAGAGCGTTCAGCAATCGGAGGTCGAACACTCGGAACGCACCCAGCGCGGATACACCATCGAAACCGAGACCCGTCAAAACCGCGAACGGCTCAGCCAGATCGCAATCGAGGGCGATCGCGGCAAGGCGCGTATCCGAACCAACGAAGAGCGCTGCGCGGAACTGATCGCGCGCATGGCATCTGCGGAAGCGGAACTGGCGCAGGCGCAAAGCCGTCTGGCAGCGCTTGAGGAAGAGCGGAACGGCCATCAGCAGGTTCTCGATTCGGCGGCAGCGGATCTCTCCACGGCCCAACAGGAGTACGACCTCAGCCAGCAGGAAACGGCTTGCGCCGCCATCAATCTTGCGCTGCTCGAAAGCGAGCAGGAGAAGCATCGGGCGGCCATTCTCGAAGCCGTCGGCGCAGCTTCAAATCTCCGTAATCAGCTCACACAGTCCGAGGAACGGCTAGCCGGTATCGGCCGCGAAGAGCAGCGATTGCGTGTCGAGATCGCCACCGCCTCATCGCAATCCGAAACCTTCGGCGGACAACGTGGCCAGATCGCTCTGGAATTCGAAAGCGTTTCGCAGCGCGCCAGTGGCCTGACCGCGGAGATCGCAACCTTGCGCGAGACCATTGAGACGAAGCGATCTGCCGAGAACGACACCAAGCGGCAGCTCGACTCGATTCGCTCGGAATACGCGACGGCCCTCGGCAAGAAGGGTTCTCTTGAAGCGGTCATCGCCGAGCACGGTTATTCTACCGAGTCCGTGCGCCGCCTCTTTCAGTCGGGCGCGATGCAAGGAGGAAATACTCCCGCGGGTGTGCTCGCCGATTTTCTCGAGGTCGAGCCGCGCTACGAGCGCGTGGTCGAGGATTTTCTGCGCGATGAACTGAACTTTGTCGTGGTCAAATCCTGGGACGCCGCCGATGAAGGCCTTCGCTTGCTCCGCTCCGACGTCAACGGGCGCGCCACCTTCCTGGTGCATCCGGAGGATTCGCAAGCAAAGTTTTCATTTCTGGCGGACGAAAGCCAACACTACGCTTCGCTTGACGACACGGTCATCCCGCTGAAGAATTCGATTCGCGTGCTGAACGGTTTCGGCAAGTCGCTTGAAGTGATCCTCCCAAAGCTCGGCAACGGCTACATCGTGCCGGATCCGGCCGTGGCGCGCGAGTTGGCGCTCTCCAGTCCTGACGCCTTCTTTCTCTCTCAGACCGGAGAGTGCTTCCACAACGTGACCGTGACCGGAGGCAAGCAGCGCAGCGAAGGCCCGCTGTCGATGAAGCGTGAATTGCGCGACGTGCTGCGCCTGCTCGAGGAGCTGGAGCGGGCGTTGCGCGAGAAAGAAATTCTCGCGCTCACCTTGGGTCGCGAAATCAAAGAGCACACCTCCCACTTCGATCGCCTGGAAGACGAAAAGCGCGAAGCCGAGAAACAGGCTATGACCTCCGGACATCTCCTGCAGCAACTGGACGGAGAGATGACTCGCGTACGGGAACGCATCGCGATCAGCGAACGTGAACTGCAGCGTCTTGCTGCCGAACGCCAGGAGCAGGAAGATTTGATCGCGTCGCGCCGAGCCGAGCTTGCGATGATCGAAGAATCGCGTGCCGGGTTCGAAATGAAGCTGGCATCCGGGCAAGACCGCCTTGCCGCTCTGCGCAGCCACCGGGACTCGTCCGCGGAAATCACATCCCAGCGAGCCGCCCGCGTCGCGACTCTCGAAGAGCGGCATCGTTCAGCAACAACCCTGCTTCAGCGCATCGAGACGCTCGTATCCGAGATGGGTGAACGTACGGGCGCTTTGCTGATTCAAATGGAGTCGGCGCAAGCTGAGATCGCGCAGCGTCAAAATGAAGATCTGCAACTGGCCGAGCAACTCGTCCAGTTCGAAGCCGAACGCAATGCCGGAGAAGCGCGCGAAGGCCTGCTGCAGCTCGAGTCTGAGCAGGTGCGCGCGCGACTGATCGAAATTGAAGAGCTTCTTCGCAGCCGGCGTCGGCAGCTCGATCTCGCTCGCGACCGTCGCGGCGAACTGTCGGCTGCGGCGGCCAAGCTGCAGTCCGATCTGCAACACCTCGCTGATACTTGCCTGAATGACCTCGGCATCGAACGCCATGTCTTGGCGGCGGATACGACGATTCCGCTGCTCGTTGCCGATGAGCTTGCCCGTGAAGATCAGGCTCACCGCGACATGCGCGGCCGCCTCGACGCGATGGGTCCGGTCAACATGATGGCGCTCGAAGAATACAAGGAAATATCGGAGCGCCATCGGTTTCTCGAAACGCAGAGAAAGGATCTGCTCGAAGCGATCGAAAACACCGCAGCCACGATTCGCGAGATCGATCAAGTCTCGCGCCAGAAGTTTGAAGAAGCATTCAACAAGATTAACGAGAACTTCCAGGCCACCTTCCGCAAGCTCTTCGGCGGTGGAAATGGCTTCATGCGGCTGACCGACCTTGAAAACAGCGCCGAGAGCGGCATTGACGTGGTGGCGTCGCCTCCCGGAAAGAAGCTGCAAAACGTGCTTCTGCTCTCCGGTGGAGAAAAGGCGCTCACCGCTTTGGCCCTGCTTGTGGGCATATTTCAATATGCGCCGAGTCCGTTCTGCATCCTTGACGAGGTCGACGCTCCTCTGGACGAGGCCAACATCGCGCGCTTTACCGAACTGGTTCGCGAGATGAGCGTGCAGACCCAGTTCATCCTGATCACGCACAGCAAGAGAACGATGAGCATTGCCCCGGTGCTCTACGGCGTGACCATGCAGGAGCCGGGCGTATCCAAGCTCGTGTCGGTGCGGTTCGGAGCCGCGTAATTTGGTGAAGAGTTGGCGAAGGTTCGGCTGCGAATCTGAGGGCAATCCATCGTAGACGGGTACCGTCCTGTGAAAGTCGCCTGGATGGAGCCAAAACTAAATACGCGCCTCGGTTGACACCTCGTTCCCCTTCTGCTTTTAGAGTCGAAAATGCACGGCCTTTTTTTGCAGAGTCTTCCTCAGTTTTTCCACACCGTGATCTCTTCAGAACCCGCTATGAACAGGGTTTTTGGCCTACACTGGAACTGTCAACCCTTTTCGGCTCGACGGCAACCGGACTAACCCGTCGCCGGTGACGGAAAGCGTTGACAAATTTTTCCCGACAGCTAGAATACGCGAAGTTTTTTGCCGGTGAATTTATATGAGCCCCCAAATTCTTGATAGCGTTCTTCTGCGAACGGACTACCCCGAACTGGAGTTACACGCCAGCGGCAAAGTTCGCGACGTCTACAACCTCGACAGTGACCATCTGCTTTTCGTGGCCACCGACCGCATTTCAGCTTTCGATTATGTCCTGGCTACCGGCATTCCGCACAAGGGCCGAGTTCTGACGCAAATCTCGCTGTTTTGGTTCGACTTTCTGAAGGATATCGTTTCGAATCACTTCGTCACCGCGGACGTGAGTCGCTATCCAGCAGTAATTCGCAGCCATGCCGACGAACTGCGTGGACGCTCCATGATGGTAATGCGGGCCGAGATGTTCCCGGTCGAGTGCGTCGCACGGGGCTATCTTTCGGGCTCCGGATGGAAAGAGTACAAAGCGACGGGCAAAGTCTGCGGCATCCATCTTCCGACGGGATTGAAGGAATCCGACCAACTGCCCGAGCCGATTTTCACCCCGGCGACCAAGGCCACTACCGGGCACGACGTCAACATTTCCTTCGAAGAGATGTGCAAGCTGGTCGATCCGGAATTGAGCCGCCAGTTGCGTGACCTCACATTGCGCATTTATAAGAAGGCCGCGGATTATGCCCGGCAACGTGGCATCATCATTGCCGACACCAAGTTTGAATTTGGGCAAACCGCCAAAGGGATCACGTTGGCGGATGAAGTACTCACACCGGATTCTTCGCGCTTCTGGCCGGCCGACGCTTACCTGCCGGGCAAGGCGCAGGATTCCTACGACAAGCAATACGTACGGGATTACCTCGAAGAAATCAGCTGGAACAAACAACCGCCGGCACCGGCCCTCCCGCGGGAAGTTGCGCTGCGGACGAGCGAAAAGTATCTCGGGGCATACCGGCAATTGACGGGACGTGAACTGGAGATTTAGTGCGCAATTTGAGCATCGAAAGATGAGCATTGCGGACTGGATCATTCTCGCATTTTTGGTGCTATCCGCGGTCGGAGCGGCGATCGAAGGCTTCTTTCATGAAGCTTTCAAGCTCGCCGGGCTAGTCGTCGGATACTTGCTCGCCGCCTGGCAGTATCACCGTCTGGCGGATTGGTTCGAACCTCATTTGAAGTCGCCGTGGCTCGGTGAGATCGCTGGGTTCCTCATCATTTTTTTTGCGGTTCTGATCGTGGCGGGCGTTGCTGGAAAGATTGCGCGCTGGGCAATGAGAAAGGTCGGTCTCAGCACGATTGACCGGGTTCTAGGAGCGCTCCTCGGTCTGCTACGCGGCATTTTGGTGGTGGCTGTGGTCCTCACCGCCATGGCGGCATTCGCGCCAGCTGCGAGGTGGCTGGAGGGATCAGAGTTGGCTCCATATTTTCTGGTAGGAGGGAGGGCGGCGATCTGGCTTGCGCCGTCGGAACTCCGCCATCGTTTTTATCAGGGTTTGGATTACATGCGACAAGTGCACGCGATGAACAAATCGCAGACGTAGTCGACTGAAGAATCACCGAGTGGTGTCCGTCATCTGTCAAAGCAAGATTCTTAGTAATGTTCGGAAACGAGGCGGCAAGTGAAAGATCAATTGGAAGCACTTGTTTTTCAGATGTACAAAAGCAACATCCTCTATTCAGAAGCCGTTCGAGAATTCAAGAAGCGGTTCATCATCACCGTGCTTGAAGAGAATCGCGGCAATCAATGCAAGGCGGCCCGCCAGCTGGGCATGCACCGCAACACCCTGAGCAGGACCATGCAGGAGCTTAAGATTGATGTCCGTCCGTTGCGCGGTGGCGCCAAACGTCCGCCGCGGAGCGCGCGTCCCGTCACGCTGGAAAGAAAACAGGGAGTGCTGAATCATCGCTGATTGAGTATCAGGGGTTTTGTCCGCGCAAATCAAAAGGGCAGTCCCGATCAGGAATTGCCCTTTTGTTCTTCCGTACCCGCAAGGATTAGTGTGCGGCTGGCTTCTTATGGACAGGAGCAGGAGCCTTCGCTTTGACAAGGAGCGCCCCGTTGTTCATTGTCATCACGAAAGGCTTGGCGACGTAAGAGACCGGTGTTCCTTCAAACTCGAAGTCGGTGTCTTCCTTCGGCATTTTTGCCGCTGGAATTGCCGCCGACATGGTCAAATCGATGTCCGCCCGCTTGGCATCGATATCGTCCTGACTACCGGCCAATTGCAATTTGGTTGCGGTTTTGTCTGAGGTATCAATACTGATTACATGCGCTGCCATTTGCAGCGGTTTTCCCTTCAGCACATTGAATACTTTATCGGCGTCCTCAGGCGTGCCCTCGGAGAGAACCATTTCCCACTCCGCGAAGCTCATATCCTCCACTTTTTTGGTTTTGACCAGGGTGGCCGCTTGTTCAGCCGGAGTTGGCGGGACGTATTTTGTTATAGCGAAGCCTGCGGGCGGCAGTGGCGTGGTAGCGGCCTGGGCGAGGAGATCGCTCCATCCTTGGTCGGTCCCATGGTACTTCGTGTACCTGCTCTTGCCGAATTTTGCTATCTGATCCTTGCCCGCTCCCTGTGCCAGATTCGAAGCGCGTGCGATGAAGAAAAGGCCGTCCACGTCATTTTCAGCCGGGCCTGCCGCCAAGTCGGCGAGCGCCAGGTCATAAACCTCCAGCAGGTTGCTCGGATCTCCCTGCACCCCAGCCCGCAGATACTGCTCTGCCTTCGCGTAATCCTTCGCCTGATAGGCGCTGATGCCGGCCGCGCCGTTGAAAATTCCCGCGGTTTGCTGCTTCAGCTTATCCCAATCCGCCGCCGCGGTGCCTTGCGGTTGCGTCGCAGTCTGCAAACATTGCAACCCCTTCTCACCGGCTTGCCCGGCATCGGCAAAATTCTGTTGCGCATTCTGGCCGGCGGTCGCCATGGCCTGCTTGGAGTAGGCCACCAAAGCCAGCGCCCGTATATTGCAGGGGTTAATCTGCAAAACCTTCTGCGCCGTGTCCATCATCTTGGCCTGGTTCTGCGTCTGCTGGTAGGCAATCATCAATAGTTCCTGCGCATCTTCCTTCATCACGCTGTTGGGATATTGAGTGAGAAAAGCTTCCAAACCGCTAACCTTGGCCGCAGCGTCCTTTTGTTCCACCGCGCCGACATAGGCGTTGTATTCGGCGGGATCCTTAATTTCCTTTTTCTGAGGGGCGGCTGGATTTGTTGCGGTGTTTTGCTGCGGCGCAGGTTGAGCTGGCGTCGTAGCGGTTTGAGCGACGGCGGTAACCGCGGCTACCAGCATCATCGCGAAAACGATCGTCTTCATTCCTGTGGCTCCTTAACTCGCTGGGGAAGCTCGATTTTTCCATCTCGTCCGACTCCGCTGATACCGGCATCGGACTTTTAACATCAACCAATTCTTTACCAACTGACGCCGAAAACCGTGCGCCGCCACCTGATATGCAGCGGCTCAATATTATTCCGGTGAGCGGATTATAAGGATGTAGTCCCGCTAAGGCAAGCGACTCGCCGAGCAGCCGGTTGTTGCCGTCAAGTCCGATACGGGAGCGTCGCTCATTTTGTCAGTTCCACTTCGACCCGACAATTTGATGCACAATAGAATCAGCGCGGAATGAAATAATGCGAAAATAGGTGGCTTTCAGGAGGTCTCTTGGTTAAATCTGCAGTGGACGCGCCGCTGGTTGGACAAGTCGCCCTTATAACCGGTGCCGGACAGGGCATTGGGCGGGCCATAGCCATGACTCTCGCCGAACTGGGCGCGCACACGATCTTATGCGGACGCTCGCGTGAGGCGCTTGAACAAAGCTCGGCCTTGATCGAGAAAGGTACGGGCGTGAGTGCCGGGGGAGGTTCCGCAAAGTCGACCATTGTCGAATGTGATGTTACCGATCTGCGTTCGGTCGAAGCACTCGGCAAGTGCGTCGCGAACACTTTCGGCCGGCTGGACATTCTTGTTAACAACGCAGGCATCGGCGGCCTTGGAGGACCGCTTCACTTGCTACCGCCCGACAACTGGGAAAGCATACTGAACACGAACCTGCGAGGCGCGTATTACTGTATCCACAGCCTGGCGCCGCTTATGATCGAGGCTGGCAGCGGACACATCATTAATATCTCGTCGCTCGCCGGCAAGAATGCACTGCCGAACGGAGCCGCTTATGCCGCCTCGAAGTGGGGATTGAATGGATTGACCTACTCCGTAGCCGAGGAATTGCGCGCACACAACATTCGAGTGTCGGTCATTTGCCCCGGTTCCACGAATACCGGATTCGATCAGCATGCGAGCGGAAGCTCAGGCAGAAAGAGTAACGTCGAAAGAATGCTGCAGCCCTCGGACGTCGCACACGCCGTGGCCATGATCGTCACCCAACCTCCGCGCGCGTTTGCCAGCGAGATTCTGCTGCGGCCGACCCAGAAACCTTAGCCTTGGGCTCAGTTTGGAGACTCCGACGATTGTTTTTTTACCTGCGCTTTGTCGTCGCCCTTGTGATGGAAGTCAAGGCCGAAGTGAGGTTCTGATTTTGTGCCGGTAATTTTGAACGGCACTTCGGTTCCCGCGCCATTCTTACTGAAAAATGGATCCACCGGTTTCAGCAGGATCGATTTCCAGCCGGTTACCATTTGTGAGACTTTCGCGTCGAGTCGCGCTGTGCCATGAAAATCGAATATGTTGCCATCGAGGCTGTAAGTGCCAGTAAGGTTGACTTCGGTGCCGGGAACTTGAAAATTCAGCTGCGGAAAAGAGAAAACACCGTTGCGCAGATCGAACGTTCCTTTCATATCGGATTGAACCTGGTCGGGAACGTTGTTCTTCTGAGCAAGCTTTGGCTTGCCCTGGCTTCTGACGCTGAGCGCGTCAAGTTTTCCTTGAATCTTCTCGTTCGTAAAGTGCGCGTCGGATACCTCAAAGTTGCCGGAGAGCTGAAGGCGATCAGCGACGTCGGGCTCACCCGGTGGAAGATTGAACTTCGTCTTCAGATAGATAAAGCCAGTCATGATTGGCGGATCGGTTCGTATCCCAAGTTTCAGCAGGTCTTCGATTCTTCCCTTTTGCATCACAACATCCAGCTGAACCTGGTGACCTTTCGGATCCTTGCTACGCACCACCGAGCCACTTGCCTGAAACCACGAATTCAAGATTTTTGCTTTTACGGGCTGTAGGTAAGTATCTCCGTTGGTCCCATCCACGATTGCCTTAAAGTCAGTATGCAGGGGGACCTTGCGGCCGCTGATGGCAATACGAAAATCCGGGGTGTCAGTGGAGCCATCGACTGCAATCTTGTCAAGAACGCCAGTGTACTTGCCGGTGGAAGAGAGAATGCCGCCGATTCCTTTGATCGTGCTCAAATCTGCATGGTCGAAAGAATAAGTGCCGCTCACCGGTGTGTCACGCGGGCTATCGGGTTGCCAGGGGCCGAACGATCCACTCGAAATAATATTCCCCACCGGCTTCGGATTGGTTAAGCTGGCATCGAAGTGCATCGGGAGATTGGATCCGATCCGCGTCATGATCAAATTCGCGATATCGAATTCGAGTGGAAGTTTGCCCGGCTTGAGTGTATTGATGATCAGCTGCGTTTTATCGCAGACCAGGTGGTCCACAATGATCTCAATCTTGCCCTTCTTCGGACCCATGTTCTGCATCTCCGCACGATGTTCCCGCGGGGGCAGATTCAACTGCAACCCTTCAACAAAAACCGTGTCGACGTGCTTAGGGGAGCGAAAGAAATCTCCAAGTCCCATGTGAAATCGAAATTCCGCAACGTTGATGATTGGCTGAAACCCGGGTTCGTGATTATTCGGATCGGTCTCTCCAAAAATTCTCAGGCCGCTGCCCCAAACCTGCAGCCCGTTCAATGGCGAAACATGGAAGGAATCCAGTTCCACCTTACTCTTGAATCTGGTGGATAGAGTTTGAATCACCATCACGCGCAGCGTGGGCTCCGCACGGTGGACCATGATGATTGCTGCAGTGATCAGCACAACGAACAGAAGCGCGATACCGATGAACCACCGCCAACGAACGTTTCCCTGGTTCTTTCGCTGCACCGCGTGCTCGCTTTCTCCATGACGTTCTAGGCGACACTAAATTTCTTTTCTCCTCAATGATAATGGTAAGGTACGAAGTCCGCACAGATCGAGCCGGCCGAGGCGCTGTTCGTGAGCCACCGGCAGCCGCAGTTTGGCAAACTCAAAGCAGGGCTTTACACGACGACGCTTGGTTCGCCAGGGCGCTGAGGCAATCACGCCACACCGCCGATTAATCTAAGCTGCCCTGCGCGTCCGCGCTGCCTTGGTGGCGGCCTGGCTGCGGCTCTTCTGTCCGCGCTTTGCCGCCGCTTTCTTGGCCTGTCCGGAGAGCGCCTTGTGGCTTGCCGTGCTACGCGGTTCCCGCTTCAGCGCGCCTTCTACCGCGCGCGAGCGTGTCGCGGAGGGTTTGCGTCGCGAATTCGCGGCTTTCGTGTCCTCGGCAGCTTTCCTGCGCGTCGCCGCCGATCCTTTCGGCGGGGCGAGTTTTACGCCGGCTCGCCGCGCCTTCGACAGTCCTATGGCGATGGCTTGTTGAGGCGAACGCGCGCCGTGCTTTCCTTCGCGAACGTGATGGATCTCTTCGCGAACAAATTCTCCGGCTTGGGTTGAAGGCGATTTGCCCTCGCGCGCGTCTTCTCTGGCTCGTTCCAGCGTTTGTTTTTCTGGCATCTAATCCTCCCTTTCATCTTCTTCTCAGTTTTAGCCATCTTCTGTGCAACGAACTGTTCCGCAATTTGGAAGGTTTCGATTTTAATGCTGCATCCCGCTAGATGGGGTTGTACCTCGGGCCTGAACCACCTTGGGTTCGATTGTCTCCGCTTGCTTTAGATGGTCTTGCACTGTCGGCAAGGTCTCGGATGCGAAGGCTTTGATGGCCGGGTCGCTTCCCGTGGAGCTTTCGTTCTGAAAAGCAGCCACGTCTTTCTTGTGGTCTCTCACCATATCCTTTATGTAGGCCTTGTCGAATTGGTCCCCCGAAAGCTTTGACAAGCGGGTCTTGATCGCTTGATCCTTGGCGTCAAGCGAGGTGGGCAGCGTGATGCCCTCTTTGGACGCCACCTCTTTCAACTTATCGTTGGCTTTGGTGTGATCGTCGATCATCCGCTGCCCGAATCTCTTTACATCGTCGCTGGAGGCGTTCTGCACCGCTAGTTTGCCAAGTTCCACTTCTGCCATCCCACCCTGAGCGGCTTCTCTTGCGAATTTCTGATCGGCCGGACTGAGCGATGAAGGACCCATCTGGTCCGACGAGCTCATGGAACCATTTCCCTGTTGCGCCACGCCGACAGACAACAACCCGGCGACCATCACGCATATTGAAGAGTGAAAGAACATTTTCGACATTTTGAGTTCCCTTCTTGTGGTGTTATCTCCCCCGAGACAGGCTATTTGCAGAGGATAGACCGTAACAATCGGGCGAGGGCCGCATTTTCCTGCAGGAGAGTCTGTAGATTTTTTTGCCACGCCTTAGAGATTGAAAGCCAACGATTTGCGTCGATCTTGCCAAAGCAGCAGATGGCCGGTCAGAGCTCTTCAAGATGACGGCGAAATACAACGGCGAGGTGGGTCGGGAGCAATATCACTTCCCGACGACTGAGAAATTGCCGCTTTGGCAGGCGTCCGCAACAAGAAATCGCCGCGCGGATGCGTTTCCGAGATCCTCTGGACTTTAGTCGGTTTCCTTACCACCCACAACCTGGGCATGGCCAAGCGCGGCCACGAGCGCCATTCCTCCGATTACGTTTCCGAGCAACGTCGGAAAGAAGAATTCGACGACATACGTTTTCCAGGATATCGAATGAGTAACGATCAGATAGAACATCGTTGTCGACCCGGCAATGATGTGGTTGAAACCCCCGATTCCGATCAAATAAGTGACGATGATGACGATGCTTACTCGTGCCGAGTCCGCGGCAGGAAGCAGCCACACCATCAACGCGATCAGCCAGCCAGCGAAGACTGCGCGGACGAGCACAATGCCGAAGCTCGCTCCAAGGTGCGAGAGCCCAATCTGTGTCAGGCTCTGCTGCATATGGACATCAAAAAGATTTATTTTCCCGATGCAAAGCGCGAAAAGAAATGTTCCAAACAGGTTAGCGGTCAGCACCACAGCCCATAAACGAAGCATCCGCAACAACGTCGACAGGTCTTTGTGCAGCAGCAAAGGCAAGACCACCGTCAGAGTGTTTTCCGTGAAGAGCTGTTGCCGTCCAAGAATTACGATAAGAAATCCAACGCTGTATCCAAGGCGCGAAATCAAGAGCCGCCAAGGCTGATCGGGCAAGTGTGCCGTGAGCAAGCCTTCCGCAATAAAGGAAAAACCCATGGAAAGCCCCGCGGCAAAAGCCGACCACGCCAGCGCTGACGCCTTCCGGCGCAATTCGTCTTCGCCCTCGCGTCGAATGGTCTCGTACACGACGTGCGCGCCAATGGCGACGCGTTCTTCAACCTGTTTCTGCTCAACCCGCGTCGTGATCGTGCCTTCAATCGCCGGTGGAACGACTTTCACTTGTTTCCTAGTCGCCATGTTTCCTTCCGTATGTTTTCTTTCTGAGGAAAAGCGAGAGAAACCTTAACAATTCGAACTCCTGGAACTTTACCAAATGAATCGAGCGAGCGGGCCGGGTTACCGCACAGTTTCACGAATCGTATCGTCGAATATGATGTTGTTCTTCTCCAGCAAATTGCCCAAAGCTCGGTCGAGAGAAAGGCGAGCTTTCATCCAGTCGGATCGCGCGGCAACTTCGGTCGAACGTGCCTGCGCCAGATATGCTTCGTCCTGCACGATCATAAAGTTGGTGCTGGCGCCCACGGCAAATTTGTCAATTTCCGCCTGCAAAAGCTGCTGTTGATAGTTGCGGCTCTCGACCGCGGCGGCATACGCCTGATGGGCAGTCTGAAGCGCGATGGCGGCGTTTTCAATCTGCTGCCGTATATCGTTCTCCAGTTTTGTTGTCCGGCCTTGTGCTTGGCGCAATTGCAGAGCGTCGCGAGCCGCATCCGCCTGTGCGATCCGGTTGCGAAGCGGCATGCTGAGCTGTATCCCCCCCTGGTAGATCCTCGATAGTTGCAGACCGCCCTGGGACAGATCTGGCGGCACCGTCACCACGCCCGTTCCCGGCGAACCAAGCGTCTCGTACGAGATGAGCTAAG
>Ga0302180_10001712_pt1 | contig 17540 bp, 12 predicted proteins | sample I_Palsa_E3_2_FD_200575 | JGI IMG/M metagenome (GOLD analysis project Ga0302180, IMG submission 200575) | Peat permafrost microbial communities from Stordalen Mire near Abisko, Sweden - I_Palsa_E3_2 | ecosystem: Environmental > Terrestrial > Soil > Palsa > Peat permafrost | place: Sweden... | reverse complement strand
TTCCTTCCATTGCCTTCAAACGCCAGCGTCTGCAACAGCTGATCGAACTCGCCAAGCTCCCGCGTCTGCAAATTCACCTGCAGGTTCGTCAGAGGATCTCCCACATTCACACCCAGCACCCCACTCGCCGTAAGAGACGCCGCTGGACTCCGCCACGCCAGCTGCGCAATATTCACTACCTCTATCCGCCCGTCGTAATGCCCCACCACCTCTCCGCTCACCGGCACATTCGATAGCGCTCCTTTCCGCTTCACCCCCGTCGGAGCGAACATCAAATGCGCCTGCACCTGCACCGTGTCAGAAATATCCTTCTCCGGTCCGCCCCACTCCACCGTCGTTGGCCCCGTAACCGCCGTGTCGAATCCCAAATCGCCATAGCCTGGCGTCGCCGTCGCATCCATAATCGTGCGCAGCGGTATCCGCTCCACCACCACCGTCAGGTACGCATGCGCACTCTGCACCGGCGCCGACTTCAACGAAGTGATCGGAGCCTTCGCCCCAATACTCTTCGCTCCCGAGTTCACCGTAGTCGCTGCCGCAACCGTCGTCGGAGAGCTAGCCGCCGAATCCGGCGAAGCCTCACCCAGCCAGTTCTCAATCTTCAACTGCCCCTTCGCATCGCCCCCACCCGGCAGATACCCGCTCAGCGCGGTAAACAAAAGTTCCGTCGGCGTAATGTGCAGATCCGCTCCGCCATTGATGCCCTGCAGTCGAACGTTTTCGTCACGATACGCAATGTTATGCATCTTCATCGAGCCCACCAGCAGATATCCCGCCGCACAATTGGGATCAGGCGGCAACACCTTCGCGCTCGGCGGAATCTTCTTGTGACCCTGCCAGAAGTGCGGATTCCGCTGCGCTACCTGCGGCGTCACATTGCAGCTGTGCCCATGCACCGTCAGATCAAGCGTCCCCGCCTTCAACCCCTCCACATCAGTCAGATATCCCAACTGCTTCACATCCACATTGCCCGTTACCGATGCCTGCCATTGCGGATTCGCGAAGTGCTGCACCAGCGCATTTCCCGACAGATGCGTAATCAATCCAGCGTCCGGAGCCGTCGAAAAATCCAGGCTCTTCAGCGCAAACATATCGCGCCCCAGCTCCGCCGTCAGATGCATCTTCGACTGCACCTCTTTCTCGTTCGCCAGCTTCGTCCGCAGATCCGCCAGGTCGATCGTCGCCCCATAACTGTCGGTCTTGCGGACGTAGTGCACCTCCGCATTCAGATCCTTCGCCGCCACATTAAACGGAACCGCTCGATCATTCACCACCGCCAGTCCGTCCACCAGCTCAACCTTGCGCGCGCGCAGATCCAGCAGCGTATCCTGCACCGACTTGTTGCTTGTACTCCGATGTTTCGGCACCGGCGCGTTGCTGTGTCCAGCCTTGTCCATGATCAAGTGAAAGTGCGGCTGCTCCACGCGCAGATACCGCAAACTGATCCGCGTCTGCGGCCCCAGCCCCCGCACATGCGTCAGGATCATGTTGATATGCAGTCGCAAAAAAATCTTCGACGCCGACAGGTACGGCATCTCTCCCGGCGCCTCCGTCCCGTGGATCACCAGCCCATCCGCCTCGACCGCCAGGTGCCACAAGTTAAACGAAATGTACCGCAGCTCCACGCGCCCGCCCGTAGCGTTCTCCAGCGTGCTCACCACCTCGCCACCCACGCGACGCTGAAAGTCCGCCGTGCCCGTATACCACGTCGCGACCAGCGCCAGCACAGCTACAAGCCCCACCAGCAACAGCCCACACCACGCCAGCCCCCGCAGAAAGCGGTGCCTCTTCTTCACAGGCGGCGCCGTTTCGCTCTCAGTCGTCACCGGCTCCTGAGGCGGACGCACTTCCGCATCGTCGCTCATCGCGCCTCCTCCCCCGCATGCAGCACCACCACGTTGCCCTGCGCGCGCAAACTTGCCAACCAGTCATCCAGCAGCTTCGACACCCTCTGCTGCAGCAGCACCTCCTGGATTCGCCTCGACAACACCCTCAACGGCGGAGGATCCACACCATTCGCCGCATACTCAGGCAGCATCGTCTTCGTGTAATACTCCTGGATCTCCGACGGTAAAATCCGTATGCCCATCCGGAAGCGCTGCTCAATAAACGCCAGCACCTCCATCCGCTGCTGCCACAGACTCGTCAAACTCTCCTCGGTAAATCCCTCGGTCGCGAGGAACTTGTCCCAGCCTTCCTCCGTCTCGCAGTGATACTCCGCGCACGTCGGTATCGACTTCCGCAGCGTATCCAGATCCTTCTCCGCCGCCTGCAGCGTCACCTCAGCGCCCGGCTGCATCGCCACCTGCTGCAGAATCAAATCGCGATTAATCAGCCGCTCAATCGCTTCATCCCGGTTGTACGCCCCACTCCTGTCGCCATACGGAAGCAACGCCGCAAACCGTCGCTCCCGATCCACGTCGCTGTCCAGGATCAACTGGCTATTCACGATCGCCACAACCCGGTCCACCTCTTCGCCCTGCTTCGCCGGCATCCCCGGCAAGGTCGGCTCCACAACCGTCGTCGGCCCTGCCTGCGACTGCGCCACCGAAGGTACCGACCCCGCAGGCAATGCCGGTAACGCAGGAGCCGCGGTAGTCCCCGTCGGCACCGCCGGCGGATTCTGCGCCATACCCCGCGGCAACCACATCAACAACGCGCACACCAGCGGCAACGCCCTTTTGCCCCATTCACCGCGCCCGAGATATTCTCCGCGTAGCATCATCGCTTTAGAAGCTCTGTCCAATACTGAAGAAGAAATTGAAATGACTCGCCTGCCCTACATAAGGCGCCGCGCCCGTATAGTCGTCAAACACCGGATAAATTGGCGGATTCAAGTTGTAGCTGAAGTCCACGCGAATCGGTCCGACCGGCGTCCCATAGCGCAAACCCAGCCCCACCGCATGCGAATAATAGTTGAAGTTGCAGCTGCCCACCGCTTCCGACGCATTGCCGCCCGCGGCCGCCAGCGGTCCCGCCAAATCCCTGCACTGTGCCTTGTCCGGCTGATGAAAGTGTTCAATGCTGGTGAACATCTTGGACGGATACTGAAACGCATTTCCCATATCCCAGAACAGCACAAACGAGATGCTGCTGCCCACCAGCGGCAGGGTTGGCGGAGGCATGCGCAGCTCGAACGTGTTCACCACCGCTCCCCCTCCGCCCACCGGATACCCTGTCGTACCATCGCGCGGCCCTCCATCATTGATCCCGAACCCGCGATGCGACGTCGCTCCGCCCACATACAGCCGCTCCGGCAGCGGCACCGCATTGCACGTCGGATTGGTTTCAAGCAGGTCACCGGCGCACGCCGTCGGTTGCACCCCAATCTGATCGCCAGCGTTAAACGCATTCGGATTCGGCCCCCACGACTTTTCAAATCCGATCCGCAGGTTGCGCGCAAACACGTACTTCCGCTTCCCAAACGTGTAATACGTCGACTCCGTGCCATCCACCTTGTTGAAGCCTACCTCTGATCCAAACTGGGTTGCCGCAAGAAACTCCGTCAACGAAAAATAATTGCCCTTCTGCGCATTCAGTGGGCTCGGGTCTCGCGTGTCATGGATATACGTCACCTGCGGCCCTCCCACAATCGCCGGCTCCGACAACTGCGGAATCAAATTCGGCGTGATCGCCAGCGAGTTCGGATCCACCGACACCCGCCGATATTCAAAGTCATAGATAAATGTGTCCGCCCGCTTCACCTTCTGCACCAGCCGCACATCGCCCTGCAGCGTCGACGACGCGAACGTCGTAATGTTCTGCACATTCGAGTAGCCGCCTGAAAGGCTTCCCGTTAGCTTGCGATTCCCAAATAGCTGCGGCACATTGAAACTCAACGTCGCTACCTCTTCCAGCAACCCATACTCCGAGTGCAGCGTCAGCGAGTCCTGCGTCCCGCGCAAATTAATCCGCGCCACATCCAGCGACACCCGCGGGCTCACGCCCGCTTTCCCATTCTGCGCCGCCGTTCCTCCCTGAGTCTCGCCCATCACAAGGGTCGGCGTCCCCGTCTGCGCCTCGATCCCAAACCCGTACGTAATATCCCACCGCTTGGCTTCGGTTACCTGCACCAGCACATTCTTCTCCGGCGCATTCCCCATCGGATCCTGCACCGCCGTATTCACTTCACTGAACAGCGCCAGGTTGTAAAGATTTCTCTGCGTCTGCAACAGCGCCGACTGGTCCAGCGGATCACCCGCATGCACCAGGATCTGGCCCTGCACCACCTTCGGCCGCGTGTGCACAATCCCCGACAGCAGTACCTTCTCCACCACCACCCGCTGCCCTTCGCTCACTGTCAGCTCCACATCGGTGCGCGCCTCGTCCTTCTGCTCCTTCGCCTGCGCCAGCTCCACCCGCGCCTGATCGTACCCATGCGCCAGGTAATAGTTGAGAATCGCGTCGCGATCGCCCGACAGCGTAATCAGCGAAAACGGCTGTCCCGTCTTCGAGCTCAGCAGCCCCAGCACATCCTTCCTTCGCTCCGTCGAAACCCCGGTCAACTCCACGTTGCCAAACTTCTGCTGCGCGCCTTCATGGATCGTGAACGCCACCTGGATCTGTGCCTCTTTCAAATCCGCTCCATGCGGCCCCTTGTCCTCGTCCTTCACATCCGACGTCACCTTCACCGCGCTGAATCCGTTCGCACGATACAGTGCCTCAATCGAATTCACATCCGCAGCCAGCAGCTGCGCGCTGTACCGTCCGCTCCGCTGATACGCGTCCGCCTTCTTCACCCTCATCACATCTTCCAGCGTGTTTTGGTCGAAGTACTTGTTCCCCTGTAGCTTCACCTCGGTCACCTTGTGCTTCCTGCCCGGATCCACCGTGTACACCACCTGCACCTGCGCCGTCCCCTCGCCCTGTATCTGCACCTTGTCCGTAACGTCGAAGTACCCGTTCTGCTGCATGTAGTCCTTGATGTTGAACGCCCCTTCATTCAGCAGGTCAATATCCACTGCGCCCTCTGCATACACCGGAACCAGCAGCTTGGTGCGCCGCTTCGACAGCTTCACCCCATTCACCACCACCAGCACCACCGGCCCCTGGTTCGCCGAGAAGTCGTAATCCACTTGCCGCCGTGGCGCCGCATACATCGACTTCTGCAGACTGATCGTCCCCTCCAGCCGATCCTGCTTCTGGTAGTACGACCGCACGCCCGATAGCGCATTGCTCACAGTCTCGCGCGTCACCTTCAGATCGCAATCCCGGCCAAACAACTTGTCCCACGACGTCGTCAGCCAGCTGCAATTCAGCTTCCCCTTCTTCCGAAACGTCGCCACGTCAATCCCCGCATCCGTTCCCGCGACACCCACCGTGCCCACCCGCGCCTGCGGCCCCGTGTCGATCGTGAACGTCGCATTCACCTGGTGATTCGCATCATCCACATTCGTCGCCAGCGTTACCTTCGGTATATAAAATCCGTTCTCCGCCAGCGACTCCTTCACCGCCTCCACCGCCGTCGCCAGCGCGCCATGCGCAAACGGCGTCCCCGGGTCCAGCCGCGTCGCAAACTCCAGCAGCGACGCCAACCGTTCACTTTTCACCCCCTCGATCGTCACTCGCCCCACGAAATATTGCGGCTGCCCCGAAAACTCGAGCGCCTCGCCATTCCCCTCCGGCACCACGTTCACGCTGATATTCACATACAGCCCCGACGCAAACAGCCGTCGCATATCCGCCCGCACCTTGTCCGGATCCAGTGGCTCGCCCACCTTCTGCTTCAACTCCGAAACAATCGGATTCTTCTCCCCGAACGTCACTCCCGCAAACCGGACCGCCGTCACCCTGGTCCCTGCCTTCGACCACAGACTCATCGGCAACGCTGGCAGCGCGTTGGTCACCTGCGCTGCCTGATTTGCCACCGGCGGCCCAACCGTGTCCACCGTCTGCGCCCGCACCGCCGCTCCCGCGCATCCCAGCACCAGCACCATCGCCCAGCGCGTCCATCCCCACGGCCGCATCCTACCCTCAACCCCCAGCAGGCGCGCGGAGAGTCGCTTCATCTCGCGCTCGCCCAACCACTCGCTCCGCGCCAACGCCGCTATCCTCTCAACCTTCAATTTCGCAAATTCGCAAATTCAATTGCCGCCCCATCTCTCGTCAATCTCTCATCCTGCGGCAGCCGTCCTGCAAGCCTCAAAACACACGGCTTTCGTCGATCCCGTATGGGTTTCATTTTACAGATGCAATCCACCCCCGGCGGGTTCGCTCCCCCTTCTCCGACCCCCGCCAGATTCCCCTCCAACCGTATACTCCCTCATATGCCTGCGTTCACCACCAACGATGCTAAGCCCTCCAACGCGGCCTCCGAATCGCCGGCATCGGATCCCCTCTCCGACACCGACCGCTACTCCCGCCAGATCCTCTTCGCCCCCATCGGTGAGGCAGGCCAGCAACTTCTTAGACGCGCCCACGTCGCCATCGTCGGAGTCGGCGCCACAGGAGCCGCCACCGCCAGCCTCCTAGCCCGCGCCGGCGTCGGCCGCCTCACCCTCATCGACCGCGACTTCGTAGAGCCCTCCAACCTCCAGCGCCAAATGCTCTTCGACGAAGACGATGCCCGCGCCTCTCTCCCCAAAGCCGAAGCCGCACGCCTCCACCTCGCCCGCATCAACTCCACCGTCCACATCGACGCCCACATCACCGACCTCGTCCCAGCCAACGCCCCCACCCTCCTCGACGCCGACCTCGTCCTCGACTGCACCGACAACTTCGAAACCCGCTACCTCATCAACGACCTCTGCGTCCGCGACCACCGCCCCTGGATCTACGCCGCCGCCGTAGGCGCCTACGCCGCCACAATGAACATCCTCCCCCGACCAATCCCTTCCGAAGCCGAACGCCATCCTTCTGAAGTTGCACACCGTCATTCTGAGCGCAGCGAAGAACCCCCGTATTTGCAGACGGAGCGAAGCGACGTACCAAGTGAACCCCCGCATTTTGAAGCAGAACACCGTCATTCTGAGCGCAGCGAAGAACCCCCGTATTTGCGGACGGAGCGACGCGACGTACCAACAATCCCCAATCCCCTATCCCCTGCCACTGCCTGTCTCGCCTGCATCTTCCCCTCCGCCCCATCCGGCAACGTCGACACCTGCGACACCGCCGGCATCCTCTCCACCGCCGTCAACCTGGCCGCCTCCCTACAGGTCACCGAAGCCCTTAAGTTCCTAACCCACCAACCCGAAACGATGCGCCGCACCCTCCTCTCCTTCGACCTCTGGGCCAACACCCGTTCCGAAATCAACACCTCTACTCCGCGCCCCGACTGCGAAGTCTGTGGCCAGCGCATCTTCCGCCACCTCGCCGGCGAGCAGCGCCCCCACATCACCCTCTGCGGCCGCAACTCCGTCCAGATCCACCAGCACCACCACCCCCTCAACCTCGCCGAGCTCGAAACCCGCCTCCAGCCCTTGGGCCCGGTGCGCGCCAACGGCCTCCTCCTCCGCTTCACCTACCCTCCCTACACCCTCACCGTCTTCCCCGACGGACGCGCCCTCATCCAGGGCACCACCGACCCCGGCCTCGCGCGCTCCCTCTACGCCCGCTTCATAGGCAGCTAACCCAATTTGCCCGCAACTCCCCAACTGAGAACTGAGAACTGAGAACTGAAAAGGCGTACACTCGAATCAGTCCCAACCCCCTCACCACCAGCACCTTAGCCGCCCCCGCGATCCACCGGACAACCCTCGGGCTCATTCACCAGTCCAAGCTCTTGAAACCTTTATCCCGCGCGCAGCGTTCCAACCAGTACGACAAGATCGCTGCGCCGTTCGATTTAAGTTCATGAGCGGACAAATCTTATCTATGGATCTTCAAGGCCTACCAAGAATGCAGACGAAACCGAACCCCGGCTTCTTCAAGCGGAACGCTCCAATCGCCGGCGAAGCCGAAGCCATCGAGCGCGCCAAAAACGGCGACCCCGATGCTTTTGCCAAGCTCTACGCCCTCCACAAACGCCGCGTCTACACCCTCTGCCTGCGCATGCTCGGCAACGTCTCCGAAGCCGAGGACATGACCCAGGAGGCCTTCCTCCACCTCTTCCGCAAGCTCGGCAGCTTCCGCGGCGAGAGCGCCTTCTCCACCTGGCTTCACCGCCTCACCGTCAACCTCGTCCTCATGCACCTGCGCAAGAAGGGCCTGCAGCTCGTCTCGCTCGAAGAGACCATCAACCCCTCCGAAGAGGACGCGCCCAAGCGCGACTTCGGCTCCCGCGACACCATGCTCTCGGGTTCGGTCGACCGCGTCACGCTCGAACGCGCCGTCGCCCTGCTTCCCCCCGGCTATCGCATGGTCTTCGTCCTCCATGACGTCGAAGGCTTCGAACACAACGAGATCGCCACCATGCTCGAATGCTCCACCGGCAACAGCAAGTCCCAGCTCCACAAGGCTCGCCTCAAGCTCCGCGAACTCCTTCGCGAATCCCAGGCCCTTCAACCCGCGGACAGCGTGTCGGAGGCTGCACGATGAAAGACCTCGCTACAGCCAATCTCGACAACATGACCACCGCAGAATTTGAAGAGTATCTTCCCGAGCTCTTCGAGTCCGGTGGCGGCTCCATCAGCAAAGACCCCCGCTTCGCCAACTTCTTCAAATCCCATCCCGACTGCGCCGCCCTCGTCAGCGATCTCGAAATCATCGCCGAGCAAGCCAAGAGTCTCTTCGACCCTGGAGGGGGAGAATCCGGCGGCGGCTCCGAACCCAGCGACGCCGTCTGGTCCAACATCGCCAGCAAGCTAAAACAAGAACCACCCACCACCAAAGAAAACTAACTTCGTTTCACAGCTTCCCTTTGCCTTCCTACTGGCGCCCGCTCGCCCATGGAATGCAAAGGGAATTTGCTTTTAACCCGACGGCTGTCCCGGCCCCCTGGCGTGCGCCAGTAACGTTACCGGAATGCCCTTTCTCCTCGCCGCCGCAGTCCATAGTTTGGATCCGCCGCGTTACCAATAGGTGCCCTTTAATTAATTGAAAATAAAGGATTTACACGTATATTCGTTTGCACCGTACTTCACCCCCTGGAGACCCACACGATGCGAATGAGAAATGCAGCACCCTTGATCGCTTTGGGTGTGGTTGGAATGCTGGCTTCATCCTCCGCCCACGCCTCAACGATCACCGAAACCTATTCCTTCAACCTCACCGGCTTTGTCGACATCAGCAACAATACCGCGCCCCCCGATCCAGTCGTCACCGGATCCTTCACCGTTACCTACGACCCCACCCTGTTCTACGACGATGACACCACCGACATCACTGTGAACTCGCTGACAGGCGTTACCGTAGATTCCACCCTCGGTTTCACCTACGGCGATGGCGAGCTCGAGTTCGGCGGTATCGCGAATGACTCCGATTTCGTGAGCTCCTTCACCAACGATATCGTTGTCTCCTTCAACGTAACCGACCCCTCTAACCCAACCTTCATCCCCTGCTCCACGCCCGGCTTCATTTGCGGCAACTACACGGGAAGCAATGCGGTGGATGCTGCCGGCTATACCATCGCGAGTTCCGCCGACGGTTGGTTCTATGGTGTCCAGAGCACCGTCACCACTGCGCCATCGCCCACCCCAGAACCGTCTAGCCTGCTCCTGTTCGGCACTGCCCTCATCGGCATCGCCGGGCTCATGAGCAAGCGCTTCGCCTGACTCCCCTGCATTCCAGCTCCCCTGTTCTCCTCAGAGCCCCGGCCTCAACCGGGGCTCTTGAATTTGGCCTACAGTCTCTTATTGACCCAAGGCCATTTGGTCCAATACATCGCGAACAGCGGCAGGGGAGATTCTCATGACCCCGCTGAACGGTGAATTCAGAGAGACGATGATGAAGATCGCGGCCGAAACTGCCAGAGCGCAAACGATCAGCATCAAGATCACATTTGGTGTGCGCGGAGCAAAAAGCCCAAAACTGAAAAAGATGATGACCAGCCACGACGTGACGACCGCCAGGAGAGAGAACGACATCGCAGGCTGTTCCGACTTGAGAAACATAAACCAGTAGGACTTTCTCAAGGTGAGAGTCGCCGTCAGCAGCTCGGCCTTGATCGCAACCTGTCCCGGATTCGTAGGTGTAAGCAGTTCCAGGTGCTGATAAAAGGTTTGGTTGTTCCCCAACGGTTTGAGCTTACCCGGCTGGCTTCGATCGTCTGGCCAAATTTGGTCGACAAGCTCCTGTATGAAATTGCGAGCTTCCACGCGAAGCGGCTGCGTCTGCGTCTCAGTGCCGTAGGCTGTCAAAAGCCCATTGATGAACATCGCCTCCGCAGACAGCTCGGCAACCTCTGTTTTTTGCCCATCGTAATAGGTCTTGCCCGAAGACACCAGCATCCCCAGCACCAGGCTGGTCATGGTGACAACCAGGCCAATCGCCAGCCGGATCGTATCCTTTGCTTCCGAGTTGAAATGTTCGTCCGGCCTGGCTCGGCGGACGACCATCCCCGCGAATGCCCCGCCGACAACCAGCGCGAACACGAGGAAACTTATCCCCAGAGCATGCATAGACGTTCCATTCCCTTAGGCAATGCTTTGCCGGACCGTGACTTAATCCCAACATCATCACGCCATTCCACACCGCAAACAACTGTCAGAACTGTCAGCCCTCGTCGCATCGAGCCTCGTCAGCATTGGGCCAATGCCCCTCCAAGCCACCATCGGCGCCACCGGGGGCTGTCAAGTTTTGCCAGTATCGGTCAGCCGGTGCGCAGGCTAAATTGCTGCATAGCATTGGCGAAAATCCCGCGACACCGGGCCTCCCTACCCAAACCCTTGCACCGTCTCGTTCGGTTCGCAGCAACGACTTTGTTCGTCGCGGTCTTTCACCTAACCATGCCCTGATCGGATCTCTGTGAACTTCAATAGGTCGTATTTTTCATCGCTTCTGGTTCTTTCTGCTGTTCTAAGCCCTTCGCTGCTGGCCCAGACAGCAACCACCACCAAGCGCGCTGAGCTCCTGCCCCCCGCACCCATCACGGAGTCTTCTTCTTCCTCCACCCCGACCCTGGACCTTTCGCCCGCGGCCGCGATCACGGCCACCGTGTCAACCGCCAAAGCCCCAGCTGCCGAAGTTTCCACGAAGGCCTTTTCCGCAGTCGGTGTCGACGTAAAAGTCGGCGCGGATGGTATCGGCTTCGATGTTGCCACCCCCCTCGCGCGTAAGTGGAATCTGCGCGGCACCGGCTACTTCTTCCGATACAACGTCACCCTCACCGAAAACCACGTTACCTACGGCGGCGACATCCAGCTCGCCTCAGGCGGCGGTAGCGTCGACTGGTACCCGTTCAACGGTGCGTTCCGCCTCAGCGCCGGATTCATCGCCTACAACGGCAATCGGATCACCGGCACCGCCACCCTCAACCCCAACCAAAGCTTCACCCTCAACGGCACCACCTACTACGCCAGCCTGACCGATCCACCCCATGCCACGGCCACCCTCTATCTCGGCAGCAAGGCCGCTCCCACCTTCAGCTTCGGCTGGGGCAACATCGTCCCCAGAAAAGCCAACAAACACTTCAGCGTTCCCGTCGAAATCGGTTTCGCCTACGTCGGCTATCCCAACGTTGACCTCAACTTCATCGGTACCACCTGCAATGCCTTTGGCACAGCCTGCCAGGACGTCAGCAACAACCCCACCTTTCAACAAGACCTCGCCGCCCAACGAAACAAGTACCGTGACGACCTTTCCGGCTTCAGGTTTTATCCCATCGTCTCCATCGGCTTCGGTTACAAATTCTAGAAATCGCCTATGCCGAACCTCAAATGGCTGGCCCCGCAAAAACCTGTCAAGCCCCCAACCACCCCAAAAACCCGTTAAACCCCCGTCAACACTGGCGATATATATTTTCAAAACCTGGCATAGTTACCCCCACGCACTTGATAAACTAGAAGTAGAGTTCAACCCAACATCAAACGCTAAACGCTGCACCGGCAACCGCCGCTGCAGCTTTCACATTTAAGCCCCTAACTCCAATAGAAGCAAATAGATACCCGCAACCCATTTAGAATGAGCCGCTTGAAACTAACTTTCACCCACTAACTCGCACATTCCAAACGACTTCACTAAGCAAAAGTGAAAGTAGGGGGGAGGGTAGGCACCGATCATCGCACACCCCGAAAATCGCACCTTGCCATCCTTTTCACTCCGCGCTAGTATCAATCCCGATGAACCTGCGCCCCACCACCGGCCGATTTACTTATTGCTACTGGTATCCCCAGCGGCGTTGTGCGCTTCTCTGATCATCCCTAAAAGAGAACCCAAGCCATCCACCGAGCCGCAGCCCACAAGGTCTGCGGTTTTTCTTTTGCCCCCAACATTCTTTGCTTCACCGAACCACCTACGGAGACGACAATGACTACAGCAACGCTCGACATGCCAGCCAAACCCAAACCCGCCACGAATCCATCTCCCGCTGGACGCGCAGTCTCCGGACGCCCTGTCCCCAAACCCGACACGCTCGATCGCATCGTCCTCACAGGCTTCATGGGCTCCGGCAAATCCACCGCCGGCGCTGTCCTCGCCGAGCGCCTCGGCTGGCGCTTCCTCGATCTCGACCATGAGATCGAAGCCCGCGACGGCCGCTCCGTCCCCCAGATCTTCGCCGAGCATGGCGAACCCCACTTCCGTCACATCGAGTCCGCCACCCTGGCCTCCCTGCTCGGCGAGCGCCGCGTCGTCATCGCCCTCGGCGGTGGCGCCCCCGAAGAGCTCGGCAACCGCCTCCTCCTCGAGCAGACGCCCCACACCGCCGTCATCTACCTCTCTGCCCCCTTCGACACCCTCATCGCCCGCTGCGCCGCCCAGGCCGCCGACCCCGCCACCACCGACCGCCCCAACCTCGCCGACCTCAACCTCGCCGAGCGCCGCTTCCGCCTCCGCCGTCCCCACTACGAGCGCATCGCCGCCCACATCATCCACACCATCGATCTCACCCCCAACCAAACCGTCGAAGCCGTCCTAGCCGCCATCCGCCAAACCAAAAGCCCCCGCTAATCCGGGGGCTTCAGGTCCTCTGCCCTTGTCCTTGCATTTCTGGCTGTCATCCCGCAGGGATCTGCTTCTGCTCTTGCCGTCGCCCTTGCTATTCCCCGATGCCCTCTAGCGCGGCCCCTCTCCGTTCACGATGTTCTTGTAAATCACGCCGTCCTTCATAATCACCAAAAAGTTCTTCTCCGGATCTTCAATCAACTTGATATTCGCCACCGGATCGCCATCCACCAGCAATAGATCCGCCAACGCTCCCTCTTCCACCACGCCCAGTTTCCCCGGATAAGGATTGCGTGGTCCCGACAGCGCCAACAGCTCAGCATTGTCCTCCGTCGCCATCTTCAACACCTCCGACGGCGTATACCACCGCACCAGCGATGCCAGTTGCTCACCCTGCCGTGTCGCCAGCTTCGCATCAAACAGCGTGTCCGTTCCCCACGCCGTTTTCACCTTGTACTTGATCGCAAGCTTGTATGCCGTATCGATCCCCGCTCGCATCTGCGCCCTCTTCTGTCCTGTCGGCGAGTCCGGCGCAACACCACCCGCACCCTCGTCCCCAAGAAACGGCTGCAGACTCCACCAGATTCCCTTTTCCGCCATCAGCTTTGCGCTCGCATCATCCGCAAGCTGGCCGTGTTCAATGCACTTCACGCCTGCCGCAATCGCTGTCTGGATCGCCTTCGGCGTATACGCATGCACCGTCACATACGTGCCCCAGTTATCGGCAGCCAGGACCGCGGCATGCATCTCCGGTTCCGTGTACTGCGTCACGTCCAGAGGATCATAGGTAGACGTCACGCCACCACCCGCCATCAGCTTGATCTGCGAAGCTCCCTTCATCAGTTGTTCGCGTGCGCGCAACAGCACCTCATCAGGCCCATCCGCAATCGCCGCCACCCCAAGAACTTCCGCGTGGCTCAACGGTCCGCCAATCACCCGCGGAATCTCATAAGGCATCCGGAAATCCCCATGCCCACTGGTCTGCGAGATAAACGCCCCCGAAGGATAAATGCGCGGTCCCGGCAGCAGCCCCTGGTCAATCGCCATCTTCAGCCCAAACGTCGGGCCGCCAAGATCGCGAATGCTGGTAAATCCACGCATCAACGTATCCGTCGCCGCCTTGCCCGCAACCAGCGTCAGGTATCCAATGTCCGCCGTCATCGCCACGGACATTGGAACCTCCTGCATCATGATGTGCGTATGCGCGTCGATCATCCCCGGCATCAACGTCCGTCCGCCGCCCTCGATAATCTTCGTCGTCGCCATCCGGTCCGTCGGAATCGGCGACGCCGAGATGCGCTCAATCACATTCCCCCGCACCAACACATTCGTTGGCGCAGTAAGTTCTCCGCTCCTGTTCAGCACGCGCACATTATTGAACAGCGTCACCGAGCCTGGCCTACCCGCCGGCCCTTGTGCGTAAACCTGAAAACCCAAAACACCGCAAGAGAGAGCTACAAGAAGCCGGCAAATCCGCGTGTTCATAGTCACCTCGATACAACGTCTGCGCGCGAGTTTAGGGCGCGGGAGAACTTCAACATACTCCCCAACTCTCAGCCTGTCGACGCAGCAAAACGTGATTTTGCCGCGATCAAATTCGGCCGAGCAAAGTTCCACCAATCTCGCTCCCGCCCGCTGCGATATCCTCACCTTCATGCGCCGCGCTCTCCTCCTAGCCATCACCCTGCTCTTCGCCCTCCCAACCGCGCAGACCCAAACCACACCAACGCCCGTCTACGGTTACAAAGTAGTCGCCACCTTCCCCCATTCCACCTCCTCCTACACCGAAGGCTTCTTCTATCTCAACGGCCTCTTCTACGAAGGCACCGGCCTCAAAGGCCACTCCCAGATCCTAGTCACCGACCCCGCCACCGGCCGCGTCACCCAGCACATCGATCTCGCCCCGCAGTACTTCGGTGAAGGCATCGTCGACTGGGGCGCCAACCTCTACGAATGGACCTGGCAAACCAACCTCGGCTTCGTCTACAACCGCGCCTCCCTCCATCCCCTCGCCCAATTCACCTACACCGGCGAAGGCTGGGGCATGACCCACGACGCCACCCACATCATCACCTCCGACGGCACCGCAACCCTCCGCTTCCGCGACCCCAAAGACTTCCACGAAGTCCGCAACATCACCGTCACCGACCAGGGCTCACCCGTCACCTACCTCAACGAACTCGAATACATCCACAACGAGATCTACGCCAACGTCTGGCACACCAACCGCATCGCCCGCATCTCTCCCCGCGACGGCCACGTCATCGCCTGGATCGACCTCACCGGCCTCCTCTCCCCCATGCTCCACCTCGACGACGAAGCCGTCCTCAACGGCATCGCCTACGACGCCCAGCACGACCGCCTCTTCGTCACCGGCAAAGAATGGCCCACCATCTTCCAGATCAAACTCATCCCTCCCGCACCACACAAGTAACTCCGCGCGCTAACTCAAACCAGCCAGCCAAGTTGCGCCCGCCTGCATCCAAGTGAGAGCATCCGTTACAACCACACCCGCCCACTCAAGGAGCGTGCCCGCTGTCGCTAGAGCCCTACAACTCCCACGCTGTTGACGACCGCTCCAGCCAGGTCTCCACCGTGCGCGGCTACATCCTCTTCGCCTTCGCCGTCGCGCTCGCGCTCGCCCTCGCCTGGCGTCTCCGCCAGGTCCTCGAGATCATCTACGTCAGCGCCCTCTTCGCTGTCGTTCTTGGTCCCATCCTGCAGCGCATCATGTGCCTCCGCATCCAGAAGTACTCTCCCTCGCGCCCGGTCGCGATCGTCGCCCTCGTCTTCTCCGTGTTCGCTGCAATCACCGTCTTCCTCTATGTAGCGCTTCCCCCCGTAGCAAAAGACATCCAGCACTTCGCAAACGACCTTCCCCCACGTGTCCCCGGCCTCATTGCCAAACTCAAACACCTGCCCATGGCAGACAAATTCGGCGTCGACTCCCTCGCCGCAAAAAGCGAGACAGCCCTCGCCGCCACCGCGCAATACATCTTCGCCTCCGCTCCCCTTTGGCTCGGCCACTTCCTCGACCTCATCACCGCCTTCATCCTCTGCATCTACTTCATGCTCGAAGGCGACGCCGTCTACTACTACCTCCTCTCCTTCGTGCCCGACGCTTCTCGCGACCGCCTCGCCAAAACCCTCGTCATCGGCGAAGCCCGCATGAGCAGCTGGCTCATCGGTCAGCTCGCCCTCATGCTTATCCTCGGCGTCTGCAGCACCATCGTCTTCGGCATCCTCCATGTGAAATATTTCGTTCTCCTCGGCGTGCTCATGGGTTTACTCAACATCATTCCCATCGCCGGTGGCCTCATCACCATCGTGCTCGCCGCTGGCGTAGCCGCCACCGATTCCTGGAGCAAGATGGCCGGCGTCCTCATCTTCTACGTCATCTATATCCAAATAGAAAACGGCTTCCTCACTCCCCGCATCATGCGTAGCCGTGTCAACCTCCTCGGCCTCTCTGTAATCGTCGCCCTGCTCGTAGGCTCCGACCTCGCTGGCGTCGTAGGAGCTCTCGTCGCCATACCCACCGCTGCCCTCATCGCGGTCATCATCGACGAGTACTTCGTTCAGCAGGATGCCGCCGAAGCCGCTCAAGCCGCCGCCCAGGCCGCCGCCGCCGCCTACACCGAATCCGTCGCCGCCGCCTCAGCCGCCCACTCCGCAGAAGCCTCAGCAGCCTCCGCAGCCCAATCCGCCACCCAGGCCGCGCACTCTGCCGAAGCCGCAGAAGCCGCTGACAAAGCATCCAGTTAGCCTTTGCCTTTGCGCCTGCCTTTGCCTTTGCCCTTGCCTTTCTGGCTGTCATTCCGCAGGAATCTGCTTCTCCCCGCGCAGCAAACGCCGCCTTGCCTTTAGCTAAAAGCTAGAAGCTAAAAGCTAAAAGCTCCTCCCGCCCTCCCCCTGAAACTTCCCCCCGAAATACCTCATCTTTTATGTAACCTTGTGGAGAGGGTCGCACGTCTCCAACCATATGCAGCTAGCTCTGGATGCATCCATCGCCAATGTCCCCGCCACCGAGCGCACAGCCTCGGAGCTGGACGACATGGACACTCTGGTCCGCACCTACAGGCCACGCCTCCTGCGCTTTGTTGCCTTCTCCGTCGGCGACGCTGACCTCGCCGAGTCCATCACCCAGGATTGCTTCCTCAAGGCCTACAACGCCCGCGACCGTTTCCGCGGTGACTGCTCCATCAGCACCTGGCTCACCAGCATCGCCGTCAATCTCATCCGCGACCAGCAGCGCCTGCAGAAGTTCCGCTTCTGGCGTCAGGCCCGCGCCACCGCCATCGACATCACCGACGCCGCCAACTTCCTCCCCAGCCCCGAGAGCTCTCCCGAATCCCGCCTCCTCGTCAAGGAGAAGGCCGCCCAGGTCTACGCCGCCCTGCAGAACCTCTCGCCCAACCAGCGCAGCGTCTTCCTCATGCGCTTCTCTGAAGAGCTGGAGCTATCCGAGATCGCCGCCATCACCAACATCCCCGTCAACACCGTAAAGACTCACCTCCACCGCGCCCTCAAATCCGTGCGCACCCAGGTTCGCGCTGCCCAAA
>Ga0302180_10001710_pt1 | contig 17543 bp, 19 predicted proteins | sample I_Palsa_E3_2_FD_200575 | JGI IMG/M metagenome (GOLD analysis project Ga0302180, IMG submission 200575) | Peat permafrost microbial communities from Stordalen Mire near Abisko, Sweden - I_Palsa_E3_2 | ecosystem: Environmental > Terrestrial > Soil > Palsa > Peat permafrost | place: Sweden... | reverse complement strand
GGCGGTCACTTCAATCGCGTGGTAGGTCATAGCGAAGTATCCGCCGCCGCCGCCGAAAGTGACCGCTTCGCGCGTTGCATGCCAGAATCCGTCGAGATAGATTGCGCCGTCGCGATGCGTGCTCACGTCGTGGTATGGGAGGTCAGTCGATGCGTCGCCGAACCGCGGTGCATTGGCGATGGGGGTATGACTAACCAGAATCTCGGCGGTTCGAGGATAGCACACGGCTCCCGGTTTATTGTAACTGTCTTGTGGAAGGAGCGGCATCACGGCGGGAAGCGCGAGCGAGGGATTTGCGGCGCGCAACAGTGCTTGAATCTTGGACTCGGTGTACGGATAGTTGCCTTCGCCGATTTGCGTTTCGACGAGATGGCCGCTTTGATCGTAGAGAAGTTCCGTCGGCCACACGGTAACACCGTAGTGATTCCACACGGCGCGGTCGTCGTCGAGCACAATCGGCCAGGTGACGCCGAGACGTTTGGCTGCGCTCTCGACTTCTGACGCTTGACCTGAGAACTTGAATTCCGGCGTGTGCACGCCGACGATCACGAGGCCGTCGTCGTGGTAGCGCTTATACCATTCGCGCAGGTACGGCAAGGTGCGAAGACAGTTCAAGCACGTGTATTCCCAAAAGTCGACGAGGACGACCTTTCCTCGCAGATCCGCGGGCGCAAGTGCTGGACTATTGATCCACTGCGTGGCACCGTCGAAGCTTGCCATCGGCGCCCCGGTGGCAAATCCGCACAGCAACAGGGCGAGGCACGCGAGCGCAAAGCGCCTCATGACGTCGAAACCCCCTTTTCACCGAGGGTTTCGACGCACGAAGAAGGCGAACTGTGACGCCTAGGAGCTCTGCTGGAGCGCGTGGAGATCCTTTTGGAGTACCGGCAGCGACTGGCTGGCAAAGGCGCGCAGCTGCGCGCCGCCGCCCGCCTGCTCCTCGTTTTGGAACACCGAGATCAGCGCTTGGAGCGACTGCTCCTGGCTCGAGGCGTAGCCCGTGGCGTCGGTTGACGCCTTCGGCGAATCGGTCGAAACCGAAATGCCGTAGAAGCTGGCGAGCGACCCGAGTTGGTTTCCGATCGCGATCTCGTCGTTCTGGATCGTCGAGGCGACGGACTTCACGTTTGCGTCTCCACCGGATTCAGCCACGTCCGCATTCGCGACGCTTTGGAGCAACATGTGCATGGCCTGTTGGGTGAACTGCGTGTCGGCCGGGTTGACGGCATCGCCGCCGGTCGCACCAAGGAGCGCGAGGCCAAGCGCGCCACAGAGTGCGATCGATCCCAGAGGACGTAGGATGTGTTGGTTTTGCATAGCGATTCCAGCGTGCGCTTGCAGCATTGCGCGGGGTGCGACTTTAGCAGCACAGGACGACCAAATGTCGCTCAAATCGCAATCAAGAGCTTCTAAATTGCCCTATAATGACGCTCATGCTGCTCAGCATATTGATCTATCTCTTGTTAGGTCTCGCGTTCGGGTATTTGGGCGGTCTCTTCGGCATCGGCGGCGGCCTCATTGCGATTCCGGTGCTGGGAGTCTTCTTCGGCTATTCGGAACAGGTCGCACAGGGAACGGCGCTTGTGATGATCGTGCCCAACGTCTTGTTGGGGTTGTGGCATTACATTCGCAAGATCGGGCTGGATGCGCGCCTCGCGCTCACCCTCGCGACCACGGCCGTGCCGTTCACCTACATCGGAGCGCACGTCGCAACCGCGCTGCCGAGCGAGCCGCTACGCATCGCCTTCGCGATCTTTATCGCGGCGATCGCGGCGCAGATGGCCTGGCGAACGTTTGGTCCCCAAGGACTGCACGCATCTCGCATCTTTCCGTGGCCCCTCGCAGGCGTCATCGGGGCCATCGGCGGAACGCTTTCCGGGTTCTTCAGCGTCGGTGGCGCGGTCTTCGCGGTGCCGGCGATGTCGGCGCTCTTCGGGCTCTCGCAAGTCGCGGCTCAAGGCATGGGCTTGGCCTTGGTTGCTCCTGGGACCGTGGTGAGCATCATCGCGTATGCCGGCGTTCACGACGTTGACTGGATTCCCGGCATCGCGCTCGCCGCGGGAGGGGCGGTCTCGATCCCGCACGGCGTCAATCTTGCCAAGCGCTTGCCCGAAAAAGTTCTGCGCAGCCTATTCATTTTGTTAATGCTCGCAGCGGCTGCCGGCTTGATCCTGCGCTCGGTGCGGACATAGGAATCGTCTTTCCGGTTGGCGGAGAGCTTTACGGATGAAGCAACTGCTCGCCCTGCTCTTGGCCGCGAACGTGCTGGCGCCCTCAGGAATCCTCGCGGCCCCTGCGCAATTCGAGCGCAAGAGCGTCACCGTCCTCGGTATCGTACGTGGTATCGCCGTTCGGCCGATTCCGGGCGGAGCGGTTTCTCAATTCTCCTTGTGCGATAGCCGCTGCATTAATGTCATAGAATTTTCGCGGCCGGCGTTCACGCTTGGCCAGTCGCTCACGATTTCGGGGACGTTCTACACGATCTTTTCCAATAGCATCATCCAAGCGCGTAACGTGGTCGTGGTGAGTTCGCCCTGAAGAGCCAGACCGAAAAGGCTGCGGTATTTCGCGCCTTACATGCGCGCAGTCGCGCGTTCATTATCCCCAACCCGTGGGACGTCGGCAGCGCAATGATGCTCGCGCGGCTCGGGTTTGAGGCGCTTGCAACAACCAGTGCCGGCTTTGCCCATTCGCTCGGCAAGCCCGACGGCGCGGTGGATCGGGATGCGATGCTCGCGCACGTTTCAGCGCTCGCCGCCGCAACCGATTTGCCGGTGAGCGCCGATCTCGAGAACGGTTACGCCGACGATCCAGCCGAAGTCGCGGAAACAATTCGATTGGCTGCCGCAGCTGGTCTAGCCGGATGTTCGATCGAGGATTTGCCACAAGGACGCGACGGCGAACCGTACGAGATCGCGTTCGCAACGGAACGGATTCGCGCTGCCGCAGCAGCGGCACGCGCGTTGCCGTTTTCGTTCGTGCTGACGGCTCGCGCCGAGAACTACATCGCCGGCAATCCAGACCTTGCCGACACGATCGCGCGGCTACAGGCCTTTCAAGAGGCCGGCGCCGACGTGCTTTACGCGCCGGGTCTACGCACCAAGGAAGATATCGCGTCGGTTGTATCCAGCGTCGATCGCCCGGTTAACGTGCTCATGGGCCTGCAAGGCGTGGATTTTACGCTTGCCGATCTGAGCGCGCTCGGCGTCAAGCGCGTAAGCATCGGCAGCGGCCTGTCGCGCATCGCGTACGACGCGGCGTTACGCACCGCAACCGAAATGCGCGATCACGGCACGTTTACGATGCTGAGTTAGCGCGTCAGGAGCTTTGGCGAGGCGAGCCAGGCGAGCCGGCCGTGCAACGGCGAGCCGATGGTGACGTCAACGCAGGCGAGACCGCCCTTCTTGAAATCGATGTCGGCTCCGCCGATCAATTCCCCGATGGTCAGGCTCATGGAGGGATCGTGGCCGACGAGCATCAGCGCGTTCACGCCGGGATGATCGCGCAGAACATCCGTAAGACGTCCGAGCGAGAAGCCGAGGCCAATGCGCTCGTCTTGCACAAGCGCGTCGCGAAGATCGAGTTCGTCAACGACGATCTGCGCGGTCTGTTGCGCGCGGACGAGCGGGCTCGTAACGATCAGTTGTATGCCCAGCTCCAGCTCGGCAATCGTCTTGGCCTCGCGTGCGATGCGCTTTTTCCCGTCCGGAGTCAGCGGCCGATCGTGATCGGATCCCTGCCAGGTTTCTTTGTCGCCGGCGGGACCGTGCCGGAGAAAATAGCACATCATACCAGCGAAATCATCTCTTTCGGTTTCGGATGCGCGGCAAGCGAGGCGAGTAACGCGTCTGCGAGTTGATCGCAGATCGGATCGTCGATCTCTTCCACGCGGCCTTCGTCCGCGAGTTGCGCTTTGCGTGGATCGATCGGAATGCGCGCAAACACGGGTGCCTGGGCCAGGTCGGCGACGCGATCCGCATACGACGGGCCGAACAGTTCATACTTCGTGCCGGTATCCGGGGCTACGAAGTACGACATGTTCTCGACGACGCCGAGGATTGGTTTCTTGAGCTGATGCACGAGGTTCGCGGCTTTGCGCACGATCATCGTGGCCAGCGCCTGCGGCATCGTAACCAGCACGACGCCGTCAACCGAAAGTGACTGCAAGACCGTGAGCGGCGCGTCCGACGTGCCCGGAGGAAGATCGATGAGCAACACATCGAGATTGCTCCAAAGGACCTGCTCGTAAAACTGGCGGATCACGCCGGACAGAATCGGCCCGCGCCAGATCATCGCGGTATCCTCTTTGTCGGTGAGCAAATTGGAACTCACGACTTCGATCGCGCTGCGCGAAACGGCGGGCACCATGAGGGGTTGCGGATTACCCTGCGGCGTTTTCGGGGCGTTCGGATCGGCTTCGATCGCAAGTGGTGTGTGCAAGCCAAAGAGTTTCGGAATCGATGGGCCGGTGATATCGGCGTCGAGGATGCCGACGCTGAGGTGCTTGCGGCGTAAGCCGAGCGCAAGCAGCGCGGTCACGAGCGATTTGCCGACGCCACCCTTGCCCGACATGACGGGTACGACGTGCGCGATCTTGGCCCGACCGGTGAATGCACCCGGAGCGCGGCGAGCGGGCGTGCGATCCTCGTTCGAGATCAACGGCACGAAGCCGGAAAGGCGCGCCTGACCAAGTGCAGCGACGATCGGTTCCGCGCGGAGGCCATGGGCCTTCGCGCCTTGGTCGATCGTTTCGTACTTGCTCACGCCGCAGCCGGAGCAGCCCAGACCAAACTGGGTCAGAACCTCAGCAGCGATTGGCAGCGCAGTGACCAGCTCTTTGATGTTGGTCTGCGGGGTGATCTCGATCTCGATATGGGGCATACGACGCTTCTATTTAACCCCGGGGCGCCACGGACCGCTTCATGCCGGGCACGGGTCGTGGCGAAAAACGCCAAGGCCTGCTAGGCTGTAGCCATGGGCACGAAAAACATCTCGCTTCCCGTCGAGCTCGAGGCGTATGTAGACGCGAAGGTCGCATCGGGCGAGTACGCTCACGCAAGCGAAGTGGTGCGGGACGCTATTCGCGCGATGATGCGCGAGGAAGCCGAGAAACTCGAGTGGCTACGGAACGCCATAACCGAGGGAGTTAAATCAGCGGACGGTGGGCCACTGATTTCGGGGAAGGAGCTGGTCGCACGTGTGAAACGCCGCGGCCAAGAGATGATCGCGACGCGCAAGGCGGGCAAATGACCATCGAATACTCGCCCCAAGCCGAAGCTGACGCGAACCGTATCTTTCTCGATAGTTTCGAACGGTTCGGACAAAACCGCGCGGGCGCCCTCATCGCTCGACTCGAAGAAACTCTGCGAAAGACCATCGGAGCCTTTCCAAATGCGGGACGAACGCGTCCCGAGCTCGGCGCGGACGTGAGGTCCTTTCCGATCGTTCCATACGTCGCATTCTATCGAATCGTTGGAAAGCGAATCGAGATTCTACGGATTTTGCATGGACATCGTGACATCAAGGATCCGCTACTTTCGCTGCTTCTCGCGGGATAACAAAAAAGGCGCCGCCTGAGCGACGCCTCTCCTTGCTTATCCTATTGAAAGGTTAGCGGTAGCTTTGCCGCGAGGCAAAGCAGTCCCGGCAATAAACCGGGCGGTCATTGCGCGGCTGGAACGGAAGTTCCGCCCGCTGCCCGCACTGACTGCACGTTGCCTGGAACATCTCGCGACGGCTGTAGCTCGTGCTCGCGGTTTGCGGCTGGCGCGCTTTGCGCACCGTTCGGCAATCCGGGCAACGGCTGGGCTTATTGGTAAAGCCCTTCGTCGCGAAGAATTCTTGTTCGCCGGTCGTAAATGCGAACTGGCGTCCGCAATCAACACAACCGAGCGTTTCATCTCTGTACATGAACGAGTCTCCTATCTCTATATTTGTCTTTAGGTTCGACTCGTTCGTGGACTTGAAAAAAGCTCGATGACGGAATGCGAAAACCGGGGACACCACCTCTAACCACCGGAGGCGTCTCAGGGTTGCACCCGGCGAGGCGCCGCCGCAGCAGCCCGCGAAGGGCGCCTCGTGAAGCAGACGCTATCATCTATAGAGCGGGCGCAGGCCGTTCTGGCCGGTGGATGCGATTCGCCCGTGCGTTCCGGCTGGGCGGTCGGCGGTCCGATGTTCATTCAATCGCGCGCCGGCGGCGCATACGCATTTGACGAAGAAGGCCGTCGGTACATCGACTATGTCATGGCGTATGGTCCGCTACTCTTCGGGCACACCCATCCGGCGCTGGTAACCGGCCTCGACGAGATCGCAAAGGACGGCTTCGTGTGGGGGACGACGCACCCGCAGGAAATCCGCCTGGCCGAACGGATCCGCGCGCATCTCCCCTCGATGCAGCGGATGCGTTTTGTTACGACCGGAACCGAGGCGGTGATGAGCGCGATCCGCGTCGCGCGTGCCTTTACCAAACGCAGCCTGGTCCTGAAGTTTGCCGGTAACTATCACGGCCATTCCGATTTTGCGCTGCTCGACGCCGGGGCGTCGGCGCACACCTCGAATGCGCAGGCGAGCGGCATTCCCGACGGCGTAATGCGCGACGTCGTTGTTGCGCGCTATAACGATCTCGCGAGCGTCGATGCGTTTCTCAAAGGGCGCGAGCACGAGCTGGCGGCGATCATCCTGGAGCCGATCGTCGGGAACATGGGTTATGTCACGCCCATTGCGGGATTTCTCGAAGGGCTGCGCGAGCGCACCACCCGCTCCGGCGCACTCTTGGTCTTCGACGAAGTGATCACATGGCTACGCTGTGGCCTCGGCGGCGCCCAGGCGCGCCTCGGCGTTTCGCCCGACATGACGATCGTCGGCAAGATCATGGGCGGCGGCGCGCCGATCGCCGCGTTCGGTGGAAGAGAAGAGGTCATGGCGGTGCTTGCACCGGCCGGCGGCACGTTTACCGGCGGAACGCACGGCGGCAATCCGTTTTGTGTCGGGATGGTTCATCGCGTGCTCGATCTGCTTGAAACGCATCCCGAGTACTACGACCACATGCGCAGTCTCGCGCGGACGTTGGCCGATGGTATACGCGCCATTTTTCGCGAGGGCGACTTGCCCTACACGGTGGTGCAGCACGAATCGATCGTAGATTTCAAATTCCGCGCCGGGGCGCCGAATCGGAACTATGACGACGCCCTTGCGGCGGATAAGGAGAAGTACGCCGAGTACTGGCACGCGATGTTCGACCGCGGCATCCTGTTGCCGCCAAGTCAAAACGAAGTAATGTTCGTGTCGACGGCTCATTCGAGCGAGGATATCGACCAAACGATCGCCGCACTTCGTGCCTCGCTGCTTGCTTAGCGGATTAGAATTCGGCGAGAGCCGTCCGAATGCGGCATCGTCCGGCGCATGGATGCGTTTCTCACGTGTATGAATAAACAATTTCTCGCCGCGTTCGCGGCACTCGCGTTCTTTGCGCCGGTGGCGGCAGCAGCTCAGCAAGCACCGTCGTATGCCCAACCGGCCGCTGTAGCGATGTCCGACGACCAGCAGATCCAAGGTCGTATCTCGAGCTTCGATGGCGCCTATAGCCTGACCGTCGCTGACGATCGGGGCTTCAGTGACAACATTCAACTGCACGACGGCACGATCATCAATCCGACCGGTCTCACGCTTGCACCCGGGATGGTGGTAAGTATCCTGGGGTATAACGCCGGGGGCTACTTCGCCGCCAACGAAGTGGACACACCGTACACGTATTCCGCAGGCGTCCCGTACTACGCGGGTCATCCGTGGAACTACTACGGGCCGACGATTAGCCTGGGCTTTTTCTTCGGCAATACCGGCTGGTGGCACGGTTCATATTTCGCCCCAGGTAGCTACCACTACGCCGGCAACGTGCGCGTCTACGACAACGTGCGCGTGAACAACGTCTACCGCAACGGCACTTGGCACGGACGCACCTACGTCGCGCCGGCGTCGCGTGGCGGGTACTATCGGCATGGCGAACGCCGTTCCGACAGCCGCCCACCGCGGTTTTAGGAAAAACGCAGGCCGGCTAGAGTTCTAGCCGGCCTTTTCTGTTACATCGCTCCTGGATCCACAAGACCGACCGTACGGCCTTCGGGATCGCGGAAAAGCCCGATGGTAATGCTTGCGCCGTTGGGCATCGGCACCGCGTCTGGGCCCGTCATGCGAGTGCCGCCCCGCGCTTCGATCTTGTTGAGGGCCGCCTCGACGTCGTCGACGCGAATGTAGAACGTCACGTGCCCGTCGTACCCTTCGGGTGCTTTACCGATGCCGCCGCTGATGACAGTATCGTCGTCTGGTACCGTATCGATGGTGTTGTATTCCATCGGATCACCGGCCATCGGCGGCTGTATCGCCCAACCAAACACGTCGCCATAGAATTTGCTCAAGGCCGCCGGATCGCGACCCATGATTTCGAAGTGAATGACCGGGTGTTTTACTCCGATCGAGGTTGCGGATTTCATGCGCTGTAGACCCTCCGTAATTCGTTGATGTCGAGTTTCTGCATTTGCAACATCGCTCGCATTGCTCGCTGCGCGCGCTGCGGATCGGGCCCGCCGAGTACGCTTGTGAGCCCTTGAGGAACGATGTTCCACGAGAAGCCGTACCTATCGCGCAGCCACCCGCATTGGCTCTCTTCACCACCGGCTGCGAGCTTCTCCCAAAGGTGATCCACGTCGGCTTGCGTCTCGCACGTAATGAACAGTGCAATCTTGCCTTGTTGAAAATCGTCGTTGCGCGGTTTCGGCTCCGATGAGGGAGCGTTGAGAGCCATGACGTCGTGACCGTCGAGCGAAAACTTGACCATCATCGCGGCACCTTCCGGTCCCGGACCGCCCTGGCCATAGCGCGAGACGTTCGTGATCTTGGAATTCTTGAAAATCGAGACGTAGAACTCTGCGGCGCTTTCCGCGTCGCCGTCGAACCACAAGAGCGGCGTGATGTCCGGCATGGCGTTCCCCTCCTTAGGGCTGTTCGCGGACGGGTGTCGGGTAGCTTGCGACGCTGCGATGTCCGTGCGCGTCGATCGCGCGTACGCCCAAAATGTAGTCGTCTTTGCTTACCGGCACGGTAGCCTCGGTGACGTTGCCGACGTTCGAGGCGTATTGCCAGTCGGGCGCGGTCGTCGAGCGCCACACGATCTCGTACGACGCTGCGCCGATCGCCGGCTTCCAGCGCAACGTCGAGTTGTAGCCGAGGTGTTTGAGCACCATCTGCGCATCGGGCGGCGCTTGCGGACCGAGCGCAAGTGCGGCGAGCGTCGCAATGTTCGCTTGCGTCGCCTTGGCCATGTAGTCGAAGTCGATGTATTGCAACAGGTCGCCGTATTGCACGCTGTTCTCCACGCGCACGTCTTGGTGCTGATGCGTGAAGTTCTCGTTGGGCTCGACGAATCGAATCGCCGGATAGCCGTCGGCTTGGAACGATTCCTGATCGCCGCCGCGCAGGAAGCGATCGGCGCGCCAGATTTGACGCACGGAAAAGTCCGGCATGTATGCCGAAACCGCGTCGCCCACAAAACGGGCGAGCTCGCGCGAGGGCGAATCGTTTTCCGACCCGACGAGATTCACGCTCGTGAGCTTCGCGTCGGCCGGCACGGCCTGACTGAAGACGCGAATGACGCTCGGCTCATGTACGTCGTTGCCGCCGGTGGAGTTCCCGATGATGTCGTTGTTCAAATTTGCCGCGACGGCCACACCTTTGGCTTTGAGCTCATCGGCATAGTGCTGCGATCCCCATAGTCCGAGCTCTTCGCCGTCGAACACCGCGAAGACGATCGTCCCGCGGAAGTGGTGCGGTGCCATGATGCGTGCGGCTTCGAGCACGGCCGACGTCCCGGATCCGTTGTCGTCGGCCCCCGGTGCTTCGCGCGTGCCGTTGGTGCAATCGCCGTTGCAGTCGTCGTAGTGGCTCGACATCACGTAGATGAGCCCCGGCTCCTCGCCGCGTAGCGTCGCGATGATGCTCGACTCGGCGACCGCGCGCGGCGTGCGAGCCGTCTTGGGCTGGACGTAGTCGTCGAGCGCGACAGTCATGCGTCCGCCGCTCGTCTTAGCAATCGTTTCAAACTGCGCACGAATCCAATCGCGGGCACCGAAGACGCCGTGCGTCGCGGTCGAGCTGGTTTCGGAAAAATCGTTGCGCGTGAAAAAACCGACGAGTTTGGTATCGGTGGCCCGCAAACGATCGGCACTGACTTGCGCGACCATGGCGGAAATCTGCGGATCGGGCGGCGCGGGACTCGGCGCAGCATACGAGAGCACGGTCGCAAGCGCGGCGGCAAGACTGGCATGAACACTCATGCCTGCCAGGTTTTACGAAGCGGTCGTTCGTTCCTGATCGGTGAGCGAAGGATCTCGGCGAAAGCGCCCGAGCGTCACGGTCGTCCCGAGCCCCGGCAGGCTCTCGACCGCGCACAGATCGACGGAGCGCTGCATGATCGCAATGCCACGGCCGCGCTCAGTGTAGCCCTCGGGCAGCGGCGCGAAGCCAATCGGGGTCTCGCGAAAGCCGCACCCGTTGTCGACGATCCGGGCGGAAACCAGATGGGGATCGATCTCGACGGTGACCTCGATGTCAGCCTGGGGCGTGCCATGCTCGATTGCGTTGGCCAGTGCCTCGCCGACGGCGGAGACAAGCGCGGCCTGATCGACCTCCTCAACGTCATGAAGCGACGCAAATGCAGCCAGCGCGCCACGTACGGTTTGCGCGTAACGTGGATCGGGGGGAATGCGGACGTGGAGCGTGGGTCTCGTTGGCATGTGGGTGGATTTTACCGCAACGCGAAGGGCGCGAAACGCATGCGGTGCAAGAGAGCGCTATGCCGAATACTGCTCCAACTCCCGATGAAGTCAAGACGTACGCCGAGCGTGCAGGCGAATCGCAAGTTCGCATCGCGACCGACAAAGGTGATATCGTCTTCACCTTTTTCCCCGAGGATGCGCCCGTGCACACGACGGCGTTCATGAAGCTTGCGGAAGAAGGCTTTTACGATGGACTCGCGTTTCATCGCGTCGAGCCGGGCTTTGTCGTCCAGGGCGGCGACCCCGATGGCGATGGCACCGGCGGACCAGGCTATCGCCTCAAAGCCGAATTCAACAAGCAACCGCACGTGCGCGGCACGGTAGCAATGGCACGCTCGTCAAACCCCGATTCCGCCGGCTCGCAGTTCTACATTTGCCTTGGCGATGCGCGGTTTCTGGACAACAACTATACGGTGTTTGGACAGATGACCGAGGGCTTCGAAACGCTCGACGCGATCAAACGCGGCGACAAAATGAATTTAGTGACGGTGGAAGACAAGAAGTCGTAGGTCAGATCTATGGAATTACTTGGCCGATTTTTCCGGCGCTATTTTCGGTAAACCAAAGTCGGCCATCGGCACCCTTGACGATCTCTTGAGGTCCCGCAGCACTCGTCGGAATCGCAAAGAGCGTGACCGTGTGCGATGAGAGCGAGACTTCGCCGACTGAATTCGTTCCGGCGTCGACGAACCACATCGCATTGTCCGCACCCGCGGTAATACCTAGCGGTTGCGCCGTAGCACCCAGCGCGATTTGATTGATCGTCGATGGACTTGACGGGTTGATCCATCCAATGAACGGCGTCGCGCCGCCGGATGCGGTAAACCACACGTTGCCGTCGGCACCGTAGGCAAGGTACTTTGCCGAGTTGCCGCCGGGCACGGCAACTTCGCTCAAGCTGCTGCTCCCGATATTGTATTCACCGATATGGGTCGTTTCCGTAAACCACGCGAAGCCGCTCGTACCGCCGGGCACGAACGCAATCTCGGACGGTGTGCCGATTGGCGTCATCGAGAGGGGAGTATTTGTGCCGCCGACGGTCACCTGCCACACGCCGCTCGCATTTGCGACCAGCAACGTGCCGTCGATTGGATCGGCCGCGATGCCGACCGGCGTACCGGCAAGGGGGTAATCGGCGATGACGCCGCTCGTGGTCACACGATCGACCCCGCCGATTGATTGATTGGTGATCCAAAGTGCGCCGTCGGAGCCGGTCGTAATATCGAAGAGGTTGCCGGAGGGGACGTATTGTGCCAAGAGCACGTTGTTGTTCGGCTCGAGGACTTCGACGGTGCCCGAATCGGTGAAGTAGATATTTCCGTCGGGTCCGCTTGTGATGCCGTAGGGATGCGTGAAGCCGGGCAATTCGGTGATCGCCGTACCGTTGACACCGACGCCGCCTGAGACGGGCGTGTTTGTTACCGGCAGTGCAAGTGCGATGTTGCCGGAATCGGTGATCGTGAGGGTGCATCCGCCGGCGCTCGACGCGCTGCCACCGGTGACCGGGAGCGTCGCCGATCCACCGCTGCCGCTGACCGCGCCGACCGTTGCAATGTTCGTGCAACCCGTAAGGCTGGCCGTGTACGTGCGCGCGCTGCCGGCTTCGCCAAACTCCAGTTGTAGGGCGCCGACGGCGTTTCCATTGAGCGAAACCGAGGTCAGGGCGTTTCCGTTCACATCGGCAATCAGCGGCGCAATCGTCGTCGACTGCGAACTCACGCCGCTTGCACTCAGCGTGACCGTAAACGAATAGCCCGGCGCGCCGCCGCCGTTATAGTTGAGCGTCACCGAATCGGTCGATTTTGTGAGCAGCACGCTGGTGCTCGCAGCGCCGCCGTTGAGCGAAAGCGTCGCGTTGCCGCTCCCACCGCTCTCGGTCAGCGCGACGGTGATCGGATTGGCGTAGGGATCGTTGGTTCCGGCAGTAATGGCGTTGTTGCCGAAGTCGGTCGGCGCGATCACCAACACCGCGTTTTGCGGTTGACCGTTGGCCGGGAGCGAGCCCGATGGCAGCGTCGCGCCGAGGTGCGCGATCTCGCCGCCCACAAAGACCGGAACGCTCGTCGTCGAGCCGGCGATCACGTTGACGCCGCTCGTTCCAATACCGAGGATCGCCGCACCGCTCGGAATCGCATTGTTCACCGGCGCTTGATTGTAGATCGTCACGGTAAAGACGTCGGTGCCGGTTGGCACGGTGACGTTCGTCGTACAGGTGCGCGCGCTGCCGCTGCCCGAGCATGCGCTCGAGCCAGACGAGAGATCGAGCGTCGCATTGACGGTTGTCGAGCCCTGCGTCACCACAATGCCGGCGCCTTGCGCCGAGGCCGAGATGTAGGCGGGACGGCGCGCGGCGCTCGTGCCTGAGTTCACCGGAACGACGAGCGAAATCGTGACGTTCTGCATCTTGGTGTTCGGTGCGAGCGTCTGCGCCGGCGCGGGCAGCGTGCCGCCCCCACCGCCACCGCCACCACCGCACGCGGCGAGCGTAAGCACCGCGATCGCAGCGGTGAAGCGGCGCGCGTTCATCGCGACACCTGCACCAGCGTCGACGTGCCGTCGAACACCATGTAGACCAGACCGTTGGAGGCGGCACCAATGGCGCCTGCTTGTGCACCGAATGGACCGCTCAGATCGGTAGCCACGACGAATGTGACCGGGTTGACGTTGGTGTCCATGCGCCCAATGCCGATCTGCCCGTTCACCAAGCAGTCGAACCACACGATGCCCGGTTGCGCATTGTCGGGCATCATGTACCACGGCACCGCGCCGCCCGGCACGGGAATCGTGTTGACGATGTTGCCGCTGCTGTTCAACTGAATGATCGCAGGGTTCGGGCCGTGATCGGTGACGTAGATCCCATTGCTGTTGATCAGGACGTCCCACGGAGCTCCGCCCGGCTGTAGCGGATTGTTCGGCCCGGGATACTCGATGATGCGGCTGTCGACATTGTCGACCACCCACACGTTTGATAACGAATCCACCGCGACGCCGGCCGAGGCATTGACGCCGAGCGAAATCGGATTCGGCGATCCTGAAGCGACCGGATAATCGACGAGTGACGACCCGCTCGTGTACCAGATCCCTCCGGCGATTGGGTCGAAGGCGACCGCACTGCCGTTGGGCACCGGCGCGGGCGACATATTCGGCACGGGAACGAGACTTGTCAGCGGGTTCCCGAATGTCTGCGCCTGATTGCCCGTGATCGCGAGGAACGGCCCCCCGGTGACAGTCACGATGCTGCCGAGAATCGGCGCCGTCGCCATTGCCGAATACGAGTTCGTTACGCTCCCGCCGCTGCCGTTAAAGTACGAAATGCCGCCGTAGTTGTTCGGCGTCGTGTAATCCACGCCGCCGCTGGTATCAAAGACGATCCCGCCGTGATGCGTGTTGTTGACGTTGAGATTGCCGTCGGTAATCGAGACAAACGACGGATACACTGCGCTAAGCGCCGCGCCGCTGGTGATAACCGCGCCGTATGACGAGCTCGCTGAGAAGTTGACCGTCTGGTTTCCGCCCGAGTTCAACACGCCGCTCGGTGCGTAGAAATACTGGACGCCGGTGGCACTCGGTGCGCTGATGCTGTTGGTCGAGAGGTAGAGCGCGCCGTTCAAACTGTTGTCGTAGTTGAGGTTGATCGTGATCGGATTGCCATTCGGATCGACGAAGCCGTTGCTCACGATGACATCGTTATCGGCATCGAGCGCGTAGACGCCGATCGTGCCGGTCGCTGGAATGATTTGATGCAATGCCGCCGGCGCGAGATCGAGCGAAACCGAAGCGAGGACGCTCGAGAGCGTTGTGCTTACGTTAGCCGGTGAGCCGGCGGTTATCGTAACGCCGGGATCGAGACCCCAGCCCAGTTCGTTTGCGCCCCCGGGGATCGAGGCGCCGCTTGGCGCTTGATCCCACGTGGTGATCGCAAAGTCTTCGGTGCCGACCGGAGCCGAGATATCAAACGTACACGAGCGATTGCCATACGCGTCAGAGGCGGTGCACGTCGATCCGGGCGAGCTCGAAGGCTCGATATTTGCAGTGGTTGTTGCGAGCGGCGTTCCGGTGTCGTTGCCCGCGTTATAAACGTTGACTTGCGCGCCGGCCGTATTTTGCGCGATGGTGAAGCGCCGTCGCAGCGCCGCGTTATGTGCGCTGGCCGCGCCCGGCACGTGCATGGTGATCGAAACTTGGATTTTGGTTTTTGCCGGCGTAACCGGTGTCCCGGCCTTCGGGAGCACGCTTGAACTGCTCCCGCCACAAGCGGCGAGCAGCGTGCTCACGAGAATGACCCCGATCCATCGCGGCATGTAAAAGGCCTCCACACTCGTCGCAAAAGCGACCAGCGTCCCTACGCTGTTAGCAGTTTAGGGGCCGCCTCCTTCGTCCAATTTTCCCTATGGACTAAGTGCGCCGATTTTGCTCTCGTTATATTCCGCGAACCAGATGCGCCCGTCCGGACCCGCCGCAACCCCGCGAGTCACCGCCCCGCTCGTCGGCACGGCGATCTCGGTCAAGCTCGAGGGCGAGCTTTGCGGGATCTGCGCGATCATCGCTCCTGAGCCGGTCACTTCGGTCACGTACATGATGCCGTTTGCACCGGCGGTGACGTATTGCGACGTCCCGGTGAGCGCGTACTGCGTCACGGCGCCGGTCGACACGTTGATGCGCATGATGCCTGTCGAGGTTGCGCCTTGGAAACCCGTCGTTGCCCAGACGTATTGGCCGTCGGGCTCGACGGCAAGCGTGTTGCACGGCTGCGGAAGCGTGGCGGTGACGTGCGTTATAGTACCGCTCGTCGTAACTTGATCGATCACCGTGCCGCTGAGGGCCGCATCATCGCAGAACCATAGATTACTTCCAACCGTCGTTATGCCGCCGGGATTCGGGCTTGCATCGACGTAGACCCCAAACTCCGTAACCGTGCCTCCGGGTGTGACGTAGCCGACCTTGCCGCTGCTGCCGCTGCTTTCGGTAAACCAGACGTTGCCGTCGGGACCGTTGGTGATCCCGACTGGTCCGTACGTTGTGTGATACTGCGCGAAGAGCGCGCCGTTCGACGTCAGGATCTTGTCGACGCTGACCGTGTTTGCGTCGGCACCCCAAATATTGCCGTCACTTCCGACAGTCAGCGCACCGTAGATATCGCCCGGCAAGATGTACTGCGTAACCGACCCGCTCGCGGTTATCGCGCCGACGCCGCCGTTATCGATATCGGAATACCATAGGCGACCATCAGGCCCGGCGAGGATCGCGTAAGACTCGGGCGACGGCGAGGGTGCGCTCGATGGCGGCGGCGAGGTCCAAGGCAGCGGGTATTCCGCAATCGATTCACCCGCAAGCCCAACGCCGGATTGTGACGGCGTATTCGTCGTCGGAACGACGATGCTCGTGATACCGTCGCTTACGGTAACGGTGCAACCGGCGCCGCCCGTCGTGCCGCCGGTCGCGCTAAACGTTCCGATTTTCACGCTGCCATCAGGATTGGAGAGCCCCATATTGACGGCCGAGACCGTCGCGATGTTGGTGCAGCTGCTCGCGGTTGCGGTGTAGGCGTTGCTCAGCGGTGCGTTGGCCTCCGTGATCGTCATCGGAACGCCGAGAGGCGTTCCGAGCAAACCCAAGGCACCGCCGCTGTAGTACGGCGACGTGCTCGTGAGATACATCGGTGCGAGGACGAAGGTCTCCGCCGTCGCGTTGGCCGCCGCGAGCTCGATCGTGCCGCCGTAGCCCGCGCTTCCCCCGCCGTCGTACGCGACGGCGAGTGTGTCAGTCGATTGTTTGAGCGTCGCCGTCGTGCCGACGTTCGTGCCGTTGAGCACGAGCGACATGTGCCCGCTACCGCCGATTTCCGCGACGATCGCCGTGATTGGGTTGGCGTAGGGGCTCGTGCTTCCAGTAACGATCGGGTTGTCGCCGAAGTCCGTCGGGTTCGCAGCGATCCCCACCGATTGCGGCTGTCCATTCGCGGGAACCGACAGGAAGGTCGACTGCAGACCGATATTTGAGACGACGCCGCCGACCGCGATCACCAGCGTGCCGGTGAACGTCGAAGTGATGGTTTGCGTCACGGCAGCGAGTCCGAGGGCATGGGCGCTTGACGGAATCACGCCGTTTACCGGCGCCGTGTCGTAGATCGCGACGACGAAGGTATCGTTGTCAAGCGGCGCCGTCACGTTCGCAGCGCAACTGCGCTCGCCATTTGAAGTCGAGCAGATCGTCGAGCTCGACGAAAGATCGAGGACGGCTTGCGCGCTCCCTCCGCCGGCGCCAGTGACGCTCACTTGCGCGCCGAGTGCGGCCGGCGAGATGTAGGCGGGACGTTTTGCCGATGAGGATGACGATGATACCGCCGCCGGGACCACGAGCGTCATCTTCACGCCTTTGCTGGCGTTCGATCCGTGCGAGGCAGTAGGAGGCAGTGACGACGCACCGCCGCCGCATGCCGAGAGCAACGCTACCGCGAGCAGCGCGGCGATGCGGCGCTTCATGGCGTCACCTGGTAGATGTGGCCCGGCGACGCCGTGCCCGACCATTCCAAGATGTATATTGCATCGCTGTTGGGATTGACCGCGATACCGCCGGCGATTCCACCGCCGGTCGCAATCTGCGACTCGTTGAGACGTTGGTTCACCACGTCGATGCGGCCGATCCCGATGCCGCTCGCCGTCGTCTCGCTGAACCAGACCGAGTTTCCGTCCGCTGAGCCGACCAGATATTGCG
>Ga0302180_10001707_pt1 | contig 17563 bp, 12 predicted proteins | sample I_Palsa_E3_2_FD_200575 | JGI IMG/M metagenome (GOLD analysis project Ga0302180, IMG submission 200575) | Peat permafrost microbial communities from Stordalen Mire near Abisko, Sweden - I_Palsa_E3_2 | ecosystem: Environmental > Terrestrial > Soil > Palsa > Peat permafrost | place: Sweden... | reverse complement strand
AAACCGTCATGCACTTTGCCGCCCACACGATCGTACCCGAATCGGTGCGCGATCCGCTCAAGTACTACGGTAACAACACCTGCGAGACGCGCACGTTGCTCGAGGTCTGCATGCAACAGGGCGTGCGGCAATTCGTGTTCTCATCCACTGCCGCGGTCTATGGCATGCCCGAGGGCGGTATCGCCAGCGAGGACATGGCTCTGGCCCCGATCAATCCCTACGGTACGTCCAAACTGATGTCGGAATGGATCCTGCGCGACCTGGCCGCCGTCGGCGATTTGCGCTACGTGAGTCTGCGATATTTCAACGTCGCCGGCTCGGACACGCAGGCGCGGATCGGTCAGGCCACGCGCAAGGCGACACTGCTGATCAAGGTCGCGTGCGAAGCCATCGTTGGCAAGCGCTCGCACGTCTCGATCTATGGAACCGATTACGACACGCCCGATGGCACCGGAGTGCGCGATTACATTCATGTCGAGGATCTCGCGCGCGCCCACGTCGACGCGCTCGATTATTTGCGTGCCGGGGGCGCGACGGCCATCTGCAACTGCGGGTATGGCCACGGCTACAGCGTACGCGAGGTGCTGGAGAGCGTGCAGCGCGTGGCCGGCAAGGCGCTGCAGATCCGCGAGGAGGCGCGCCGCGAAGGCGATCCGCCGGTGCTGGTCGCGCGCGCTGACCGCGTGCGCTCATTGCTCGGCTGGGTACCCAAGCTCGATGACCTCGACACGATCGTCGCGAACTCGCTGCGCTGGGAGGAGAAGCTGCAACGCGATCCGTGGTAGTGGATTCGTGAGATTGCTCGCACATCATCAGGCGACGCTGTGGCTTACAATGCTTCGATGCGGTGGCTACTGCCCAAATCGCTGAACGGCTTTCTGCTGCTGGGCCTGAGCGTCCTGGCCGGGCCACTGCTGTTCGCGATACTCAATGCCACGGTGGAGATGCGCCGACTCACCGACAGCAGTCAGCGGCTGGTCATCGACAGCGTACAGACCACGCGCCTGTCACAGGATCTATACGCGCAAATCGCGCTGCTCGAGCGCTCGGCACGGCTCTACCAGGTGCTCGGCGATGCGAGCGTCTTAGCCGCGTTTCGAGAGCATGACGAACGCCTCAGCGCCACGGTGCGCGCTCTGCTCGGGCAACTGCGTGCCCCTGATGCGCATGCGCAACTGCTGCGACTGAGCGCTCAGCAGACTCAAGTCCGCAATCTGGTCCTTAACAGCAAGACTCTGCAGACCGAATCCGAAGCCCTGACCTCGGCCTTCACCGCGCTTGGCGATCTGGCCTCGGCGGCCGCCGGCCTGAGCAACCAGCAGATCGACACCGACCTGCGCGCGCTGCAGACCCAGTCGGACAAGGCCAGGCGCGAGCTGTTCCTGGAATCCGCGCTGCTATTGCCACTGGTGCTGATCGCGGTGCTGTTGTTCGCCCTGCGACTGAGTCGACCGTTGCGCCAGATAGACCGTGCCATCGGCGAGCTCGGACGCAGTAACTTTGCTCATGCCATTGCCGTGCGCGGCCCGGTGGATCTCGAGCGCCTCGGCACGCAGCTCGAGTGGCTGCGTCTGCGGCTGCTCGAACTTGCGCAGGAGCGCAATCGCTTCCTGCGGCACATGTCGCACGAGCTCAAGACCCCGCTGGCGAACATTCGCGAGGGCACGGAATTGCTCATGGACGGCACGGTCGGTGAGCTGAACACGGGCCAGCGCGAGGTCAACGCGATTCTGCGCGAGAACGGAATCAAGTTGCAGCGCCTGATTGAGAATCTGCTCGGCTTCAGCGCCTGGCAAAGCAACAGCACCGGTCTGGAGGTCTCGGAGTTCCGGCTGCGACCCGTGGTCAAGCAGGTGCTCGAGAACCAGCAACTCACGCTGGTTTCCCAGCGCGTGCGACTCGACGTGCAGATTGAGGATCTCACGCTGGTAGCCGATCGCGGCAAGATCCGACTGATACTCGAGAATCTGCTGTCCAACGCCATCAAGTATTCGCCTCGCGGTGGCGTGATCACGTTGCGCGCGCTGGCGGATAGGAAGACGCTGGTGCTGGAGGTCGCCGACAGCGGCCCCGGCGTGCCGCCAGAGGAGCGCGCGCGCATTTTCGAGGCCTTCTATACCGGCCGCGCTCCCAGCGGCCATGTCGCCGGCACCGGCATCGGGCTATCGGTAGTCAATGAGTTCGTCAACGTGCACCGGGGCAACGTCGAGATTGTCGATGGCGAATTCACCGGCGCGCACTTTCGCATCCGCATGCCGCTACAGGTCGCGACCCCGCTCGCCAGCAAGGAACAGGCCGATGCGGCCTAGCGGCGCACTTTGGATCGCCGTGAGCCTGGCGGGACTGGGGGGATGCGCCAATATCGAGGCGATGCACTCACCAGCGCCCCCGCAGCACAGCGAAAACATGCCTGAAGATCGCGATACGATCGCTGCCGTCCTGGTAGGCAGTACGTTCCAGAGCATGCAGCGGCTGGCCCAGGCCGCTCCGGCCGAGCAGGCTGAAATACTGGCGGCAGCGCGCGAAGCTTACGGGCGCAGCCCGCAGGGCGAAGCGCAACTGCGTTACGCGCTGATGCTCGCGACTCCCGGACATCCGGCGCGCGATCCGGTCATGGCGCAGAAGCTGCTGCGCGAGCTCGCGGCGCGACCCGAAGCACTATTGCCGCTCGAGCGCGCCGTCACGCTGATCGAGCTGGCCCAGATCGATAGCGAATTGGGATTGAAGGCCGAGAATGAGCGCCTGCAGAACGATGAGCAGCAGCGCACGGATCGCGAGCGCATCGCGCTCGCGCAGCACCGGCTACAGACCGAACTGGATGAAAACGCGCGCTTGCGCAAGCAGCTCGAGGATGCCCAGGCCAAGCTCGATGCCATTGCGAAGATCGAACGCAACCTCACGCAGCGTAAACCCGGCAACGAGGGAGCCCAACCGTGATCCAACCCGCGAAACGCAAGGCCCGTATCCTGGTCGTGGATGACGATCCAGGGTTGCTGCGGCTGTTGACGATCCGGCTGCGTGCGGAGAACTATGAGGTCGAGCCCGTCGAGAATGGCGTGCAGGCGCTAGCGGCCGCGAGCCGCTTTCGCCCCGATCTCGTGATCTCGGATCTGCGCATGGATCAGCTCGACGGCATCGGTCTGCTCAAGGAACTGCAGAAGCGCTGGCCCGGCCTCAAGGTCATTCTGCTGACCGCTCACGGCACGATTCCCGACGCCGTACAGGCGACGCAAATGGGTGCCTTCGGTTTTCTGACCAAGCCGGTTGAGAAGCAGGAGTTGCTGGATCAGGTCAATAAGGCCCTCAAGATCTCAGGTTTCGTGGACACGGATCAGGACTGGCGCGCGGATTTGATCACCCGTAGCCCGCTCATGGAGGAAAAGCTCGCGCAGGCCCATATGGTCGCGGGCACCGATGCGCGCGTGCTGATCGCGGGCGAGAGCGGCACCGGCAAGGAAATGATGGCGCGGGCGATCCACAAGGCGAGCCCGCGGCGCAACCGTGCGTTCGTTTCGATCAACTGCAGCGCCATGGCTGAGAACATGCTCGAGAGCGAGCTGTTCGGCCATGCCCAGGGCGCCTTCGCCGGCGCGACCAGCGATCACCAGGGGCTGTTCCAGACCGGTGAGGGTGGCACGCTGCTGCTGGATGAGATCAATGACATGCCGATGCGAATCCAAGTGAAATTACTGCGCGTGTTGCAGGAGAATATGATCCGGCCGATAGGCAGCACGCAGACGATTGCGATCAATGTTCGCGTGCTGTCTTCAACGAGCAAGGATTTACAGCCCATGCTGGCCGGCGGGCAGTTCCGCGAGGACCTGTACTATCGGCTCAACGTCGTGCACATTGAAATACCTGCGCTCAATCGGCGGCGGGAAGATATCCCGCTGCTGGTGGCGCATTTCCTTGCTGCAATCGCGCGCGAGAGTGGCACGCGCAAGATCTATGCACCCGAGGCGGTCGAGCTGCTCGCGACCTGTGACTGGCCTGGGAACGTGCGCCAGCTGCAGAATGTGGTGCACCAGAATGTCGCTCTGTCGCAGGCGCCCATCATCCCGGTCGAGCTCGTGCAGCAGTCCCTCGGGGGCACGCAGACCAAGCTGCCGTCATTCGATGAGGCGCGCGACGAATTCACCCGCAGCTACCTCTCGCAGATCCTGCAGATCACCGGTGGCAATGTGAGTCAGGCCGCACGCCTCGCCAAACGCAACCGCACGGACTTCTACAAGCTGCTCGGACGACACCTGCTCGTGCCGGACGATTTCAAGGGCCGGTAGCTCAGAACTGAAAATATATGAATGGGAGTGCCTTCGTCTGCGGGCCCAAATAAGTCACCAGAATGCTCACGGCCAGCGCGTAGCGCCAGAATATGCGACGCACCGGCGCGCCGTTCACTGCGCTCAGTGAGCTCGGGAAGCGCCAATAGATCCACTCGACGGCCCAGAGCGCGGCAATCATGGCCCAAAGCCACACCGAGCTCATCACATCGGCTCGCACGACATCATTTGCGCCTGAGGTGGAAAACAGGCGCATCGTGATGTGCGCGGCCTGCGTCAAGCTCTCAGCGCGAAACATGAGCCAGCCGAACCAAGCAATGGCAAAGGTAACCAATGTCGCCACAACCGCGCGCAATGGGACAGCGGCCAGCAGCGCGGCGTTGCGCCTTAGAGCCGATTCTTCCGGTAGCTCATTGAAGAACTCCTGCAGGAACAGGTACAAGGCGACGACCAGGCCCCAGTACAGTCCGAATACGATGAATGTCCAGTTAGCGCCATGCCAGAGGCCAATCAGCACGAACGAAATGATGTGAGCCTTGTACTTGCTCGCCCAGCCACCTTTGCGCATGAAACGCATGGCCAGCGGGAAATACAAATAATCCTGAAACCACTGCGACAGGCTGATGTGCCAGCGCCGCCAGAACTCGACTGGATTGCGCGAGAAGTAGGGCAAATTGAAATTCACCATTAGGTCGAAGCCCAGGGTTCGGGCTATGCCGCGCGCGCAGTCCGAATATCCCGAGAAATCGCAGTAGATCTGGAAAGAGAAAAATAGCACCGCCGTGGCCAAACCTGCCCCCGAATACGCGGATGGATCCCGGAACACCGCATTGACATAAGGCGCCAAGTTGTCGGCAATAACCACCTTCTTGAACAGGCCCCAGAGTGCGAGCAGCAGACCTGACTCCACCGCCGAACCACTGAATACGCGCTCGCGCCGATACTGCGGCAACATGTGCGTGGCCCGCTCGATCGGTCCGGCAACAAGCTGGGGAAAGAACGCGACGTAAAGGGCGTATTCCGGCAGGCTGCGCACCGCGGGAAGCTTGCCCCGATAGACATCGATGACGTATCCGAGGCTCTGGAAGGTATAAAACGAAAGACCGACCGGCAGTACGATCGAGAGAATCCAGGGATGCACGGAAAGGCCAAGCGCATCCAGAAGATCGGCGGCCTGGCGCGTAAAGAAGCCGGCGTACTTGAAGGTTCCCAGCAAAGTAAGGTTGGCAGCAATACTGGCTATCAGGAATGCTCTGCGCCGCCGCGGATGGGTCGTGCTGCCAATGACTCGGCCGCACGTATAGTCGAATCCAGTGCTGAATATAAGCAATAGCAGAAACTTCTGCGCGCGCCGCTCGCGCAGCGCCCAATACAGCGAGAAGACGATGATAAAGAAGACGACAAAGGTCGGTGAATTGAACAGCATCGCCCTCAGCCCTCGAGCCGTTCACGCAGCTGATTCAGAAATCCGGCCGCGAGCATGCCGTCGGCCATTCGATGATCGAACGTCAGCACAAGCTCGCGACTCGCAGTGCCGGGACGCTCCGCGCAGATGCCCAGGATTGCCGATTGACGATCGTTGATCACGGGGATGAAGTGCACCACACCATGGCCAGACAAATCCGTCACGGTGAACGTGCCGCCGGTCATATCGTCGGCGACGAGCTCATCGCGCATATAGCGCAGCGACAGATCGCGCAAACTGCGGGCGATTTGCAGTATCGAGGCGCCCTTGCAATCGCGAATGACTGGCACTTTCAATGATCGGCCGGCATTGATCGCAAAGCCGATGGCCACGTCGCGATAGGTCGAGGCTCTGCCGTTGGCGTAAAATCCGTTCAGCTCCGGCGTCTCGGAGAGCAGGCCGGCGACTTCGAAAATCGTGAGCTCCACCAAGCTCACCAGTCCCTCTGCCTGGGCTATCTCCTGCAAGCGCGCCTGCAGGCGGGGCTCGTTGACGGTGATGGCGACGGTGCTGGGCACGAGCTGCCGATAGACCCGCTCGAGCGTTACCGCCTCGATCATTTTCGATGAGGTCTGTTCAAACGGCTCTGCATCGCTCGAAGCGAGCCTAGCATTGTCTGCGGGCGCTCCTGCAGCTCGTTGCGCGATGACGCGCTCGACGTCCACGGCTTCGATTCGCTCTGCACCCGGAAAGTCGGCTGCAGTCAACCCGCTATCCCTCATCAACCGCAGTGCTTTGCGCGAGATTCTCTCATCGGCTGGCGCCTGCGGTACGGCGTTCTTCTGCGAACCAGCCGCGCGCTGTGCAGGTGGCGTGGCATCGTCTGACACCCAGGCAATCGCGGCACCGACATCCACCATGATTTTGGTGCCGAGCTCAAAAAAAATATAGCCGCCCCGGGGAGCATTGACTTCGAACGTCGCCTTGGTCGTCTCCAGCATGACCACGGGTTGCTCGGCCTGGACGTGGCTTCCCGAACTCACCAGCCACTTGACCAGCACCGCTTGATCGTCGTTCGTGTTCATGCGCGGAACCAGCACGGCAGTGGTTTCAGCCATCGAACAGCTCCAGGCAGAGCTCGCGGATTTCGGCTTCCGAGGGCAACACCGCCCGCTCGAGCACTGCCGAGCTGGGTATTTGCACCGGTTTGGCGCCCAGGCGTCGCGCCTGCACAGCGTGGCCGGGGCGCGAGGCGACGCAGACGGCTGTGATGACTTCGCTGGCCAGATCAAATCCCGTCGTCCCCTCCTCGACGATCAGTAATTTGCCGGTCCGCCGGACTGAATCCATGATCGGATGTACGTCTAAGGGAGAAATCTGTAGTGGAAAAATCAGTTCAAGATTTATTTCATCCTGCTCATAGAGCCGCTGCGCAACCCGCTCCGCCAGTACACTCATGCGTCCAAAGGCCACGACCGTCAGGTCCGGCGTCCGATCCGGCAGCAGCCGAGTGCTCGGAAAACGCCCGGCGGACTGTTCCAGAGAAAACCGCGCGGGCAGCGGCGCATCGCAGCGCACACCGTACAGCAGTTTATTTTCGATGATCAGCAGCGGATCGGTAGCATTCTCGACCGACTCATACAAGCTGCGAATATGCGTGCGAGCGTGCAGTACTAATACGGTCAATCCCGGAATACCGGCGAAGTGCTTCTCCAAATTCTGGCTGTGCGTGGGTCCGTATCCGCGTCCCCCGCCCATGGGAGTCCGAATCACCAGGGGATTTTGCACCTTGCCGTTATACATGCCGGTAAATTTGGCCGCGTGATTCAGAATCTGATCGAAGCACAGCGTCAAAAAATCACCAAACATGATCTCGACCACGGGCCGTCGTCCGTTGAGGGCGGCGCCGTTTCCCAATCCAACGATCGCCGCCTCGCTGATCGGGGTATTGAATACCCGGTCGGGGAACGCGTCCGACAGGCCGCGCGTCACCTTGAACGCGCCGCCGTAGGGTGAGCGAATATCCTCACCGAAAGTAACGACTTTGCTATCGCGCGCCATCCAACGGTTCAGTGCCTGGTTAATCGCCTCGAGTTGCGTGCAGGGCTCGGCTTCCACCCGCTTCCAATCGATCTCAGCGTGTGTGGGCGGCGCTGCGTGCGCCTCGATCCCCAGACTCTGTTCATCCGCCGCCCGAGCCACTGCGGTTTCGACGCGGAAATGGATCTGCTCGCGCAACCCAACCACAGCAGGCGAAGCGCCGGAGATTAGCTGATTGAGCGGATCCCGGGCCGCATAAGCGGCAATTTCCTGAGCATCCCGATTGTCATCTCCCTTGGAGTGGGCGGCAAGCCGATACGTGTCCACCCGTACCAGAACCGGTGCGCAGCTGGCGCGTACCCGCGCGACCGCGCCGCGCATGGTCCGAATCAGACCGTCGTAGTTCCAGGTGTCGGCCTGAAAGGTCGTCCAGCCGAAGGCCGCGGCACGAGCGCAGATGTCACCGGCGAGGGTCTCGTTCTGCGAGGTCGACTGCGCGTAGAGGTTATTCTCCAGCATGACGAGCAGCGGCAATCGCCATTTGCTGGCGATATTGAAGGTTTCGTACACGACGCCCTCGCCCAGGGTGCCGTCGCCGATACAAACGGCCGCAATGGCGCCGTTGTTCGCGAGCTTGTTGGCCAAGGCGATTCCGGCGCTTACAGGGACGATGCCGCCCTGTACGCCGTTGCTGAAGAATCGCCGGCCGCACAAGTGCTGGCTGCCGCCGATCCCGCCGCACACGCCGGAGCGCTTGCCCATTACTTCGGCGATCAGCCCTTCGACATCGTCTGTCCAGGCAATGTAATGACCGTGACAGCGATGGTTGGAGACCAGGGTATCGAGCTCCGGATCGAGGCTACCGGCCAGCGCCACCGCCGAGAGCTCTTGGCCGATGCACGTATGTGTCGTGCCGGCGATCTTGCCCTCCGCGAACAGCCGTAGCAGCCGTTCTTCAACGGCACGAATCAGCAAGCCACGAGTCAGGTGATCGGCAATGACGGTAGGCTCGACGACAGCGATCACGGCAATTTCTGACCCAGGCGCTCAAGGACCACGGGGATGCTGGTCATATCGGTCGCATCGGCACCATCAAACCGTACGTTAAAGGTTTTCTCCAGCGCAATGATGAATTCAACATGTTTCATCGACGTCCAAGACGGCACATCGGTGCGTTTCAGGCTCGTATCGAACGCAACCTTGCGGCCGAATGTCTGACGAAATACGCTGGCCACCTGATCCGTCATGTCAAGCTCACGTTGCTCGGTACTCATAGTGCTCCGGTTAGTTCGCCGCTGCGGCCATCAGCGCGGGGTACGTCGCGCGCAAATCGGCATCAATAAAGTTGGCGAATAGGCGATGGCCCTCGACGCTGAAATGATTGCTCATGCCCATCGTGTACAGCATCGTCGGGTCCGGTTGCTGGCGAAAGTAAGGGATGCCGTTGATAACATGCAAATGCAACGGCTCGAGCAGCGACAGCAGGCGCGCGTTGTTCTGGCTGGGTGAGACGCGATCGTGAACCACCTCGTCGAATACGGGAATCAGCACAATCACCAGGTGGCCGCCCCAGCCCTCAACCATCTGCTTCGCCTGCGCGATCAATTCAAGCGAAGCGCTGTAATCGGCCAGAGGCGGCGGCTTTGTGATGACACTTTTCACCATCGGCACCAGCTTGTCGCGCAGCATGGGCAAGCGGGGAATCTGTCGCCAGCGCTGACGCTCGGCATCGGCGATGATCAGCGCTGATCTACGATCCAGCTCCCATTGCATTGGCGTCATCACATCACGCAGGAAACGATCCAGTTCCGTGCGGCGCTCAAGCAGATGCTGCGAGAAACCTGGCTGCGTGTAGGCACGCACAATCGGATCGTCGAGCTCATAGGTCTCGATCGCGTTGGGGTACATGGCCCACAACACGATCGGCGGATGCAGCGGCTCAACATACTCGCGCAGCGACGCGTAAATCGTCGGTACGTGACTACCAGCGATGCCAAAGTTCAGCGTGCGCGCATAGCGCTCGCGCAACAGCGCCATGAAGCTACGACCCGGAGGCACACAAAAACCGAGTGTAAAGGATGAGCCTACGGCAGCAATATCGATCCGGCCTGCATCGTACAGCCCCGTCGGATTGTTGAAGCCGTAATCATCACTCGGATAGACGAGAAATTTGCCGCTTTCATTGCAATCGACAATTTGACTGTTCGCCACTTGCGAGAGCGGATAAAACGCCGAACCGACGCGCTGCTTGATGTATGGCTGCCACAGCCAGTCCCGCGCAATGCCCGGATACGCGGCGACGCCCTGGGCGCGCATGGCGTCGACGACCTGGGACTTGTAGCGGCGATCGAACGGGATGCCGAGTCTGGCTGCCGTATCGATCCTCCGCATCTGCTCGCTGGGCGAGGTCCAGGCGAAGGTGGTTAATCCCGCCTCGACGACCGGGATGCACAGCCCGAGCAGAACCAGTTCGAGCACGAATCTTTGAACTCGCCGCGGCGGCAGGCGCCGGGCGAGCCAGATCAACACGAACCCCGCAATAAGCGGGCCGACAAACACTGCGATCAAGCCAACCGGCTCGTAGGCGTGATGACGCAGCTTCGCGAGCGCGAGGACTTCCACACCGAAACTACCCAATCCGGCCAGCCATAGACAGCTGCGGGCCATCGCGGCTCCGATCCGTTCACCCATAACGCCGATTCCCAGCAATCCTGCGCTGCACCATTGTCCGCTTTCCGTGATGAATTTACGCGAGTTTTATGTACGTGTTGAGTACATGCACCCGCCTAGAGCGCAATACTGGCTGATCCGGCAGATGACTGCATCGGCGCATTAAATAATTGAGACAGGGAACCACATGGCGCGTCGCACCATTACATTCTAAGCAGCGAAAATCCCTAGGTGCGCGCGGCTCCGACCAAGAGAGTCGCGAGCGAGCGGTAGGCGCTGCGACGCGCCTCAGCGCTGCAATAGGAATTCAGGAAGGAGCGCGCACCGGCTACCACTTGGGCGCTGCGCACCGGGTCGGTCAAGGCTGTAATGACCCCTTCGGCGAATCGCTGCGGGGTAGGCTCGGTCAATATGGCGCTGGAGGAGTCGAGCAACTGGTTATGCACGAGCGTATCGGTGGCCACGACCGGCTTGCCAGATGCCAGATAACTGAACAGTTTCCCGGGCGGGTTGATACCGCTGACACGGGGTGAAACCAGCGCGTCCGCGGCCGCCATGTAACCCGCCATTTCACGTTGCGGCCGCATCTCCTCAAAGATAAAGCAATCAACTACGTTGAATTTCTGCGCCAGCGCGTATAGCTGGTCGATCTGTTCCTTTTCCCCTCCGACCAGCAGAAACCTGACATCCGGTACGTGTGAGCGCACGATCGGGGCGGCCGCAATCAGCATGTCGAGCGCCTGCAGCGCCACGAAAGAACCTGTATACACGACGAGTCTGGCATGTGGATCGATGCCGTGGCGGGCTCGGACAGCCGCCCCATCCAGACAGTCCGATCCGGGCGGCGATTCGTAGTGATTGACGATCACGACCACCGGTGCATCCTTTCGCACTGAGCGCGCAACCTGCTCGACTGCGGGTGAGATCGCAACCACGACCCTGGCGCCGCCGACCGAGAATTTCTCGACCCAGGCGAACAGATCCACCACCCACTGCCTGGTGCTGAAACCCCATTCCCGGATTTGGCGCGGCAGACTCGAATGCATGTCGTAGACATACGGCGTGCGGAAGATGGCGCCAACAATACGCGCGAGAAATGCACCCTCTTCGTGGGCGTACAGCGCGTCATAGCGCCGCCGCGTCAGCCGATAGATCAAGTTGAAGAACAGCAGCACGTCGAACCATATCTTCATGCGCGACGGCCCCGGCTTGATCAGCTTGACGAAGTGAGGGCCGTGCGAGCGGTAAATTCGGGCTGTCAGATTCGGCGGCTCGGCCCCGGGCTTGTAAGTCAGAACATCGACCTCGTGGCCGTGGCTGATCAACTCGCGGATACGATGGTAGGCGCTGATGGGCGTGCCACGCGTGCTGTAAAATACCTGCGGAATAATCATCAGGATTCGCACGCTCAGACGCTCCAGTAATTCACGAGCCGCGAATCGCTCGCCGCCAGCAGATCGCGCATCTGCGGCGAGAGCAAGAACTCGAGTTCCGCAGAACGAGCGCAGCTGCCCGGCTTCTCCTGATCGGCCAGCGCGGTACCGGGGTGGCAAAAGATTTCAACGATGCCCGTGGATCGCGCCAGCCGGATCCATTTTTCCATTTGTCCGGCCAGCGCCATACAAGCGCGAATATCGATCAGGCGGCGCGGGAAGCGCAACCGGGCATTGCGAAATACGCGCGCCGCATGCACGGCCAGCAATTCGCGCACGGCGGAGGACGGTGTGGCATAGCCGGCCCACCGGTGCATGGCAGCCAGCCGCACCCGCTCGACGCCATAGCGGCCAGCCACATGGGCCACCGCGTTGCACACCACTGGAAGTTGATGCAGATGTTTGTGACCATCCAGATGCGAGACATGCACGCCGGCGTCCGCGACGCGCGCCAACTGCGCTCCGATCTCCGCCTCGATCTCCGTGACTCGCAGCCGGCCCGATATCGAGCGCAGGAACAATTGCCGCTTGCTGCAAAAATTGCCTTGCGCGTCCATCAGCGTCGGTGCAAGGGTCAATGGCCTGCCCTCACAGAGGGTCAAATGCACGCCAAAACTGGCTCGATCCTCTAGGGACCGGGCGCGGTGTAAGGCAAAATCCGTCGCGGGCATGTTTGCCATGATGCTGGCACTCGTCACAATGCCGGCCTCAATAGCCTCGCAGATCCCAAGCGTGATCTGCTGCGTCTCACCGAAGTCGTCCGCATGAATGATAAGAGGGTGATGACTCAGATTATTGGCTCGAAGGATCGCGTTCACGTGCTCAGGCACTCTCTTGGCGTCCTCAATCGATTCCCCGCGGATTGCGCTTTACAGTTCATTTCATGCTACCAATCCTGCCAACTCGGTGCACCGACACGGGAGGCTTCAATGGGCCGCTGTCGCCCGAATAGGTTAAATCCTGAATGCGATCTTGCCCGTGAGCGGCCGCACACTTGAAGCTTATCCCCTGCGCCGCTGTACCGCTGTCCTGGGTGGCGAGCACCTGAGCGGGTGAGCTGCAGTGCCTGTGGCAATTAGACCACGATTGTGGCATTGCCGCCGGAATTGCTCCTCTATATCGCCATTTGCCGGAAATGTTAACCCCTGAGGCACGCCGGAAATTTCGTCCCGCACCACGCGGTGGGCGCACCCGGCAAAGGCCGCACTCGAGCTTCCAACAGCGCCTACAAGCCCCATTCCTGGATCAGCTGGGCGGGGGACCTGGCCCTCGGCCTGCGGTCCGCATTGCGCCTCGCGCATCGAGGGACCATTGAGCATGTGCGGCGCATCACATCTCGCCCCCCGATCACATCGTGTACGATTTGGTCCTGAAATGGGTCTCACACTTCGCGACCGCAGCCATCCGACAAAGACGGCGGAGGATATGTCAATTCATCAATCATTCTTCCTCCCCCTGGCTCGGGTCATAAAGGCTTAGAGCTCGATCATGTGCGGGATCTGTGGATTCAATTGGGCCGACGAGCGTCTGCTGGAGCGCATGAAGAGCACGCTGACGCATCGGGGACCGGATGCGCACGGGTCGTACGTCGTCGACGGGGTCTCGTTGGGGCATCGCCGGCTCAGTATCGTTGATCTCAGTGAATCGGGCCGACAGCCGCTGACCAACGAGGACGGCACCGTCTGGATCACATTCAACGGTGAGATCTACAACCACCCGGAACTGCGCAAAACTCTCGAGCAGAAAGGACACGTCTTCCGGAGCAATAGCGACACCGAATCCATCGTGCATGGATATGAGGAATACGGACCGGATGTGGTCAAACACCTCACGGGCATGTTCGCATTCGCGATATGGGATGCGCCGCGCCGCCGCCTGGTGCTCGCGCGCGACCGGCTGGGAATCAAGCCGCTCTACTACACATTGAAGGAGGGCAAGGTACGGTTCGCTTCGGAGATCAAGGCACTGCTGGCCGATCCGTCGCTTCCACGGATAGTCAACCGGCAAGGACTCTTCGACTTCATCGGCTACGAGTTCACGCCGGCACCAGATACGTTGTTCCAGGGCGTGCACAAGCTGCTGCCCGGCTGCATGCTGATCGTGGAGAGGGATGGCAGTTCGCGCATCTCGAGATATTGGAGCCTGCACCAACAGGAAGTCGATCCTACGCCAGAAGGGCTCGTTCGTCTGCTCCAGCAGGTGTGCGGCGATCATATGATGAGTGACGTGCCGGTTGGCTCCTTTCTATCCGGCGGGATCGACTCGAGCACAGTGGTGCAGATCCTGAGTCAATCACTGTCGGGTCAAATGCAGACGTTCGCGCTGGGCTACCGCGAGGAGTCCTACAGCGAGTTCGGGTACGCCCGGCAAGTTGCGCAGCACTTCAATACGCTGCATCGGGAACTGCTGATAAACCCCATAGATCGCGGTGAGATAGAGCGCTCTGTGTGGCACATGGACGAGCCGACCACAGACCCCTCGAATCTACCGTTCATGCTGATCTGCGAACAGGCGCGACGATACGTCAAGGTCTGCCTGAGCGGTGACGGAGGCGATGAGCTATTTTTCGGCTACGACCGATTTCGCGCGAGCAAAGCTTCCCATCTGCTCGACTTGCTACCGCTGCCATTCCGGCGGCACATCTATCGCGGCATCAGCAATCTCATTACCGATGATGAGCAAAAGAAGGGTGTCCGCAATGTCGTCAAACGCTTTCTGCAGGGCGCCGCGCTACCCCGGGATGGAGAGCACATTCGCTGGCAATATTTCCTGGAACCCGGGCAAGCCAGCGCACTGTTTAATCCCGATCTGCAGGAGTCGGTCGATACCGATCCCTTCGCGCCGGTCAAGCGCTGGTCGGCACAGGCGCCGACCGAGAGATACGCACGCGAGCAGTTTGTCGAGCTCAATACTGTTTTGCCCGACAGCGTCCTGATGAAGGTCGACAAAATGTCGATGGCGCATTCGCTGGAGGTTCGGCCGCCGTTCCTGGATCACCGTGTCGTTGAGTACTGTTATTCATTAGCCGCAAATCTCAAGCTGCGGGGGTTCACGACCAAGTGGCTTCTGAAGAAAACCATGAAGGATCGTCTGCCTCCCGGCATCGCCATGCGCAAGAAGCAGGGCTTCAGTATTCCGATGAAAAACTGGATTCGCGGCGAACTGATGGACTTCACGCGCGACGAGGTGTTTTCATCGCCGCTGATCGCGGATTTCTTCAACACCAAGACACTGAACCGGTATTGGGACGAACATCAGCGCAGCCAGCACAACCACAGCCACCTTTTCTGGGCGCTGCTGAACCTGAGCCTGTGGAACCGGATGCTGTTGACTGGTACGCGTCCTGGATTCAATGAGATACCGCTTCCGCCAACGATAAGCAGCGCTCTGGCCTAGTTCTGATGTTGCGGGCTATCTACCAGTCTCCCGCGCTGCGAGCTGCTGTCGGCTTTGGGTTCGGTGGAGTTACGTTCACCGTCGGCAATCTCATATTTGCCCGCGTCCTGTCTTCATACCAATACGGCGTGCTTTCGCTGATCATCGGAGTGCTGGCCGTTACAGCGCTGTGTGCGCCGATGGGATTGGACTACGCCATTTCGCGTCGGGGTCTGGCGTTGGGACCGAGCCTACGACGCGCTGCACTGGTCACTTCGACGCTGATAGGCGTCATGGCCGCGCTGATATCGGCAGCGCTTTACCACCTCGACATTATCCTGCTGCTCGCCATCGTAGTAGCGACGGTCGGCATGGGCACGTCACAGTCGGTCGCCGCCTATTTTCAGGGCCAACGGCAGTTCGCGCTGGCATTGCCCTTTACGCAGATGTCGAGCTGGGTATTGCTGCTCATCGGCTGCATGGCATGGCTCTGTGGAATCACAACGGCAACGCTGCCCGCGGCTCTCATTGCATTGGCGGCCGTACTCACTGCGGCCGCGGGCTGGGTCGTGGCCACCATGCGCTCGGGGGACAGCGATCCGCAACCGACATCCCTGGGTCTTTGGAATGAAGCCATCTCGTTGATGACCATCAATGTTGCCGGCGCCGTGTTGTTGCAGCTCGAACGGCTCGTCATCCCGATGACCATCGGCGTCGAGGACGTCGCTCTATTTGGCGTTGCCGCATCCCTGGTGGGCTCGCCCTTCCGCATGCTGTATTCGGCCGTGCACTTCACCGTCATTCCGCGCCTGCGCGCCGCTCAGACTGTCGCCGAGCGTCGACGGCTGCTGGGCCGAGAACTGCTGCTCTTCGGCATCATCATGGGGCCGACCTCACTCGCGCTCTGGCTCCTGGCGCCGCCGATAGCGCATTGGTTTCTCGGCGGAAAATATGATCTAAGCGCAGCGATCATGCTCGCCATGATCATCTCGGGCCTGTTGAAGCTGCTCAGCGCATTTGGGACGGCGGTCGTCAGCGCCCTCGCGCCAGACCGGGGACTGTGGCTATTGAGCACGTCTTCGTGGGTCTGCATTGCCGTGGCCATCTGCTGCGCGTTCTTATTTCGCCGCTGGGGAGTTTGCGGCGCTATCTACGCCGTATCAGTGGGCTGGCTGGGCAGAACCTGCGTGGGATTCTGGATTTCGGCAAGGCAACTGCGAGCGCAGCCCGTACTATCGCTCAGTAAATAGGCGCGAGGCGTCAGGCGTTGCGCCTTGAGTCTCACTTGCGCCCTTACGGCGCTGGACACCTTCAATGATGAAACGCGGTCGCCGCTTGGTTTCCGAATAAATCTTTGCAACATATTCCCCGACGATACCCAGACAAAGCAGTTGCACACCGCCAAGAAGGTATATTGGCACGGTCGTAGAGGCCCAACCTGGCACTGCCCGATCGGTGAATAAGCGCACAGACAAAATCCACACTGTCATAGCAAAACTGAGCAGACACACGATGCCGCCCAGTCCCGCGATCATCCGCAACGGCACGGGGCTGAAAGAGGTAATCCCATTCAGCGCCAGGCCGATCATTTTTCTCAGGGGATATTTCGAGATGCCTGCTATACGCTCATGCCGGTCGTAGAGCACGCAAGTAGACCGAAAACCAAGCTTGGGAATGATGCCCCTTAGAAAAAGATTTACTTCCCCATATGATGCGAGCGCACTGATCGCATCGCGTCCCAGCAGCCTGAAGTCTGCATGGTTAGGAACGATATCGACTCCAAAGGCGCGCAGGAGTCGATAATAGCTGAGCGCTGTCCAGCGTTTGAAGCGCGTATCAGTCTCCCGCGCCCTGCGCACGCCGTAAACGATCTGGCACCCTGCCGCATAAGCCATCGTCATCGCTTCGATGGCGCCGAGATCGTCCTGCAGATCGGCGTCTATCGAAACCACCGCGTCACCATCGGCGCTCAGAAGACCCGCCAGAAGTGCATTTTGGTGCCCACTATTTCGTGAAAGCTTTACCCCGACGAACAGGTCAGATTTTTTCGCCAATGCCTCGATCAACGACCAGGTGCTATCGGTGCTGCCATCGTCGACAAGCCAGATGTTGCTGTCATTAGCAATTCTTCCGCGCGCCACCAGGTCCATCATGAGTTTCTCTAGGTCGGGCGCAGCGAGCGGCAATGCTTCCGCCTCGTTGTAGCAGGGCACGACGATACTCAATTTCACCGGAATTCCCTTCGGAACGGTCGAATGTACTGACACGCCAGAGCAACCAATGCGCAGATGATGATCGGATAGGTTGGAATGGCGTAACGCGGCTCGAGATGTGCAAAACCGGCATATGCCAGCAAGGAC
>Ga0302180_10001692_pt1 | contig 17626 bp, 17 predicted proteins | sample I_Palsa_E3_2_FD_200575 | JGI IMG/M metagenome (GOLD analysis project Ga0302180, IMG submission 200575) | Peat permafrost microbial communities from Stordalen Mire near Abisko, Sweden - I_Palsa_E3_2 | ecosystem: Environmental > Terrestrial > Soil > Palsa > Peat permafrost | place: Sweden... | reverse complement strand
GGGCCTGGGGCAGGCGGTGAACCTGGCCGCCTGCGGCGTGGCGATCCGGGTCCGCCGGATCCCCGGCTGGCTGGCCGCCGACGCCGGGCAGGACGCCCTGGCCGTGGTGAGCCTGATCGCCCCGGCCCTGGTGGTCATCTTCCTCGTCCTGGAACGGGCAGCCGTCAGCGCCTGCGTCAGCGCGGGGGTTGGGGTCTGGGAGCTGCTCCCGGTGCTGCCCTCTTTGGGGGAGTCCGTCGTGGTGCTGGCCTGGCTGGCTGTGGTGCTGCTCGGGCTGACCGGCCGTCAGCGGAAAGCCGCGGCGATCGCGTCCGTCTCGCTGACGCTCGCCCTGCTGGTCCTGGTGACCGGGATCATGCAGCAGGGCCATGCCTTTCACGTAGGGCTTTTCCAGTTCGCGGATCCCGGAGGGTTTTTCCAGTTCGCGAGCATCGTTGACGTCCCTGTCGTGCTGGCCAGCCTGGCGGCTTGCTCGCTGGTTTTCTCTCCCGGCCCGCGGCGGGGCCTGGCGATCGTGGGGTGGCGGCGGGCCTGCCTCATGATCGCGGGCCTGTCCGCGGGCTTCGGGTTCCCCGCGATCGTTCAGCTGGTGGACCCGGCCGCGCCGGTGGGAGATCTTGTCTTCCGCCTGCTGGGCGTCCTGGCGATCGCGGTCGCGGTCGCCGTCACGTGCGTACGCGGCCCCGTGGGCCGGAGGGTCGCGGGGCTGGTGGCGACCGGGCTGCTGCCCAGTCTCGCCGTCACCCTCCCCCTGCGCGACTTTACGGCGGCCACCCTGGTGCTCTTCCTCGTCAGCCTGCTCGCCGCCGTGCTGGTGTGGCCGGTGGCGATCGTATCCTGGCGGGGGCGGGTCAGGCAGGCGGTCTTGTACGCGAGATCGGACCGCAGTTATTCACGAGGAGCGACCGGACCCCCATCTGACCGATTTCATGTTCGTAAGCTCTGACCGCACCTCGGCCGGCGCGCTCGAGCAAAGCCGCTGACCTAGGCCAAGGGCAAAACACGGCGGCAGTGGTTCCTCCCGCCATCACCCGCCTGCCGGTAGAACGGCCAAAGCTCTTGTTGAAGATGAGCACAATTACCTGCGGTTCCCGCTGATCCGTTCCAGCGCCCGGCTGATGTCGGCCAGCGCGACGATCCCGGCCAGTCGCTCACCGTCGAACACCAGCGCCCGGCCGTCGGAACACCCGTTGAGCCGCGGCAGCAGGTCGGCCACCGGCTCATCCGGGGTAGCCCGGGCCACCTCGGCCAGCGGGCAGGCCACCTCCCGCAGCGTGGTCCTTGCGCGTTCGTCTGCTGGAACGGCGTTGACCCGGCGCACGGTCACCAGGCCCACCGTCTGCCCGTTGTCGTCCACCACCGGGAAGGCGGAGTGCCGCAGCCACGGCAGCAACTCGTGCTGGAACCGATCGACCGTGGCTGAGGCCGGCACGGTGACCGGGTCGGCGGTCATGACGTCCCGCACCGCCACCGTCCGCAGCCGGGACTGCACGACCGCCTGCTGGTTTTCCGCGGTGGCCGCGCTGGTGAGGAACCAGCCGAGAATGATGAACCACAGCCAGCTGTAGTCCCGCCGGGCCAGCACGAGAAAACCGCCGATCACGATCAGCGCCCACCCGAACAGCTGCCCGGACCGCGCGGCCCACATCGCCGCCTTGAGCTTGTCCTTGGTAATGGCCCACAGCACCGCCTGCAGCAGCCGCCCGCCGTCCAGCGGGGCGGCCGGGATCACGTTGAACACCGCGAGCAGGATGTTGATGCCGCCGAGCCAGGCCAGCGCCGCCACCGCCACGCCCCCCACGCCCGATGCGTGCAGCAGCCAGGCCACCAGCGTGAACACCCCGCCCAGCACCAGGCTGGTCAGCGGCCCGACCCCTGCGACGCGGAGCTCGGCGCCCGGATCCGGAAACTCGCCCTCCAGCCGCGACACCCCGCCCAGCAACCACAGCGTGATGCCCTCGACCTGGACCCCGTGACGCCGTGCCACCAGCGAATGCGCCAGCTCGTGCGCGAGCAGGGACGCTATGTAGGCCACCGCGGTCACGATGGCCGCCACCACGTATTCCGCCTCTGGCCGCCGCGGCACCTCGGCCGGAAACTGCCCCGCCGCCAGCCCGTAGGCCAGCAGCGCCACGATGAGCACAACGCTCCAGTTCACGCCGATCCGGATGCCGCTTATCCGGCCCAGGCTGAAGGTCTGTCCCATCACGTCTCTCCGCCGCGCGTGCGTTCTGTGGGATCAGCCCGCTTCCTCTCGCGCGGCGCAACACCGGCCTTGGCCTGGTTGCGGGCAGCCCGGAAGCGTTGCTGGGCGCCTTGTTTGGTCAGCCCGTAGCACGCGCCGATCTCATTCCACGTGGCACCGGCCTTGCGGGCGGCCTCAACCTGGGCGGTCTCCAGTTCCTCGGCCGCTTCTCGCAGCCGCCGGGCCGCGTCGAGCTGGCTCATCGGTCCGTCGGCGACGTCGAGAGCGCCGAGCGCCGCGGTGATCCGCCTGACGAGATTCTTGGAGGCCACCAGCACAGCGTATCGACAACCAGCGCCGGTCAATGATATGTTGACGCCGCTGGTCAACATATCGTTGACCTTCCGAGTCGGGAACGAGGTGATATGCATGGCCAAGAAGAGCAAGAAGAGCAAGAAAAAGGGAAAGAAGGGCAAGTAACTTCCCCCACCCTTACTTCCCCCACCTGGACGGCAGCGGTCCGGCGACGTACCGCTGCCGTCCAGGCCCCGAAGACCGCCAGCGGGCCACGTCATTAGGCTGGACGTGTGAGACCGGGTGCTGATCGGCCGGACCTCCGGATCAAGGACCTTTACCGGGCCGGCAAGGACTTCGAACTCATGCAACGGTCCATGGGCTTCGCTGCCCTGGCCATCCTCACCGTGATCCCGCTGCTCATCGTCGTCGCCGCCACCAACCCTGCCCGGGAGCACGGCCTCGGGGGATGGGTGGTCTACGGCATGGGCCTGACCGGCTCCTCCGCCAGCGCGGTGACCCGGCTCTTCTCGGCGCCGTCCCGGGTGCTGGGCTCGACCAGCGTGTTCAGCGCCGTGGTCCTGGCCGTCTCCGGGGTGGCGTTCGGGGGCAGCGTGCAGGCCGGGTACGAGAGGATCTGGGGTCTTCCCGCCGGGCCGTGGAACAAGATCTGGCGTCAGGTGGTGTGGGTCGTCGCCCTCGTCGCCTACATCTATGCGGCGGCCACGGTCGGCACGGTGATATACCGCGGGTGGGCCGAGACGGCGGCCCGGGTGGCGGTGGCGGTGGTGCTCGGCATCGCCTTCTTCTGGTGGGGGCTGCGCTTCCTGGTCGGCGCCCGGGTGAGCTATCTAGCGGCGGCGTCGGGCGCGGTGGCGACGATGGCGGGCCTAGCTGGCCTGCGGGTCTTCTCCGGCCTGGTCTTCCAGCCGCTGATCGCCAGCAATGCGGTCAGCTACGGCGCGCTGGGCAGCTTCCTGATCGTGCAATCGTGGCTGATCGGCGTCGGCTGGGTCATCTACGGCGGCCAGTTGTTCGGGCGCTGGTTCTACGACGCCAGGCTGCAGGCCTGGGCCGACCGCCGCCGGGGCCACCGGGATGAGGCCGAGCAGGAACCCGGGAGTCACAGCACGCCGTGAGCTAACCGTGGTGACAGCTATATGCCAGCTGCACGAAACCTGAACGCATTTCATGCGCCGTCCGGCCGCGGAGCTTCCCGGGATGAAACGCAAGCCGGAAATGTCAGCTATCGGATTTATGGTTCCCGGCATGTACGAACCACCCAGCCGGTACAACGTCACCGTCACGGTTTCACGCGACCAGGACGGCCAGCTTCCCGACCCGGTCCTGTTCGCGGTGGCTGCCGACGAGGCGGCCTGGCGCAAGTCCGCCAGCATCGTCAGCGCGCATACGGACGACAGGATCATCAGCATCGTCACGGTATACGCGCCAGACCGGTACGCGGCGGTGACCGTCGCCCGCGCCGTCGTATCCGACGCCCTCAGGCATCTGGCCGCATCACCCGGCGGTGCCCACGCCGGGACGCAGACTCCACCACCGTCGGCCGCCTGAGTCAGGAGCCAGCAAAGCGTCCCGCGGCGAATCACCGCGACCGGGTGATCCCTACTTGAAGGGGACGGTGACCGGACCGGGCAGGGGTCGGTAGATGGCAAAGAAGTCACGGTCGTCCGGGACGAGATAGCGTGTGGCCGGCTGCATCGGGTTAGGTCCGACCATCGTCGGGACCAGGCCGTGAGCGCCGTGGGTGTAGGTGATCAAGGTGTGCCATTCCGGGTTGATGTCGAACTCCATCGCCCGCACCGCACCGACGTGCTGGAGGATCTTCGCCAGGGAAATCACCGTCTGGTCGTCGGCGGCGACGTAGATGAGGTTGCCGCGACGGTCGATGCCGACACCGGTGCGCCAGACGCGGCTGAGGCCGCCGAGCGTGTACCCCCACTGCGGGCTGTTCGGGTTGTCGTCCAGCTGCGGGTTCAGTTGCCCGTTCCAGACGATCGGAGCCAGGCTCTGGCGGGCCCACGCGACGTCCGACGCTACGTCCGGGCCGCCGCTCCAGTTCACGATCGCGATGCGGCCGTCGCGGTAGCCGATGAGCGTGGCGTTGCCGTCCTTCAACGGCTCGTTCGTGCGGCCGTTGTCGGCCGAGCCATTAGCGCCGTCGGTGTAGGTGAAGCCGCCGTTGAAGACCGCAAGCAGCCGCGAGCGCTGATCGTACGGGACCATCATCGGCCCGCGTACGGCGGCATCCGGCGGTTCGTACCGGCCCGGGTAGTACCCGATCTCGGTGCGCGTGTGGTCGAACCAGGCGACGTAGGCGACGGTCTGCGGATAGGCGAGCTCGGAGCGGAAGGTCGTCACCAGCACCGGCGGGCCGCCGTCAACCGGTGGGCCGGCCGGCTTCCAGACCCCTTCGCCGGGCAGCGGGTGCGGGAAGACCGGCTTGACCGCCGCCGGCCAGGCCGCGGCCTGTGACCTAGGGGGACTGGTTCGCGGCGGGTTCAGCCCGACCGTCGGCAGGGTCTTCAGCGGCGGCCCGCCCGTCTTCGGCGCGTTCAGGCTGTAGTCGATGGCCTCGCCGTTGTCCACCAGCCAGTTGCCGAAAGGTACCTCGTTTCTGACCCACTCGGCGCTGCGCGCCTCCGACCCCATGCTCGTCGGCTGCACCATCCAGGCCGTATACGAAACGATCGCCCACGACAGCACAACGACGAAGGGCGCCGCGATCACCATGCGCCGGCGTCGCCGCCTGCGCCTGACCGCCGCGTCCGGCGGAGCATTCACACCAGAACCGGTGCGAGATCGCCGCAGACCCCTCATCTCATCACGTCCCAGCCTCGATCGAGCAAGACACAGACAAGAAGAGTAAACCGCAGGTTGGGGCACTATTCTCCGTCCGACCCGCCGCATATCGGACGCGGTCAGCGACAAAGAAGTTCTTTTCTATCCGAACGGACCGGGCCCCCCGCCCCCGGCCAGCCTTCTTGCCCCCTCAGGTGAACGCCGGCCCGCTAGACGCCGGTGGCGGGGCCTACGCATCTGGCCGGTCGCGATCAGCGACCGGGAGCGTCCGGCCAGGCGAGCCGGAACAGGGTCTGCGCGTTGCCGGAAGCGATCTTAGCGCGGTCGCAGCGGTCGGGGATGGCGTCGAAGAACTGCCCGACGGCCGCCGCGCCAGGCTGGTGGAACGGGTAGTCGGTGGAGAACAGCACCCGGTCGGCGCCGGTGAAGTCGAGGGCGTGGCGCAGCAGCCGCTCCTGCAGCATCCCGCTGCTGGTGATGTGGATATTGGTCATGATGTAGTCCGACACCCGGCGTTCGAGGTGCTTCGCGATCCCGGAGAGGCTGTCGACCCGGTCCATCCAGAACAACAGCATCTCACCCCAGTGACCGAGGATGAGCTGAAGATCGGGGTAGCGGTCGAACGTGCCGCGCAGGATCAGCCGCAGCGCGGACAGGCCTGCGTCCATGTGCCAGCCCCAGCCGAAGGTCGCCAGACCGAGGTCGATCAGCGGATCCAGGCCTCGGTACGCGGCATCGCGCATCTCGTTCGACGGGATCTGCGGGTGGATGAAGATCGGCTGGTGCAAGCGGGCCGCGGTAGCGAACAGGTCGTCGTAGGCGGGATCATCCAGCGTGCGGGCACCCGTCCGTCCGTGGACCATCGCGCCGACGTGACCCAGCTGTGTGGCGCACCGTTCGAGTTCCGCGGCCGCAGCCTGCGGATCGCTGGTCGGCAGGGTCGCGAACGCGCGGAAGCGGGCCGGATGTGCGCGGACGGCGTCGGAGGCCTCGTCGTTCGCTTCCCGGGCCAGCGCGACGGCGTCGGCGGCGGGAAGTGCCTGGGTGGCGGGCGTGACGACCGACAAGATCGAGACGTCGATCCCGGCGGCGTCCATCGCCTCGACGCGGCCCTGGCCGATGTCCTCGAGCCGTGCCTGGTTGTCGCCCATGGTGTTGAAGGCGACGCTCTCGTCTCGCGCCCCGCCCTGCAGGCGGTCGAGCGCGTCGCGGATATTGACGCTGTTCCAGTGCTCTTCGATCGCGATGATCGTCATGTTGATGTCCTCCAGGCCAATCGCCCGCGTCGCCCGGCCATGGGTCACCATCGGAGTCGACCCCGCAGATCCGTTTGGTGGCGGACCTGTCGGGTAGCCGGCGCACGTTCAGCGAGCCGAGAGGGCAGTATGTCATCAGATGCAATCGTGGTACTGAAGGCCGATCACAAGGAAATCCGCAACCTGTTCCGCAAGTTCCAAGCCGCCGGAGACAAGGCGGTCAAGAAGAAAGAAACGATCGCCGGGCAGATCATCACGCTGCTCACGGTACACACCTACATCGAGAATGAGGTGATGTATCCCGAGGTCATCGCGTTGCTCCCCGACCTCAAGGAAGACGTGCTTGAGTCCTACGAGGAGCATCACGTGGCCGACGTCCTGTGCATGGAGCTAGCCGGCCTGCCGGCCGGGGCCGAGCGCTTCGATGCCAAGGCCACCGTGCTGATCGAGAACGTCACGCATCACATCGACGAGGAAGAGCAGGACTGGTTCCCCAAAGTGCGGGCCGGCCTCAGCCGCAAGCAGCTTCAGGAAATCGGGGCCAGACTCGAGCAGGCCCGGAAGAAAGCGCCCAGGTCGCCGGCCCAGCCCAGTGCCCTGAAAAAGACGATCGACGCCGTCATCGCCTGACCAGCAGTCCGTGCCCCTGCAGTAAGTCTCGGCTGGAAATTTCGGCCTATTCTAGGTAATGTCCGCGTCGCCCCGGTCCCCGGTGACTCAGCCGCTCACGCGCGTGAGCGAGTAGCCGGAGACGCTATGAATTCCTTCGCTTACCCCACGTCTGCTCGGTCGCAACCCCAGGCCGGGGAGCAGACCGTTCTCCATGATCGCCGGATCACGGTCGACGGAGTGGAAACCCAGTATCTGGAGGCCGGCGCCGGACCGGTGCTGGTTCTGCTGCACGGGCACGAGCAGAGCGCGGCCAGCTGGCGGTGGGTCATCCCGGCCCTCACCCGGACCCGCCGGGTCCTGGCGCTGAGCCTGCCCGGTCACGGCGAGAGCGGCCCTGGCGCGGACGGTCACGCTCCCGGCGCTGACCTGGCCCCGTTCGTAGCTGCGTTCCTCTCCGCCGTCGGCGCCGAGGCGCCGCTGGACCTGGTCGGTCACTCCGCCGGCGGCGCGATCGCCCTGCGTCTGGCGCTGGCCGATCCCGCCCGCATCCGGACGCTGACCCTCGTCGACAGCGCGGGCCTGGGCCGCGAGGTGCACCCGCTGCTGGCGCTGGACACCCTGCCGGTCATCGGTGAGCTGGCCGTCATGATCAGCCGCATGCCCGGCGGCGACCTGGCCCGCACCACCATGTCCGCGGCCATGCTGTTCGCGCAGCCCTGGCGGATTCCGGCCGAGTTCTTCACCGAGCAGCACGCGCTCGCCCGCCGGCCGGGCCAGCTCGAGGCCTCGACCGCGATGGCCCGCGCCCTGTTCGGACCGCACGGACAACGCCAGATCCTGCTCGACCGGCTCCCCGCCCTCACCACACCGACCCTGGTCGTGTGGGGCGACCGCGACTACCTGCTACCCGTCGGCCAGGCCCACGCCGCGGTGAAGCACCTGCCCCACGGCCGGTTGTCGGTGTTCCCCGACTGCGGGCACCTGCCCCACGTCGAACAGCCCGACCGCTTCGCCGCCGTGCTCGGCGCCTGGCTCACCGCACCCTCGAAGGATCAACGATAACGACATCTCAGGCTCACACCGCATAACCACCTCCGAGACAATCCTCGACAGACCCGGCAGTGTCGTCGGCGTCGGAGGCCGACCGGAGCCAGGCCGGTCACTATGACCGGTGCGTCGGGGCCAGCAGGTGCAGGCCGAGGGGGGTGGCTTCGCCGGCCAGGCGCGCCTGCACGGCTCGGCGGGCCCGGTCCAGGTACGTCGCATCGCTGAAGAGGTGGAAGTACCAGTTGGCCGACAGCAGCGCTGCCTCCAGCTCGAAGGCGAGCTGCTGGGGGTCGCTGCCGGTGCGCAGCTCTCCGCGTTCCTGGGCGTCCCGGGCTGCTTGTTGGAGGGTGTTCATCCACTGGTCTTGGCAGTGGGCTATGCGATCCCGGACGGGGCCCGGTGCCTTGCTGTCGAACTCGGCCATAGCAGAGGCGAAGAAGCAGCCTCCGGGGAACACGGCGCGCTCGAGATAGGACAGGAACGCCTCGCACAGCGCGTCCAGGCGGATGATGCCGGAGCCTGCGGCGCAGGCGGGCTCGATCACTTCTCGTGCATACCGCTGCCGGGCTTCCTCGACTGTGGCCAGCTGCAGCTCTTCCTTGGAGCCGAAGTGGGCGAACAGCCCGCTCTTGCTCATGGCTAGCTCGGCGGCGAGCCGCCCGATGCTGAGACCGTCCAGCCCGTCTACAGAGGCCAGGTCCGCGGCTGTCTGCAGAATCGCGGTTCTGGTCCTGGCGCCCTGGCTGGTTGTTCGTGGTGGCATGACAGCATTGTATCGCACGAACGATCGTGCTAGCTTCAGTTGCGTGGCCGGCATCAGGCACGGCCTCAAGGAAGGGGCGGGATATGCCGTTCGTTAACGTCAAGGTCATTGAGGGTGTCTTCTCGGCTGGCCAGAAGCAGGACATGGTGCGCCGGCTGACTGACGCGATGGTCGAGATCGAGGGTGAGAACATGCGCCCGGTCACCTGGGTGGTCGTCGAGGAAGTCAAGAGCGGGGACTGGGGCATCGCCGGCAATCCGCTGAGCACGGCGGACGTGAAGGCGCTGGCCGCTGGCCAGCCCGTCGGCTAACGTGGCCGGCGCCTCACAATTGGGGGCGCGATGTACGACGTCATCGTGGTTGGTGCCCGGTGCGCCGGGGCGCCGCTGGCCATGCTGCTGGCACGCGCCGGGTACCGGGTGGCGCTGGTCGACCGGGCGTCATTCCCGAGTGACACCATGTCCACGCATTTCCTGTGGCAGCGCGGCGCGGCCCGGCTGCAGGCCTGGGGACTGCTCGGTCGGCTGCGCGCCCGCGGCTGCGCGCCGATCCGGGAGATCACGTTCGACGTCGGCCCGGTGCAGATATCTGGCATCGGGCCGGCCGTGGAGGGCGTGGCCGACGCGTACTGTCCCCGGCGGACGGTACTCGACACGCTGCTGGCCGGGGCTGCGGCGGAGTCAGGCGCTGAGCTGATCGAGGGCTTTGTGGTCGGTGACGTGCTGTGGTCCGAGGGCCGGGCGGTGGGTGTGCGGGGCCATCACCGGGCATCGCCCGGATCGTCGTTGCGGGCCAGGATCGTCGTGGGCGCCGACGGCCTGCACTCGACCGTGGCCAGGAGGGTCGCTGCCTGCGCCTACCGGGAGTATCCGCCGCTCACCGCCGTCTACTACTCCTACTGGAGCGGGATCCACCACCTGGGCGCGTCCTTCCATGCCCGCCCCGGGCGGCTGATTCTGGTCTGGCCCACCAACGACGACCTGACCTGCATTTATGTTGCCTGGCCCCGCCAGGAGTTCGGCCAGGTGCGCAGGGACGCCGAAAACCACTTCCACTCTGCCCTCGGGCTGGTCCCGGGGCTCCGCGACACCGTCGCGTCGGGGCGCCGCGAAGCGCGTTTCACCGGCACCGGCGACCTGCCCAACCTGTACCGGACGTCGGCCGGGCCGGGGTGGGCGCTAGCCGGCGACGCCGGCCACCACAAAGACCCCTCGACCGGGATGGGCATGTCAGACGCCTTCCAGGCCGCCGAACTGCTGGCCGACGCCATCCACGACGGCCTGGCCGGGCACCGGCCGCTCGGCGAGGCGCTATCCGGCTACCAGTGCCGGCGAGACGCCCTCACCGGCAGCGGCTTCGACCTCACCCTCAGTACGGCCAGGCTGGCGCCTCTGCCGCCCCGGCTCGAGGCGTTCTACCGGACCGCCGCAGAGCAGCCCGAGGTAAGCCGTCAGATCTTCGGCGTCCTGGGCGGTTCCCTTCCGGCGGCCGACGTCTACCCGGATAGGCATCGGGACAGCTCCCGCACGCGGGCCTGCTTACCCGGCGTGCCCGGTGACGCCGGTTTCCGGCTGACAGCCGCCACCGGCCACGCGCACGGGCTGCTGACCCGCCCGCAGCGATCGGCGAATGGAGAGGACGACATGATCAGCAAGGCAATGACCAGCCGGACGACGGGCGCGGCAGGTGGCGGGGCCCGGCTGGCCCGGGTCGGCCTGTTTCCGCCGTTCGACCTGCTGGAGCGGGGAGAGAAGACCGCCAGGACATTCCTGGCGCAAGCCGGCGAGGCAGGCATCGACCATGTCTGCTGCGGAGACCACGTGAGCTTCGCGGGCGCGGGATTCGACGGGCTCGTGCAAGCGACCGCGCTGACGCTGCTCCATCCGACGCTGCCCATCTACAGCGGCGTGTACCTGCTGCCGCTGCGCCACCCGGTCCTGGTGGCCCGCCAGCTCGCAGACATCAGCCGGCTCGCGCCCGGGCGGCTCATCTTCGGCGTCGGAGTGGGTGGCGAGGATCGCCGCGAAGTATCGATCTGCGGAGTGGACCCAGCCACCCGGGGCCTGCGGATGAACGAATGCCTCACCCTCGTGCGTCAGCTCCTGACCGGTACGGCGGTCACTTTCCACGGCAAGTTCTTCGACATAGATGACGCGGTCATCGCACCCGCGCCGGCCGCGGCGATTCCCATCATCATCGGGGGACGTTCAGACGCCGCGATCAGGCGGGCAGGCACGCTCGGTGATGGCTGGCTGGGCATCTGGGCCTCACCCCGGCGTTTCGCCGGCGCTGTCGCGATGGCAGCACACGAGGCCGCCCGCACCGGCCGGCCCGACCCGCCAGCCCGTCACGGCATGCAGGTGTGGTGCGGGCTCGCAGACTCCAAAGAAGCGGCTCGCGCCTGCCTGGCGCCAGCGATGCAGGCCTTCTACCAGCTCCCGTTCGAGCGCTTTGAGCGGTACTGCCCCTACGGCACCGCCGCCGACGTCGCCGAATTCCTCATGCCCTACCTCGATGCTGGCTGCACGGAGTTTAACCTCATCCCGCAATCACCCGACCACGACCAGGCCATCGCAGGCACGGCAGCAGTGAAACGCCTGCTCACACGGACATGACATGCGCCCAGACCGCGCGTGCTCGGCGCCCGGCTCACCGGCAACCTCGAAGGATCAACGATAACGACATCTCAGGCTGGCACCGCGTGACCACCTCCGAGAGAATCCTCGACAGACCCGGCAGTGTCGCTGGCGTCGGAGGCCGACCGGAGCCAGGCCGGTCACTATGACCGGTGCGTCGGAAATTCTCTTTATTCAGAACGAACCGTGGTACTTGCCTCAGGTGACCCCCAAGCATCGCCGCATCCGGGCGATTCCCCGCGGCTCAGGCTCGATCCCAAGACGTGCGCCGGCTGAGCCGTAAGACCGGTGAGTTCCGGGTTCCCAAAGCCGGGTGGGTGCAGCTCCGCTGGTCCCGCGCGGTGCCCGCACCCGGTAACGGCCAGACCGTTGGCATCGACCGGGGCGGCGAATGGTTGTCGGTCGACTTACACCCCACCACCGCGGCGCCCCGCCTGGATCGGGGCCGGCCCCGATCCGCGCTCCGGGCCACCCCCGATCGCGCAGAGCGCGCACCTCCGCTCCCGGATCCTCGTGGCTCAGAGGAGCACGACGGTCACCGCGGTCGGGCGGATCATGCCGTAGGACTTGCCTGCGGCTTGCGGGTGTGTAATGGCCGGTATGGCTGATCGCGTGAAGGCGGAGCTCGGGGCGGTCCAAGAGACGCTGTTCATCCCGCTGGCGGCCCGGGCGCGGGAGACGCGCAGGAGGCGGCCGGTGCTCCGGGACCCGAAGGCGGCCCAGATCCTGGCGTCGGTTGACTACGACACGCAGAAGTACGGCCGCGGCTTGGGTGGCCGCGTGACCGTCCTGCGCACCGTGATTTTCGATGGCTGGGTCAGCGACTTCCTCACCGCCCATCCGGGCGGGACCGTCGTGGAACTCGGGACCGGGCTCAATACCAGGTTCGAGCGAGTCGGTCATGGTCAAGCCCACTGGATCGACCTGGACCTGCCGGACACGATCGAGCTGCGCCGCAGGTTCTTCACCGATTCCGGTCATCGCCGCATGGTAGCTGCCTCGGTGCTGGATCAGGACTGGATGCCTGCTGTCCAGGAAAGTCCGGAGCCGTATTTCTTCGCGGCCGACGGCGTACTTGCCTACCTGGATCAGGCTCCGCAGGTCATCGCCCGCATCGCCCAGAAGTTCCCCGGGGCGCTGATGGCCTTCGACACCTACAGCCAGCGGACGCTCGAGCAGCAGCACAAGCTAGCAGCCAGGAAGAATATGGATGCGCGCTGGGAATGGTCCTGCGATGATCCGCGTACGCTGGAATCCCTTGGCCTGGAAGTTGTGCAGGAGGCTGCCGTCACGCGGCCGCCCCCCGGACTGCGCGCACGGCTGCCGCGCCGGTACCGGTACGCGCTTCCGTTGGCTCGGCGGATCGCGGGTGACCTGGCCACCGTCACCCTCTTCCGGGCCCGCTGACGCCGGCGATCATTACGCCTGGCGCCATCAGTCCTGCCCGGAGGACCCTACGCATCGAGAGGATAATTGCTGCTGTGGTGGCTGTTAGGCCAGTTCGCGGCGACCGGCAGCAGCGCGGCCAGCTACCAGCAGGCCGGGGAGCCCGTCAGCCAGCGGATCGATAGATCACGATGGTACGTCCATTGGTGCTCCTCAATGGTTGCCCACCTGGATAAAGCATAAAACCCTCGGCGTGGACAGGGCTCATGACGGGCCACCTGTCCAGTCGCGACCATTGAATGAGAAGATATAGGTGCGCTGCCAACCATGATAGTAGGACAGTTCCATCCTGGAGAAGTAACGCGTGCTACCATGCGACTCCGGCTGGTAAAGCTTCAAGGTGGCCGCGTAATAGTCGAAGTGCGAGGCTGCGCAGTCTGGAGTGCAGGTGTTGACCCATAGCGTCCCGTGGCTCTCAGCGACCGTAGAGGTCCAGTACGCCCACCACCAGGTGTGGACGAACACGTTGGCCGATTCATCTAGGTTTACATGCTTCGGCTGCACAGATGGTGACGACCAACCGAACGTTTGTGTTGCGTCGTAGATGACTGTCGTTCGCGTACTAGCCAGTGCTGTCCCAAGCGAGGCCTGGGCCGGGCTGGCCAGCCCCCCGGCGAGTCCGGCGGCCAGGGCGATCCCTGCGGCGATAGTGGTGAGCTTCTTCATGATGATTCCTTTGGTCATGAATTGAAGGGCGAGCTAGTCAGTCGTCGCTGTCGACTATGTAGGCGCTGCCCTCCTGGAGGTAGCTGGTGTTCAGCCCGTCGGAGTTGGGAAAGCGGCCGAGGAAGTCAGTTGCCAGCAGGCCACATTCGAGAACCCAGCGGGATGCCAGACGCCTCCCTGCGTTTCCTCATTAAAAAGTCCAACTTTACAGGAATAGTACGCGTTTCATTCGAATTATTCCCATACCCGGCCTGCAAGGAGCGGGTAGGGTATACGCGGAGAATACCACAATAGTGGTGCCCAGAATCCTCTGACCGTTTTCTCGAACGGTGTCCGGAATTTGACCGGGGGTTGTTATCAGGATGTAGTCGCCCATGGCCCAATATAAGCCCGCTAGCATCCGATCATATAGCCAAATATTTGCTTCATCTAGACAGGATCGGGTAGGACCAAGGCCTAAGCGGCCGGGCTCCGCATAGAAATGAGGGCATCTAGCAGCTTGAATCGTCCGCATACAAAACAGTAACCGGGCATCGTGATCGTCCTCGATTGGCCCGGCGTTCTGTCCTGATTGCAACTGGTTGCATAAATCTCCGACTGGCTGCCGGGACCTCTGGGTGATCAGGTGTTGAGCTCGACGAGCGCGCTGTTCCCGCCCGTGCAAACGATAGGATTGTCGGCCACGGTACAGGTCATGATGTAGGACAACCCTGTTACGGGACTGTAGACATTAAACGTATTGGTAAACCCAGCATCCAAGCTGTAGGCTTCCGCGACGTTGAGCGCGAACGGACAGCTAGTATCCGCGCCCGCGTAAACTTCCGCCGAACCGTTATTGCCGCAGTCGGTAAGCGCGGGGACGGCTTGCGCAGCGGGCGCAACATAGACGGTCTTGATAGGCACCGGGACGACGGTCTTGGTGACGGTCGGCGTCGGCGTCGCGATGACGGTCTTAGTAACAGTCGGAGCTGGGGCGGCGGCAGTAACTGGATGACTCCCGCACGCCGCCAGCCCCCCAATGGATGCCACGATCGCGGCGGTGATGATGAGCTTCTTCACGAGGTCTCGACGATGCTAGCCGAAACAATGACGCCGTTTTCGACGGTATATGTTCCCTGGTAGGTCTGGACGGAGCCGTCAGTCTGAGGGGCGGTCAGGTCAACCGTGACCTCATCGCTGCCGAAGTCGCCCCAGGAGTTCAGGACGACCGACTGGGTATTAGCGAACCCGGCGACCCAGGCGTCGTAATCCGGCCCGGCGATGTTGTCCCCGCCGATATTCCAGGCATCGGCGAAGTCGTCGTCGTTGATGTCGGCGTAGAACTGTGTCACCACGGCCTGGGCATTGACCAGTTCCGGTGCGGGAGCAGCCGGGACGGCGGGACTGCTGATGACGGTCTTGGTGACAGTTGGCGTCGGGGTCGGGGTGACGGTCTTGGTGACGACCGGAGTAGGAGCCACCGTCTGGGTAACCCGGACGACGACCGGGGCCACCGGATCGGCACTTCCCGCACTCCCGCACGCGGCCAGTCCTCCCACGGACGCCACGATCGCGGCGGTGATGATGAGCTTCTTCATGAAGATTCCTTTGGTCATGAATTGCAGGGCGAACTAGTCGGGTCGTCGCCATCGACGATGTAGGAGCTGCCCTGCTGGAGGTAACTGGTATTCAGCCCCTCCGGATTAGGGAAAGCAGCCGAGGAAGTCGGCGGACCGCAAGCCACATTCGAGAAGCCGGCCGGATACCAGACGCCAGCCGCCGGGAGACCATTCGACGCAGCTGCCGGGGCGCTACGGGCCGGTTCGGGCTCGCCCGCCGGGTCGGCCTGGTCGACGATCTGTGGCCACCTGGTCGCGTCGTCACGACCGTCGACAAACTCGGCGATGGCCGTGAATTCCCCGTTCACCGGGTCGGAGAGCACGAGATAGGCAGGCGTCGGGGTCTCGGAGCCGCTAGCGCAGTCAGGAACGCAGCCCTGGATATCCACGGTGCCGGAGCCGGTCGCCTTGGTCGCGGTCCAGGAGGACCACGAGATCGCCGCCACGACGTTGCCCGCGTCGCCGCTGAACTGGACATACTGCGGCTCGATGCCGCTGTACGCGGAACCGCCGTAGACGGCGGGAACAACCAGCAGAGCGGGCGCGACTGCGAGGGCAGCGGGGCTCTTCCGCACCGCAACCGCCCCGTGCGTCGCCTTCGGCGTCGCGGTCACGGTCGTGGTGACGTGGACGACGGCCGGGGCCGCCGGATGGCTGCCTGCGGCGACTGCGCTGCCGCACGCGGACAGCCCGGCGGCGAGGCCGCCGAGGACGACGGCCGACACGACGAGATCCGAGATCCGCGAAAAAGGAATCCCTTTCACGTCAGCTGCCGGCCAGGCCATGATCTGGGCGAGGACGGCGTTCCCGCCGTCGATCTCGGTTGTGACGTCAGTGAGATCGCCCGTGGCCGCGTCACAATCAGAGAGGCCTGCGCCGCCGAATTCAGGAAGCGGAGGATATCCGGGGAACTCGGAGGAGTGACCCGTGCTGTCATGATGACCTCCTGTGGTTGTTACTACCTCCAGGCTTTCGTCACTCGGTAGCCATACGGGTTCCCAGCCAGGTGTAGAACGGTTGCGCCAAGATGGTCTTGTTGCCTCGCACTATTGCGGTCGCTTGCCTTATCTCCGGTGGAGAAATTCACGATGACCACCGGCAGCAATGGATTGAGATCAGTGCCGCAACCAAAGAACCCCGCGCGGTTGGTGGCGGAAGCTGCTCGAGAGGTGCTACGAATCGAAAGCGTCTGAGGAGTGGCATAACCGGGGTGCTGCTGCACTTCAGCCGCGTGTTTCCCAGGCCCGGCCTGGCGCGTTTGCCAGGACCTCATAAGGCTGACCGTCCGCGAAGGTGAAATTTGCCGCCACGTGCAAGGTCGCGGCCGGTGCAGGGGTTGCAGCGAGGGCGGCTAGGCCGGCTACCGGATCACCACCGTCCGGCCAGCCGGCTCGCAACCTCCGCCCCGTAGCGTCGGTAAATTGACCAGGAAAAGTCAGTAAAAATGGATGGCCCGGCGGCTGCAACCAGAGTGCAACCGCGCGGCGAATCGCGCCGCTACGCCCGCCACGCAAGTTGAGCTCATCATGAAGAGACTAATCGCCGCCGCCGCGCTCGCGCTGGTCACCAGCGCAGGGGTACTCGCAACCACCGCAGGACCGGCCTCGGCCGATGTCCTGATCAACTACGTGTCACCGTCCATCCATCTTGGGCAGTCTATTCAGGTAGGGGTTTGGTACCAGCAATTTAGCGGTGGCCCGGAAGGCTACTGGGCAGGCGTATGGAGCGTCTCAGCTCACAAGTGGATTTTCACCCGCAGCGGTGACGCCTCAGCCACGCCGGGCTGGACCTTCTGGAACGTCAGGCTGCCAGAGCGCGGCGAGTACCGCACGGTCTATGGCACGCCCCGGCATCCGGGTTCCGGCACGATCAGGACGGTGTTCGACACCCGAGTGAGCTAGACCAGACCGCGAGCCTGGGCACTTGCTGACCCCGTGGGCGACGAAGATCAGGGTCATCCGAATTCGGATTTACGCTCCCCGCCAGGGCCCAATCGATGCCGAACGAACCACGGTTCCGCGGTCGGCCGGTGAGACGTCGGCGCACCTGGGAGCCGCTTGCTGGGGCAGGTAACTCGGCGGGTTCGCCAGGGGATCCGTTTACGGGTGCCGCGCGGGGCTGGCGAGTTCGGCTACGGCGGCGACGGTTCGGTCGATCTCCGCTTCGGTGTTGTAGTAGTGCGGGGAGAAGCGGACGAGCGGGTGAATGCCGCGCTGTTCGGTGTCGAGCGGGTTGTGTCCGGCCACGGTGGTGCTGACGTTGATGCTGGCCCGGCCGAGTGCAGCTGCGACGTCACCCGCGCT
>Ga0302180_10001689_pt1 | contig 17633 bp, 17 predicted proteins | sample I_Palsa_E3_2_FD_200575 | JGI IMG/M metagenome (GOLD analysis project Ga0302180, IMG submission 200575) | Peat permafrost microbial communities from Stordalen Mire near Abisko, Sweden - I_Palsa_E3_2 | ecosystem: Environmental > Terrestrial > Soil > Palsa > Peat permafrost | place: Sweden... | reverse complement strand
TCGGGGGTTCGCTCTACTCGTGGTCTCCTGCCCATGATGCCTCCTGTTTTGGAGGCCCTGATTCTACCTAGATGAGGTGTCCAGTTTTAGAGGGGAGCACTACAGACACCTCCCTGTGGATATCGCGGTTGCTGTGGAAAACCCGGAAGATTGTGGGGGCCGAGCCTTTCGCTTGTACCCTGTTCAACGAAGAGCGGAAATGACAGGGTTCAAACTTCGCTCCCCGTTGATGATGCCAACAAGGAAAGCGCGTGGCGATTAGCCGCGAACTCCTCGCGGCCCCCTCTGGAGTTGTATGGCTCGCCTCTGATTCAGGCGAAGTCATAGTTTAACACACCATCTCAGATTGAGAAATTCAGATCAGGCCGACGGAAGCGGTTGCGTTAAGTACATACTTCCGATAATTAATGACAGTTGAACGGTTCGGAGAGTGGACTGTGAGTTCTAGGACTCTGTGTCTAGGGGACCTGGATTCTCCTCCGAGTTGGACACGGAAGACATAGGTGCCAGTGATACGATTGCTTGCCTATCCGCAGGCGACGGAGGACCATCGATGGCTTCTCGCGATTCTCATGTCCCGATCCACGGAAGCGAATATGTCCCTGTAGCTGGGGCGAGTATCATCGCTCCAGCTGATCCGCACGAGGAAATTTCCGTCACCATTGTCGTTCGACCGCGGCGGCCGGCGCCGGAGTTGCACTCTGACGAGACGCTTGCGGATTTGCTTCCGCGCGATCGCCATCATCTTTCCCGCAAAGAATTCGAGGCGCAGCATGGCGCCCACGCAGATGACCTGGCGCAGATCGAAGGTTTCGCGCGGGCACACGGATTTGAAATCGTAGAGACATCCGCGGCGCGGCATAGCGTTATGCTGCGCGGCAAATCCGGCGAGTTCAGCAAAGTGTTTCGCGTGGAAATGCATCAGTACGATCACGAGGGCGGGAGGCACCGCGGTATCAGCGGCCCGATTTACATTCCGCGGGAACTTGCAGGCTCCGTTGAAACTGTCCTCGGGCTGGACGACCGGCCGGTGGCCTTGCGGCACATGCCCGCGCCTGGAGTGAAAAAGGCGGTTCGAGCTCATTTTTCGCCGCACGATGTCGCCGAACTCTATCGTTTCCCCAAGCATGCGACCGGAGAAGGGCAATGCATAGGCGTGATCGAACTCGGTGGCGGCTATCATCGGAGCGATCTGGCGAGTTTCTTTTCATCGTTACAGATGGCGATGCCGAAGATTACGGACGTGTCCGCGGACGGAACGAAGAATGCGCCGGCTGATCTTGCAAGCCTCATCAAGTTTGTCACGGCAATGAACAGTGGAAAGAAGAACGCCATCGATGCCGCAAAGGGCGGGAAGTCGGGATCGAGCGGCTTAGCGGACCAGTTGCTCTCCACAATCGAGACGACGATGGATGTTGAGCTCGTGGGCGCATTCGCTCCCGGGGCTGAGATCGTTGTTTATTTCGCTTCGAGCAGCGAGCAGGGTGTCTACCACGCGCTCACCACCGCACTCGCCGACAAGAAACACCGGCCGACTGTGCTCTCGCTGAGTTGGGGGGAGCAGGAATCGAGTTGGTCGCCGAAGTACATGGGCTTGATCAATGATGTGTTGAAGAACCTCTCGACCGTGGGCGTGACGGTGTGCGTTTCATCAGGCGATGCCGGCGCGGATAATGGCTCGCCCGACGGGAAACCCTCCGTGAATTTTCCGGCTAGCAGTCCGAACGCGCTCGGCTGCGGCGGAACGACGCTCAAAGCTTCCGGAAACGAGATCGAAGCGGAAGTGGTGTGGAATTCGTTGTTCGACGGGATGCGAGGCGCGACGGGCGGCGGCGTGAGTGAAAAATTCGAGCGGCCGTTCTGGCAGCAGGATTTTGAGGTGCCGCGTTCCAGTTCGAAAACTGGAGGACGCGGAGTGCCTGATGTAGCTGGCGTTGCCGATCCTCACACAGGTTGCCGCATAGTGGTGGGTGGAGTGGACACCATTTCTTATGGGACCAGCGCGGTGGCTCCGCTTTGGGCGGCGCTTGTCGCGCGGCTCAACCATGCGACTGGCGCACGATTGGGCTCGGGGCATCTGAACTCGCTGCTGTATAAGCTGGCGGGACAATCCAATGAAAAAGGAACGTTCCGGGCGATCACGCACGGAGAGAACGGTGCTTATCGCGCAGGGCCGGGCTGGAATGCTTGCACGGGTTTAGGTTCGCCGATGGGGGACCGCTTGCTTGAAGCGCTCGGCGGGCGCAAACCGCGCTAGCGCCAATGCGCGGCTTGGAATCTCGATTTACTAGCGCAAGCAATTTTTAAGACCGCTACGGCGAATCTTTGGCTCCGCGACTTCTTTAGACTGCCTGCGCGGTCGCTTCCTCAATCACTTCTTCGTTGCGATGAGCATCCAGAATTTCCTGCAGCGCCTGGGCGATGTGCTCGATGGTATGAAATGCGCTGAGTGCGACCAGCTCCGAAAGATTTTCAGTTAGAGGCAATTCGTCGAGCTGCGCGTAGATTTCGTCGCGATGATAGGGATCGAGGCGCGCATGCTTGACCATCGTGCGCATTCCTTCGGCCGGAAGCCCGTGCTTGGTGCGGATTTTGCTGAGATGTTTCACCGACGATGGATTTCCTTCCAGCACGGCGAGATATCCGAACAGCGAGACGGGATGGACGTGAAGAGCCCAATAGTATTGGGCGCCTACAAGCGACGCGATCGTCGGGGACGGCAGACGCGCGAGAACGTCCGAGCGATCCGCTCCCATCGCGACGATATCTTCGAGTAGCCAGTCGTCGTGATGCGCCTCCTCAAGCGCGTGAGTTGTGTAGTAGCTGACGATCTTTTGGGAGACAGGATCCAAATCGGCGCGGCGTTGGGCTGAAACCGCAGCAGCGTTAATCAGCGAGACGCTGCTGCGGATGATGGAATGCATCATGAAGAGGAATTCGGGAAACATTTCCGCGAGTTGCGGATGCGTCCAGAATTGATCCGAGACATCCAACAGATAGGGCTCGGCCAGCCGGATTTTCGCGCGCAGACGTTTGCTATGGTTGAGAGAATTCATGCGCTCATTCTTTCGCGGCCAAGCATGACTTCACCATAGCCGATTGCCTCGGACAGGTTTCGCCGGGTTACACAAAAATATTCGGCCGAAGATGATGCTTGCCTTCGGGTGCGGAGCCCCGCTTCTTCCTCAACTTGATCAGGGCAGTCACTTCGGTTTCGCTGAGTTTCTCGACGGTTTTCTTGTCGTCGTCGGTGAATTGCTCGGAGACGAGAACGCCGGCAGTTTCGAGGCGCTCGACGTTCGAGGATTTCTTCTTCGATTTCGATTTGGTTTTGGATGGCATATGGACTCCTTGGTCAACTACAGAGGCGGCAAGGGTCGCACCAAGACTCGAACGTTGTCAAGGACTCTCCTGTGGAACTAGCAGGTTCGTTTTCGGCTAACGCGCTAATGAGAAATCGAGAGTCGAAACTCCAGTGATAATGCTCGCTGGGGACAGCGATTTCGCAGCGCCACTCCAATTCGAAATTCTTTACGTCTTTCTGAGCCTGCGAAAGAGTGGCATGTACGCCGCCATCCGGTTAGAATTTCCGGTTTACATGCTGCTGGGTAATCGTCAACGTTATCGGTTTGTTTGTGGCATGCTTGCGGCAGCCCTGTGTCTGGCTCAGGCCGGGTTGTGTGGGGAGCCGGCTCGTGCGACCGCCGACGACTTAAGATTTTACAGCGACGGCCAAACGTCTCTCGGCAGTTCTGAGTTGGCAATAACTGCCCTTGTTAGAAGCCTTGCGGAACCGCTTAAGAAGGCAAAACCGCGGAACTTAGTAGTTCTTGGTTTTAGAGCGACCAGCGGACGTCTGCATCCGGTTGGGAAATGGCTTGCCGACCAAGTGTCGGCTGACATTCGAATCGAATATCCGAAGATCAACACACTCGACCGATCGAAGCTTAATTCGGGCTCTGATATTCCCGAGACCCAAACAGACGCAGAATCGATCTTTCTGAACCAAATCCATCAAGCGCAGTCGGCCGGAGCCGACGTGGTGATCGACGGCACCTTCGCGGAACTGTCAAATCAGATCGGGATCTCTTTAAGCGTTATAATTCTTGCAGATCTGCCAAAAACCCTCGATACCAGGACTGGACTCATACCGATTTCGAAAGAGATTTCAGATCTGAGCTCCGAAGCGATCCCCGGATTGGAGCTTAAGGAGGGCGTTCCGCGCGGAGGGACGGGCGGAATAGGCATGCCGGACTGCGTTCGTTGCCCATCTCCTAAGGGCATCGGCCGGACCGGGGTGGTAACTCTCGAAATCGTCGTCACGAACGACGGTCGGCCTGATCGAATCAGGGTTATGGCGTCCCCGGATCCCGATCTTAGTGCCATCGCAGTTCGAACCGTGCGAGGTTGGCGATTCAAGCCTGCTCTCGGGTTCGACGGTAATCCGATCGCGGTGTTCATTCCAATCCAAGTCACTTTTAATCGCTGATAGAGAAACTTCACTGCAATTGGTCTTCGCAGGGACGGATAATTGCAAGTGTCTCGGGAAAGAGTTCATTCAGAGACGATTTCTAGGAGCAACGCGTGGAAAATCCAATGCCAAGCCGGGCGGCTAATCCTACGCAGTACAACATCGACGCCATCGCCAAATTGGAGCATGACGCTCTTGGCCGCCGGAGCGCTTCGGAGCGAGTGAGCGACATTATTACAAGACTTGTCGGAAACATGGGATTCCTGGCGGCTCAATTTATTCTGATCTCCAGTTGGACGCTGCTAAACCTTGGCGTGATACCGGGGCTCAAACCATTTGATCCGTTTCCTTTCGGCGTTCTGGCGCTAGTCGTCGCCTTCGAAAGCGTGTTTTTGACCGTTTTCGTGCTCATCAGTCAAGGGCGAATGTCGCGGCAGTCCGAGCGGCGCTCGCATCTGGACCTTCAGGTCGGCATGCTTTCCGAGCAGGAACTAACGACGATCCTTCAGATGCTGCAAAAACTTTGCCAGCACATGGGCGTGAACGTGGACTCGTCCAGGCAAGAGGTGCAGTCGCTTAGCAAGACCACCGATGTGCACAAGCTCGCGAGTGAGCTGGAGGACAAGCTACCGGGGGAATGAATGATGTTGGGTATTTTTTGCGGACGGCCGGAGGTTCATTTGTTAGACGCGTGGCCTGTGGCGGGTGATAGTCTGTCGCATTGAGCGATGAAAAACCGGGACATCGACGCCGCCTGGCAGTATCACGATGGCACGAAACATTCCTATTTGAGCATTCGCACGAATCCTCATTTCATGGATTGGGCCAATCGGCCGCTGCTGTTCAAAATTTATCCCAACATAGAGCCGATACCGTTGCCGCAGGACGTGCCGCAAACAGGGGTGTCCGCGCTATCCGCGATTTCGACGCCCGTGACTTCGTTGCGGGGCGATGCGATTCCCAGCCTTCAGGATCTGGCGCGCATTCTCATTTTTTCGGTGGGGATTACCAAAAAGCGTGTCTATCCGGATAGAGAGATTTATTTTCGCGCTGCGGCTTGCACGGGCGCCCTCTACGAAATCGAGCTGTACGTTGTGACTTCCGATGTTCCGGGGCTTGGTGCCGGGCTTTATCACTTCAATCCGGGTGATGTGTCGCTGCGGCTTTTGCGCAAAGGAGATTTTCGCGGAAATCTGGCACGAGCGGCGGCCGTGGAACCGGCTGTGGCTCACGCGCCCGCGACAATCATTTGCACGGGAACTTATTGGCGGAATGCTTGGAAGTATCAGGCGCGGACTTACCGGCATTTCGGCTGGGACAACGGTATGCAGTTGGCGAACATGCTGGCGGTTTCTTCGGCGTCGGGACTGCCCGCCGAGATTGTGCTGGGTTTTGTGGACGCCGAAGTAAATCGGTTGCTCGATCTCGATGCGCGGCGCGAAGTTTCGTTGTGCCTTGTACCGGTTGGACGTACATCGGACAGCTCGCTGCCTGCCGCAAAAGAAATTCCGGCGCTCGGCTTGGAGACGATTCCACTTTCGCGAGGTGAAGTGGAATATCCCGCGATGCTTCAGATGCACGAAGCGTCTTCGCTTGAGACTGCAGAGGAAGTACGTGAGTGGCGCGAGAGATTGCCAGAGCTCTCATCTCCCGCTCCGGCTGCCGAGGGTGTTCGACTTCAGCCGCTGCAGGATAAAGAACAACCAGAGGATTCAATCGAACAGGTGATCCTGCGGCGCGGATCTACGCGAAGGTTCGATAGGAAGGCAATCATCACGTTCGCGCAGCTCTCCACCATTCTCGACTGCGCCACGAGAGGAATTCCGGTCGATTTCCTTCAGCCGCCCGGCGCGCAACTCAACGATCTTTATCTGATCGCGCACTCGGTGGAGGGGCTTGCGCCCGGCGCTTATTTTTTCGATCGTGCGCGGAATAGTTTGGAATTGCTCAAGGCGGGAACATTCCGCGCTGAGGCGGGCTATCTTGGATTGCAGCAGGAGTTGCCGGCGGACGCCTGCGTGGACATTTTCTTTCTGGCCGATTTAAATCGCATCCTGGAGCAGTACGGGAATCGCGGTTATCGCGCAATCCAGCTTGAGGCGGGCGCCATCGGCGGCAGAATGTACTTGGCCACATATACGCAGCGGCTTGGCGCGACCGGACTTACTTTTTTCGACGATGATGTGATTCACTTCTTTTCGCCGCACGCGGAAGGGAAGAGCGCCATCTTTCTGCTCGCAATCGGTAAGCCGCTGAAACGCAACCCGCAGCAGTGAACGTCGCCCTTTGCATTATTTCAAATACTCGAAAACGTTCTCAAAGATGGCTGCACCTTTGTGTTGTATCCGGTCTTCGTTCCGAGCGTGCAGCCACGCTCCGAAGGAATTTATTGGCGTAAGGGGCGATTGCAGGTCTATAAAAGACGCGGGATAGCGGGCCGAGCCGTCGAATCGTGCGGCTAGCTGGAGGTAACAAGCATGGGGTACACACGTCGCAAGGTCCTTGCGGGTTTGGGATTGGCGGCGCTTGAAGCGGCGATGCCACCGCTGGTCAAGAAAGCCGCAGCTTTCTCATCATTGAGCCCGGCAATATTGAATTCCGCGAGTGCGTCGCGCGCGGAAGCAGCAGACGCGGGCACGTGCCCGTTCAGGCTGGCAGTGATCAATGATGAGATCACGCAGGATTTCGAGAAGGCGTGCCAGATCGTTTCCGGCGATTTCGGGTTGCATTGGATTGAGCTGCGCACGATGTGGAACAAGAACGTGACCGAACTCACCGAAAAAGAACTTGAGGATGCGCGGAAGATTCTGGGGGACCACAAACTTCAGGTAACGGATATCGCGAGTCCGCTGTTCAAGACGGACTGGCCCGGCGCTCCGAGATCGTCTCAGAGTGAAAGCCGCGATCAGTTTCATTCCGACGTGGATTCAAGCGGACAGGACAAATTGCTCGAACGATGTATTTGGATTGCCAAGTTTTTTGCGACCGACAGGATTCGGTGCTTCGATTTCTGGCGGCTGGAAGATCAAAAGCCGTACCGCTCGGAGATCAATGCCAAATTGCAGGGAGCCGCGGAGCGCTGCGCCAAAGACAATATTATTCTGCTGCTCGAAAACGAGATGTCCTGCAACACGGCGACGGGCGAAGAGTCGGCCGCCGTGCTGAAAGCGATTCCCAATAGAAATTTCATGTTGAATTGGGATCCCGGAAACGCCGCGGCAATCGGAAGCACTCCTTATCCGGCCGGCTACGATTTGTTGCCCAAAGGACGCATCGGCCATTGCCACTGCAAGGACGTGGTGCGCAAGCCAGACAAAAAATATGATTGGGCTCCAGTGGGCGGCGGCATTGTGGATTGGGTTGGGCAATTGCAGGCGTTGCAGCGCGACGGCTACCATTACGGGTTGAGCCTCGAAACTCATTGGCGGGGGGCGGGTACGCCTGAAGCATCAACGCGTGTCAGCATGGACGGACTAAAGAAGACGCTCGCGAAGGCTGGAATCTCCTGCTGATTTTAGACTGAGCTGCAGGTTCGCGCGGTTCTTGGCTCTATCTTCGAAGCGCTAGCTCAAAGGAAAACTATGATTACGCGACGTGAGTTCCTCGATTCGCTTGCGGTGGGTGCGGCGACACTGGCCGTGAGCGCGACAGCAAAGAGCTACAGGCAAATCCTCGGTGCGAACGATCGGCTCAACTTCGCTGTTATCGGCCTGAACGGCCGCGCTTACGCTCATCTTTCGGCACTCAAGGCGAACCGCAGCGCCGCGCGCATCTCGCACGTCTGCGATGTGGACGCGAATATTCTTCTGAAATTCGCCGCCAGCACGCAGCAGGAGATGGGCGAGGCGCCAGCGACCGGCAAAGACTTTCGCAGCATTCTCGAACTGAAAGATGTGGACGCCATCACGATTGCCACGCCCGACCATTGGCACGCGCCGATGGCGATTGCCGGATTGCAGGCGGGCAAGCACGTCTATGTGGAGAAGCCGTGCAGCCATAATCCCGCTGAGGGAGTGATGCTGGTGCAGGCGCAGCAGAAATATCGAAAGCTTGTGCAGATGGGCACGCAGCAGCGGTCTTCACCACACACGATTGAGATCGTCGACAAGATTCATGCAGGAATTATCGGCCGGCCATATTTTGCGAAAGCCTGGTATAGCAACGTGAGGAAATCCATTGGCACGGGCAAAGAAGTGGCGGTGCCGGCGCAGCTGGATTGGGATTTGTGGCAAGGGCCGGCGCCGCGGCAAGCTTATCGCGACAATGTGCACCCGTATAACTGGCACTGGTTCAGAACTTGGGGTACGGGCGAAACATTGAACAATGGCACGCACGAAGTTGATGTCTGCCGGTGGGCGCTTGGCGTTGACTATCCAGCAAAGGTCACCTCATCAGGCGGCAGGTACCATTTCAAGGACGACTGGCAATTTTATGACACGCTGGTGACGAGCTTCGGGTACGGAGACAAAATGATAACGTGGGAAGGGAAGAGCTGCCAGGGAATGAAATATTACGGCCGCGATCGCGGTTCGACAATTATGGGGACGGATGGGACGGTGCTTGTCGATCGCGGCGGCTACGAGATTCACGACCTCAAGGGGAACAAGACGAGCGAGTTCAAGGCTGCCAGCTCGACCTCATCTGCGTCCGCGGACCTCATTGGCCGCGATTCGATGACAGACGCACATTTTGCTAATTTCATCGCGGGGATACGCAACGGTGAGAAGCTGGATGCTCCTGTCGCCGACGGTAATATCGCGGTTACGATGCTGCAGCTTTCGAACATTGCGTGGGAAGTGAGCAGGGAATTGCATCTCGACAATAAGGACGGCCGGATCGAGGGCGACGCGGACGCGATGAAGATGTGGGGACGCGAATATGAGAAGGGATGGGCGCCGCATGTTTAGAGTTGGAGGGTGGTCTACGTCAGAGAGCGTGCGATTGGCGGTTTATGAAAAATAGATTCTCGCGCCGCGATTTCGTGCGATCCGGGGCAATCGCTGCCGCAGCGCTCGCGGGTTCGAGCGACGTTTTCGCATTGGTGCAAGGACGGCCATCAGCCGGTGAAGCATCGCCAATTCGTTTAGGTTTGGCCAGCTACACATTCCGGAGTTTCAGCCGCGCGCAGTTGATTGGCTTCATGAAGCAGCTCAACGTGTCTGCGCTGAACGCGAAGGACGTCAAAGATCATCTTCCAATGGATCCACAGGCGGAAGCGGCTGCGCTCGCGGAGTACGCCGCGGCGGGTATCAAGCTCCACGCTGCCGGAGCTATTTATTTCGCGAAAGATGAAGACGAGGACATTCGAAGCAAGTTCGAATACTGCAAGCGGGCGGGAATTGGAGTGATTGTCGCCGGCGATTCAGCATTGGCCACGCTGCCGCGAATTGAAAAGTTCGTCAAGGAATTCGACATTCGCATCGCGATTCACAATCACGGGCCCGAAGATAAGTTATGGCCTTCGCCGCTGGACGTCTTGCGGGCGGTGAAGGGCATGGATCCGCGCATTGGGTGCTGCATTGACGTCGGGCACGCGGCTCGCGCCGGGACCGACGTGGTTCAGGCGATCCGTGAAGCGGGGCCGCGGCTGTTCAACGTGCACATGAAGGACCTCACGAACTTCCAGAGCAAGGAAAGCCAGGTCGCGGTGGGAGACGGCATCATGCCGCTGCGCAGAATGTTTGAAGCGCTGATCTCGATCAAGTACGACGGCTTCGTCGATTTGGAATACGAGATTCATCCCGACGATCCGATGCCGGGAGTTATCAGCAGCTTCGCTTACATGCGAGGCGTTCTGGCGGGCATGGGATATGCGAGCCAGGCGTCAGTAGCGTAAACAGCCGGCACCAACTCATCGCCGGCGTGCAGGCGCTCGCGTTTTCACCGAGCTACATTCGGTTCGAGCGCTCGGCTATCCCGTTTGGCCATCCGCTCGACTATTTTAGATAGACAATGCGCGATGTTGTTCGCCATCCTCGGCAATTACTGCCTACTCCCCGGTCGATTCCGGCTGGCTTGGCGTTTCCGGCGTTTCGGGCGTCGTTTGCGGTTCCTCTTCAGTTACCGGAGCTGGATTCGTTGTTGTTTCGTGCGAAGTCGAAGGAGTTTCGAGAGTTGGTTGAGCGGGAACAGATGCTCGAGTCGAGTCTGATTCTGGGTCGTTCATCGAAGGTCCAATTCGAGCCTCGGCACTTATGCCGTTCGCCGATCTCCCACGAGCAGGACGGCTCCTCCGACGAGCGCGATCACGCCGATAATTGGAGGCAATGGAATTGTCTTGTGCTCTTGCTTTGTGGCTTGGATCGGGCCGATATCGACGACTTTCTTCTGCGTCGTATAGGTGAACCCCTGGTAAGCGAGCGAAATGATCCCGATTATAAACAGCACGATTGCGATCAGAGATGCAGGCCGCATGAACCCTCCTCAGGTTTCTAGAACTCTGCGTTGCCGCTCATACCGCCGGAATCTGGCGGCGATTCTGGATGCTGCGAGCGCTAGCTAATGTATCAGCGTCGCGGAGCAGGCTTCAAAGACTAGGTAATGCGTTCACGCGCGGCGAACCAGGCCGCCGACCAACGCCACAAGAAACAGAATCAAGAACAGGTAGAAAAGAAGTTTTGCAATTCCGGCTGCGGCAACCGCGATGCCGGCAAATCCAAATACTGCCGCTATGATCGCGATCACAAAGAACGCGAGCGCCCAACGCAACATATTTCCTCCTCCAAGCTGACTGTTGTTCCGACCGAGAGTCTGAAGCGCGGCGCGCTCCATTCGGCTCACCGCGTTTGTACGCTGTAGCGCTCAAATCCTCCATACTGCGAAAACCCTAGAACTTCTCGTCATGTTAGTGGAGCACAGGACTGAAGGCGATCAGCCGTTTCTTTACACCTCTTACTGTATGGTGCAAATGCTGAGTTCCTGTTCTAGTACTTCTGTAGCGGACCCCCACCAATTTCGCGGACGGAGTTCGCGGACCGAGGAAGTATGGGCCCATTGCGCATCCTGGTGGCCGATGACAACGAGAGCATTCGAACCGTGCTTCGGGAGATCCTTCAATCCGAGAGCGGCTGGGAAGTGTGCGGCGAGGCCAAGAACGGCGAGGAAGCCATCCGGCAGGCGCGCGAGCTTTCGCCCGACATTATTCTGATGGACATCATGATGCCCAAGCGTGACGGCATCGACGCCACGCGCGAAATCGTTCGTTCGGCGCCCGACACTCGCGTATTGATCATGACGCTGTATGAGTTTCCTGAACTTTGCCGTGAGGCGCGCAATGTTGGCGCGCTGGGCTTCGTTCGGAAAGCAGACTCAGGCCGCTGCCTGATCCCTGCCGTCCGCTGCCTCGCGGAACACAAGACCTATTTCCCCAATGCCAATTAGCGAGCGATAAGGGGCGATTTCCTTTTTCCCCTATACCGTCGCTGCCTGACGAGCCGAACGAACCGAGCGTTCAAAGGCTAGAACTTGCGTCATACAGTGTTTTGCCCCCAGGCATAAAGGCTTCTGAGCATTTGCTCTAGAGAAGAGTCGTGTTCTATTGAATGCCTTAGACCCGCGCACGCATCCCCGGCGAGTCAGAAACGGAGATAACACACGATGAAAATGCCTAAAGTTATCGGTATCGCAGCTCTGCTCGTTTTCATGGGTAGCGCGGGTTCAGTTTACGTCTGGGCGCAGGACGACAAGCCGGCGCCACACGAACCGGACGCGCGGCCGCCGCAAGATGCCAAACCACCGCAAGATGCCAAACCTCCACAAGATGAACCGAAGCCTCAACCCGATGCGAAACCAAAACCCGAACCCGAGCCGAAACCGGAGCCGGATGCCAGGCCGAAACCTCAACCCGAACCCAAACCTCAGCCGGAAGCGAAGGCAGCCAATCAGGAGAAACAAGCTCAGGCTCCAGCTCAAGGAAAAGTAAACCGCGGCAAGCAGATTCCCGATGACCGTTACCAAGCCAAATTTGGCCAGGAGCATCACTTTCACGGTATCCACTTCTCGGGAGGTAATGGTGCGCGGCGATTCGGGTATGGCGGCTACAATTTTGAACTTGTCGACGCGTGGCCCGCAGGCTGGGCATACACCGACGAGTACTACATAATCTTTGTTGACGGCAGCTATTACCTGTGCGACCCGAACTATACTGGCGTGCAGATTGCGATTATTGTTGTATAGTGGCAGCCGTCTTCGAATGTGATTTTCGTGGGCGGCCCGGCCTCGTACGCTGGGTCGCCCCAACGATGGATGGGAGGGAGAGAAATGCCGATGAACATGTTTGGGCTCGTGGATTTGGTGATCGCCGGGATCATCGCGCTGTTCGCCATCATCGTGTTTTTCGTGGAGATTCCCGACCTCGTCCGCTACATGAAGATGAAATCGATGTAGGCGTTACGAGAGAATCCATTTCTCTCGCGGGCTTCGGACCCTCGATGTCGATTACACCGCAGTTCGTGCGTATCGCCGTCTCTGTTTGCCCTGCAAGTCCTACTTTTTCCTTGACCGCCGGCAGGCTTCGCCGTAATTATCGCTGGCGCGTTCCGCCCGCAATCTCGAGCACGGATTTCTCGCGACGGGGCAGAACAAGTTCACCGAATCAATTGACATTCCAACACCGACCAGCGCGGACCAAATCGACGCCGCTAAAGCTGCTTATCGAAGCCGCAATCCTTTTGGCAGCGTCGAGCGCGACGCGCGCGCAAACAGTTCCTACTGCAATTTACACCGACCCTCCGGCCGACGCCGCGCATCCAGCCGCGATGACCGTGCTGCATATTCCGTCGCACGGAGTGCTGATCAATGGTCTCGTGTACCAACCGGCGGGCGCCGGGCCGCACCCGACACTGGTCATCTGTCACGGCTTGCCGGGGAACGAGAAGAATCTGGATCTTGCGCAGGCCGTGCGCCGCGCGGGCTGGAACGCGGTAACTTTCAACTATCGCGGATCGTGGGGAAGCCCCGGCGTATTCCGGTTCGCGCAAAATCTTGAGGACGCCGACTCGGTCCTCGACTTTCTTCGCGACCCCGCGAACTCCGCGAAGCTTGGCATTGACACGAAACGCATAGTCATCGCTGGCCACAGTATGGGCGGCTGGGTAGTCGTGAATACCGCGGCACACGATCGTGGGCTGATCGGCGCCATCATCATCTCTGCGGCAGATATGGGTGGCCAAGGCAATGCGCCGCAAGACCGTCTTGTGGCTTTAATGGCGGACAATATGGAAGCCCTATCCGGCGTCACTGCCGAGAGCATGGCCAGCGACGTGAAAACACTTTCGAAAGAATTTCGCTTTGAAAACGCTGCGGCCGGGCTGATCGAGACACCTCTACTCGCGCTGACTTCCGACGACGGGCTCGCGCCTACTACCGATGCGCTTGTACACGCCATCGAAGCAAAGGGCGGGCATAAGGTCACGGAGGTGCACTTCGCTACCGATCACAGCTATTCTGACCATCGCATCGCGCTCGAGAGCGCGATCATCACCTGGCTTGCCGGCCTGCGCTAGTTCAGATAGGCAACAGTCCCTTTCCTCCGCGATCTTCATCCTGACTTGATTTTCTTCTCGGGCGTACAGGCTGCCACGCACTGTACCGATACAGGCCATCCGTCCAGTAGAGGCAGGTCGCGGCATCGCTCATAATTTGACTCCCTCGCAATCCGCCTCGTTTAGTGCATCGGCAAAGAACGCGGAGACACTGCGACGGCTGAGCCATAGATGCACAACCATCCAACCGACAGCCGGGCGCAGAAAATAATCCAGCGAGTGCTTTTGATTTTGTGTGCCGCGCTCTGCGTAATTCTCGTCGCCTGCGGCTCAGTGGGCAGCGGCAAAAGCGGGTCTTCTGGTGGGTCGGGCGGTGGGTCGGGTGGAGGCTCAGGCGGCGGTTCGGGCGGTTCGGGTTCCGGAGTTGCGATCGCTCCGCAAGGCGCAGATGTACGCGCCGGCGGCACGCAGCAATTCACTGCGACGGTGACGGGAGCATCGAATAATAATGTTACCTGGTCGGTTAATGGAATTGCGGGCGGCGCCGCCGCGACAGGCACGATCAGCGCCGCTGGCCTCTACACCGCGCCGGCAAGCGTGCCGAATCCAAACTCGGTAACAATTCAAGCGGCGAGCACCAGCGATTCATCGCTTAGCGGCACCGTGACTGTGGATCTTCTCAATCCGGTTCCATCGATCGCCAGCATCGAGCCATCGTCTATCAACACCGGCGCATTTTCGATCGCCGTCACCGGCGCAAATTTCGTCTCGGGCGCGCAGGTAATGCTGGCGGGCTCGGCGCTCGCCACCTCGTTCGTCTCGGCGACGCAATTGACCGCGACAGGCACGGCAACGTCCGCGGGAACTTTCGCCGTCAGCGTTGTGAATCCTGATCCCGGCAGCGCCAGTTCGAATAGCGTGAACCTGCAAGTCAATTCGACGAGCAATACGAGCGCGTGCAGCGCAATCGGTCTCGGGCAGGGCGCGAGCTTGAACGGCTTCATTCCATTCCCGGCTGATAACGCGTGGAATACCGATATTTCCGGTGCGCAGGTCGATCCAAATTCGAGCGCCATCATAAATTTCATCGGACCGAGCATCGTTCTGCATCCGGATTTCGGCTCGGGCGAATATAACGGGAGTTCCATCGGGATTCCATACGTCGTTGTCGGCAGCGGGCAGGCCTTCGTTCCGATTGATTTCACGGCTTACGGCGACGAAAGCGATCCAGGGCCGATGCCAGTTCCGTCCAATGCGCCGATCGAAGGCTATCCGAATCCTGGGAGTGGAGACCGGCACGTGCTGGTGCTCGACAACTCGAATTGCTGGCTCTACGAACTCTATCGCAGCTATCCGAATAGCGACGGAAGCTGGAATGCCGCTTCAGCAGCAGTGTGGGATTTGCTGAATGACGAGCAGCGGCCGTACACGTGGACGTCCGCCGATGCCGCAGGGCTTTCTATTTTCCCGGGTCTCGTGCGTTACGACGAAGTGACAGCCGGCGCGATTCAGCACGCGATTCGCTTCACGCTAGCGGACAGCCACGCGGCGTTCGTGCTGCCCGCGACGCACTGGGCGGCCAATTCAACGAACGCGAATGCCGCGCCGATGGGCATGAGGATGCGTCTGCAAGCCAGCTTCGACATAAGCGGCTTCTCGCCGGCCAATCAGGTGATTCTGACGGCGCTGAAAAAGTACGGCATGATCATGGCCGATAACGGCAGCTCGATGTATATCAGCGGCGCGCCGGATGATCGTTGGGACAACGATGACCTGCACCTGCTCGATGGAGTGACGGCATCGGATTTCGACGTCGTGCTGATGGGCACGATCTACACGGCATCGAACGTGCCGCAAGGCGCCGCGCCCACGATCGATAGCTTCACCGCGAGTTCGACGAGCGTTTCCGCTGGAACGCCGGTGACGCTGAATTGGAGTACGGCTTCCGCATCGTATTTGATCGTCTCGCCCGACGTTGGCGCCGTGCGCGGCACGAGCGTCACCGTGACGCCCTCAGCAACCACGACCTACACACTCTACGCCACGAACGCCTTCGGCCGAACCACCGCGACAGTCAGCATCACCGTCCAGTGATCTCGGTTTCCGCTAGGGAATAGCCATTCAAGAGCTACGCGCAATTGAATGCAAGCTGTCCGTGTTCGTTGGCTTGCATTTTTTCGTACGGGATTTGGGTGTAGACTCGTCGCCGTTTCTCGAATTCGAGAAGGAGATTGAAGTGCAGAAAAAGCCATCGTTACTTAAAGTTCCTGAGTGGCGGCGCGAGCGCTTTACCCTGCGGCAGCTGCTTGTGTGGTGTGTAACAGCGGGCATATTCGCTGCGATTGCTGTGAATGCAGCGATCGCTGCGAACGTGTCTGGTGACGATGACAAAAAGGCCGTCGCGGCGCTCGACGCCGAGTACCAGGCGGCCGTGAAGAAGAACGACGCGGCCACGATGGATCGCATTTTGGCGGACGATTTCGTCCTCGTGACGGGTTCCGGCAAGACTCATTCCAAAGCGGATTTGCTCGCGGACGCCCGCAGCGGAAATCCTCCGTACGAACATAACGACGAACTGGAAAAAACTGTTCGCGTTTGGGGCGACACGGCAATCGTCACGGTGAAGCTGTGGGAAAAAGGCATAGACGCCGAAAAGCCGTTCGATCACACGTTTTGGTTTAGCGACATCTATGTGCGCACTGCCGCCGGCTGGAAGTATGTATTTGGCCAATCGTCGTTGTCGCTGCCGAAGACGCCTTGAAGCAAAAGCGAATCGGATTAGCAACGACGTTGTGGAAGCGAGACGGCTTGCCCCAATTTCACAAATAACTTCGCGAGACGGCAATTTACATCACTAAGGTAGCTAGACTTAGTGCGGCTGACACTGCTAATTCCAGAGAGAGGGCCCGAACGCCTCTGCCTTTCGGCAGATATTCTCGAAGGCATCTATCATGAATCACCGGAATGGTACCGTACCAGACTTGTTATCAAATCAGAAGTACGGTAGTATCTGCGCTATTATTCATCGTATTTATCGAATGCGTAGAAGGTGCTCGGACGAATCCTTAATAAAAGGATTAGTGAGAAGCAGAAGCCGTTAACCCTAATTGAAATTCGTACTGCTATAGCTAGACGTATCTGGAGTCCATATGGTCACGAATCAATCCCAACAAGCTCAACCGGCTTCAAAGGCTCCGTTATCACCCTTCGCTTCTCCGGCCCAGCAACCGCGCGGTGGCGCTGATCCCGCAGTGAAGGCCAGGTTAGCGGCATTCAATAAGGAATATGCCGAGCTACATTCTGAGCCAGTCCAAGTCCCGCCTAAAGATCCCGTTTGGACGCTGGCCGACATCGTTGGCACTCCAGCCGTCCAAACGATTCAAGGGACCGGTCAGCTTTCCTTCCACGTTGTTGGCGACACGGGATTCGACAGCTTTCCATGCAACAGCAGCACCGGCCTGCCTCAGTGGGACAAACCCAATCAATCATTTGAGACAGCGCAGGCGGCCTTGCTCGCAAAGATGATCGCCGACACCGATCCGAACCATATCGAACGCGGCCCGGCTTTCCTTCTCCATTTGGGCGACGTCAACTACTACGACAATACCCGCAGTGGATATGCCCAGCAATTCTATGAGCCGTTTTCCAATTACGGCCGCAAGATCATCGCCATTCCTGGC
>Ga0302180_10001685_pt1 | contig 17658 bp, 18 predicted proteins | sample I_Palsa_E3_2_FD_200575 | JGI IMG/M metagenome (GOLD analysis project Ga0302180, IMG submission 200575) | Peat permafrost microbial communities from Stordalen Mire near Abisko, Sweden - I_Palsa_E3_2 | ecosystem: Environmental > Terrestrial > Soil > Palsa > Peat permafrost | place: Sweden... | reverse complement strand
AACATCGCAATTCTTCGTCACGTTTGTTTATCGGTAACAATCCAGCCAACATCAGGCGTCTGTGGCGATTTGACACAAACAGCAAATCCGGATCACCTACTTAGACTGATATATGCTCCCGCTATCTACTGGCTAGCACCTACATATGCATGACTAACGTAAGTATCAGTCTTTGGGCCGGTAGAAACGGGTGATTGACATTGCCGCTACTTAAATAAACGATGCCATCAGATAGCCCGTGTTTTGCTGTACGGGACTCTCAAAGGAGAACGGCAATGAAGAATCTAAAACGCATTTTATCTGGGCTTCTCGTTGATGAGTCCGGCCAAGACCTTATCGAGTATGCACTGGTGGCAGCATTGATTGCTCTGGGCGCGACGGCTGCCATGAACACCCTGGCCGGCAGCATCAGTACTGCTTTCGGCACCGTCGGAAGCAAGTTAGCCACCGCCGTATAACTCAGCCACTCGGCCCGCTTGAGGCGATAGCCCGGATCATCGCCGACGGGTCAGGTTGTTATGGGATGGAAGCAATGGAATGAATGATCTCAACCGGATTTTCGGCAAGCTTTTGCGCGATGAATCCGGTCAGGATCTTATCGAATACGCCCTGGTCGCCGCGTTGATCGCGTTGGGCGCGACGGCATCGATGAGGACTCTCGCGACCACGATCGGGAGTGCCCTCGGCGACATCGGTTCCAGACTGACCTCGAGCGTTTGATTGCTGCCAGCCACGCTGAAGAGACCAATTTGGAACTTGCACGAGATAGATCAACCGAATTTGCTGACCTGAAAGCATTCTGTGGGAAGACTGAACCTAGAGGTTGCGTATGCTGCGTGTTCGCTTTTCTGCGCCCTGGTGGGGGCAACGTACGACGTGATAAGCCGCAGGATACCGAATGCGTTTACACTCCCGGCAATCCTGTTTGGCTTGCTGCTGCACTTCCGTCTCGGTGGATGGCGGCAGTTGGGATCGGCAGCTGCCGGGGGAATGGTTTGCGGGCTGATTTTTCTCTTGTTTCATCTCGCCGGCGGAATGGGCGGAGGAGATGTAAAGCTCATCACTGCGGCGGGGTGCATTGCGGGGTTCTCCATGGCCGGGCCGCTTCTTATCCTGACATCTCTTGCCGGGGGCGTGATGGCAATCGGTTTTGCGCTCTATCATCGCCGCTTTAAGCAAACCATGGTTAACGTGTGCACGCTGGCCGTTCATCACCGGACCTCGGGCCTGGAGCCGCATCCGGAGTTGAACCTCGACAATGCGCAAGCGCTCCGCTTGCCCTATGCATTGGCTATCGCCGCCGGCAGCGCGCTCAGCTTTTGCCTGCTGATAGTGCGGAGGTGACAGAGTGAAGGCCAGGCGCCTGCTTACCGCCTTGTTGTTCGCGGTGCTGGTCTCAGGTGTGTTCACGTTCTGGCTGAGCAGGCGGATGGCGAGGGCGGCTCGTGCCGACGTGCCGAAAAAGCAACGATATGTTGCCGCAAGCAAGCCGCTCGACGCGGGAGAACTACTGAAGCCGGGGAGCCTGCAACTGGTGAATTGGCCGGCGGCGACACCGCTGCTGGGCGGCTTCTCGAAAATTGAGGACCTCGCGGGCAGAATCGTGCTTTATCCGTTGCCTAAGGGTGAGCCGATTTTGGAACGGCAATTGGCTGCGGCGGGATCGGGCGCAGGATTGACGGCCAAAATTCCCTCGGGCATGCGAGCGATTTCTGTTCGCTCCGATGAAGTTGTGGGGGTCGCGGGCTTCCTGTTACCCGGTACCCATGTGGACGTGCTGATGACCTATCACTCGGTGACCGCCCCGGAGCCACAGACGCTGACCGTTTTGGAGGATGTGGTGGTTCTTGCCGCGGGCCAACAAATTCAACCCCAGGCGGATGGCAAGCCGATCAGCGTCAACGTGGTGACCCTGCTGCTCAAGCCGGAGGACGCGGAAAAGTTAGTGCTCGCAACCAGCCTGGGGGGAATTTATTTCGTGCTGAGAAATGGCGCCGACCAGCAACTGTCGGCCAGCCCGCCAGTTGGGCTCACGCAACTCGCTGGTGTTCCTGCTCCGTCGCTTCCCCTGGCAACGGGAGCGCCCACGAGCAAACTACGCTCCAGTCCCAGGCCGTACGAGGTGGAGACCATCCTGGGCGACAAGCGAGTGGTCAATGACTTTCACTGAGGCGCGCAGATCGGTGTTCATGAATTATTGCTTGAGAACTACATCTCGCGTGCTGGTGCCGGCTATGTTTTGTGCTGCCGTTCGGGCGCAGAGCCCGCCCACCATTCCAGCAGCAACGGCGGCCGCGGCCGGCTATGTGAGAGCCGTGCCCATCGCCACCTTGCCTGACCTCACCACTGCGCTGCCCAGTTCGACGAGATCGGGGAGCCAAACGCTGCACGTGCTGGTGGGGAGGTCGACTTTTATCAAGAGCGTGAGCCGGCTCAAACGCGTGTATGTAAGCAATCCGCTGGCGGTTGATTCTTTCACCTCGAGCCCTACGCAGATCGTGATTACGGCGAAGACTCCCGGCGTGAGCAGCCTCATTTTGTGGGACGAAGCCGGGCAGTCGGCGACTTATCTGGTTTACTCCGACCTGGATGTGACCAGCTTGCAAAAGGAGATCCACCAAGCGCTGCCTTATGACAACATCCAGGTGGAGTCCCGGCTGGATCGCGTGTCTCTCTCCGGCACGGCGTTGAGTGAGGCGTCTTCCGACGCGGCGGCCAAGCTGGCCGCTCTGTATGCGAAAGTGGTTGTCAATTCCGTGGTGGTAAGGCCGCCGCACATCCGGCAAGTGAAGCTGCAGGTGGAGATCATCGAAATTGACCGGTCGAAGATGGACCAGTTCGGTATCAACATATTCACCGCGGGCAAAAATACCAGCAACACTACTACCGGACAGTTTCCGACGACGCAAACCTATACACCCGGCAGTGGCAGTGCTCCCGCAACTCTGGTGACCAGCAATCCTCTGAACCTGTTGTTCTTTCGGTTCGGCCTGAATATCGGGTTGACGCTGCAGGATCTGCAGGACAAAAATATCGCGCAAATTCTTGCCGAGCCGACCATTACCACGCTGAGCGGCCAGAAGGCCTCGTTCCTTGCCGGGGGCGAGTTTCCCTTCCCGGTGGTTCAAGGTTCCTCGGGAGGCCTTACCTCCATCACCATTCAGTTCCGGCCCTATGGTGTCAAGTTGGATTTTACGCCGCTCGTCAACGAGGATGGCACGGTGCAGTTGAAAGTATCCCCGGAAGTGAGCGCGCTCGATTACACCAATGCGGTCACCATTTCCGGGTACACGATTCCCGCCATCTCCACCCGGCGGGCAGAGACGCAGGTGGAGTTGCGGGATGGACAGAGTTTCGCTATCTCCGGGCTACTCGATCATCGCACCACGGATATTTTCAACAGAATGCCGGGGTTTGGCGATGTTCCAATTCTGGGTCAGCTATTCCGCTCAAAGAGCCTGAGTCACTCGACGGTGGAGCTGATGGTGATCGTGACCCCTTCGATCGTCGACCCGCTGAACGATGCGAGTGTTCCAATTCCACCGCAACTCCCGGTGCCGATGCTCGACCCCAAACAATTCGACCAGAAGATAGTCAAGCCGAAAGCCGCCACGCAACCCCCACCCGCGAAAGGCGGTACAGATTGACAGAGGACCCACAAAATCCGCAGGGGCTACCAGTGGCGCTGCTCACCGTGCACGTTGGACACGAGGCGGTGGAACAGATGCGCAACCTCGCCGGCAGTATGCCGTGGACGCTGGTTGCGGTTGATTACGAAAACTATTTCTCGACCACCAAACTGCCCGCGCTGACCCAGCGAGCGATCGAAGCCCAGGGTTGCGTGGCGGTGGTTGATTTCGATGAGGATCCGGAGCTCGCGCTGCAGACTGCTGAATGCCTGCGCCAGAGCTTCTACCACCGGATCGCAATTCTGGCTTTCTCTGCCTCCACCGATCCTGACATGTTGCTGCGGGCCATGCGCGCGGGTTACAGCGAATTTATTTCCAAGCCGTTAGACCCGGACGAATTCACGGATGCGCTCACCCGGCTCGACCATCGCTGGTCGTCCACCGTTTCCCGCCCGCACAATTCGGGGAAAATTCTGTCCTTCTTCGGCGCCAAAGGAGGTGTCGGTACGACGACCCTGGCGGTTCACCTGGCCATGTTCCTGACCCGGGGCTTCGGCAAGAAGGTTCTGCTGATCGACAATCACGCGCAGTTAGGACACGTAGCGCTGTACCTGGGAATGGATGGCAGCAATCATCACTTCTACGATCTGGTGCTGAATGTCAGCCGGCTGGACCAGGAATTGCTCCGCGGATTCATCGCCACCCACTCCAGTGGGCTGGATGTTCTGTCGTCTCCCGACGTTTATGGCGCGTTATGGAAAACGGACGAAGACTCAGTGGAACGCACGCTGGAGTTCCTGAGCACGCAATACGATTTCGTGCTTTTGGATTGCGAGGCGTCCTTCGAGGACATCAACCTTGCCGTGGTTGCTTTCTCCAACTGGATCTACCTGGTGGCTACCCCGGAAATCGGGGCGGTCCGCGATCTGTCCCGCTACGTCGACGGCCTGATCCAGAACCAGCAGGCGACCAAGAAGCTGCAGGTGATCATCAACCGGTATTCGTCGCGGGAAGCGGTCACGATCGAGCAGATCGAAAAGGCGGTCCACCTGCCGATCGCGTTCAAGATTCCAAATAATTATGGCGCATTGGTTCAATCCATCAATATCGGCGAACCACTGACGCCGGACAGCAAGTCAGAGTTTTCTGTGCAGATGATGAAATGGGCGGCCACGCTGGTGAAGGCCGTTTCGGCCACGGCGCCGGAGCCCGCCAAAAAGAAGTTCGCGCTGTGGTAGTAGGGGTGAGCTGGGCCAGGAACAGTAGCCTTCAGCGGCTGAAGAGGGTGTGTGAGTACGGGGGGAAAAGAACCGCAGGTCCCTCCACTACGCTTCGCTCCGGTCGGGATGACAATTCTGTTATAGCCGCAAGAGCTTCCGCGAGAAATACCCGCCCCGCCGCAACAGAATTGTCATCCCGACCGGAGCGAAGCGTAGTGGAGGGACCTGCGGTTTCTTTTCTCAATACCCACGCAGACTCTCAAGCCGGGGAATATTTTCAGCCGTTTGTGGCCCGACTAAAGTCGTGCCCTGATACAAAGCATAGTTTTTCCGCAGCCTGTGAAGCTCGCTGCGGCGGTGAAGCCGGTAGCTTTCCAGGACCAGAGTGTCTCCGCGGCGGTTGAAGCGGCAAGGGGTGTGGATGTCTGATTCGACGATCAACGGAAACAATCGGTTGGTTCCCGCCATCGTGCGGACGGTGAAGCCTGTTGCTTTCAAAATGCAACAGGAGATCAAGGCCGCGGTTCACCTTGGTCTGATCAAGCGGATGGATCTGGAGAAGATCGCCCAGATGCACGGGAGCCCTGCTTCCCAGCAGCAACTGGTTGCGGCGATCCAACAGCTGATCGGCGAGCAGAATATCCCGCTCTCTTCCACAGAGCGGGACCGACTGACGCAGGAGGTGCTGGATGAAGTCTTTGGCCTTGGACCACTGGAGCCGCTGCTTCAGGACCCGACGGTGAACGACATCCTGGTAAATACCTGCAACGCGGTCTATGTAGAACGGCGTGGGGTGCTGGAGAAGACGACCGTAATCTTCAAAGACGACCGGCACCTGATGCACGTGATTGACAAGATTGTCTCCGCGGTGGGAAGGCGGGTGGACGAGTCTTCGCCGATGGTAGATGCGCGCCTCAAGGACGGTTCGCGGGTCAATGTAATTATTCCGCCGCTGGCGGTCGACGGCCCGATCCTTTCTATCCGCAAATTTGGTTCGAAACCGTTGATGGCGGAAGACCTGCTGCGTAACAAAGCGCTCACCGAGCCGATGCTCGAGATCCTCAAGGGTGCGGTACAGGCGCGGCTTAACATCATCGTCTCCGGCGGCACAGGCGCGGGTAAGACCACGTTGCTGAATGTATTGTCGGGCTTTATCGACGAGCGCGAACGGATCATCACCATTGAAGACTCGGCGGAATTGCAGGTGAAACATGCGCACGTAGTGCGGCTGGAGTGCCGGCCTCCCAACGTGGAAGGGAAAGGCGCGGTCAAGCAGCGAGAACTGGTTATCAACGCGCTTCGTATGCGTCCCGACCGGATTGTGTTGGGCGAGGTGCGTGGCGAAGAGTGTCTGGATATGTTGCAGGCCATGAACACCGGCCACGATGGCTCACTCACCACCATCCACGCCAACACGCCGCGCGATGCCATCGCTCGCATGGAGACCATGGCCATGATGGGCAGCGTGAGCCTGCCTGAGAAAGCAATTCGGGCGCAGATCGCATCCGCCGTGCACCTGATTGTGCAGATAGCCCGCATGAGCGACGGTTCGCGGCGGGTTACGCATATCACCGAACTGACCGGGGCATTCAGCGATGTCATCAGCATGCAGGACATCTTCCTCTTTGAAAAGGAAGGATTAGGACCTAATGGGAAGGTGAAGGGCCGCTTTCGCTCGAGCGGCATCGTGCCTAAATTCGGCGACAAATTAAAGGCTGCCGGCATCGCGCTGCCAACCGGCCTGCTCGATTACTCGGCGGAAGTGTAGGAGGTATAGACGTGGTTCTTCCAGTGCTGCTGTTTCTGTCGATGCTGTTGGCCACCTTTGTGCTGGTGATCGCGATGACGGGCCCGTCTGCGGGGGAGAAGAGTATGGAGCAGCGGATGGCAGTGATCCGCAGTTCGAAGAACAAAGCCGGGACGGTTGCTGAGGTCGAGCAGTTGTTCAAGGCGACGAGTACGGGCAGGTTTGGGTGGCTGGACGAAGTCCTGGAACGCTACCCATTCGCGCAGAGCTTGCAGAAGCGCATTTTACAGGCGAACAGCTCGACCACTGTGAGTGCGGTGATCCTGTCCAGTTTCGGCTTGTTCTTTTGCGGGTATGCGGTTGCCTGGCTCTTCGCACCGATGGTGCTGGTCGATCTGGCCGCGGGAACAGTCCTGTGCCTGCTGCCGTACGGAATTCTTTCTTTCAAGAAAAAGCGAAGAATCAGCGCCTTCAACGCAGTGTTGGCGGAGTCGATTGACATGCTGGCCCGGGCTCTGCGTGCCGGCCATTCGGTGGTGGGAGCGATAGAAATGCTGTCGGAGAACGCACAGGAGCCGGCCGCCTCGGAATTCGGAGAAATCTTCAAACAGCAGAACCTCGGCTTGCCTATGCGCGACGCGCTGATGCAGCTTCTGGATCGTGTCCCCTCAGCAGATCTGCGGGTTCTGGTCACCGCCATCCTGGTGCAGCGGGACACCGGGGGCAACCTGGCCGAGATTCTGGATCGCACCGTCTTCGTGATTCGAGAACGGCTGCGGATTCAGGGAGAGATTCAAACGCAGACGGCCCAGGGGAGACTTACCGGATGGATTTTGAGTTCGCTTCCGTTGGTGATGCTGGTGCTGCTCAACCTGGTGAATCCGGGATATTCGAGTATCCTGCTCAGCGATCCATTTGGCCGCAAGCTGGCCTATGGCAGTCTTGGGATGCTGGCAGTGGGTACTTTTTTTATTCGCCGCATTGTCAACGGAATCGAGGTTTAACCCGGGATGAACCTGATCTATTACATCGCCTTCGCGCTCACATTCTTCCTTCTGGCTGCGCTGTTGCTCGCTCCCGTGATCCTGAGACCGTCGCCCGCCGCCAGACGAATGCTGGAGATGGCGCAGAGCACTCGCCCGGATGTACGAAGCGTTGGCTATAAAGAGCGGATACAAAGGACGATCCTTTCCATGGCCACTGCCCTGCAGGCCCGGCTGGGGCTGACGGAGGACGAAAAGGTCAAACAGCAACTGTTGAGCGCGGGGATCAAAAGCAGTCGAAGCATGAACGCCTATGCGGCCAGCCGCTTCATTGGTCCGGTGATCGGCCTGGTGTGCGGAAGCCTGATTCGCTCCAACACGGTCTTCTGGGCTTTATCCCTGGGCGCTGTCTTATATCTGGTTCCGGACATGTGGCTGCGGATGAAGATCAAAAAACGAAGGGAACGAATCAGGAAAAGCCTACCCGACGCACTCGATCTGCTGGTTATCTGCGTGGAGGCCGGCCTCGGTCTGGATCAGGCGATGCTGCGGGTTGGGCAAGAGTTGATCATCAGTCATCCGGATATCCATCAGGAGTTCATGCAAGTCAATCTGGAGCAACTAGCCGGCAAGCCTCGCCTGGAAGCGTGGAAGAGCGCAGCAGACCGGACAAAGATTCCTGAGTTCTCGTTGTTCGTAAGCATGTTGACGCAAGCGGACCGGTTCGGCACGCCAATTGTGAGAGCGCTGAGCAGGTTTGGCGACGAGATCCGTTTGAAAAGACGGCAACGGGCTGAGGAGATGGCGGCGAAAACAAAAATAAAAATACTTTTCCCGCTGGTGTTGTTTATCTTTCCATGCATTTTCATTGTGCTGCTCGCGCCCGCGATTCTGAATATCGCGAAGAATATGCAGTCGTTCAAGTAGCGGGAAAGAGTTGGGCGACAGAATTTACAAGTTATACGAGATTGGGAAGAAAGGAGGATACATTCGATGGATACGACAACATTAGTGCGAATCATCGCAGGTGTTTTGGCAGTGGCTGTGGCCGCTTTCTTGGTATACCGCAGAAAGCACGCCAAGGTGTAATCGATCGATGAACCTCAGAGACACAACGAGGGCCACCACGGTTGGTACTCGGATTACGTTAGCCGATACATCTCTGACCCGCCTGATAGGTTTGGTGGGTAGGAGGCGGCTGGATACCGGATGCGGGCTTCTTATCATGCCCTCGTCCGGTATTCATACCTTTGGCATGCTGTTTCCGATCGACGTGGTGGCGCTCAGCAAGAATCTACAGGTGATGAAGGTTTGGCATCGACTGGCCCCGTTTCGGGTCACCAGCATCAACCTCAAGACGCATAGCGTGCTGGAACTGCCTGCGGGACAAATCAGTAATTGCCAAATGCAGGTCGGAGACCAGCTGGAGTTTGTCTAAGATCCTGTGCCGGAAAACCTGACAGCCCGGCCGAAGGTTACGCTCCTGCTCGTTCTGGGCGTGCTACTCCCCGCCGTCGCAGCAGGGGGAATCTTATGCCAGCAAGCACTCCCTGAGCCCTACCGGGATGATTACCATACGATCCTCGCCTTCTCAACCGACTACGACAAATTGCCCACCTTTACGACCAAGGTACTGTTCATTGCGACCGCACAATCCAACGAATACAAGCTCGCTTTCGAACATTCCATCGTTGCCTCCGAGTTGGAACTCACCCGTCATTTGAATTTCTCTTTTTTAACCGTGCTGGGCAATCTCTTCTTGCTGCCCCTTGGCTATCTGCTGTGGCGAACCTACCAAGAAGAGACCGGCGATCTGAATCGGCGCTTGTTGGCTTTTCTGCCCATAAGCCTTCTCTTCTTCGCTCTCATTTACTGGGACGATCTCAATTGGGCAACCACGGGACTGCAAAATATTCCCGTTATTTTATGGAGCTTGCTGGCCATTTATCTTTTGCTTTCCGGCAAGACAATCGGACCCGCTCGACCTCGTCTGCTGCTCGCCTGTGTTGCGGCTGCGCTGGCTGCATTTGCCTCAGCGAATGGTTTCTTGCTGGCTCCCGTGGGCCTATGCATCCTTCTCGTTCGCCATGCCTATGTCAGGTCTCTGCTGTGGTGCACGAGTTTCGTGCTGCCGCTGGGGGCTTACCTCTACCACTACACCTTCCTGGTTCACCCGGCGGATGGCGCTTCCTACGTGACCAGACCGCTCTTCTTTCTTGCGTTTTTGGGTTGTGGCGCGGTCCCGTTCCGTTGGCCTGCCGCGATGCTCGGCCTGGTGATACTGCGCATTCTTTGCCTTGCGGTTCGCTCTCGTTTTGATCGGACCAATCCGGTGAGCTTTTACTTCACGGTGTGGATTGTGGCGACGGCATTGCTGGTCTCATGGGTGCGGGGAGCGGTCAGTTTCGCGATCGGGTCGCGCTACAGTATTTACTCCATTTTGTTGCTGGTTTTCTGTTATTCCTTTCTCACCCACTATGTATCCGACCGCTGGCCCGCAATCAGCCGGAAACTATTTTACGTAGTTTGCCTGGTACTCGCATTTAATCTCTGCCTGCTGGCGGACATATATGCCTATAAGAATCTTGGCGCACGCCGTCAGATGGTTTTGTCGGGCATCGAATTTTATCGTGCCAATCCTCAGGTCAACTCACCAATGATTGATCCGATTTTTCTGAGAAGCCTTGCGGAGGAACGGGCGTATGAGCAGCGCGCTTTGACGAACGCTATCCAGATGCATCTCTACACTTTGCCGCCTAAGCAGGAAACCCGCTAGCCGGATACCATGGTGGAGCGTCTGTGTTGCTTCGGATCGGTTGGCTTCTCCGCCTTACCCCTGAGCGACTGTTCATCTACGAATCCTTTCCATGGCTCATATTTCGATCGATTCATGCCGCATAGCGGCGGCCGGCTTTATCATCGCTTGGACCAAATTCCACCCCGGCCGGGCCTCTGAAGTTACAAAGCCTTTCAAGGAGAGTTGGCGATGAAGAAATTGATGTGGCTTATCTTGCTGCTGAGCATCCAGGGAATGACCTTCGGATTGCCGAGAGCGTGGGCCCAAAGCGGAATCACCCAGCAAAACGGCAGACAAGTGACCTGTGCCTCGGATGACGGAAAGCGCCATTTGTGCCGTGTGGATACCAGCCGCGGAGTGCAAATGACGAATCAGCGCAGCGGCTCGCCGTGCATCCAGGGACAAACCTGGGGTTATAGCCGGCAGGGGATTTGGGTGGATCGCGGGTGCCGGGCGGACTTTTACCTGGGGACTGGCTGGAGACCCGGCGGCCCAGGAGGCCCGGGAGGCCCCGGCGGACCGGGCGGGATAACCATTACCTGCTCCTCTAATAATGGAAAACGCGTGTACTGTCCGGCGAATACCAGCCGCGGCGTAAGACTCACAAATCAGCGCAGTGGCTCGCCCTGTATCCAGGGCCAGACCTGGGGCTTCGATAATCGAGGTATTTGGGTGGACCGCGGCTGCCGCGCAGACTTTCTTACCGGGCGGCGGTAAATGCAACGGGGCAGCGACCCGACTAAGAGATCGCTGCCCCGTTGCATTGCTGAGGAACGTTTAGCTGCAGGGCTTACCCGCGTCGGCATGAGCACCTTTGGCTTTTGCATCAGCTTCCGACATATAAGCGCCGGCCTTGGTGGTCCCGTAGTACTTGGTCCCGTAACAGTGGTAGACCTTGGTGGAGGTATTCACCCAGACCATGCCCGGTCCGCCGCCGGGAGCCGGAGCTTTCGCTGTACCGGATGCAGTCGAGGCCTTGGTTTTAGGAGCCGGCGCCGCGGCGGGTGACGTGGCGGGAGGCGCACTCTGGGTCGCCGGAGTGGGAGCGGTTGGAGTAGCGGCCGTGGTGGGGGCAGCAGCGCTGGCTGCGTACCAGGTCTTTACGCCTCTGTGGCCTCGGCACGCACCACTCTTGCTTGCACCGGTCCAGTAGGAGCCGTCATTACAAAGCCCGGTCGTGCCGGCGGGAGCGCCTGCCGGTACCTGAGCCACACCTGCTTGCGAAACGATCATTGCGGTTACAGCTAGCGCGGTTGCGGCCAGCAGCGAACGAACCAGTGTCTTCATATGCACTCCAGTTGAGCTTAATAGCTTGAATTTCCCAGGGCTAAAGCCCACCCATCCTAGACGACCGCAAATCGGAGTACAAGGGGATTTATCGCATTCGCGCTGATGTCATCAAAAATGCAGTACTTCATTTGTCCCAGTTTGCTAATGCGCTTCGCGACTCGTGATGGTTACGCGAAACAGCGGCTTGGCTTTTTCCGAGGCTTCCATTTCATAGGTCTGGCTGGTCTTCGCGGGATCGTAGTCGCGCCATAACCAGATCATCTCCGCAGGAAATTCAGCAGCGCCGTGGCCGGCATTGTGGGTGCCCTGGCCAAAGCTGAAATGAAAATCGTAGTTCTTGAGCTTGAGGGCATTGACCATGCGGATGTTGGCCAGCGGCCAACTTCCGTAACGATCGTTCTCCTGGTCGTTGGAGCCGTCCTGCAGCCATACGCGGAGGGTGCGCGCCGGTTCGCGCAAGATCTTTTCCGGGTAGTCCTGGCCTCCGTCCGGGATGGCCGGGTCTTCTTTCCACTGGATGCTGGTGAAGCTGCCGATCCAGCTGATCACGCGGCTGAATTGATCGGGCATTTGCCAGGCGGCGTTGAAGGAGCAGATGCCGCCTGAAGACAGGCCGGTGATGGCATGACTGTAAGCGTCTTTGCGGATGTTGTACTGAGCCGTGGCCTGGGGCAGAAGTTCGTCGCGCAAGAAGCGGTCATAGCGATCACTCACTGTGTCATATTCGGTGCTGCGCATGGAGTCCTTGAGCGTGCGGTGCCATTGATCGGCAAATGACTGGACAAAGCGGTAGGTTGGTGTTCCCGGCGCATCGGTCACGTCGCCCGGGTTGATAAAGACACAGATCATGACCGGGATTTTTTTCTGGGCGATCAGATTGTCGATGACGTTCAGCGCGGGGTTGTTGCCATCGCGATGGATGTAACCTCCGCCGTCCTGAAACACCATCAGCGCGGCCGGAGTCTTGGGGTCGTATTCCGCAGGCACGTAGACCCAGTACTCACTCTTCATGCCGTCATAGATCTTGCTGGTGTGGATCATCTTTTCCGAGAGCTTGCCTGAGGGCACACCGGCTTCGAGATACGAATCGGGACCGAATGCGGGGAGATCCAGGCGTCCGCCTAATTTTGCTCCTGCGATTTGGTAGTAGAAGGAATGGAGTGTGCCCAGGTCTTCGATCCTGGCGGTTGCATACCATTGGTCACCCAGAGACTGCATCTTCGGGCCGGGGACGCCGTCGATGAAAAGGTCCGGAGGCGTGGTAGAGGTGACGGCGAAGAAGAAGTCGTGGCCCTTGCCCGCCCAGGCGGTGCCCTCTTTTAATTCCTGGGCGGTGAAGGTGGAGGTAATTGCTTCTTGCAGGGCGGAGCTGTGCTGCTGCGCCAGGTTGATTAGTTGCGGGGCGGTTAGTTTTTCTGCGCCGTGGGCGGTGAGGGTCAGCAGGGCTAAGAACACAAAGGTTGTGGTGCGCATGGCAGAAGAACTATATCGCAAAGCAATGCATTTTCAGGAGGAGCTGGTTGAATCGCAGTGGAGGGTGAGTTTGGCGTATCCCACCCTTCGCAAAGAACGCGAAGGATGGGGCACCCGTCAATTGGTGGCGGGGATGGAGCAAAAAGGCGCCGGTCGGGAACGAAAGGCTGTGGTTGGGAGAGAACTGCAGATCCCTCCACTTCGGTCGGGATGACAAGGAAAGAGTCGTGACTTACCGGGGGAGTTGCGATTGCGATGTTTGGACTTCAGGTGGGACAGTAGCCCACCTGTCTATTGCGGGGGTTGGTTGGTGCCTGGGGCGGGGGGCGGCTGGCTGCTGTCTGGTCCCTTGTAGACCAGGGGCACGTGCATGGGCAACTCGGCGCCGCTGCGCTTTGCTTTGGGCTTCTCGGTGACCGCTCCCTTGGTTTCTTCTGCTACTACGGTTCGCTGCGAATTTAGGCAAAGCCAGGTGTTGCGCACGTGCTCGAAAACGTGAGAGAAGATGCCCTTCTCCAGGACCGGCCCCTTCTCGCCCTTCCAGCTCATGACGTAGGTGCCGTTCACAATGGCTACCTCACCCACCAAACGGACGCTCACCACTTTCTGCTCCAAAGACTGAGGTCCCTCATTCTTGACGAAGAGATGGGCGATTTGCTGGTTTCGCGTAACCACATCTCCGCTGGCGGAGATACCGATGAATTGCGGAGCCAGAACCAGCTCCAATGCATACTGATCGCGTTTGGTGATGGCCTCGTCCCAGCGATCTTCGACCTGCTGCATCTCGCGAAACTCGGGCGGCACCGGTCCGCTTTTGGCAGTTTGCTGCGCTGGGGAGATCACTCCGGGCAATAAAAGAAAAAGCGTGATGAATAGGGAACGCATTCTCGTTTAATCATACTTTGTCCACATTTCCAGATTGGACTGGACGGCTCCCGACGGTCAAACTGAGGCTTGGAGTTTCCCCCTTATGGCCAGTATTTCTGATGTGTCGTTGGAGCGCGGTCTGCCCGCCAGCGTAGAGGCGGAGCGTTCGATCCTGGGCGCAATCCTGCTCGATAACCATTCCTATAACGAGGCGGCGGAAAAGCTTCGGTCCGAAGACTTTTCGCTCGATTCGCATCGCCGCATCTATAGCCGGATGGCGGAGTTGATCGACGCCCACCGGGCAGTCGACATCGTCACCCTGGCGGAAGAACTGGCCCGGCGCAAGGAAGTGGAAGCAGTGGGCGGCGTGGCCTACCTCGCGTCCTTAACAGAGGGACTGCCGCGGCGGCCGAGTATTGAAGAGTATGTCCGCATCGTCAAGGATAAATCCCTCTCCCGGCAACTGATCGGTATCTGCAACACTGCCATCACACGCGCCGCAGACCAGAGCGATGAGGCACTGGTGGTGCTCGATGCCGCCGAATCCGGACTGCTCGAAGTTTCGGAACGCGGCATTACCCGTGGATTTGCAGGCATCCCCGAAATCGTTCGCGATTCTTTCGGAACCATCGACAATTTGTACGCACAGCAGAAAGAGGTGACCGGGCTGGCCACCCACTACACCCAGTTCGACAAAATGACGAGCGGCCTGCAGGCTTCTGACCTGATCATCATCGCTGCCCGTCCCAGCATGGGAAAGACCGCCTGGGCGATCAACATTGCGGAAAATGCGGCAGTGAGGGATGGCAAAATCGTGGCCGTGTTCTCCCTCGAAATGTCGAAGGAGTCTCTGCTGCGACGCATGCTGGCTTCACAGGCCCTGGTTTCCATGCAGAAGATTCAAACGGGATTTATTCCAAAAGCCGATCGGGGGAAATTGATGGAAGCGCTGGAACGGTTGGCGGAATCGAAAATATTTATCGACGATACCCCGGCCATCGCGCTCTCTGAAATGCGGGCGAAGGCGCGGCGGTTGCAGCGGCAGCAGGGGGCCCTGGACCTGATCGTGATTGACTATTTGCAGCTGATGAGTGCTTCTTCTTTCGGGGTGGGTGCACGTCGCTATGAGAACCGCACCCAGGAAGTCTCAGCCATCTCCCGCGGGCTCAAGGCGCTGGCTAAGGAATTGCGGGTTCCGGTGGTGGCGCTTTCGCAGCTCAGCCGCGCTTCGGAGCAACGCGGCGGCGACAAAAAGCCTATGCTTTCCGATCTCCGCGAATCGGGCTCGATTGAGCAGGATGCCGATGTGGTTGCCTTTATCCATCGGGATAGCTACTACAACAAGGACGAGAACGGGGACGAAGATCCCGATTCCAAGAACAAGGCGGAGATCATCATCGCCAAACAGCGCAATGGTCCCACCGGTTCGGTGCATCTGGCGTATCTTGCAGAATGCACGCGTTTTGAGAACCTGGCCTTTGGTGAGGGCCCGGGAGAATACTAAGTGGCTCAGCCGAACCGGCCCGTATGGGCTGAAATCTCCAGCCAACGCCTGCTGGCCAACTATGAAAAGCTGCGCGGCCTGGCCGGATCCAACGCTGACTTGATGGCGGTGGTCAAGGCCGACGCTTACGGCCATGATGCGTTGGCATGCGCACCCCTGCTGGCCGCGGCCGGGGCGCTGTGGCTGGGGGTTACCTCGACGGAGGAAGGCTGTGCGGTGCGCGCGGTCTGCCCTCAGCCGCGCATTCTGGTGATGTCCGGGGTATTCCAGGGGGATGCGGAGACAGTCGTCGACTGGGGACTGACTCCGGTGGTTTGGGAGCCGTGGCACCTTGACCTGCTGGAGCAGGTGGGAGTGGCCCGCAACCTGCCTCCCGGGTCGATCGCGGTTCATCTGGAGATTGATACCGGGATGTCGCGCCAGGGCGTGGGCGTGGCTGAGCTGGCGTCGTTGTTACCTCGTTTTCACTCCGATTCATGCCTGCGGCTGGAAGGAGTGTTGACCCACTTCTCTTCCCCCGAGACCATCTCGACCATCCGCCCTAACCCGCAGTTGGCAAATTTTCAAGCTGCGCTCGGATTGATTGCTGCGAATAGGTTGCGCCCGCGGTGGGTGCACGCGGGCAATTCGTCGACCATAGTCGCCGGACCCGACCGGGGGACCCTCAGCCGGATGGCGTCGCTGGCGGGAGCACGGCTCATGTTGCGCCCTGGTCTCGCCCTCTATGGTTATGTTGACCGAGTAACCCAGGACGGGCTCTCGTGGGATGGCGAGCCGGGGTTTGTTCCCGTGCTGACGTGGAAGACCCAGGTGACGTCGCTGCGCAGCCTGCGCTCCGGGGACACCGCGGGCTACGGCAATACCTTTGTTGCCGAGGGTGATACTCGCCTCGCGTTGCTGCCTGTAGGCTATGCCGATGGATTCAATCGCCTGCTTTCGAATCGTGGCTACGTTCTCATCCGAGGCCGGTCAGCTCCCATTGCCGGCCGCGTTTCGATGGACCAGGCAATGGCTGATGTTACGGGCATTCCCGGAGTTGCAATCGGAGACGAAGTGGTGCTGCTGGGGAGCCAGGGCAGCGAAACGATCGACGCCTGGGACCTGGCGGACCTTTGCGGGACGGTTCCGTGGGAGATATTGTGTGCGATCGGACCCCGGGTTCCGCGTCTGCTTTGTGATTGATAATTGGGGAGAGGGAATTTATGGCTACCATCTCGGAGCTTCCGAAAACATCTCTGACTTTTGAACAGAAGCTGGAGCGCCTGGCGCAGGTCGCGATCAACGCCGGCCTGGGGCTGCAGCGAGGACAAGAATTGGTCATGACGGCAACGCTCGATGCTTTGCCGCTGGCCCGCCTCATTACGGAGCAGGCTTATAAGGCCGGCGCCTCGCTGGTGACGACACTTTTCACCGATGAGCAATCGGCGCTCTTGCGCTACCGCTATGCCGAGGACGCAGGCTTCGATAAGGCCCCGGGATGGCTCTACGAGGGAATGGCAGACGCATTTCGCAGCGGTGCGGCGCGGCTGGCGATTACCGGCGGTGATCCGTCGCTGCTGTCAAAGGAAGATCCGGAAAAAGTTGGGCGGGCCAACCGCGCAGTTTCCAAAGCCTATCGTCCGGCAATCGAGCTCATTACCCGGCACGAGATCAATTGGACGATTGTTGCCGGCGCCACGCCGGCGTGGGCGGCAACGGTGTTTCCTGAATTGCCGCCCGATCAGGCAATGAGCAAGCTGTGGGACGCGATCTTTGCCGCGTCACGGGTGGATGGGGATGATCCTGTTGCGCGCTGGAAACGTCATGACGCGGGGCTTCATCGACGCGCCGATCTACTGAACGAGAAGCGGTACTCCGCGCTGCATTTTCAGGGACCCGGGACGGATCTGCGCGTGGGCCTGGCGGACGATCATCTGTGGATGGGGGGAGGCACGCAGGCGGGCACGGGGGCGTATTGCATTCCCAACATGCCTACGGAAGAGGTGTTTACCACGCCGCACAAAGATCGCGTGGAAGGGACGGTTACGAGCACCAAACCTCTCTCTTATCAAGGCACGATGATTGAGAAAATCGCGGTGAGGTTTGAGCAGGGGCGTGTGGTGGAGGCTAAGGCTTCCAGAGGGCAGGAAGTGCTGCAAAGAATTATCG
>Ga0302180_10001680_pt1 | contig 17678 bp, 19 predicted proteins | sample I_Palsa_E3_2_FD_200575 | JGI IMG/M metagenome (GOLD analysis project Ga0302180, IMG submission 200575) | Peat permafrost microbial communities from Stordalen Mire near Abisko, Sweden - I_Palsa_E3_2 | ecosystem: Environmental > Terrestrial > Soil > Palsa > Peat permafrost | place: Sweden... | reverse complement strand
GTGGTGTGGGGGCCGGTGCGCGAGACGCTGGCGGTGGCGGGCAGCGAAGCGACGAGCGCTGCGTACTACGCGCCGGTGGAGCGCTTCGTGGCCCGAGTGCAGGCGGCGTCGGGATCGCCGGTGCGCGTGGAGGTGCCGCTGACGCGCTCGCACTGGGAGGCGGCGCTGCTTGCGCCGAGCGTGTCGCTGGCTCGCGGCTGGGACAAGCAGGACGAAACGCGCTTTGACCGCGTGCTGCTGACCCCGGGCCTGACGGCGGCGAGCTACGAGCGCTGGCTGGATCAGCAGGCGGTCTCCTACGTGGCGCTGCCAGACGTGGCGCTGGACCCGTCGAGCGCCCAGGAGGGGCGCCTGATCCGCGGCGGCCTGCCATTCCTGCGCGAAGTCTTCAGGAGCGCGCACTGGCGCGTGTTTCGCGTGCTCTCGACGACGCCGCTGTCCTCGGGCCCAGGGCGGCTGACGTCGATCGGGGGCGACTCGTTCTCGCTGCTGGCGCGCACGCCGGGCAGCTTCCTCGTGCGCGTGCGCTTCACGCGCTACTGGACGCTCACGCGTGGAGTGGGCTGCGTGGCGCCGGCGCCGGGCGGGTGGACGTCGGTGAGCCTGCGCGCGCCGGGCCCGGCGGTCATCGCTGCACGCTTCTCGCTCGCTCGCGCTTTCGGCGCGGAACGCTCTTGCCGTGGGGGTGCGTCGTCGTAGCGTGGCCGCTGACGGCGCGGCGCGTGCCGCTGAGGATCGGCGCGGAGGCTGGCGCGAGCCCGTAGATCCCGGTCACGCCGGTGAGGTAGACGTCGACGCCGTCGCTGATGATGGGGTCGAACGCGCCGGTGCCCTTTTCGAAGAGCACGCGGCCGGTGGAGATGCCGAGGCCGAAGGTGCGGTGTTTGGCGAGGTCGGCGAAGTAGACGATGTCGCCGATGATGGTCGCGGAGCCTGAGATGCGGCCGTGGGCGTTGAAGCGCCAGCGGACGTGGCCGGAGCGCGCGTTGAACGCGTAGAAGCTGCCGTTGTAGGAGCCGACGTAGACGGTCGGGCCGAGGCCGGGGGCGTTGGTGACGGCGGGCGAGGCGTAGACGTAGGCGCCGGTCTGCACAGCCCAGTCGAGCTTGCCGGAGGCGGCGTCGTAGGCGTAGACGCGGCCGTCGGTGTTGCCGAGGAAGACGCGGCCGTAGACGACGGCGGCGGTCGAGTAGAAGTTGCCGCTGCCGAGCAGCGCGCCTTCGGATTTGCTGACCCACAGGCGGTGTCCGCTGTGTTCGGAGATCGCCTGCAGGCGCCCGGAGTAGTCGCCGAAGTAGAGAACGCCGCCGGCGAGTGTCGGGCTGGCCTTGACGGCGCTGGCGGCGCGGTAGGTCCAGACGACGGCGCCGTCGCTGTCGTCGAGCGCGAACACGGTCCCGTTCTGGGAGCCGAAGTACACGCGCCCGTCGTGGATCAGCGGCGAGGACTCGCTGCCGCTGGGCAGGGCGTGCCACCAGCGGATCGCGCCGCTGGCGCTGTCGAGAGCGATCACGCGACCGGGACTGTGGGGGTGTCCGCTGTAGAGGATCGTGACGTAGACGGTGTTGGCGGTGACGGCGGGTGAGGAGGCGGAGAGCTGGCCGAGGTGCTGGGACCAGAGCACGTGTCCGTTGCGCTTGTCGATCGCGCTGAGGACGGCGTCGTCGCCGAGCTGGAAGATGCGTTCGCCGTAGATCACGGGCGGAAACTCGAGCAGCGTGCCGCTGGCGTGCTCCCACAGCTGCTTGAACGGCGGGCGCACGTTGGCGGGGGCGGGGAAGAAGCGCGTGTGGTCGGTGGCGTAGCCGAAGATCGGCCAGGCGAAGCGACTGGGCCCGCTGGCGGGCAGCGTGGGCGTGGCCTGCGGGATGAAGCGCGCGTGCGGGTGGTAGATATTGCCGGTGCGGCTGCGCTTGTAGAGGTAGCCGCCGAGCACGACGGCGCCGATCAGCACGACGAGCACCGCCAGGGCGATCTGCAGGCGCCTGGAGCGGAGGAGCTGACGCCTGCGGTGCTCGCTCACGAGCTGCAGCGGCCGCTCAAGCTGCGAGCTTGCTGGCGGGCCTGTCGGCGGGCGTGGTCGAGGTCGGCGGCTGTTCGTCGGAGGGCAGGCCGGCGGTGCTCGTTCGCTGTGGCCGTGCGCGACCGCGCCTGCCGTGACGGGCGCGCATAGCGCGCCACGCCGGGCGTCGCGCCGAGCTGGCGATCAGCCGCGCGACGCTCATCGCGAGCAGCCAGAGGCAGGTGACGGCCAGGGGGGGCAGGGTCAGCCCGGAGACGAGCGCGAGCACGTCGTGATTGCCGTTCAGCGACCAGTTCCACAACAGATAGTCGCCGACGGTGAGTCCGATAACGAACACCGGCGGCCTCTGGGACACGGACTAACCCTAGACCTGTTCGGGGACGGATAGCCGCGCGAGCGTCCGCGGCGGCCGCCGACGCCTATGATCGCTCGCCGTGAACGGTGTGCGGGAGGGGTCAGAGGCCCAGCAGTCGGAGGTGTTCGCGCCGGGACTGCTCGACGGCCGCGTGGCTCTGGTGACGGGGGGCGGCACGGGCCTGGGCAAGGCGAGCGCGCTCGAGCTGGTGCGCTGCGGGGCGGCGGTGACGATCGCGGGGCGCCGCGGCGAGGTGCTCGAAGAGGCGGCGGCGGAGATCGCCGGGCTTGGGGCGGGCGTGGTCGACTGGGTGGTCGGCGACGTGCGCGAGCGCGGCGAGGCGCTTCGGCTTGTGGAGAGTACGCTCGAGCGCCGCGGGCGGCTGGACGTGCTCGTGAACAACGCGGGCGGGCAGTTCTTCAGCCCGGCGGAGCTGATCGCGGCGAAGGGATGGCGGGCGGTGTGGCGACTGAACGTGGAAGGCATGCTGAACATGTCCGAGGCGGCGTTCGAGCTGGCGCTCGCGCCGGCGGGCGCGGGGACGATCGTGAACGTGACGCTGTCCCCCCACAACGGGATGCCCGGGATGGCGCACTCGGGCTCGGCGCGCGCGACGGTGGAGGCGCTGACGCGCGAGCTGGCGCAGCGCTGGGAGCCCGCGGGCGTGACGGTCAGCGCCGTGGCGGCGGGGCACTTCGACACGGAGGTGCTGTCGAAGTACCCGGCGAGCGTGCGCGCGGGCGCATCGCGGACGGTGCCGCTGCAGCGGCTGGGCACGGTCGCCGAGCACGCGTGGCTGGTCGCGCTGCTCGCCTCGCCGCTGGGGCGCGCGTTCGGCGGCTCGACGGTCACGCTGGATGGCGCGCGCGACAACTGGTGCGGGCCATGGCCGCCGCCGGGGCTGGCGGACGAGTCGGGCGAGGTGCCTACGGAGGAGCGCCGGTAGGGGGGCGGGTCGGGCAGGGCGACAAGGTCCTCGGTGAGTCCCATAGCCGCTCGGCCCCAGCCGGGCGCGGAACGGCGAAGCGGCGGACGAAGCGGCGGACGGGGATCGAACCCGCATCATCGCCTTGGAAGGGCGAGGCTCTACCATTGAGCTACCACCGCACGGGCGAAGCCGCCTCGGTGGGCGGTGCGCCGGCGATGACAGTTTGCACAAACGACGTCGCACTTGGCGATCTCGTCGAGCACGGAGTCCCAGTTGCGGTCGCGCAGGCCTTTGGCGATGTTGAAGCGCTTGTGTCCCATGTGGTCGAACTCGAGCACAATCGGATCGGTCTCGCCGCAGTCAGCGCACGGCCGCTCGCGGAACAACGCCACGAGATAGGCGGCTCGCTCCGCGACGAGCGCCCGTTTACGGCGGACGGCGTTCGCTACATAGCGCTCGCGGTGCGACGCGTAGTGCTCGCGTTTGTACTCCGCTCGGCATGGCCGGCAGTAGTTGTCGCGCTGACCACGGGCCTTGCGGCGCCAGGCGAAGTCCGTTGCGGGCTTGCTTTGGCCGCAGCGTCCGCAAGTTCTTGTCGTGCCAGCGTTGGCCTGCACAAACATATGTTCCCATGATCGTCGGATGGCTCGACCTCGCGCGGCCGGATTGTCCGTAGACTCATGATGCCGCGGGGAGTGGCGCAGTCTGGTAGCGCACCCGGCTGGGGGCCGGGCGGTCGCAGGTTCAAATCCTGTCTCCCCGATGAGCAAAGAGCCCGTGTTTACGGGCTCTTTGTGTTTTTGGGGGCGGGCTGGGATAGTGCTTTGGGGTCCAATTTGGGGTCCAATGTTGTACGCCGACACGCCACGGCAGTCCGGGGCAAGTCGTCCGCCGCGGGGCCTACCTTTCGCCCAGAGATGCTCAATGCGTCTTATCTGCGCACCCCGCCTTCGTTCACCAGCGACGATCCCCAGTTGCCGGCTCTATTTCTGCTGCGCCCCGAGCGCAACGAAGCGCCGTTCCTAGCCGCGCATGCCAAGGATCTCGACGGGGCCGTGCTCCTCGCACGCCACCTCGCGCCTTACCCGGCCGACTCCTCACAGCGTGCCGAAGGGCTGCGCGGCGATGAGCTCGCGCGCCAGGCGCGAAGGTCCAAGATCCCGCACCTCTACGACCCGGATACGGCCGTGTTCCCGATGCTCCGAGGCGATGGACTCAACGCCGCATTCGGTCGGCTTGATCTCACCGCGGCCGCACGCAGCGTTCCGCCTCACGTCTCGCCGCAGGACCTCGAGGACCGGCATTCACTCCGCGACCTCGTCGTCGCCGTGCTCGCTCCGCAGACATCGGTCGTATCCCGAGCCGCGCCCTACTTCCGCTTCGGAGCTCTTGACGATCCTTGGCTCGGGGTCAACCTCCGCGCCGCCCGCATGACGCAGGAGCTAACGCGCGGTGCGGCGCTCGCGACCTTTGTTCAGGTCGACCTCGCCGGCCTACTCGCCGGCGCCCTCGCGCACGCCGCGGCGCGCTACGCCGACGTTCTCTTGCCGCGCGGGATGGCGCTACTGCAGGTCGCGGGCTTGGACCCCGAGCACGCCGACGAGACTGAGCTGGCGGCGTTCCTGGACGCCGTGAGCGTTTGGCGGCAGAACGGCTTCAGCGTGATCGCCGACCGAGTTGGACCGTTCGGGGTTGGCGCAGTCGCAATTGGTGCCAGTGGCATCGCCTGCGGAACCCGCGTCTACCGCACCACTCCCGACATTCAGATCGAGCCGCCGCCGTTCCTGCGCGCCGGCAAGCTCCGCTACTGGGCGCCCGCCCGCCATGACCGCCTACCCCTCAAGGTTGCGTGGGCGAGACGCGACCGCGGCTCGCTGACGCCCTGCCCTGTCGAGGAGTGCGATGCGCTAGTGGAGTCAGCGTCTCTCGACGACGTCCGCTGGCACAACATCCACCTGACACTCCACGAGCTCGAAGTGGTCGGCAGCGACCCATCAGCGTTCGTTGCCGAGCTCATCGCCAGCCCGATCATCTACGTCAGGCGGTGGGGTCAGGCGCTCGAGCTGGTCAGGCGCCGCAGGGCGCACGCATAGCCCCACTCGGCGAGTCGAAGTCCCGACGCTGCGGCAGCAGCTTCCCAGGTCAAGGAATGGTCCGGCGCCGCCGCGATCATATCCGTCGCCCAGCAGTCGCTCGTGCTCCCGCTCTCGGCGGCCTCAAGACCCCACGCCTGAGCGAGCTCCTCGGGCACGAGCAACTCGACCTCTCCGTCATCGCCCAACTGCGTGAGGCTGGCGGGTTCGCCGCGGCGCAGCGCCTCCGCGTAAAGAGCAAGATCTGGGAACGCCGAGAGGACCGGAATGCTCGGGCCTGCCTGCTCGTCCAACGTCGCGATGATCTCCGACGTCATTGTCGGTCCGATGCGTGCGATGACGGTCATGAGCCGGCCGGCGTCGATCGCCGCGCGAACCCAAAGCTCCACTGGTGCGGCGGCGCTCGCCGCCTGACCGTTGGCGCGCCCAACGGTCTCGCTCGGCAAGCGGAGGGAGACGGCGGTCGGCATCTCGCCCGGTCTGAACGACGCGTCCCAAAGACGGACGGTCCTCGTAGCCACTCTCAGACCGGGCCGCCCCTGGGGTACGCCTGGGACAAGCGATAGGTGTCGCTGAGCGTTGGGCTGTGCTGCGTTCCCTGACATGCACGCGCATCGTAACCATTAGTGATGACAGACTAATCACCACATATGGTTTCGATCGAGCGCGTACCCCAGCTGGACCGGCCTGCCTTCGGCGACCGCCTGAACACGGCGATGAGCGAAGCCGGGCTCAATCAACGAGATCTTGCCGAGCAGGTCGGCGCGCACCACAACCGAGTCAACGAGTGGATTCGAGGGACACGCTGGCCCAGCATCAGCCACCTAGCGTCGCTTGGCCAGGTCCTGAAGGTCGACCTCGACTGGCTGTTGCTCGGCGCTCAGGGGCGCGCCCCTGAGCCAGCGGCGGCCAGCGGGCAGCGCGCCATCGAACTGGCTCACGAGCTCGCCGCGCTCGCACCACCCCTGGTGCTGATCGCAGAGCGAGCGGTTCACATCACCGCGGGCTCATCCTCCGAGCCGAGCACCAAAACCTCGCATGGTCGGAAGCGCCGCTAGTCGCCCGGCGAGACCTCAGCGGCGCCCGACCAGTCAGGGGAGCTCCTCGCTACTCGGCTTGTGTCCGTCGAGTAGCTGGCTGATTTTCTTGGAGAGCGTGTCCCGCCGGACATATCTGAGCAACGGCGACAGGATGAACGCTTGATGCTCCTCCCAGAGCAACGCGGTCAGCGAGTCGAGCGATCTCGAAAGCGCCACGAGCTCTGGAGGTGAGCCACGCCGTGCCGATGCGATCGCAGCTGACAAGCGCTCGAAGTCAGCTGGAGTCATCAGAACGATCAACGTCGGACGAGCTTCACGCCAAATGTCGCGCAGTTCGCCAAGGGTCGTCGCCGTCGATCCCGGATCGGCCGAGAGCGCTCGAGCCGTCTCAGCCAGCGTCGTCGTATTGACCACCGCAGCGGCAAGCTCGGCACGCCTCCCCGCCCAGAACCGATAGCCGAACCCCACCGCGAGGCCGACCACCACGCCCAGGAAACCGATGAGGGCCTCGCTCATTCCTACATTCTGACTTCCTCGAGCTAGGCAGCTCCGACGAGGCGAGATGCGCGTGTGCTTGCGCGATCAGGTGTCTTCGACGAGAGCATCGACGAGCTTCTCGGGTCTGAGCAGCAGCTCACATGAGGCCTTCTCTATCCATACCGGCCAAGGACCCGGAAAGACGGTGGTGGCGCGCTCCCGAGTGAGGGTGCCCAAGGCACGCGCTGATGTCGCGAGCACAACCCCGCGTGCGTTTAGCATGACGGCAGCCTCCCGCAACTTGCGCAGTCGTTCGCTCTCTTCTTTGAGTCCGTATTTGGACCCAGTGAACGCCTCCCCGATCCACACGTCGCCCCCATCTGCGACGACGAAGTCGATCTCCAATTTCTCGCCATCGGGGTTGATCAGCTCGAGCTCCGGTACAACTCCGACTGTCAGGGAACTGCTGACGAACGCGGCATCGGCAGCGAGTACCGGCAGATCGCCGCGGTGGCGCAAGAACTGGAAGACGGTCTCGTCGAGGCGATATCGCCAGGAAGGCTCGTGATGCTCAAGGCGTGTGGTGCTGTCGACGGGGTGCTCAGCGCCACATCGGGTGCACGAAAACAATGGGTCGATATCCCGTGGCCTATACCAGCTCGTGTAGCGGCAACGCGAGCACTTGAGGACGACCCCTGCCACGAGCATCCTCAGGTCTGTCAGTTCGGTCAGCACGGCATTGCTACCGAGCCCGGCGAGCTCATCGATGTCGGCGGACGACAGGTAGCGTCGCCGATCGCTCAACCGCAGCCCGGCGGCCTTAGAATCGCCGTCCAGATAAGCGGTGAGGACCCGTGCTACCTCCTGTCGGCGAAGTGCTGCGCAGAGACCATCGAATCCGCTGAAGAATGCGGCCGTCGCGATCGTGAATTGCCCCTTCTCGGAAAGCTGGCATTTCCACCCACAGTCCGCAACGATCGCGGTGACCTGCTCCAGCAGCGAGAGCGGCTCCAGCCTTGGCTTTGTCGTCTGAAGCGCCAGCGGTACTCCGCCGCGCACAAACATTCCTGGCCCCAGGTAGGCAACACCGTCTGCGGTTGTCCTGGCCATGGCCGATCCGAGCGTGTCAATCATCTTCCCGCCGAGGACCGAGTGGCGAGCATGTGGCCAGCCGTCTTCAACGGACACCTCCGTCATCCAGCGCACTTCGAGCTCCTCTGTGCCCTCCTCGAAAGCGGGCACCGGCGTGTTCAATCGCGAGGTATGCCCATCCTGAAGGTGCAGTGGTTGAGGTACGCCGACCAGATCGCGCATCAGCAGCCGGCTCGGCCGGAGTGGCAGAACGTTGCGCCACACACTGTGTTGAATCTGCGACTCGCGATTATGAGAAGAGGACAGGCCCGACGCGACGCGTTCGGAGGCGGTGTCATCGCTCGCGCTTGTGACGACGAGGCGAAAACCTTTGTGGGTGAGTGAGCGCAATGTTTGCATCACCCATCGGCGCTCTCCCTCATCGTTCAGGTAGCTCTCTGGTAGCCACCACGCGAGCGATCCGCTGCAGCGAAGGGAGTAGGCAATTGCGAAGTCCCACGGCCCCTCGCCAACGACAACCGTAGCTTTCTGCTGAATCATGGGAACAGATTGGAACCAGCCGAGCCCCTGCGTACCTAGCCTCCGAGGCGTGCTGGTCCAGCCCGGGCCGCCGATGCCGAAGATCCATCTCAGGAGCTCCAACCGATGCGGAAGCTCTCGCGTCTCGACCTCGGTGCCGGCCTCGGCTAGGTCTCGTCGCAGCTGAGGGCTGAGCGTGCCGAACTCGGTTGCGAGCAACAGGCGCTCGAGTGGGTCTATGCTGTCGGCAGGTTCGATGACCGACTCGGGCAGCGGACGCAGCAGACTCGCATCGGTCAGTGGGTGGATCCCAGCTCGTTCGGATGAGAGAAGTGTGTACATGAAGTCGCCATCGAGATGGAGTGGAGCAGTTCGCGCGACGAGCTCGCGCTGCAGTTGCTCCGGTAGACCCTGTGGGTCGATTGGCAGTTTGAGGTGCTCGTCCGCAAGGGAGATATCCGCATCGATCCGTGTGAGTCCTTTCTCGATCGCGGCACGCTGCCGCCTGTAGGTCTCGGGAGCGAGCTCCTCGAGATCATCCCAATGCGGCTGGTGATGGAGGTAGACATCGGGATCCAGCAGCGCTACCAGGGCCCAGAACAATTCGCATTGAGCGGGCGTATGGGGCAAGGGAAGCAGTGGATTTCCTGGAGCACCCCATAGCCTCGTGACGGCGCCAATGGCCGCGGTAAAGAGTGTCTGCCAGTCGAACCCACTACGTTGGTCGACAAGGACACAGGCTCGCGGAGGACGCGCAAGCAGCGTCACGTTGATCGGATCGGGCTTGGCGGTTGCGAGGAGCAGGGGACGAAGGTAGCGCTTCAGCCTGCTGACTGGCTGGACCAATGGGTCGCTGGTGGGACCTGCCGTCTCGCGAATGCGCTTTCATTGCTTCATGGACGCTCAGCCTCCTACACCCACCCGGGATCCCCGCGACGCCTGGCGCTTAGTTCGAGAGTGGCTGTCGAGACGCCCGACGTTGGCCTCGTGCAACCTCGCGCGGGCAAGAGAGGATCTGTATCCGCGTGCTGCGGGCCTGTGGAAGTGGACTGGGGTGTTGTGCTTCTGCTCGCCGATCGTCGCCGACATGGCGCGGGCGCATGACATTGGCGAGCTACGGGAAGCGGGAACCTTTTCGGCGATGTTCATGGCAATGGCAGCCGTGATCGTGTTCGCATGGAAGCGGGAGGACGCGGGGCGGTCGCAGTGGATGGGCATCGCTGCCGGACTGAGCGTTTCCGCTGGGGCGATCGCGGAGCTGGACCACCTGCACATAGCGTGGCAAGGTCGGGTGCTCGGCTACGCCTTCCTGCTGTTCGCAGCTGCGCACTTCGGGCCAAGGATCCGCGATATGACCGATTGTGCCCCGGAGCCGCTGATCGCTCGAGTGAAGTGGTACGTGGGCGTGTTCAGTCAGGGGGCGCTGACGCTCGTGATCGTCACGTCGGCTTGGTCCCTGGCGATGCCGACTGGGCTCGGCGGCGACCCGGCCCATCCTCCCGATCGAGGGTTGGTCATCTTGGCGGTCTGGCCGGCCGCGGTGCTGGCTCTGCTGCTGATCGGTTGGCCGGCCGCGAAGCGTCTACTGAGAGGTGGACTCTCCCCGATCGCTGTCGACGGGGAACGCAGACTCCTGCTCACTCGTGTCCTTGGGACGTTGGGTCTGGGGCTGCTGTTCATCGCTTCCGGTGTCTGCGGCGCTGTCGTCGGCCCCGGCCAATCGCATCCGGCGTCGGCTGAGATCGCTGCGGCGATTTTGATCTGGCTTGGCTTCTGGGTCGAGCGACGCCTGCTCCGCAAAGTAGTTGGCGCTCGGCTATGAGGCGCCGGGGGTTCGGATCGCCTTTAGACACGATGGTGCCAGACCGGTGCGCCACGGGCAATTAGCGGATCAGCGCATGGCGTTCGTTGACGCTGTCATTGATTGCGTCGCCGCTGACGCTCGGCACCACCCGGCGCCCTGAGCATCACGGCACTGCCGGTACAGCGGTAAGTTGAGTGGATGGCCAAGCGCACGGTCAATGGACCAAAGATCGACGGCCTGGAGTTGAGGGCTGCTGCCGCGGCGGCTTACGTTGTCGGTGGCCGTGCGCAGCGGCGTGATCTGGGTGGCAGCCGGATGCGGGACTTCGACCTGCGGTACCCGGACGGGCGAGCCGACGAGCCATTGGAGATCACCTCCTTTGTGGATAGGGCGGGTCTTGAGACCTGGAAGCGCGTAGGAAGGAAGGACCCAATCGCATCTATGGTCTCGCGGGTTTGGACGCTTGACATGCCGAGCCGGGAACAGGGCCCCGATGGGTCCGCCGGGCCGTCTGATGTAAGCCGATTCTTTGAGCGGGCCGGGGTGCTGCTTCATGCACTCGAGGAACGTGGCCAGCACGAATTTCAGGTGCCTGGACCGCCTGATGACAAGGTGGTGCAGGGGTTGACCGATCTCGGTTGCGACATGGGCTTCTCGCGTGTACGTGGACCCGATGAGACGGGACGCATCGAGACCGTCGCTCCTGTCGGTGGATTCACTCATCGCGATTCAGTTGCATGGGCGATAGAACGCGAGGCGGCAAAGACCGACAACCAGGAGAAGCTCAGCCGCTCCCCGGATTCAGAGCGTCGTCATTTGTTCGTCGTGCCACACCCGTCGGCAGCCGCGGTGTACTTGTCAGTCCGTCACGGAGAGCTTGGGCGTTTGCCGCTGTTGCCGAGTCCGATTACCACAGCGTGGGTGTGGGATGGAAACAGCTCCCATGTGTTTGTGGCAACACCACCATCCTTTTGGGAGGATCACGAACTGCCGTCACATGTACTGGACGAGCCTGAGAAGTGGGTGAAATAAATGTTGGCTCTGGCATAAGGGCAGCCCTAATCGGACGCAAGCCACCGCCAGAGTGATCGTAGTAGCGGCCGGTCCGCGCCCGCTGCATCGCGCAGGGTGCCGGCCTCGTCGATCAGGCTCATGTTGATCTCGGCGAGCTCGTGTGCCAGTTCGGTCTTTGAGACGCGGATGTCGTGCTGTTGAGCCGTTCCGAGCGCGACCTTGCCAAAGGCGGGACGATCACACTTCTTCCTCTGGGCGTCCTCGACGGCGAGCGCGAAATGGGCTGCCACTTCCTCGCCGGTGAATCCGATGTCGATATCAGGGACACGCTTCCGTGCTGCAGCTCGGATACCGTCGACAATCTCCGTCGGACGAAAGTTGACCTCCTCGAAGCTTGACGGCTGGCCATCAACTTCCCACAACAGTAGATTGTCTGAATCGGTTAGCAGCCCGTCGCGCTGGAGACGCCGCAGGACATCCGAGAGACTCCCCTCGAGGTCGGCGATCAGGATGGTTCTCGTCGCGTACTCTGAAGCTGCGGCGAAAAGAGCCTTGTGCTGCTGAGCCTTATCGATACCGCGGAGGTTCGTCATCTGATAGCCGCTGGTGCGGCCAAGCGCGGTCAGCAGGCTGCTGAGCACTATCTCCTCGGTCTCCCCCTCGACGACGAAGTGGATGCGATGGGGATACAGGCCGGCCCTTTCCAACGCTGGCTGGAGCTCGTCGTGGGTGGCTCCCAAGCTTTGGGAGCCTTGACGGGGCAGATGTCGCCGGCGCAAGGCATCTTCAGGGCTGGGGATCGCGAGCTCGTCAGCCCGTGGAAGCCAGCGTCCGGTCACGAGGTGGTACAGAAGTCGCAGCACGTAGCTTGCATCGTGCAGATCACGAGCCTTCATGGCGTGGCCACGGAATCCGTCGGTTTGCGTTCGCGGAGCCAGCTCTGTGAGGCGATACCACTGAGCAACGGGGTCGAGGGCCATGGCCGCGTCGGCGAACTCGGCGTGCAGGCGAGCGAGACCATCGAGATCGAGACCAAAGTCGACGAGGAGTTGGTGGGGTAGAAACCTCGTAGCTTCGATTTGGTGTGGGTCGATGTGCTCGGTTTGCGCGTCCTCTTCCCGGCAGAGCAGGGTGGTGCTCTGCTTACGGTAGGGCCATAGCCGGGTCTGGAGCGCAACCAGCAGCTTGACCGTTGGTCGCCAACGCTCATCGAGTTCGCTGAGGGCACGCGGTGGGATATCGAGGGCGAGGGCGTCTTCCAGGTAGAGAAGCTGCCAGGGTGAGTATCGCTCGCTGATCCAGGGCGTTTTACTTACGTGACTGATCCAGGCGTGAGCCCTCCATGGTTCAAAGCTGCGCTCCTCGCGCCAGTGCATGTACTCAGGGTCCGGGTCCAACCATGTCGTCTCAACATCGTAGTTGGCCTGTGAGAACGCCACTGGGCAGAATGCTCCGAATCGATCGAGGCGTACAAGCTGCCGGGCAAAACGCTGATCGACCGCGATGCCGCGTAGTCGCGCCGCGTCGGCCAGCTTCTGCGCGTCCAAGAACTTACGCTGCGAGAACGCGCTCCTGGAGAACAGCTCGGCATAGCTCGGACCTGGGGAGTTGAGTAGAGGAGCTTCCACCGCTGACGACTGTAAGTGCTACAGACATCTGGAGCTGGTTAGATGTCGGTCGGTGCCATGCCGTTGCGCTCGCTGAGGCGCCTACACTGGCTGTGGATGACCGTCGTCAACCAGCATTGCGTGCGAGTCTCCCAGGCGCGTGCCGTCCGCCGGCGCTTTGTGCCCGACGAGATTCCAGCGGAGCACAAGCTCGACACACGTCGCGACTCCACACGCTCATCGTGAGCCAGGACCATCTGGACCAGTCGGTCGCGACACCCCAACCGCAAAGCGAGCGCGTTCCCAGGATCCTGGACCTGGACCTCGACTTCTTCCTGTACGGCGTGGCGGGCTCGCGCGTCCCAGAGGACGGCCGCCTCGACGAGGACGAATATCCACCATGGCCGGCGGAGGAGGTGATCGAGTTCCTCGAGCACCATCTCGGACTGGATCGAAGGCTGCCCGGCGTCGCCGTCGAAGACCACGTCGAGCTCTTCACCTGCTGGCGGGACGCGATCGACGCCGGCATGCTGCGCCCGCCATTCGATGTCGTCCACGTCGATGCGCACGCCGACCTTGGTCACGGAGAACCTAGCTGGAACTATCTTCTGACGGAGCTCCTGCACGAGGAACTGGCTACCCGGCGGCATCCGAGGCAGGACGACTGGCGGTACATGACGAGCGGCAACTACCTGACCTTCGCGATCGCTTGTCGCTGGCTCGCGTCGCTGACGTGCGTGGGGCACGGCTCGGGCAGGGTGGGCGATGTCCACCAGTACGTGATGGAGGGTCGCAGGCTCGACGCCGACCACATCCACCTTGTGCCATACCCGAAGGATATCGGTAGCAAATTGCTTCTTGCCGGACGCGCCTCGCCACTCGCGAGCCATGAGCCACGCGTCCCGTTCGCGAAGATCGGGTACGAGTCGTTCCGTGCGGACGGGCCGTTCGATGCGATCTATCTTGCGCGCTCGCCAGAGTTCACACCAGCGTCCGCTGATGAGATTTACGACCTCATCACGACCCGGTTCATCGAAGGGTGCGATCACTAAGAAGACCCGTCGTGTGGGAACCGGTTGTGTTTAGAGGCCTCCGTGACAGTCCTTGGACTTTCGGCTGCTTCCGCACGGGCAGGCACCGTTTCGACCAGCGGCCTTCACGGTTTCTACCGAGATGGTCTGGAGTCGTGGCCAGCCATTCCGGTAGCCGTCGTCGAAATCGTCACGCCGACTCGGTGCAAGCCTTTCCACCAGCAGTCGGCCGATCCGATAGTACGACCAATAGGCGTGGCGAAGCCCGTTCGCAAGATGCTGCTGGGTTGCACCGAGCTGCACCGTCAAGCCGCGCGCCGAGCCCGTCAACCGATCATTGATGCTCATGGAGGACCCGTGCAGCACGAGGTTTGCGAGAAAGTGATCCTCATCGAATCGTGAGTCGAGTTCGCCCTGACGGTCCTGTGGGATGTCTGAGTCGACGGCCTTGGCACGAGCTCGGAGATCGAGTTTGGTCCAGTGCTTCCGGGCCTTCAGACCAAACATGCTTGAGAGCCTCTCACGGTCCGCGAGGTTGGCGGGGTCGATTGGCATCGCTCGGTCGCCCGGCCGAAGCCTCGAATTGTACTCCTCTGCGATGACGATCTGGAGGAGTCGATAGTGCGCGGTAGCAAGCTCTTGTGCCTTGATCGGGTTGCGCGCGATCCAGTAGATGTCGACCATCGCCTCAAAGAGAGGGCGCGACAACATCACGACGGTTTGACCATCCGGGTCCTCCTCGTTCGCCACGACGACGATGGCTCCGAACGTCGTGTGGGCCTGTGCCCACCCACCGAGAATCATGCGCTCACCCGAGCCAGGCCGCTCGGCATACGGCATCGAGCCCAACACGATGTCGTCAAGGAGTTCCCCCATTCCCTCGAAAATGCGCAGTCGCTCACAGAGAGGAAATGTCTTCATGACCGGGGCACGGAACGTCTGAGACATACAAGGACCGATACCACCCAAGCCGGTCGCGACGATGCGTCGGCTGCCGGGAGAGAGAGCGGGAGCCGGCTGGCCCGGCCATTCTCGCATCCCCTTGCGGGGATGCGGCCGGGGCTGCGACCGGCCCCGCACCCGGCGGGGCCACCCATCGAAGGAGGCTCAAATGTCCGCTGGACTCACAGAGTCGGACAGCATGTTCTCGGTACGCAAGGCACCCTGGCACGGCCTCGGCGCCGTGCTGGAGGAGCCGCCGGCGACGGTCGCGGAGGCGATCGAGGCGTCGGGGCTCGGCTGGAGCGTTGCGAAGGAGCACATTGCCGTCGACCGCGGCGATGAGCCCGACGACGATTGGCTGCCGCCTCGCTGCGAGCAGATCCCCGGCTACTACGCGACGGTCCGTCAGGACACCCGCGAGGTGCTCGGGATCGTCGGCGAGCGCTACCGCATCGTGCAGAACCACGAGGCGTTCGCGTTCATCGACCAGCTTCTCGGCAGCTCGATCCACTTCGAGACGGCCGGGAGCCTGCACGGCGGCCGCCGTGTGTGGGTGCTCGCCACGTTGCCAGACCACGTGGAAGTCGGGGGCGACGCCGTGCGCCCATACGTGCTGCTGATGAACAGCCACGACGGCTCGACGGCGGTGATCGCCGCGACCACGCCGGTCCGCGTCGTCTGCCAGAACACCCTCAACTGGGGCCTCCAAAGGGCGCGGCAGAAGCTCTCGATCCGTCATACAGAAGCGGTCACGCAGCGCGTCCATGAGGCTCGCCGAGTACTCGATCTGTCGATCAACTACTACGAGCAGTTCAAGCGCTTCGGCGATCAGCTTGCCTCGGAGCGCTGCACGGAGCGTCAGCTTCGCGCGGTTCTCGACGAGCTCTACCCGAACGGCACCCGCGACTCGGTGAGCGGCCGCACGCGAAAGTCCCGCCAGCAGACGAAGGACCGCATCGCCGAGCTGTTCCTGCGTCGCGAGACGCAGGACAACGCGCCCGGCTCGAAGTGGGCAGCCGTGAACGCCGTCGTGGAGTACGGCGACTGGCTGCGTCCGATGCGCTCGAGCGGTCAGCGCTTCGGCCGCGCGCTCGATGACGGACCCGAGAAGACCCGCGCGCTGCAGCTCGTCGCGGCTGCGTGACCGGGGCAGGCTCGGCGGGCCTACGATCTCCCGCCGAGCCTGTCCGCGATCGACCCGCCGAAGCACCCGCGTACTCCCGTACAATGGATGGTCAAGGAGCTGGCCCCAGCGGTCGATTCCTTCCAAGGAGCGTTTGCAATGGCTACCCGAACTGACAACGAAATCCGCGAGCTGAGCCCCGAGGAGTGGGATCGGCTAGTCGATGAAAAAGCACGCAAGTACCTGGGTATGAGCGGTGCGGAGTTCGAGCGGCGCCTGAACGCGGGCGAGATCGACATAGACGACAGCCCGGCCGTGACGCGCGTCGCGATGATGCTCCCGCTCCATGCCACACCGAAGTAGAACGCCCGCCGAAGCCGTCGAGCACTACCGCGGCCAAACCGTGCGGCTGCTGTCCTGCGTGACTACCGCCCACACCACAGTCGGCGGCTACCACGCCTCCGACCTGCCGCACCGCCTGTCGCTATCCGACGGCGACCCGGCGCGACTGCGCGGCGAGCAGCTGACTCTCGACGTTACCGAGCAGTTTCGGGTGTTCGAGGACGCGGGCGGCTGGCGCGTCGAGATCGTCGGCTACCTCTACGCGCTCGAGTACGAGGATCGCGAGCTGGTCGCCTACCACTGGCATCCGCGCGGCGAGAGCCCGATCACCTGGCCGCACCTGCACGTGGGCGCCGACATCCGGGTAGGCGATCGATGGCTCGGCAAGATCCACCTGCCCTCGGGCGCCGTTGGACTCGAGCGCATCGTGGCGGTGGCGATCGCTGAGCTTGGGGCCGAACCGCTGCGCGACGATTGGGAGCGATTGATCCGCGAGGCCGGAGCTCAAAAGGCTGATCCCCCGCCCGTTGAGCGCTGATCCGTTCTCATGCGCCCATACGATGGCTGCGTGCGGAGCGTGTTGCAGTCAGTACAGGCATGGGCAATTGAGGTCGCTTCGGCATGGTTCGCGTGGGCAATCGCGGTTCTCACTGGGCTAGTTGATGCTGCGAAGGCCATCGTTCCGAGCTTTGATGTTCCGCGTTCTGTGCTCATCGGCGGATATGCGGCGGCATTCCTCGTAGCGAACGTCCGGGCATTTCACAGGATGCGAATCAAGGCAATGGCCGCAAGCACCGGCACGCCCGCAGAGCCGGCCGCCGTCACACAGCCGCCTCCTCCAGACGACGTGCTATTCGCAGCACATCGCAGAGCGGGGCTGGCACAGCTTGGGCTCGTCAATCAGCTGGTCGGCCGATTTCAGATCAGCCAATATGCGGCACCTCTGGAGCACGACCAGAAGGGAGGTGTAACCCGCGTCGTGATTGCGGCGGACTGTCTGCCGGCGAAAGGAGAACTGCGCTCCGACACCAAGCGCGTACTCCGTGAGGCGCTGTCACGCTCGAGTCTCGAGCGATGGGCTTTGGACCGCGTCTCTCGGGATCAGGCGGATCCGCATCCTGATTGGGTGCTCGCAAGTGTCAATGGCCATCGGTTTCTCCCCATGTACGGCCATCGGTTTTCCCCACCGGCGGCCATCTTTTCTCCCCACTGGCGGCCATGGGTTCTCCCCATGACGTGGGGTTCGCGGTTTCGACGTAGCGGAGGCCGTAGGCCGTAGCGGAGTCGA
>Ga0302180_10001673_pt1 | contig 17705 bp, 15 predicted proteins | sample I_Palsa_E3_2_FD_200575 | JGI IMG/M metagenome (GOLD analysis project Ga0302180, IMG submission 200575) | Peat permafrost microbial communities from Stordalen Mire near Abisko, Sweden - I_Palsa_E3_2 | ecosystem: Environmental > Terrestrial > Soil > Palsa > Peat permafrost | place: Sweden... | reverse complement strand
CTGAACCAAACCTGGCGTGAGCTGGGCGGACGGCGCGTCGGCATCATCACCAATCAAACCGGGGTCACGTCAAAACTGGAATCGATGGTCGACGCAATCCGCCGCAACCCATCGATTCATTTCAGCGCGATCTACGCCCCCGAACACGGCTTTCGCGGCGACCGCACTGCCGGTTCGTACGTACCGTCCTACGTCGACGAGACGACGGGCTTACCGGTCTACAGTCTGTATGGTCCGACGCGTCATCCAAGCGAAGCGATGCTGCACGAGGTCGATGTACTGCTCTTCGATATTCAAGATGTCGGCTCGCGCGCGTATACGTTCATCTCGACGATGGCTTACGCCATGCAGAGCGCAGCCGCGCAGGGCAAGGAGTTCTGGGTGCTCGATCGGCCCAATCCCGTCGGCGGCGCGCTGGTCGAAGGACCGGTGCTCGAGCCGAGCCAGGAATCGTTCATCGGGCTCTACCCGATCGCGATGCGCCACGGAATGACCGTTGGCGAACTCGCACAGCTCTACAACGAACATTTCAACATCGGGGCCAAGCTGCGCGTGATCGCGATGCAGCAGTACCGCCGCACGATGATTTGGCCCGACACGGGTTTGCAGTGGGTCCCAAGCTCGCCGAATATTCCCACGTGGCAGACGACGTTTCCGTATCTGTGCACCGGCCTGATCGATAACGCGGGCGTCAACGGCGGTGTCGGAACAACCAAGCCGTTCTTCTATGCCGGCGGCCCGGAGCTCGACGGCGATGCACTGGCAAACCATCTCAACGCGCGCAACTTGCCCGGTGTCTACTTTCGCTCGGCCTCGTGGTCGCCGATCGCGGGATTCTGGAAAGACAAAGAATTGCGCGGCGTGGAGTTGATGATCGTCGATCCGCACAACTTCATGGCGGTGCGCAGTGCGGTCGAGATTCTGTGCGCGGTGCGCGATATCGCCCCACGTCAGATCGAAATTAAGGAGCCCTCCGCATTGGATCGCGACTGGGGCACGACCTCGCTGCGGACCGGGTTGACCGGCGGAAAGAGCCCACAGGAAATCATCGAATCGTGGAACCCACGCCTAGATGCGTTCCGCACGATGCGTTCGAGGTATCTACTGTACTAACATGAGACGCGTATTTCTGTTTGCCGCGCTGGTACTGATCACGACCGCGCAAACCCCGGCGCCGGCTCCGCCGCTGCGCCATTTGGTCTACAACGTCACGGTCAACTTCTCCAATCCGGCCCAAAACATAGGATACGGCGGCATCAGTTCGGGCCTCGCCGGGACAGGCCGAGACGGCACAATCACGGTCGACGTCCTTTCCGTGGCCAATGACGGCGGTCTGGTTGTACGCGCCGACATACAGTACCAACACCAGGTTCGGCCGGCCGATCCGGTAACGTGCGCGATCTATAGCGATGGCCGCGTGATTTGCCCGCCGGCCAGCGTGATGTCGACGCCGGTCAACGTCCTACTGGGCCTGCTCGGCCGCTACTTCTACGATCCCTCCGCGGTTGCGACGGACGGCACGTGGAGCACGCACTTCGAAAGCGACAGCGTCAGTTCGGTCTCACATTTCGTTCGCAAAAGTGCGCCTGAGGTGAATCCGGTCGTCATCGACGAGCAAACGACCGTTACTGCGGCGCATAGCCTTCACCCAGGATGGAAGTCGGACACGCAGATCACCTACGACGCGTGATGTCGGTCCCTGAAGCGGTTCACGACGTTGCTACGGCAAAAGGACGGAGCGGCGGGACCGAATGGACGACCACCGATCTCACGCTCGCCTCGGATTCGTTTGTGAAGAAAAACTAAGCCGCGCCGGGCAGTTCGTCGACGCGCCGGATGATGTTCAGCGAGTCGGCGAGAGGGATCGCGCGCAAGTTGGACATGACGCGATCCTCGAGGGCGACGCACGTCACTCGCGCGTGCAGCTCCGATGCGCGGCGCAACAGCCCCTGCAGCGCCGCGATCGTAGCTTCCTCGAGATTGGGGAACGTGTCCATGACGATAACGATGTTTTTTCGGCCGCCCGCCACGAAGCGCTCGACCTGCGCAAGCAGCACCGCATCAAGCGGTTCGCTCCCGCTAGCATGACCCGTGATAAACGCGAGGTTATGCTGTGTCATCGTGGGACTATCGTACGACATTAGCCTGAGGGCGGCATTAGCCACGCGGTAAAGCGTCCTGGGGGCGGACTATACAAGAGCAGCGCCCCTGTCGTATAGTTGGGCATGGCTCAAACCCTCCTCGACCCGCGCTTTGATGCCGACGCCTGCGGCGTCGGGTTCGTAGCCGCGCTCGACGGTCGTCCGACCCGCGAAGTGGTCGACCGCGCGTTGGTCGCGTTGACTCGCTTGAGTCACCGAGGAGCGGTAGCATCCGACGGTCGCAGCAGCGACGGCGTCGGCATTCTCACCCAGATTCCGCGAACGTTCTTCGCTGCCGATGCAGTCGCAATGCTCTTCCTCACCCCGGATGGAGCGCAGGACGAAGCCGCGATCTTCGAGCGACTTACGATAGAGCATGGATTCGTAGAGATTACCTGGCGCGACGTACCGATTGACGCGTCGCTCCTCGGCCCCAAAGCTCGAGACGGACTCCCCAGGATACGGCAGGCGCTGCTTACCGCAGCACCCACGGAGTACCTCGACAGCAGCGGCGCCGAACTCGAGCGCCGTTGCTCGTTACTGCGTAAAGCGTTCGAGCGTCAATGCGGCGACGCGTACATTTGCTCGCTCTCGTCGCAGACCATCGTCTATAAGGCCCTCTGCGCGAGCGGCGACCTGGCCGCGTTTTATCCCGACCTCGCCGACCCGTCCTACGCCTGCGCCTTCGCGGTCTTCCATCAGCGCTACGCGACCAATGTGCTCCCGCGCTGGTCGCTTGCTCAGCCGTTCCGGCTGCTGGCGCACAACGGCGAGATCAACACGATCTGGGGCAACCGCGCGCGGATGGAGGCGCGGCGAGCAACGCTGCCGCCGGCCTTTGAACCGCTGCTTACGCGGGGCTTCTCGGACTCGGGAAGTCTCGATGAGGTGGCGGAACTGCTCGCGCGTCACGGGCGCACGGTGTGCGAGTCGTTACGGATGCTGATGCCGCCGGTCGCCGACCGTAACGAATCGCTCTTCCATCGCTATCACGCCGACGTCATCGAGGCATGGGACGGCCCGGCGGCCGTCGCGTTTGCGGACGGCGACTTCGTCGGTGCCGCGCTCGACCGTAACGGGCTACGTCCGTGCCGCTACACGATCGACGATCGTCTGATTGTGGCGGGCTCCGAGGTCGGCATCGCCGACTTCGACGCCGAACGCGTCGTCTGTAGCGGACGGCTCGGGCCCGGTGAAATGATCGCCTTTGACGTGCGCCATGCGCGCGTGCTCTTCGACGCCGACTTGATCGGCGCGTTTGACGCCGACACACCCTATCACGAACTCATCGACGACGAGCGGCTTGAACCGATAGCCGCCCAGACGCTCTCGCCCGAAAAGCTCGTCGAGCTACAGCATCGATTCAACTACTCGCGCGAGGACGTAAAGATGATCCTCGAGCCGATGGCGGCCGATGCAAAGGAGCCGCTCTGGTCGATGGGCGACGATACGCCGCTCGCACCGCTCGGCCGCGCACCGCGTCCGATCTACAACTACTTCCGGCAACGCTTCTCGCAGGTGACGAATCCGCCGATCGATTCGCTGCGTGAGGCGAACGTGTTCTCATTGCGCACGCGGCTGGGCCCTTGGCCGCACCTGCTCGACAAGCACGCGCCGCTGCCGGGGCTCGTGCTCGAATCGCCGGTGCTCTCGCTCGGGCAAATCGCTGCGCTGCACGGACTCGATCGTATCGCGTGCGTCCTCCAGGGAGACGAAACGCTGGAAGCCGCCATCGATCGAGTCTGCACTCAAGCGGTAGAACTCGTGCGTCGCTCCGACGCAAAGCTGCTGCTCCTCTCCGACCGGATGTCGACTCCGCAGCAACCCGCGATTCCGATGGCGCTTGCGCTCGGCGCAGTGCATCGCGCGCTCGTCGAATGGGGCGTACGCACCCGCACCGGCCTTGCCGTCGAAGCCGGCGACTGCCGTGACGTGCATCACGTTGCGGTCCTGATCGGCTACGGCGCCGGCGCGGTCTGCCCGTGGCTGGCGCTCGAAACGGTTCGCGCGGTTGCCGGTGAAGAGGGCGAGGCGCGCGCGATCCGCGCCCTCGATCTCGGCATTTCGAAGATCATGTCGAAATGCGGGATCTCCGTGCTGGACAGTTACCGCGGGGCACAGCTTTTCGATATCATCGGCTTGCATGAATCGATCGCCGAACGCTGTTTCGATGCGCCGTCACCAATCTCGGGGCGCACCTTTGCGCAGATCGAGCAGCAAGTGCGCGAGACCTGGAGTCACGGCGACGGCGAGTTGCCCGACTACGGATGGATTCGCTTCCGCCGCGGCGAGCTTGCAGAGATCCATAGCTGGCAACCGGCCACGATTCGCGCGCTACAGAACGCTGCAGGCGTTGCGCGCGGCACGGCAGTCGTCGATCTCGACGCCGCGTGGACCACATATACGCAGAGCGTCGAAGAGCGCGGCATTCACGAGCTGCGCGATCTTGTCACGCTGCGCCCGGCCGCCCCGGAGGTTTCCGTACATGAGGTCGAACCGGTCGAGGCGATCGTGCGGCGCTTCGTCGCGAGTGCGATGTCACTTGGAAGCCTCAGCCCGGAGGCGCATCGCACGATTGCCGAAGCGATGAACGAGCTGGGCGCGCGTTCGAATACCGGCGAAGGCGGCGAAGATGCGCCGTACGACAACAAGATCAAGCAGGTGGCGTCGGCGCGCTTCGGTGTGACCGCGGCGTATCTCGCGCGAGCGCAAGAAATCGAGATCAAGATTGCTCAGGGCGCCAAGCCCGGAGAGGGCGGCCAGATTCCAGGCCACAAAGTGACCGAACTGATCGCGCGTTTGCGCCACGCGCAGCCCGGCGTTGGACTGATTAGCCCGCCACCGCACCACGACATCTACTCGATCGAAGATCTCGCGCAGTTGATCTGGGATCTGAAGTGCGTTAATCCGCGTGCGGCGGTCGGCGTGAAGCTCGTGTCGGAATTTGGTGTCGGCACCGTGGCGGCAGGCGTAGCCAAAGCCTACGCGGATTTTATTACCGTTGCGGGCTATTCCGGCGGCACGGGTGCGTCGCCGCTTTCGTCGATCAAGTACGCGGGCAATCCGTGGGAATTGGGACTGGCTGAAGCGCAACAGGTATTGATGCATCACGGCTTGCGCGGGCGCGTGCGGCTGCGCACCGACGGCGGCATCGCCACCGCGCGCGACGTGGTCGTTGCAGCGTTGCTGGGCGCTGACGAATTTGCCTTCGGTACGGCGGTTCTGGTTTCGCTCGGCTGCGACATGGCGCGCCAATGTCACCTCAACACCTGCCCGGCCGGCATCGCGACGCAGAACCCGGAGCTACGCGCGAAATTCCGCGGCAAGGTCGAGCACGTCGTGCGCTTCTTCACGAATCTCGCACAGGACATTCGCGAGTTGCTCGCCTCACTTGGATTGCGCGGCCTCGATGAAGCGATCGGGCGCGTGGACTTGCTCGACCAAGTCCGCGACGATGGCGGGCTTGATCTGCGAGCGATGCTCGCGCCAACCGGCGACGGACCGATTCGCCACCAAGGCGGCCGCAACGATCGCCCGGTAGATCGCACCCCGCTCGATCTCGCCTGGATCGAACCGGCGCTGCGCGCGGCACGCGCCGGTACCCCGTACTTCCGGCGCGAGCGCGTGACGAACTCGGATCGCACGCTTGGCGCGCGCCTTGCCGGGCATCTGGCGCTCGAGACGCTGCCGGGCACACCCGATTTGCATTTCGAATTGCACGGCACCGCCGGTCAATCGTTCGGTGCGTTCGCGACCGACGGCATGACGCTCGAACTCGACGGTTCGGCCAACGACTACGTGGGTAAAGGTCTATGCGGCGGCGCGCTGGTGCTCCGTGCCAGCGGTGCAATCGGTCGCGCCGCGCAACCGCAAGTAATCATGGGCAACGTTGCGCTCTACGGCGCGACGGGCGGCTCATTGTTTGCCGCCGGGACGGCGGGCGAACGCTTTGCGGTGCGTAATTCCGGCGCCGTCGCCGTCGTCGAAGGCGTCGGCCAACACGGCTGTGAGTACATGACCGGCGGTACCGTCCTCGTGCTCGGCAGAGCGGGAAGCAATTTCGGCGCCGGCATGACCGGCGGCGTCGCCTACGTCTACGATCCTGACGGATCGTTCGTGCGCGAACGCCGTTACAACACCGATTCCGTCACCTGCGAACCAATTGGCGCCGGTGATGAACCTATCGTGCGCGAATTACTGGCGGCGCATGTGAACGCGACGCGCAGCCCGCGCTCACTGCGATTACTCAATGAATGGAAAGAAACTGCACCGCGCATCGTGGCCGTACGACCGAACTGAAGCGCCGCTGTAGCTGTCGCTAAGCGAAGGCTCGAAGTTTTTGCGCCATTCGCAGGATGCGAACTTCCTTTGGTCGTGGCGCAAAACTCGCGCAGCAGGAGCGGCACAGGATGTGCCGCGAGGAGCGACTTCGCGAGCAACAGCTACAGAGGCGCTTCCCTCGAGCTGCTACTTCATTGATTCGGCGCGGAGACGGATCTGGTGGAGTTGCCACAAGTGAATGAAGCGCTGAAGTTCCTCTTGCGTCTCGGGCTCGATCTCAGTGAACTTCAGGCCGTGCGCGAGTTGTTTGGTCGAAGGCACATAGAAGGTTGAGAGAACGGTTGCGCTCATGCGCATCGGCGAGAATGGCGGCGGCGTGCTCTTCACGGTTTCGGGGCGCAAACCGAAGGGCGTCTGCTTAAAGACTTCTTTCTCGATGGTCAGCTCGCCGATGAACTCGTCGGGCAGTTGAAAATCCAGATCCAGAACCGAGCCCTTGAGGAAATCCTCGTCGGTTGAAAGCCGCAGGCCACCGGCCGAGAGGTCGTTTGCTCGCCCGTGCCGCCGTCCCGTCCGGTCGCGCAGCGTGTACAGCACATCGAATTCGACAGGCATACGGAAGGACGACCGTTTTTGCGGCGTCTTGGATTGGCTCTTGGCATCACTCTTGGGCGCATCAGTGCGCTTACGCCGAAAGAAGAACACGCGAGGGTGGGCGTTGTCGCGGGCAGGCCCCGCTTCCTGCTCACCCAAAGACCACCGGCGGATGCTCCACCAACGGTTGCTCGAAGCGCTCGGCGCGGACGCGGTTAAAACGGCGCCCGAGGACCTGCGCGCCTACGCGTTCGACGCGTACACGGAAGGACGGCTGCCGTCGGCGGTGGTGCTACCGTCGAACACGCGCGAAGTCAGTGCCGTTGTTAAGATTGCGCGCGACTGCGGCGAACCGATCGTGCCGCGCGGCGCAGGCACCGGACTGTGTGGCGGAGCCGTTCCGGTCGAAGGCGGCATCGTCTGCTCGTTTGCACGCATGAATCGCGTGCTCGCCTACGAACCCGCGCGGCGCCGCGCGTGCGTGCAACCCGGATTGATCAATCTCGACCTCTCGCATGCAACCGCGCGCGATGGACTCTTTTATGCACCCGATCCCTCATCGCAAAGCATCTCGACACTCGGCGGAAACATCGCGACCAATGCCGGCGGCCCGCATTGCCTTTCGTACGGGACGACGGTCAATCACGTGCTTGCGCTCGAAATCGTCGACGATCGCGGCGAAGTGTTCATGACGGACATCGATCGGCCCGGATACGATCTCACCGCGGCCTTCGTCGGCAGTGAAGGAACGCTCGGCCTTGTCACCGCAGCCTGGGTGCGCCTCATGCGCCTGCCCGAAGCGGTGCGCGTGTGGCTTGCCACGTTCCCCGATGTCGAATCCGCCTCCGATGCGGTCTCGGCGATCATCGCCGCCGGCATCGTACCGACCGCGCTCGAGATGATGGACGCAGTCGCGACGCGCGCGGTCGAGGCGGCATTCTCGGCCGGCTATCCCACCGATGCCGGGGCCGTGCTGCTGATCGAACATGCGGGGCTCGAGGACGACATGAATGCCTACGAACTCGAAATCGCGCGCATCGTGAGGGAACGTGGCGCCAACTCGTGGCGCGCGGCGCGTTCGCAAGCCGAGCGTGATGCACTATGGGCCGGACGCAAAGGCGCGGCCGGCGCGATGGGGCGCATTGCACCCAACTACTACATCCAAGATGTCTGTGTGCGCCGCAGCACGCTCTCGCGAGCGCTCCATACTATCGAACGCATTGCGCACGACCACCATCTCACCATGGCCAACGTCTTCCACGCGGGCGACGGTAATCTGCACCCGCTGATTTGCTACGACAAGCGCGACAAGAAACAAGTCGCGGCGGTGATCGAGTCGGGCAATGAGATCTTGAAAATGGCCGTGGATTTGGGCGGCACGGTTTCGGGCGAACACGGCATCGGTTTCGAGAAGCGTGAGGCGATGACCGCGATCTATACGACCGAAGATCTCGCCGCGATGGCTCGCGTTCGCGAGGTTTTCGATCCGCATCGCGCTTTCAATCCCGAGAAGATCTTTCCGGTGGGTGTACGCTGTCCGGAAGTCGCCCCGGTCGCATGACGATCGAATCACTTGCGCAATTGCTCGGCACATGCGCGCGCGACCGCCGCGCAGTCGCGATCCAAGGCGGCAACACCCTGCACGGCATGGGCCTTCCACCCCTGCGCGCCGACGTTACGCTTTCGACGCTCGAGCTGAACGAGATCGTCGAAGACGCACCCGACGATCTGACGATCGCGGTGCAAAGCGGTGTGACGATGCGCACGCTTGCAACGCGGCTGGCCAAACATGGCACTCACGTACCGTTCGATGCGCCGCGCGCAGCAGACGCTACCGTCGGTGGCACCCTCGCGGCCGGATGGCTCGGACCGCGCCGGCATTGCTATGGGCGGCCACGCGATTTTGTCATCGGCTCGATTGCGGTCTTGGCCGACGGTACCATTACGCACGCCGGCGGCATGGTCGTGAAGAACGTCTCGGGCTACGACCTAAGCCGGCTGTACGTCGGCTCGTTCGGCACGCTGGCCGTGCTCGCGCAGATCAATTTGAAGACGATTGCCGCGCCTCCCGCGGCCCGCATGTTTCACCTGCGTTTGCCCGCAGGGACGCGCGCACGCGCGCTCGCGCAATTCGCGCACTTGGCCGTTGCACCATCGGCGGGGTTTTGGATCGAAGGCCATCGCGGAACGGTCGACGGCGACGACGGCGACGAGGGCCGCATGTCGGTCCTACTCGAAGGCTCGCCGGCCGTGCTCGAACGCGCGACGCGCGATCTACGTTCGGCGATGGGGCGAGCGGGCGTTCCCGAAACGCGGATCGTCGACGCAGGCGCACACGAATCGTTCGAGCGCATCGTCGACGCGTACGTTGCGTGCCTGGGTGAGCGCTCGATTACGTACCGAATCGCAGCATTTCCGGACGAAGTGTTGCCGCAAGCGGATGCGTGCAAGGCGCTCGCCGAGCGCTTCGAGTTGCGCACCGATACGATTATCGACGCGATGAACGGCGATTTGCTTTTTCGCGTAAGCGACCTCGATGCGCGCGCCTTCGGCACGAAGATCGAGATGTTCGACGACGCGTTTCATGACGACCAGCCGCGCGCGATGATCGTCGCGGGCAATCATCCCAGCCGCTCCATGCTCAACGTGTGGGGCGAACCGCCCGATGGCCTCGAGCGGATGCGCGAACTCAAAAAGCAATTCGATCCGGGCAACATTTTGAATCCCGGCCGTTTTGTAGCGGGGCTGTAGGCTAGGTGTTTGGCGACATCGTCTCTGCGCTGCGCACCGTGCTGAGCAGCCCCGAGCGCTTGCGCGCCCTGTTTGCCGCAGGCCCCTCCACGGCAGCTGACCTCGTGCGCTTCATGACCCGCATCGTTCCAATTTCGGCCGCAAACCTAGAGGCGATTCGCGAGCGCGCCGCGGCAATTCCCGATCCGCAGCTGCGCGCGCAAGCTCTCGCCAGTGTCGACGGAAAAGCCTATCATATCGCCGGTGCCTGCATTCTCGCGACCTTTCTCCCGCCCGAGGCTGCGCGCCGCTACGTGGCGATCGTCGCGCCTCTCGAGACGATCTATGATTACCTCGACAACCTGTGCGACCGTCATCCCGGTGTTAGCGTCGAGGCCTATCCCGTACTTCATCAGGCGATCGGTGACGCGCTCGACCCCTCCGCTCCGGCTCGCGACTACTACGCATGCGGACCTACCGGCGATGACGGCGGCTATCTGCGCAACCTCGTAGCGCGTACACAGGACGCGCTCGCGGACGTGCCGCACCTCGATCTGCTGCGACCCCGCTTCGCGCACGCAGCGCAGCTCTACGGCGAGATGCAAACGCACAAACACTATCCCCCTGGTGAGCGCGAGCGACGCTGCGTCACTTGGTACGAGCAGCATAAAGAGCGTTATAAGGACATCGACTGGCACGAGTTTGCCTCGGCGGCCGGTTCGCAGTTTCACGTGTACGGTCCGCTCTTCGAAGCCTTTCTCGACCGCCGCGAAGCGATCGCGGGAACCTACGATGCGTACTTTCCGTACGTCAGCGCTGTCCACGTGCTGCTTGATGCATTCATCGATCAAGCTGAAGATCGCGAACACGGCGAATTGAATTTCAGTGGCGTTTACGGCGGCGCGGCCGCACTACGGGCGCGCGTGCGCAGCCTGTTCGATGCGGCGCGGCTGCGTCTGGGGGCGCTGCCGGGCGAGCGGGCACATCGCTTTGTCCTCGATGTGATGACGCTCTTCTATCTAAGCCATCCCAAAGTTGCCGCACAAGGCCTTGAGCGCGAGGCTCGGGCACTGCTTCGCACGAACGCTTCATCCAGGGACGCATACCACGGAGGGCTTCGCCGCTGAATCGCATGATCGCCGCGCTCCTGAGCGCCAGTCTCCTTTGCACGCTAGCCGGGCCCGCGCGCGCCGATGAACGCTCGAACGAGCAACTCGTGATCGACGGACCAAGCGCCAGCGCAGCCCAGGCCGACGCAACCCGGATCAATCAAGAATCGCATTATGCCAGCACACCGGGCGACTATCACATCGCCCAGTGGATGCGCAGCGAGCTCGCCGCCGCCGGATTCATCGCGACCAACGAAGTGTTCACGCACGACGTGCCCTTTTCGCGCTTTCTCGGATTGGAAGAATTCCAGTATCCGCACTGGACCAAGTTCAAGCTCGGCGAAGTGCCGATTGCCGCCGATCCCGACGGCACGCGGCCCGATGCGGGGCCGCCTTTCAACGCGTGGAGCGCCAGCGGCGTGGCGGTCGCGAACGTGGTCGATGCGGGACATGGCCTCCCCGCGGATTACCAATCCCTCGCGTCGCGCGGCGTCGACGTGCGCACGCGCATCGCGCTTATCCGCTATGGTCGCGAATTTCGAGGCACACTCGCCAGACGCGCTCAAGATCACGGCGCAGCCGGCGTGATCTTCTTTTCCGATCCCGCAGGTCCCGACGGATCGCTCAACGGCCCGGCATATCCCGACGGACCGTACCGTCCGCTCGGCTCGGTGCAGCGTGGCGCGCTCGATCAAGATGGCATTACCATTCCAACGTTACCGGTCAACGCGATCAACGCGCAGCGCATTCTGGCCACGATTTCAAACGGCATCAGCAATGTGCCGTTCCGCCTCACCGTGCAAATGGACGTCCAGCATAACGTGAAACTGTGGAACACCGTCGGCGTGCTGCCCGGCAAGGACCCGACGCATAGCGTGGTCATTGGCGCGCATCGGGATGCATGGGTCTACGGCGTCACCGACAACGGTTCAGGCACATCGGTCGTGCTCCAAGCTGCGCGCGCGATCGCCTACCTGTATCGTTCCGGCTGGCGTCCGCAGTATTCGATCGTCGTCGTCGGGTTCGACGGCGAAGAGGTCGGTGAACTCGGCTCCAACGCCTACGTGCGCATGCATCACGGCGAGCTCGAGAGCGGCTGCCTGGCCTACATCAACGAAGACGAAATCACCACCGGACAATACTTCGGAGCCAGTGCGGCCGACGCGTTGCGCGACGCGATTCTTCCGGCGACCGAAGTGATTCCCGATCCGGCCGCGCCCGCGCAAATGATCTTCAACCGCTGGCAGGCGCAACAGGGGGGAATCACCGTGCGCGGTCCGGGTGGTGGTTCGGACTTTGAACCCTTCCTCTACGATGTGGGAATCCCGATCCTGCAGGTCGGCTTTCACGGCATCTTCGGCGTGTATCACTCCGGCTTCGACGATCTCCACTATGCGGCAACGCAGGCCGACCCGGGTTTCGTCAACCACCGCGCTATCTCGCAGCTCGTCGCGCTGCTTACCATGCGTCTCGCGAGCGGCATCGTGCCTTATCGCCTGACGCCCTACGCCACGACGCTGCGTAACGACGCGCAAGCGCTCGCGGGAACGCAATATCGCCGCGACCTCGGGCCGTTCGTCGCGGCGGTCAACCGATATGCAAGTCGCGCGGCGACGGCAGATCACCACGGGATCGACGGAAACGCCGAAATCGGCATCGTGCACCGGCTCGACAAGCTCGTCTACGGGCGCAACGGCTACGCGGCGGTTCCGCTTCCGATCGTCAGCGACGCCATCGCACGCGGCGACGAGGCGGCGATCTCCGCTGCCGTCGGACGTGCCGTCCACGATCTCGACGACATCTCCAGCGCGATCGCAAACGCGACCACGCGGCACTAAATCATGCGCGTCGGGCTCGTTGGCGCCTCGGGCTTCATCGGCCGGCATCTGCAGGCCGCGCTGATCGCCCGCGGCGATGACGTCGTGCCCGCGTCGCTGCGCAACCCATCCGCGGCCGCCGGCGCTCTGCGAACCTGCGATGCAGTGATCAATCTCGCGGGGGAGCCCATCGCTGCGCGCTGGACGCCGTCCGTTAAGGAACGACTACGCGACAGTCGCGTCGGCGCGACGCGCGCGTTGCTCGACGCTTTGGCAAGTGACGAACGGCGGCCGTCGGTCTACATCAGCGCATCGGCCATCGGCTACTATCCGCCGAGCGAAACGCAAACGTACACCGAGACCAGTCCGCCTGGCCACGATTTTCTTGCCGAGCTGTGCATCGCATGGGAGCATGAAGCACAGCGCGCATCCGCGCTCGGCATGCGTCTATCGATCGTCCGCACCGGTGTCGTGCTTGGGGCCGACGGCGGGGCACTGGCGAAGATGCTCCCGCCGTTCCGTTTGGGCCTCGGAGGCGTAGTCGGGAGCGGCAAACAGTGGATGTCGTGGATCCACATCGACGACGTCGTCGGTATCTACTGCATGGCGCTCGACGGAGCGGACGGCACGTTCAATGCCACCGCGCCGCATCCGGTCACGAACGCCGAATTCACGCAGGCGCTCGGCCGGGCGCTGCACCGGCCGGCAGTTTTTACGGTTCCGCCGTTTGCTCTGCGCATGATGCTGGGCGAAGGTGCCGGCATCGTACTGACCGGAGCTCGCGTGTTGCCCCAGCACACGCTCGAATCGGGCTACACCTTTGCCTTCATGACGGTTGAGGACGCCTTACGGAGCCTCTTGCAATGACGATCGCCTACGACGACTTCGCGAAAGTCGATATTCGCGCCGGAACAGTGTTGACCGCGCAGGCGCTCGAAGGCGCGCGCAAACCGGCCTACAAGTTGCGCGTCGATTTTGGGCCGGAGATCGGCGAGCGCAACTCATCGGTACAGATCACGGTGGTGTACCGAACCGATGAACTGATCGGCACGCAAGTCTGCGCCGTGGTCAATTTCGAGCCCAAGCGCATTGCCGGATTTATGAGCGCGGTACTCGTGCTCGGCATGAACGATCTCGATGGCAATGTCGTGCTAGTTCGCCCGCAATATCCCGTGCCCAACGGCACGCGGCTGTTTTAGCTCGCGACGGTTTCTTTGATCTCGAACTCCATCGCCTCGAGATAGCGCTCCGCGTCCATCGCGGCTCGGCACCCGACGCCCGCCGCGGTGATCGCCTGCTTGTAGCGGATGTCGTTCACGTCGCCCGCTACAAACACGCCGTCAATGTTGGTTTGCGTACCGTCGGGCGAGACGATATAGCCCATCTCGTCGAGATCGAGCTGTCCCTGAAAGATCGCCGTATTGGGCGTATGGCCGATCGCGATAAAGAGTGCGTCAGCTTCATATTCCATCACGCTGTTGTCGTGCACGTTGCGCAGCTTCAGTCCTGTCATATGGTGCTCGCCCAGCACTTCGTCGACCACCGTGTTCCAGATGAAGTCGATCTTGGGATGCGAGCGCGAGCGCTCGGCCATGATCTTGCTGGCGCGAAGCCCTTCCCGACGATGAATCACCGTGACCCTACGACCGAAGCGCGTCAAAAACAGCGCCTCCTCCATCGCCGAATCGCCGCCGCCGACCACCACGATATGCTTTTCGCGGAAGAAGGCGCCGTCGCAGGTCGCGCAGGTCGAAACACCGCGTCCGCGCAGCTTCTCCTCGCCCGGAATCTCGAGCCACCGCGCGCTCGCGCCCGTAGCGACGATCACCGTCTTGGCATGAAACTCTTCATCGGCGGTGCGCACGATAAACGGCTTCTTCGAGAAATCGACCGAGGTCGCATCGACGTTTTCGATGCGCGCGCCGAAGCGTTCGGCCTGCTCGCGGAACTTGATCATCAAGTCGGGCCCAAGGATCCCGTCGGGAAATCCGGGGTAATTCTCGACCTCGGTGGTGAGCATCAACTGCCCGCCATAGAGACCGCCCGCCAGGACTAGAGGTGCAAGATTTGCGCGGGCCGCGTAAATCGCGGCGGTCAGCCCGGCGGGGCCGGACCCAATGATGAGAACTCGTTCCATGATTGCTTGGGCTTCGACCCGTCGGCAGTGGCTCCCGGTTGCGCGGCGAAGAGCCCGCCATGAGCCGATGGCCGGATATCCCGCTCGAGGACACGTTCGGCGACGTGCTGCGCAAAGCGATGCGCGGCAACGGCATCGACGTTCCGACGCTTGCCGCGCAAACCGGAATCGACGCGCACGAGATCGAGGAATGGCGACGCGATCGCGGCACCGCCGACGACGGGCAAGCGCGTGCGGTCGCGCGCATTTTGCGACTAGATCCGGGCAAGCTCGCCGATCGCGCGGGCGATGCCTGGCATCCGCCACCGATCCAGCCACACGACGTGCGTCACCATCCGCAAGATCCGCACCCGAGCAACGGCTACATCTTCTTTCTCGACGGCGGGAAGCGCGCCGCACTGGTCGACCCTGCCGGCATTCCGGCAAACTTGTTACGTGCGGTTCGCGAGGGTCCTTACCATTTGGAGTACATTCTCATCACGCACAAACATGCCGACCACTGCGACGCGACCGCGGACGTCCATAAGGCATTCCCGCAAGCAAAGATCGTGATGCACCAACTCGACGTCGCCGCGATCGGTCCGCTCGCGAGCAAAGCGATTGCCGTGCGCGACGGCGAGGACCTATCCTTCGGCGAGGGCGCGCGGATTCGCATGATCCACACGCCGGGTCACACCGACGGCTCGGTCTCGTATCTCTTTGCCTCAACGGTCTTCACGGGTGATACGCTCTTCGCAGGCAGCGTCGGCGGCATCTTCGCCGACGTGAGCACCTACGACGATCTCCTCAACAGCGTGCGTTCAAAACTTTTCACCCTGCCGCAGGACACGGTCATCATGCCCGGCCACGGACCGCCCTCGACAATCGAGCTGGAACGCGCGCATAACCCGTTCTTCTAGCGTGAGGCTTGCGGTACGACCAAACGCGAGCCGTCACTGCCGGTGATGACTGCGCCACTGTGATGCGGCGCGTCGTCGGTTTCACGAATCAACTCGAATTGCACGACCACACTGCCCGACTTCGGAATCACTTCGGAGACTTTCGTCGGCGAGCAGACGCGCGTGTCGCAAAACGCCGCAATCCAGCCTTGCGCAACACCGCTCGTGTTCAAGTGAATCGTCGCGCCCGGCGCCCCCGAGAGCGTCAGGCGATACTTGGCCGCGGCCTGCGTCGCCGTCGGGAGATCGCCTCCGCTCCAGGGCGTGATTCCGATAGCGGCAAGAATGAGTATCAGCATGCTGTCCTTTTGGCTACGTGCGCAGTTTATACCCGATAGCCATCAACCGTAACGCAATAGCCAGCGCAAGCGCTGCGAGTACCGTGATTGCGCCGAGCGAGATCGGTAGAATCAGATAGCCGCTTCCCGTGTAGCTATAGCGGAACGCGTCGATCGTATAGAAGATTGGATTAAACAGTTCGAGTCTTCGCAGCACCGGCGGCAGCATCTGCGCCGACGTGAACACGCCCCCGACAAAGGTGAGCGGGGTGATAATGAAGGTATTGAGCACCGCCAGGTGATCGAACTTTTCAGCCATCAGACCAAAGATGAGACCCAGTGACGAGAACAGGATCGAAACGATCGTCAGGACGACGAAGTACAGGAGCCAATCCTGCGGCCACGTATGCACCAGTACCGCGCCGAGTATCGTGATGAGCACCGCGATGAAGTAGGCACGGACGAGCGAGCCGAGCACGTAGCCGAATACAATCTCGAACGCCGACATCGGCGCGATCAGCATCTCCTGGATCGAGTTCATGAAGCGGCCCTGAAAGACCGAACTCGAAGATTCGCCGTACGACGAGTCGATGGTCTGCAGCATGATCAAGCCGGGAATGAGGAACTGAGCATAGCTCACGCCTTGCACGCTTTTGATGCTGCTCCCCAGCGCGAGCCCGAAGACAAAGACATAGAGCAGCGTCGAGATGACCGGCGGCCAGATCACCTGATTGATGATCTTGATGCTGCGAATCATTTCGCGCTTGATCAGGGTCCACAGTGCAACGCTGTTAAAGCGGGCAACGGCGATCATGCGCGGGTGAGCTCCAAGAAGACGTCCTGGAGGCTCGCGCCGTCAGCGATCAGCTCTTGCGTAGGCTTCTGCGCGACGATCCGCCCCTCGCGGATGATCGCGATGTCCTTACACAGCTCCTCGGCCTCTTCCAAATAATGCGTGGTGAGAAAGATGGTTAGCCCGTCGCCGTTGAGCTCGCGCAGCAGGTCCCACAGCTCGAGACGCAATTCAACATCGACACCGGCGGTGGGCTCGTCGAGAATGACTAATTGCGGCTCGTGAATCAATGCGCGCGCGAGCGTGAGACGGCGCTTCATGCCCCCCGACAACTTGGTGTATTCCTGATGCGCTTTGGAAGAGAGGCCAAAGCGTTCGAGCAGCATATCTGCGCGTGCACGTACGGCGGGGCCCCGTAAGCCGAAGTATCCCGCCTGAAAAATCAAGACGTCGCGAATCGAAAGATAGCGATCGAAATTGTACTCTTGCGGCGCAAGGCCGATCGCGCGACGCGCTTCGCGCCATTGCTCGCGATTGTCGTACCCAAAGACGCTAATCGATCCGCCATCGGGGCGCGCGAGACCGACGATCGCGTTGATCGTCGTCGTCTTGCCGGCACCGTTGGGACCCAGCAGCCCGACGACTTCGCCCCGATTGACGTCGGCGCTGACGCCATTGACGACCGTCCGTTTCCCGTAACGCTTGACGAGGTTGGTGACCGCGATGCGATCGTTCATAGCGGCTGCTGCGAGATGCGCACGTCGTCGAGCCGGACATCGCCCGCCAGATAATTCCCCGTCAGGGTCAGGTCACTTGGGCCGCGCAGGGTGACGTGTCCCTTGCCGTGCAGCGTCTCGCTGCGGCCATCGTAACGCAGCGTGTCACAC
>Ga0302180_10001668_pt1 | contig 17729 bp, 27 predicted proteins | sample I_Palsa_E3_2_FD_200575 | JGI IMG/M metagenome (GOLD analysis project Ga0302180, IMG submission 200575) | Peat permafrost microbial communities from Stordalen Mire near Abisko, Sweden - I_Palsa_E3_2 | ecosystem: Environmental > Terrestrial > Soil > Palsa > Peat permafrost | place: Sweden... | reverse complement strand
GGTGCATGGAGCTTAGCTTAAAAACGGGCCAGCCGGGCACGGCATAAAAGCTCTCCGTACCGCCTTGTCCGTGCAATCGAAGCGCCTAGTTACTACTGCTCTGCGGGAAGCAAGCCCCTGGTTCCAAGCCAGGCGCTCGGCCGGAGGCAGACGCAGCATAGCCACAAGTTCTTGGCCTAGGCTGGATGGACGCGATGACGATTGAGCTTGCGGCGGCCACTTACGATCGGCCGCTCGGTCTGACGGCGCAAGCCCGCAGGTGATTATTCTTGACGCTACCCGGCCTTTAAAGCCAGGACTCGCGCCCCCAGTTACAAGGCTCCATATCTCCGTAAGCCTTCGCCCACGTCCTTATAACCGAATGACCTTGAGCCGAAATCTATTGATTCCTTCGCTCCTGGGCGCCCTGCACGTGTACATCGGGATGCGCATCTTGCCGTCGATGCCGGAAGGGGTTGTTCGGCTGAGTGGCATCCTTTTGATCGTACTTTCATTTGGGTTGATGTCACTGAGCCTGGTAGCACGATCATTGTGGTCACGGCCGTTTGCGGACCGGATGGCGGTACCAGGATATTTCATGGCGGGGTTCTTTTCGTCGCTGCTGGTCTTGACGGTGCTGCGTGACGCGGTCCTCGTGCCAGTCGTTCTTCTAGCATCTCATTCCCATCTGCGCGCATACGAATCGGTATCGGCGTCCATGGTTCTTGGCGTCGGTATCTTCGCGACCCTGGCTGGGCTCGTCGGGGCGCGACGGCGAGCGCGCGTCGTGAACGTAGATGTGCCACTGCACAACCTTGCCCCAGCGCTGCACGGATTTTCGATCGTGCAAATTAGTGACATCCATGTCGGTACAACCATTCGAAAGAAGTACGTGGAAAAGATCGTCGAGGCGGTCAATGCGCTCAAGCCCGATCTCATCGCCGTTACCGGTGACGTCGTTGATGGCTCGGTGCGGGACCTAAGGGTGCACACCGCGCCGCTGGCAGGCTTGCGCGCGCCGCATGGAGCATTCTTCGTTACCGGTAATCACGAATACTATTCGGGCGCAAGCGCGTGGACGGCGGAATTTGCGCGCCTTGGACTGCGCGTGCTGCTGAATGAGCATATCGTGATCGAGCATCAGGGTGCTTCTCTCGTCATCGCGGGCGTGACCGATTTCAGCTCAGATCGATTTAATCCATCACAGCGTAGCGATCCTCATATTGCCCTTGCGGGAGCACCTGCAGACGCGGGTGTACGAATTTTGCTGGCGCATCAACCGCGCTCCGCGCCGGCGGCGGCAAGCGCCGGGTTTGATCTGCAGCTGTCGGGCCATACCCACGGCGGTCAATTCTGGCCTTGGAATCTGTTCGTGCGCTTTCAGCAGCCATTCACCGCCGGACTGCATCGGCTAAACCGCCTATGGATATATGTAAGCCGCGGGACCGGGTATTGGGGCATACCGAATCGTTTTGGCGCACCCTCCGAAATCACACGTCTGCGGCTCGTGCCAATTAACCTGGGTCTCAGTCCGCGATGCTCAACCCATATAGCAGTGCCAACGACGGCACGTGTCAGCACGGTAGCGCTAACGCCGCTCAGGTCATCGCAAGCGGATAGGGCTAAAAACCCCAGGCAAGCGAACCGTGGAATTCGCTCGAAGGTCTTTCGCGAGCGCGCGCTACAACACTCCCAACAGCTGGGCAACGGCGTAGCCGTCAGCTTCCGTTCCGCGAGCGAATAATCGGAGCGGGCCGACCGACCCGAACCGTCGTCAGTCCCTGTTCGGAAGCAAGGGCGCTCTTACATCGGTCCTCGGCATCTATACTCGCGAACGCCCGCAGTATGTACGCGACTGTACAGACCGGAGAGCTTAAGAGCGACATGGTGGCAGCTAGCCTTGGCTGCCGGCGCCGGCCCGGCGCGTTATTTCCGCCTGGGATGTCGGTTTTCCTTTTATGATCAGTGCCAAGGCTCCATGTGTACGAAATCAAAACAGAAATAGACATCGGATCGACGCCCGAACGGGTTTGGTCGATTCTCACCGACTTCCCTGCGCAATCCAGCTGGAATCCATTTATCCGTTCAATCGAAGGCCCCGTTGAGAGGGGTGCGCGACTGACCGTGTCAATTCAGCCAGCAGGTGCAAAGCCAATGACATTTCGCCCAACCGTACTCGTCGTAACCCCAAACGTTGAGCTGCGATGGCTTGGCCACTTTCTATTCCGTGGCGTCTTCGATGGAGAGCACTACTTCCAGATTGCTCCGAGTACGCCCGGTCGGGTGCGCTTCGTTCAGGGGGAGAAGTTTAGCGGTCTACTGGTTAGCCTGGCGAAGTCAACTCTTGAGCGGGGAACCCGCGCCGGCTTTATTGCGATGAACCAGGCACTCAAGAATCGCGCCGAAAACTCTCTGCACCACTAAGCCGCCCAATGCGCGAAGCAAATTCGGTAAACAGTGATCACCTGTTGCCGGCTTAAAGACCTTTGGTGTTACGTCATCGCAGAAGCAGGTAGTTGAAAATCCCGCAACCATCTGGCATCGGCATTTCGCAGGCCGACGGCGGTCGACCAAGTAGCCGGATCTAAAGGAATTATTGTGACGCGCCCGGCCCCTTGGTTCCGACCTAGGGGGTTGGGAGTTCGATTAGGGCGGCTGATTGAGCATAGTCTCGCGTCCGGTAGCGCCCTTTCCAATGCAACAGCCATCCGCCCGCTCTTTACCCTGAGTTGCCAGTGTGGCTACCGCAACAAGGCGAGCTTTTAGCACGCACCCGCTCCGCCAGCAAAGCCGCCGTCACGTCGGGTGCTATCTCAATCCCTGCAGCTTGGGCTTCGATGGGCTGCGTTCTCTTCCGCGCGCCTCCCGCGCGGTCAGTGTTTGCGGCGAACGGATGTGCTTTCGGGCCTGTGCTAACGCGTCACCCCGGTCGTACGTCGATTTTCATCGATTGCAGATCCAGAACGACGACGCTGTGCGCAAATAGCGCGTTGCCGACTGTTCCCTCAAACAGGCCGTCCGGCTGATGCACGAACTTCTTGCCTGGGGCCGGGAAATATACCTTCGCTGGGCGCGCCGACAGCACTCGTCCGCCGAAGCCGATGCTATCGATGGCCGCCTCCTTCATATTCACACCGCCATCGGTATTCGGAAAGAACTTCGGAGGTCCCGCGGCAGGGGCGTCCTGCAGGCCAAGATCCGCGATAGCCCGATCGTACACAAGCAGCGTGCCGGTATAGCAGGTATCGATCTGTGCATTGACGGGCCTGCTATTGACACTAAAGCCGCTGCCGACAACGACCGGTGGCCCCGCCTTGCCAAAGGTAATCAGGTGGATCGGAGCAGCCGAAGCGGTGAGTCCATTAGCTGGCGCATCTAGCACGCTCAGCGTGTGATGTGGGAAGTCGATCTGCAGAACGCGACCCGTGAAGAAGGTGTAGGCCAGCGCACCCTCGACTCCGGTGGGCAGCTCTCCTACCTGCTTCTTCTCGAACGCCAGGAATCGGTTCGACAGGGGCTGCTTCTGCAGGAAGACCGTTTGCGCTCCGAGCCGGAAAATCCCGGAGAGCTTCGTGCCACCTTGCTCGATCACGTCGAGCTTCAAGTGCATGGCGCGCGCAGTGTCGGCCAAAAGCCATGAGTTGACGTTTCCCGTATCGAGCAATAGCCAATGAGTCTTGCCGTCTGCCAGCATCACGGGCAGGCAGATCATCCCGTCGCACGGTTTGTAAGTGAGCTCGACCGGAACCGCTGCAGCGCGCATTGCGGGAGCGGCCAGGAGCAGTAGCGAAGCAATCCATAGTCGATCCTTGAACCGCAACATCTGCGCTTCTCCTATTGGACGGCTGCGCGCGGACACCCTACACCAGCGTAACATTAATAAATGTCGCCGCTCGCTCGCCCGAGCGCACAGAGGCGTCCGTTGGACGCAACGTGCTTCATGATGGAGCAAGCCGCCTTTGTGGAGAACCCGTGTGCGCTTGGTTGGCATGACGTTAGTCGGATAGCCGCGTGTTCTTGAGGCGGGCTCTGGTATAGAGACTCCCTCACCAACCGTTTTCGCTTTACGTGCAAAATATCGGGTGGCGAAGAAGCGACTTGGTCTTGACGACCGATCCCCTCGCCCAGGGAAATGCGCAGCGCAGCCGCTTAAGTCGAGTAAAGGAATGAGGGCAGCGAGTAGGAAACGGAGCGCTTTGATGGCCAGAGCGCTGTGGTAAGGTCAAGAAGAAGCGGGCAAGACGCTCTCGCCTACTTCTCTGGGGTGGGCGAGGGAAACCGATTCTCACTTGCCAATTGCCGAAGCTGTCTTCAGTCTTCGTCCACCACAGGAGAGGTTCGTAATGCACAAGCGAATACTTGGTGCGATCGCTTTGGCGTTGGCAGCGGCGGTAATCGCGCAGGAGGCGCCGATGCCGCCACTGCGGCCCGATCAGGTCGCGTTTCTGGCCCTTTATAAGGAGCTGGTCGAGACTAACACCACCCTGTCGGCGGGTAGCTGCACACTGGCGGCCGAGCGTATGGCAGCGCATCTGAAGGCGGCGGGCTATGCGGACGCGGATGTCACGTTGTTCTCTGTGCCCGAGCATCCGAAGGAAGGCGGCCTATTCGCCATTCTGCGCGGCACTTCGAAGACGGCCAAGCCAATGCTGCTGCTCGGCCATCTCGATGTCGTCGAGGCCAAGCGCGAGGATTGGACACGCGATCCGTTTACGCTAATCCAGGAGAACGGATATTTCTACGCGCGCGGATCATCGGATATGAAGGCGATGGACGCGACCTGGGTCGATGCGTTGATGCGATTCAAGCAGAGCGGCTACCGTCCCAAGCGCACGATCAAGCTGGCGCTGACCTGCGGCGAAGAGACAACCAATGCCTTCGACGGCGCGGAGTGGTTGGCAAAGAACAGGCCTGAGTTAATCTCAGCGGCGTTCGCGCTAAACGAAGGGGGCGGCGGGCGCACCGATGGTCATGGAAAGCTCGTTGTGGAGTCGATCCAGGTCGGCGAGAAGGCTGTGCAGAACTACCGGGTGGAGACCGTGAATGCCGGCGGCCACAGCTCGATTCCGATTCGCGACAACGCGATCTACGAGCTCGCCGACGCGCTTGTAAAGGTACGCAACTACGAGTTTCCGGTGAAGTTTACAGCCACCACGCGCGTCTTCTTCGCCAAGGCGGGCGCTGCCCGTGCTGATGAGTTGGGGCACGCGATGGTCACGCTGTCGCAGAATCCAGATGACGCGGCTGCCGAGGCCATCGTTTCGAAGGACCGCAGCTATCACAGCATGCTCCGCACGACCTGTGTCGCTACCCTACTGGACGGCGGTCACGCCAGTAACGCCCTGCCGCAGCGCGCTGCAGCAAACGTCAATTGCCGCATCTTCCCTGGTGAAACGGTGGAGGGCACCCAGGCGGCTCTCGAGGCGGCGATCGGCGATTCGGGCGTGAAGATAACTCTAGTTCCGCCGATCCGGCCGCTCGCAGTGCCGCCGCCGTTAGATCCGAAGATCATTGCGCCGGCCGTGAAGTTGGTCGCCAAATACTATCCCGGCGTCCCACTAGTTCCCACCATGTCCACGGGCGCCACCGACGGGATTTTTCTGGAGGCGATCGGCATTCCAGTGTATGGCGCACCCGGAGGCTGGGGTGATCCTGACGGTAACGGCGTGCATGGGTTAAACGAACGGAGGAGCGTCCGGTCGGTGTACGTCGGTCGCGATTTTCTGACCGATCTGGTGAAGCTGTACGCGGACTCGGAGTAATTGACTGCCGCGGAACAACCTCTGCGCGATCCTGAACAGCGCGGCCAGCTTGGGGCCAGTGGAATCAGGAGCAACAGGGCACGTACGCGTTCCCCTCTTCTCTAAATGAACACCCTCCTCCATATTTAGGACAGATACCCCGGGGCGGCTGGACGGACCAACGATTGCCTGGGAATCGGCGTCGAGCAATGAAACGAACCGGCGAAGGCAGTATGAGTCCGCGGCCACTTGGCCCGGGGTGACAGTTCAGCGATGACCTCGCCCCGATCGGTCACGAGCATTTCCCCCTGCACCCTCGCCGCGAAGTCCCGGATAGCAATTTCACCAACTATTCGCTCTGTGGCCTGTAGTTAATAAAGATGCTGCAGGTGAAACGCTCAATATTTTCGTGGATGGCTGATGTTCGCGAGTCTGTCTCCCGGCGGCATCGGAATCGATCTTTCAGAGAGGGCCGGGGTCATACCTGGTCATTACAACTTGGTCCCGGAAAACGAAGCCGTACTATCGCTGGCCACCGATTCCGGGGAATTAACTTGAACCCCGCCGGGGAGGAACTACTGCCATGAAGTCGAAAATCGGAACACTGCAACTTGCGCTTACCACGTTCGGCGCCTTGTTGGTCGGCGCAACCAGCCTGGCTCAGCCAATGCCCCAAGTGATCGTCGAGGCACCGCACATCGAGAAGAGCACTCAAACCGGGCTCGCGGGGCAACGAAAGGAAACTCTATCAATTGTATACAAAGTCGACTACTCCGATCTCAATCTCGCCACGCACTCGGGAGCTGTCGAGCTGCAGAAGCGCATCAAGGATTCCGCCACACAGGCATGTCAGCAACTTGCTCAGCTTTTCCCCGAGACTAGCGAAGGCGACACGCCCTGTGTGCAGGGTGCCGTCAAGGGCGCGATGCTTCAGGCCAATAAGTTTATTGCTGCTGCTGAGGCTGCAAAGACCTAGGAGTGTCTAATCGCGACTCATCCGTCCGCGACCCCGCGGACGGATGAGCTCGCTAAGAGCAAGGCGCTGGCTTGCCGCATTCACCTTTATGTGACTCTTTGCGGCTGGGCTCCCTCGCCAGAGAAAGACTCGACGTCGACCTCTAAGGGTGCCCGAAGATAGGCCCACTGTGCCGCTGAAAGCGCGCGGATGGATTACCCTGGCCTCTAGTAATGCAAGTCTCAAACAGCTGTCAGAGCGAGCCAAATCCTACTCGTCCCCTCAGCTAGTCGCTAAGCTAAGCCCCTGTTTGTAGCCAGATGCTTGCCGCCGCATGCGTTAGACCGTCTAGAACTAACTCTTGCTTATGATGGGTTACTTTTTAAACCCCACCGAAGCTTCGCGCAATTCGGCTCGCAGAGTTCAAACGCGCCGTTAGAGTCTGGATGGAACCGGCACACGCTCAATTCTGCCTACCCGATGAATCTCGACTTGCACATCACGGCGCGCGACGACTATCGTCCACCGTATGCGAAACTTCGTAGCAAAACGCGGCACTGGCGGACCTGAGTACTGCTGGATTTCAGCCAACGCGTCAGCCCGCAGTCGAGGGTCACGCAATCGTTCAATCAAGAGGTTGGCAGCCTCATCCATTTTATTGGCCCAGACCAATCCCTTCTGGAAGGTCGTAAGCCCATCCTCCTGATGCTCCTTCAGATATGCCAGCGAGTCCCGAACGATAATCTCATCGTGTTTTGCGACTCCCGCCATTAGACGCACGCGTTCCACCAGCATCTGTCCGTACGGGCTTGGGGTTGACCCAGAAAGCCGGCCCAAGGTATTAAGTGCCTCATCGCCGCTTCCAAGCTCGGCGTAGTAGTCCGCGAGATTGATGATATTGCTAATATCCGGCCCGCCGTCCTGTAATTGCTCTGCGGCCCGTCTCTCTTCGTCTTTCGCCTCTCTCCATCTTCGCAAATCACCAAGTGCTTCGCTCCTTCGATCGAAAATCGAAGCAATCATGGTTTCTGCGTCGTCATAAACATCTTGTGGTCGGTGGCTCTCTGACACCTTCGTTAATATGGAGCTAGTCAGCCGGTATACCTCCTTGTAACGCCCCGCATCCAGATACGCATCGACGAGCGCTACTACAGCGGCCAGACTACGTGAATTCCTTTTCGCTGCGGCCTGACATTCGACAATTTGACGTTGCGCCGCCGCAGCAACATCAAATCGTCTCGTGTTACCGCGAACGAAAGAATCGAACCGCTTGTCAACTCGCAGAATAATGATCTCTGTGGGATTATTCTCTCTCGACATCACTTCTAGTGCATGAACTGTGTCGCCACGGATCAACAGCCCTCTGATTAGACTGCCCCACAGCGCGCCCGGCTCGACGCCGTTTTCATCCTTCCAGGAGGCATCGTAGAGAGCATGAAGGAGCTCAAAACGCGCGCCATCTTCCTCGTCCGTGACAGGAGTCTTGCCCGCAGTCTCTTCAACGAATTCGAAATTCAAATTCGACAGAGCGCTCGGCCAACGCCGCGCGATCACCGTAAGCCCATGCACGATATCCGCGTGCTCACCCAGCCTGAAGGCAGCATCCATCCGCGCCACCCAGTCGAGTGCGTTTCCGTCAGGCATCTCGCTGGCTCGAACAAGAAGGCGATGCGCGAATGTATAATCTCTTAGCTTCGCTCCCAACTGGCCGATAACAAATAGTTTCTGATGCTGGTCTGCCGCGATTAAGTCCTGAAAATTTCTTGAACCAATAAGATCGAGGCCTAAGGAGTATGCATCTCTTAGCTTTCCCGACTTGATTTTAGCGGCGACATCAAACCAAGCGCGCTGATACTCTCCGGCGTAATCAGGCGCCGACGAATCCTCAACCGCCGGGGTTGCCGGGGTTGCTGGGGTTGCTGGGGTTCCCGGGAATGGCCGTCGTGGAGAAGATGCGCACGCAGCGATCAGAACTAGCACGAAGACCGCCGTGCTATTCCAGGTTTTCGACACCGTCCTCCTTGCGGGCACCGTCCGTCCTATTTGTTACGTGTCTGCCTCTGCATTTATGGTACTCCAATGCAGGAGTTTTGCCTTAAGATACATTGGGACTAAGAAACCCCGCATCACGAAACGCGGTGGAGTGGCCGAAGTACCTAAGTCGACTGCCCTTCATTCGGGGCAATTCATGTAAGCGGCTGCGGCGGCTTAAGTATCCGGATCGATTGGTAAGGTGTTTGCGATTCCCTCGCTACATACCGACTTTCCAATTACCTGGTTTGTAACCAGGGGCTTTGATCCGAGCGGCCGCCGAGGCCGCCAATAAGACCAGCGCCTTCGGCTGCAGGCGCCGGAATCGCAGCCCGAATACGTCTACCGGCAGTTTATAATAAGCCCGTTGGTACCGATAACCATCACTTATCGGTGCAATGGAATTGTGAAGTAGGGGCTGAAGACGTGACTCTTATCAGATTGAACCGCACGCAACGCCGCGGGAGCCTGCGGCGCCCACGCTGCTGGGGCGCACCGGCTTGCGGAGTGGAGGACGGCACATGAGGCGCTGCCCAAGACGGCGTAGTGAGGCTAATGTCCGCGCCGCCTCTCGGCTTCCTTCAAGTGCGGCGGCGGGCACTCCCACCTGATACTGACCTGTGCGTCGCGGGCGCCGCACGCAGAGCACACCAGCGCGCGGAATAATCGCGGTCCTCGTAATCCCTTCAGTGCTGCCTCGGGCAGCTCCACGCACCAGCGACAGCGCCGGCACACGATCCGCGCAATGTGACGGCCCCCTTCCGGCAACACCACCATGCGGCGCAGCATGGGCGGGAGAAGCGCCACGCGTCCATCCAGTCCTCAGAATTACAATCCTTACAGCTACGTCGCAAATAGCCCGTTAAGCAGTACTGATCCCACCGGCTTTCGACGACGCCAAGACCAAGTGTGTTCCAGCGTGCCGTGGCGTGGCATCGATCCTAAACTCCCCGGGTTTAGACTTTGGTACGTTTTTTGGCGGTATATCAATGGCCGCATCCTATTCGATTACAGTGCCTTTCTTGCCTGCCATACAAGACGCACCGCCACTGACGCTGCCAGATGGCACTTCCGTGGGTGACCCGCTTGGTCAGTCGCAAAGCCAGACGCAAAGTACGGAGTATTCTCTGTCCGACCCTAATTATCATATATGGACTGCAGTTTCTGTGGCCGGGATAGACATGTCGTCGGCTCAGCAGGCTACACTCTTCGACACATGGCGGAACAGCGAATGGGTAGCACCAGGAGCGCCGACTAATGCGCCGGACGGCGAGGAGATCGATCTCCCGGAGAGTCTGCACGTGGACCCGACCCAATAATAATCCAGACGAATAGCGCTCAGCTCACGTGGACGAATTACACGCTGCCAGGTCACGACTTTGATCCCGGCCAGGTTGTGAATTCTGTTGTGACTATTAATACCCCCGACGTCTCAGTCACCTATTTAACTTCCGTTGGAACAGGCATCGGGCCGCTAGGTACAGTGAACGGCGTTATCGGGCAGGCGTTCTTCGGAGCCTCTCAGCAGGCAGCAATCATCCAATACTACACAGGGGTTGCGATTCCAGATCCCTTCACTCCTCATCATTGACCGGTAATGCGTAATCTCGCCATTTTGACGTTCATTGTGATTGGTGCCTGGCACCATTTTGCTGCGAATGCAGAGACGCCGGGAGCGAGCAGTGCGGGCGATCTTCGTCGGGCTATTGACACGAACGATGTGCAGGCCGTAGCTCAGGCACTCGATGCTGGTGCGGACCCAAATGCATATGACGAGTACGCACTCACTCCACTCGTTCGCGCCGTCATTGGTGGGAACGAGTCGATTGTGACGGAGCTTCTTAAGAGAGGGGCAAATCCCAATCCGCGGCGCGCTGCCCGATCTCCCCTTGAGGTCGCGTTTTCTTTTGTTACGAATCGCCGGGCAGTTTGCAATGTGTCATTAGTTAAATTGTTGCTCGAGAAGGGTGCTAACCCGAACGACGTGTTCCCTTCGCTCGGGGAGCAGCCACTTCCGAGGGCATTAGAGCTCGGCGATATCAACTGCGTGGATACCCTCATCGACTTCGGTGCAGACCCGCGAGTGTTCTCGGAGAAAGGCAAGCCTGCGCTCCAGGCAGCCGTGCAAGGAGCGTCTGAGACCAAGCAGATAGATTTGGTTAACCGCATGCTTGCACGCGGTTTGGACGTCGACGGGCCGCCAGGTCGACGCGGTGGACCGCTAATCGAGGCGACGTGGCACAATAACGTGCCCCTAGTGCGTTTGCTGCTTAGCCATGGTGCCGATCCATGCCTCGCAGAACCAGGCAAGGTTAGTGCATGGGATTTCGCCAACGCTCGGCGTTTGAAAGAGATCCACGAATTGATGGCGTCATATAAGTGTAAGTCACCTTGAAGCGACAGAAATCGTACCTACACACGCGCACGCGCTTAGCAGCGTCCTATATTATTTGCGTCACGCTTCTGTCGGAGCTGTCCGTGGCATATTGCGGTGATGCCCCTCTTCCTCGGTTCTCGTCTACGCATATTACGGTAGATGAGTGGCAGAGGTTCTTGGCAGAAGTTACCGGGACGTCCGGTGTGAGGTGCCGCGACGTTCTCACCAATCAACTCCAATGCGACTCGGATTCGCAGGCAACGATCTGGATATTTACTCGTGCCGGTCATCCGGCGCATCCGGCGGTTACCCGGGCAATCCTTAGAGCGAGCGGCTCCCAACTGGGTATAGACCGAACGGGTCATTACGCCGGAAGCGAATCGGCATTCCGGGCGTGGATGAGCCAGTTCGTCGCTCTGGATCAGAAATCGGTCAACGAATGGTCGAGGGCTGTTCGTAGATGAGCAGAACAGTGTTGTTGCAGTTGCGACTGAGAAGGAAAAAGACCGCAAAATTCTGGAAGGATTGACTCATATCGCGTCTTGTGCCAGAGCTCAAGGCGGCGTTCCCTGGAGTTGGGGAACTCCTTTACATTCGTGATTGCGCTGAGTGATATCCAATGCTGCGCAAATCACGCAGACAAGACTACATACTGAAATCATCATCCGGCCCGTCGCGCGAGTGATCTTTGTCCTTTATCTTGCCGCGGTCTTCCTCCTCGCCGGCATCAAGGCCTTGGGCTCTTGCTTTTAGCCTTCGCCTTGTCTGGATTGTTTCGCAGCGCCAGCCACTCCGCCCTCGCCTTCTCGCGCAATTCCGCTGGCATCAGCGCGCCCGTGTTCATCTGCTGACGCGCGCGCGTTGCGGCGCCGTTCGCCCGAATTCAACACAAGGTTATGCACCGAATCAGGGGATAAATCGAGAGGGTGTGAGATAGCAGACCCAATCCAGGCAGTATCATAAGAGCAGTTGGCGCTCACTCCCGTTGCCCCTCGATGCCGGCAGCTAAGCTGGTTCGTGAACCTTATCGGGGCGTAAATCAAGGGACGCCAGCGTGTCGCTGCCTGACGCAGATTAGGTCACTCGAAAGCTTATGGGAACTCTGAGCGTACGGAGTGCCACGAAGTCATTGGGGCGCCACATCCTCTTTATACTGATATTTTTCACGGTTCCAATGTCGCTGTTGTTTGCTGCATTGGCCTATCAAGATCAGGAACTCACATTCATATGGGGACTGTGGGTCGTCACCGTGTGGACAAGCTTGGGCGCTGTAGCAGCGCTCGTTGGATGGCATGTAAGCCCCTATTCGTCGCCGTTCCGGGCGCGAATAGCTTCTAAAATAATGGATTCAGATTCGCAGAGTCTCACCCGCCGTGGGTTCGGGGCCGCTACTTTTGGCCCCGATAGATAATCAATGTTGCAGCTCCCTGATTCAGTTATCGTGGTGGCCGGTATCACCAGTCTCATTCTCGTCCCTATCTTGTATGTTGTAACATGGCTTATAACTTGGCGGCTGGTACGCGATGCCTATAGACAGTTTGGCCAGAGCCTTCAAAGTGCTGGCCCCCATCCATGGGAGACGTTGCGCGCGGATGCCAAGCTTGACCTGCTGGTTCGATACCGATCGTATCAGCGACCTACGACATACGTGAAGCTATGGCTTTAGACGCAAGGGAACGAAGGGAGCACTGGTATCCACTATTCGCGTGGATTTATACGTGCTGCTGGGTCTGCTGCCTGATCTACGTCTGGGTAAGCTACGACAGGATGGTGCTGTGGCTCAGGATTGCGACCGCAATCCTTCTGATATTCACAACACCAGCGGGCGGCGACTTACTCCTGATACGCCGTTATTGGCGCGGACGCGGCTCTAGGCTGTAGCGGGAGGTCGATAGTGTTCGGCGAGTCGGTGATTGTGAGAAGTGGTCACGGGTGGAAGGCATTGATCTTCTTGGCTGGGTCCGTGCTGAGCGTGCTCTCTCTCGTCACCGGACTCATGCTTATCAGTGGCCACTGATCAAGAGCCGCCAAGAACGAGCCTCCCAACGGTGAGGATCTTGCGTCGCGTCATCGTGCAACTGTCCAAATCATCCCGCTGGAGATGGTTTTTTGGATTGTTTACTTTCGGTGTACTCCATTACCTGCTCGTCGATTGTCTTTTGAGCTTCAAGGCACATCCAGATCTACCTTGGTATGAAACAGAAATATACTCGGGTAGTCCCAAGGGCTTCCTTTTTACCATTGCCATATTTGTCTTTGCTATTGTACAGCTCCTCGTTAGAAGAGATTGAGTACGCCTCTAGATGGAAATCCCCCATAAGGCAAATTGACACTGGCGCTCGCCACTGTATAGCCCCGGACGTTTTCCTTCCGTTTCGACCGCACCCTAGCAGAGCCGTAAACCTCGCAGCATGGATCAGCCCGTATCCAAGAAATTTGCCAAATGGCCATCACCGAAGGTGATTATCCGTGCCTTTATAGTGGTACTCGCGTTGCGCTTGCTAACTCTTCAGGCCGGGCTTGACCGCTTCACCACGATAGACACATGGTCCAACTCAATTTGCGCAGTTGTGGGCGCCGTAGCAGGCGGAACAATCGCGGTACTTTTGGCGCGAACCTGGTTCGCCGCGCAGGGTACGCACGCTTCCGCACAGGCTGTGAAGCTGAGGCAAGTTAGCTTTGGCGCTTGGTGCTTGTGCGGGGGAATAATCACGATTGGTTTCGCTGCGGGGACGGCGTGGGCGTGCGCGAGTCTGTTGGGCGTAGCAGCGCAGTACTCTAGAGGCTCGCATCAATCCTTCGACGCAACTGTGGTTTCCAATAGTCCAATCTATTCGGCCAAAGGAATCTGCACCCGAAGCCTGGAGCTGAGCCGAGACAGTGACCGTTCCCGCGTCTCCATTTGCCTCAGCACGCGATACCGATCTTCCCTGACTACTGGGATTCTGGAGTCGGGCATGCCTGTAAGGGTGTACCTCAACGATACGTGGCTCGGGGCGGTCGTGGAGTCCGTTGAACCGAGACGCTAGAGCATGCTCACGACTTCGCCGCGCATTCGCGTGATGTTATTGGTCGCGTACCGTGTCTTCTGCGCGATCCTGGTTATCGGTAGCGTTAATTTGATAACGGAGGTAATCAGACTTGTAAACCTGCAGGCTGACGCTGAGACTCCATGGTTTGCGATTATCGCGGTCGGTGCATCGCTAGTTACTCTTAGGTCGTGTGATCGGGGGTATCGACGCCTCCCAACCGTTCAAAGGCCGCCGTTCCGTCTTTCTCTCGCCAGTAGTTTGATCATTGCGACGGGTCTCGCGGCAGTTGGCGTGGCGCTTATGGATTCACGCGCGCTGCACGCTGGGCGAATCGCGCTACCTGGAGATACCGATCCCGCTCCATCACTGTTTCGCGTGATGACCGCCTATACCCTCCTCGGTAAAGCAGGACTGATTGAGGAAGCCGCAATCCGTGGACTGGTGCAACTCGGCCTGCAGACGACGATAAAACCACTCTGGGCGGAAGCGATCGCCGGATTACAATTTGTGCTGATGCACGGGTCGAGCCTAGGTATACGCGGTGAATTTGTTCTCGTAGCCCTGACGGCCCTTGTGAATGGCCGTCTAACCGCGGTAACACAGAGCACGCGTTATGCTGCCATAGCACACTGCCTCTGCAATCTGGGTATTGCTTCGGCAATTCTGTTCTACAGGGAAAGTCTGAGGACCTGACTATGAAGGTGGCCCCCGGCCGACGTCTCGATCTTTCGGAATTCATCCGGCTGTGCCGCTGCCTAGAGATTGATCCGGCGGTTCTGCTGGGCCAGATCATTCGTGACCGCTGATGTTTCAGGTCTAGCCCGCAGACGCGGCGGCGCTCCACACCTTTGCCCGCTGCGCGACGAGCCAAGCCCCGGAGCAAACTTCTTCACGCGCGAAATCTGCGTCAATGACTCAGCGCACCTACATGCCGAAGTCATCGTCTGGTCCGTCTCTCTGCGGTCACAGCCGGTCCCGCTGAGATAGGTAGGTTAGTCTAGATGGTTCAGGGGAATATACGACTTGCGCATCTAGCACTCTTATCAATGGAACTCTCCACCATCGGCAGCAAGCTCGCGAGAGCACACGCCTTCGCATTTTATGCGATACGAGGTACGTTTCAGTGGATCTGGGACGATGGCCTGCAGGATTGGAAGGCGCTCTTATTCATCTCTCTCGCGATGTTTTTCGCTGTATTTTCTGGTGTAACAGCAGTATCAATTGCTCTGCAGCACCGAATACTGCTTCCGGACGCAAAGCAGAGTTTCATGACAATATGGGGGACAGTCGGCATGGGCCTGACAGCCATTAATTACTGGACTTTGGTCCGCCGGCGTAGATGGTCCCGATTTGAACGCGAGTTTCGACATGTCTCGAAAGGAAAGAGGCTCGCTTTCGGTACCGTGGTTTGGGCAAGCGTAATCCTGATTGTTGGAGTAACGGAGTGGATGGCCCAGTGCGTCAGGAATCTTCCAAGATGATCCGCTAACGTTAGCTTCGTAGGCTCGTTGCTGTGGCCACCTCTCAAGCGATGAGTTGCCTTACTTTTGAAATTCCCGGCTCTTCCCAATCCGCGCCAAGCTGGGGCTCGCCATGCTGGTGATCGGGGCCTCTCCGAGCGCGTGAGCTATTAGTGGGCTGAAATGGTTGCCCAACCCGCCATGATCTTGCGATATTGGCGCAGGATGTCAAAACCACATCGAAGGTTTGCTCATATGCGCAACGCGACCGGTCGCAAAGCCCTCGGTGTGATGGGACTGATCCTTGGGGCGGTCATGTTGATCATTACCGCGCTATTCGTCTATCTCCGGATCCGATTCGGACGTGGTGCCGAAACGTTCCAGAACGGTTACGGCCAATACGAGACATGGGCGTCTTACGCGGGCTTCCTTATTGCGGCAGTCTGATACTCGTTAGTATGTGGATCGTGGGCTGGGTGCAGCTGTGGAGACGGTCTCGTCAGGAGGGAGTTCCCATGAAGAAGATTCGTGAAGAGCTCAAGCGCGACTGATGACGTCGGCCGACATCGCCTACACTCATTGATTCTGATTTGGCTCGATGGACGATGCGAGCCTCGCGGGTGGCCGGGCGCGCCACCATGTTATGAGAGTCCCCACTACCGCGAGAGTCACGCACCAATAGGCGGCCAGAATCACGACGTTCCGGCGCGAATGAAGGAGATCCGATAGACCTATCGTTAGGATTGTGGCCTGGCTCAGAGCGAGGAGAATCCATATCGCGATGCCTGTTCGCCATACCCATCGCGGAGGCCGGGCCACGCGCCGTCGCCAGAACGGGGCCCCGCATGTATTGAGCGCCGCACAGCGTGCCTCAAACCGAGCCCAGAATCGAGGTGGATATCCCTTAAGCGCAATCGGGACGCAAATACTCAGGAAAAGACCCGCGCACACAATCCCTAGCATCTCATGGTAACCAAGCCGCGGAGCTTGGTTGTACGATACAGCCCGGACAAACAGTGTGCTCCCCAGCAGGCACAATGCGCCCAGTAGTCCTGCTAACACTCGGGACCAGCCCGAGATGGGTGGTTGTTTGTATACAGGCTGATCGCTCATAGTACGATGGTCCAAACCGCTCTATAGCTTCTAGTCGTGTACAAATACAAACTCTTGCGCGGTGCGGTTGCGCGCCCAATTGATGTCGCGCTTCGCCGCCGCCGCCGGCAGGACGATCTCCGCATGCTCAAGGCCGCGCTTCCAGCTGTAATCGTGCACATCCGCCGTGCGTTCATCGCGGATCAGGCTGCACGATCGGTAGGCGGCCGCGGACGTCGCGCTCCGGCCCTGCGCGCGCGAGATGGGCCTCACGCTCAAGTGGTAGATCGCCATGCTTACACCATCGCGCGCGGGCCGGTCGGAGCGGAGGTGTTGCGCAAGAGGACCCCGCTCGGGCACGTGCGTCACTGACCGGGCGGCGAAGGGCACAGCGGTCCGCTCGCGCGCCTCGAGCGCACCGCAGTGACGCGACGCTAGGTAGTCGACTACCGCGCTCAGCACGCTCTGCTCTCCTTCCGTGCATCGCAGCGCCCACGCGCGAAGCGGGTTCGCATCTTGCGTCTCATGATCGCGCTTGCGCAGATGATGAGATGCGCTTCCGGGCGGGGTCCAGGGGCGGCGAGCCCGCCTGGCGTACAGGGTTGTGAGGCGCCGCGCCGAGCAACCCGTAAGTTCTCGGACCGCGCCGATTAGTCCCTCCCGAAACGGGAATGGGTTCAGACGGTGTACCATCTTTTGACTGGAATCCGAATGCACCAAGTCCCTGGTTCGTAACCAGATGCTTTGTTCCGGATTACCAAACCTAGCAGCAGCGAGGATTGTATTCGTGCCCGTGAAAGGCCGCAAAGGCATTAAAGTTCCAAAACGTCCGAGTTAAAAGTAAGTCACGCTGATCTCAGGTGCCGAGATCTCAGGCTAATTGGCCTACGCTGATGGCATCAATGGCGCGTCAAGAGACAAGAACCACTGAAGTCTGTCTGTGCTACTTCGCGTGTCATTTTGAGCTACTGCATATCTCGCGGTGGCTTCGCTGAGGCCGTACTTTCGAAAGACAGCCGGTAGTAATGTCAGCTTTTCAGCTCCAAGCACCGCTCGGTCGAA
>Ga0302180_10001665_pt1 | contig 17753 bp, 12 predicted proteins | sample I_Palsa_E3_2_FD_200575 | JGI IMG/M metagenome (GOLD analysis project Ga0302180, IMG submission 200575) | Peat permafrost microbial communities from Stordalen Mire near Abisko, Sweden - I_Palsa_E3_2 | ecosystem: Environmental > Terrestrial > Soil > Palsa > Peat permafrost | place: Sweden... | reverse complement strand
GTCAACAGCGGTCAACTGGCAAACCGCGCGGACGCGCCGGAAACGTTTGCCCGCTCTGAACCCAAATTCTGGAATCGCCTCTACCGGCAAAACCGCGATGGAAGCTTCACCGATGTCACCAAAGCTGCCGGGCTTTCCGCCGCAGGAGATGCCAATTACGGCATGGGAGTCGCCGTAGCCGACTATGACAACGATGGCTACCCTGACATCTTTGTGACCAGCTACGGAAAAAACGTGCTCTACCACAACAACCAGGACGGCACCTTTACCGACGTAACCGAAAAAGCGGGCGTAGCTGGAGGAGGATGGTCCGCTTCTGCCGGCTTCTTCGACTACGACAACGATGGCCGCCTGGACCTCTTCGTCACCCGCTACATGGAGTGGAACACCAAGCAAAGCAAGATCTGCAACGGGGACTACCGAACCTACTGCCCTCCCGAAGCCTTTCCTGCCACCACCAACCTTCTCTACCACAACAACGGAGATGGAACCTTCTCCGATGTGAGCGCAAGTTCGGGCATCGGCCGGGTCAAGGCCCGCTCGCTGGGCGTCGCGTTTAACGACTACGACGGCGATGGATACACAGATATCTTTGTCGCCAATGACGGCATGCAGGAATTCCTCTTTCACAACAATGGCAACGGAACGTTTACGGAACGCGCACTCGAAGCAGGAGTTGGCTTCACCGACGATGGAAGCCCCTACGCCGGCATGGGCGTAGACTTTCGCGATTACGACAACGACGGCCGCCCGGATCTGATCGTCACCAACCTGGCCAAACAGGTCTATGCCATTTACCACAACGAAGGCAACGGATCCTTCGCCTACAAGAGCCTGGAGACCGGCATCGGAAGCTTGACCGCCCCCAGCTCCGGATGGGGCGTACGCTTTGAGGACTTCGATAACGACGGGAGGAAAGATCTTCTGGTCGCACAAGGCCACGTTCTCGACAATGTTGAGCAGATCGATCCGTCCAAGCACTATCGCGAGCCACCGTTGCTCGCCATGAATCGCGGTGAGCGGTTTGAGCGAGCGGATAGCGGCGTCTCCACTGCCGTAGCCGGCCGCGGTCTGGCAATTGGCGATCTGAACAACGATGGCTCGACGGATGCCGTAATAAGTGTGCTTGGCGGCCGTCCCCTGATTCTTATGAATCAAACACCTCATGCCCATTGGCTGACCGTCTGCTTGCGTGGTACTCGTAGTAATCGGGACGGCGCAGGCGCCATCGTTAAAATGAATGATCAGACGCAATATGCCAGCACGGCAGGCAGCTATTTATCGGCCAGCGACAAGCGCATTCATTTTGGGCTGGGAAGCGGAACCACCGCATCGCTCGAAATCGATTGGCCGTCGGGAACCCGGCAGGTGCTCAAGGATGTTAAGGTAGACCGCTTTATGGAAATAACCGAGCCGACAAAACCGTGACTATCTTTCCTATTATTTTTCTCTTTGCCATGCAGTCTGCCAGTCCAACACTCGTGGAACACGAGCAGGCTGGGATCGCGGCCCAAAAGCAGGGACAACTGGACGTCGCCATCAGCGAATTCCAAAAAGCGACTGAGCTGAACCCCGACTCTGCTACCGCCTTCTTCGATCTCGGCGCCGCCTATATGCAGGCCCATCGCTACGGGGATGCTATCAAGCCGCTCAAAAAAGCAGTTGAATTGAAAGGCGAGTTCCCCGGACTCCACGAATCGCTTGGTTATGCTCTTTTGTCGCAAGGCTACACCGCCGAGGCTATTCCGCAATTTCAGGCGGCGAACTCACGGGAAGGGCTGGGGATCGCTCAGCTGGAAAACGGCGACTTGGCAGACGCTGTCAATAATCTTGAAGCGGCCCTGGCCAGCCATCCTGATAACGCTGACCTGCTTTACTACTTCGGTCGCGCTACCGGGCTTCTTTCGCAGCAGATCAACGACAAGCTATTGTCTTCTTACCCAAACTCCGCGCGAGGATATCAAAGTCTGGCTGAGAACTACTCCGCGCTGCATCAAGCCAAGCAGGCGGAAGAGGCGTTCCAGAAAGCGATCAAACTCCGGCCTGACTTACCTGACCTGCACCTGGCGCTGGGAGAGGTCTACGCGCACGCCGGTGAGTGGGACAAAGCGGAAGAGGAGTTCCGCGCGGAAGCTAAACTGCGCCCAGGCAGCGCGGAGACTGCCTTCCAGCTCGGATCGGCGCTTCTACAGAATGGACATCTGGACGAGGCGCGCGAACAGCTCGCTCTCGCTAACCAATTGCAGCCTGACATGCCCGAAACCTTGTATGCCATGGGAAAAGCGGCATCCATGCACGGGGATAGCTCGGCAGCGACGGACGATCTCAAACGCGTGATCGCGCTTGAACCCAGCGGTTCGTTAGCGGCACAAACTCATTTCACCCTGGCAGGTATTTATCGAAAACAGGGTAAGAGCGCTCAAGCTCAACGGGAGATGGAGCAATATCAAACGCTCAAAGGCGCCGCCGACACAGGCGCAGATTCTTCCAAGTGACTTCTGTGAGACCCGCAGCAGGCTTGAGGGTGACGCCTGCGTATCCCACCCTTCGCAAAGAACGCGAAGGATGGGGCACCCGTCCATCCCAATAGCAGCTTTCCAGGTGAGCCACTGCCCTCTCCTTGTCATCCCGACCGGAGCTCCGGAGGAGCGTAGTGGATCTGCAGTCGTCGCGGAGTAGCCGCTCCTGACTCTGCCCATCCGAGTCGCGGTTCTTCCGGAACGTAACGGTCCTACCCTTGTCATCCCGACCGGAGCGTACCCGGATTTCCTACTTTGCGGCACTAGCCAGGACCGCGGGTGCGGTTTCCCTTAAAGGAAACCGCATGACGATCATCAACGCCAAGGCTCTCGACAGGAAATCCGGGGGAGCGCAGTGGAGGGATCTGCAGTTCTTCCCCAGAAACCGATCTTCGCGGCTGGTGACTAGGATAGAGTCAGAGCGGGAGTTTCTCGCGGGTTTCAGAAATTTGCAGTAGAATTCGAAAAAACCGCTTATTCATCCAGCCTATTGCTTCAGCTGCTTGATGGCCTGGGGGAGAATTGGCTTGTCAAGTCTACCTAAGAACGCCAGGCTAGCTCGCCCGTCTCCTGCGAAGGCGACCATACGCGATGTAGCTCGCCTCGCCGGTGTAGGCTCCATGACTGTCTCCCGGGTGCTCAACCATCATCCCTACGTAACCGAGGCCACCGCGAGCCGGGTTAACCGGGCGATTGCCAAGCTGAATTACTCCCCCAATGACGTGGCGCGTGCTCTGCGCGGCTCCAAAGCAAAAACCATCGGGCTCATTGTTCCCTTCCTGAACGATCCTTTTTATGCCAATCTCGCGCAAAGCATCAACGCGGTCGCGAGTTCCCACGGCTATTCGGTCCTGATCGCCACTTCAGACGAATGTCCGCAAAAAGAGCTGGCCGAAGTGCAGATCATGATGCGGCGAAGCATCGAGGGTTTGATGGTTGCGCCGGCCGCCGGCGGCAGGTCGAAATTGACCTCGTATCCGTTTGGGGAGATACCGGTGGTTACCATGGACCGGCTCCTCAAGGGAGCCCACTTCCCTTCCGTCGGCGTAGAGAATCGCGCTGGGAGTGTTCTCGGCGTGCGCCACTTGATCGAAACGCATGGGCACACCCACATCGCGTTTGTGAACGTGCGCGGCGGTGTGTACACCCTGGGCAATCGCTACGACGGGTATAAGAAGGCGATGAGAGATGCCGGTCTGTCGCCGGGACCACAATTCGAGTGCCCGACTGAGGAAGCGATGTTTTCGCTTCTCAAAGACTTGCTTTGCGGGGCCGACCGGCCGACCGCCATTTTTGCCGCCCACGGACCGGCTGTCTCGAAGCTTATGCATGTGCTGGCGAAACTCCGCACCTCGGTACCGGAAGACATCGCCATCATGGGCTTCGATGACTCTGACTTGTTCGATCTGCTTCAGCCGCCGCTTTCGGTTGTACGGCAGCCGGTATGTCAACTCGGTCGAACCTCGGCAGAAATGCTCTTTTCGCTATTGAAGGCGGACAAGCGGACCAAGGCGTCCGCCGTCACCACCACCATCCTTCCAGTCGAGTTAATTCTGCGCCAATCGTGCGGCTGCCCGCCAGAAACAGCAAAGGGCCAAGAGTAAGTTCACTCTTGACCCTTTGCTGTCGGTTATTAGCTTCTACTTAGAAGATTATTTTTCCAGCAAATTGAATCAGACGTGGATTGTTGACCTGGCTGGTTATCTGTCCGAAGCTAGACGTCCCGAACGAACTTCCCGGAGGTCCAAACTGCGGATGGTTGAAGAGGTTGAAGAACTCCGTCCGGAACTGGAACCCTAACTTCTCCCCAGGGCCGAAGTTGGTGTTCTTGAACAAGGCGAAGTCAAAGTTGGCAGGTCCCTGTGCCCGTAGGGAAGGATCTACGCGGCTTTCGTTCCCGAACGTATACGGAGCAGGCTGAGAGAAGCAAGACGCATTGATCCAGCCGTTTCCACCTGCAAGTCCGCTCCGAACCCTTGCGTCCGCACTGCCGGAAGTTGCCTTATCGCAATTCGGAATGACGTTGGGACGAAGACCGGCACTGAACTGGCCCACGTAGTTGTTGACGTTTGCCGAGATATTGACCGGGAATCCCTTCTGCAAGAGGGTTACTCCATCCACTCCCCAGCCGCCGACCACCTTATCCATGATAGGAGACAGGTTGCCTGCAAACGCCTTTCCGTGCCCAAACGGAAGATCAAGCACGTAACTGATAATGAGGCGCTGAGGAACATCGTTCGAGGAAAGCGAGTACTCGCCCGGCAGATTGTTGTTGTCCTGGATTCCGCCCGTGCCGCCCGACTCCAACCACGATGTAATGGTATCGGTATTTGAAAGCAGTTTCGAATAGGTATAAGCGGCAAGTAACGTTCCACCGCCGCTGAAGCGTCGCGTCAGAGTGGCTTGCAGAGCGTTGTAGTTACTGTAGAAACTACCCTGCCCAGCATAGGAAACTCCGCTGTATTGAGGAAAGGGCCGCAGCAGATTCCCAGCCAGTGTGTTCGCCGAAGAAAGAGGGCTGCCCGGACTCGCTACGCTGACGTAGGGATTCGCTACCTGCTGCGCAATGGCCACTGGCTCGCCGGCTGCCGCTTGTTGGGCTGCCTGCGCCAGATAGTTATCGCCTAGCTGGTCGATCTGCTGAGAATACTGGGGAAGGTGGGTTCCTTTCAGGCCGCTGTAGGCGATATCCGCAAACAAGCCGCCCGGCAGTTCCCGCTGCAGGTCCAGATTCCATTGTTGCGTGTAGCCATATTTGAAGTTTGGCGAAGCAAGCGTAATTCCCTGGCCGAGCAAAGCAGCCTGGTAGCTGGGATTGCGGCCCGGAGCCGGGATGAAGTTAGGCCATGGCGTCGTGATGGTGTTGATGGGAGTGTTGGCAGCGATATTTCCGTGATAGTTGGTCTGAATCGAGTTGACCGGGTCGTTCAAAGGGTTAGTCGCCCAGTTCGCATCGATCGGAATCCAGAACAGCCCATAGCCACCGCGCACCACCGTCTTTGGATTGAGACTCTCGGCAAAACCGATGCGAGGCGCAAACGACTTATAGAAGGGATTGATGTTGTAGCGGCTCGGGTGAACTCCAGGCGTATCAACCAGCTCGACAGCACCGATGATCGGGCCTGTGATCGCATTCGCAAGAGGATTGGCTGCGGTCGTATCGAAATAAGACTGACGATTGAAGCGTTCACTCCATGGCGACTGATATTCGTATCTCAGGCCAAGGTTAATCGTCAGGCTCGAGGTCGCGTGGTAAGTATCACTTACGTAACCCGCGATGTACTTCTGTTTTCCAGCAGTGAGGGCCGGTTCTTGCGCTGCCCCGAAGAAGTGGTTCTCCACGTTGGATGGATTGTTGGCCCAGCCCAGCAGGAAGTCCGCAAAGGCCAAACCGGTATAAGCTCCGGTGAAGCCAAAGGATCCGCCGGCTGTGTTGGTTTGCGTGTAGTTATCCAGATCGATGAGGTACTGCACTCCCATCTGAAAGGTGTGGCGCCCTCTGACCATCGTGATCGACGGAGAGAAGTTATACTGCGTGTCGCGATCAATGATCGCGCTTTGCCCCTGGCTGCAGGTGATGTTGTCAGCGATGCCTGCGATGCATGGCGTGGGCGGCGTTCTCAGAGCTGCAGAAACCTCTCCATTGTATGCGGCCGGCCAACCAATGGTCGTAAAGTCAAAGTTGGAGTTCTTCGGCTGCCGGGTGTACAGAAATCTGCTGGCGCTCACGTTGAGGTTGGCGATGGTGTTGGGGTTGAGGACATAGTTATAGCCGACCGCAAGTGCCCTCGAGGAGAAGAGTTCCGTGCAGCGGTCCTGACACAGGCCGGTCCCTAAGGGGTCTATGGGGAGATTGACATTGTTCCACCAGCTGAAGCGGCCGAACAAATGTTGATTCTGATGGATGGCTTGATCAACACGGCCGACATACTGATTCTGGTTGCCGCCGGCGCTGGTATTCGTGGTGAAGTTATTGAGGGTCGCGCTCGTGGTCGGCAATGGATAAAGCTTGAGTAACGCCACCGCAGTCGGGTTCAAGCGATTTGCTGGAATTACATTTCCTGCAAAGGGTACCGGCGTATAAGCGTTGCAGGTTGCTGCGCCCGCGCAGGGATCAACGATTTGATTGCCGGGAACCGCCGAGACAGGAACCAAGGCCGAAACATTTCCGGCGCGCTCGGCGGCAGTCGGTACTGTGGCAGTGAAGGTCTCCCCATAGCGTTGACGGAATCCTTCATATTGGAAGAAGAAGAAACTCTTGTCCCGGAAGATTCTGCCACCAATATTGCCGCCAAACTGGTTCTGTGTATACGCCGGTTGTGCGAGGCCCTGGTTGTTGGAAAACCAATCGCTGGTGTTCAGGACCTTATTGCGAATGTACTCGTAAGCTTCGCCGTGGAAGGCATTGCTGCCGCTCTTGGTGCTCAGGTTCAGCACTCCGCCCGCAAGGCGGCCCCATTCCGCTCCGAGATTGTTGGTCTGCACCTTGAACTCGCCGATCGAGTCCTGCGTAGGAATAAGGATCGGCAAGTTGATGTAACCAATATTCAGTGGTTCTCCGTCGAGGTACTCCGCACTTTGGTTGGCAAAGGCGCCACCTATCTGGAAGTTACCCCAGCCGAATGGATTCTGGCCGGTAGCCGTTCCGCCGGATTGACCCTGCAAGACGACTGAGGGAGCGACCTCGACCAGGTTGAAGATATTTCTTCCATTCAGCGGCAGTTCATTGGCGTTTCGCGCCTCTACCACTTGCCCCAGCGAAGAAGAATCCGGTTGCAGCAGGGGAACCTGGCTGCTCACGGTAACGGTCTCGCTCGCCTCACCAATCGCAAGGGGAAGATCAACGCGCGTCGTTTGTTGCACTTGCACGACGACGCTCTGCTCGGTCACGCGCTTGAAGCCCGCCTTTTCTGCGCTTACTTCGTAGTCGCCTGGAACCAAGTTGACGAAGGAATAAAGACCGGAGTCTCCAGTCGTCTGGTTTTGGCTCTCACCTGTGGACTTGCTGGTCAAGGTGACCTTGGCCCCGGGGATGGCTGCTCCAGAAGCATCACTGGCAACGCCCTGGATGGACCCGTATGTCGATTGTCCGTGCAGAAAAGGGACACAGGTCAACAGCAGGCAAAGGCCGAGGGCCTTTGCACATAAATTCTTAAGCATCATGAACCTCCAATAAGTGAGAGCAACTACATTCATGTGGTGCGCCGGAAAAGCCTTTTCGGTCGCCAACATGATGACGTTATCATCCGTTCGCGATCCTAGTGGCCCAACAACTTCCTTGTCAAGGGGCGGACTGAGAAAATCGATTGTCTAAAACAGATTTGAGGTCTTTCTATGCCATTTGCATATTATGGAATTCCAACTATGAGTTTGCGTATGGAATGGGATGATCGGTAACTACATCTGTATCTTTGCGTCAGCAGCGAGACTGCCTCGCGGCAGGTTCAGGTCGTAGATTCGATATGAGTTTGCATATATGTATGGAAGGATCAGGTAAAAACACGAGAAGGTAAAAAAGTCTGTGAGTACTGGGTGAAAGAACCGCAGGTCCCTCCACTACGCTGCGCTCCGGTCGGGATGACAATTCTGTTATGCCCGCAAGAACAACAGCCGAGAATACTTGCCCCACGACAGAATTGTCATCCCGACCGGAGCGTACCCGGATTTCCTGTCGAGACAGGAAAGCCGGGGGAGCGCAGTGGAGGGACCTGCGGTTCCTGCTAGGGCAGCAGGCGCATCAGCCCGGTGGGAGCCAGGTCTGGTTGCAGAAAATGGCCTGGCTTGCCTTCCATGCGGGTCACCGCTTCGGCAGCCATGTAGCCGCTGCGCACCGCTCCCTCCATGGTGGCAGGCCATCCCGTGGCCACCCAGTCCCCTGCCAGAACGACAGCCGGCCAGGGACTCGCTGACGATGGGCGAAGCCCATTGAGCCGCGGGCGAATGGAGTACGTGGCCCGAACCTCTTTCACCACCGCTGCTTTCAGCAGCTTCGCCTGCCCGGCCAGAGGAAAAAATTCTACGAGTTCGCGCAGCGCCAGGTCGATAATCTCCTGCCGCTGCATCCCAACCATGGACCTGGATGCGCTCACCACCAGCTCCACATAGCTGCCCGGTTCATGGCGCCGCTTCTCCGCTTGCAAACGCGATTTGTTGAACATCCATTGGATGGTCGTGTCCAGCAAAATCGCATGATCGAGATCGGTGATTTCGCGATCGAACCAAAGATGAATGCCTGTGATCGGGGAATGCTCAAACCCTCCCAAGTCTCTTGCCAATCGGTCAGCCTGTGGATTGCCGGGCAGTAAAGGCAGCAACTTGCTTAGGCCTTCGAACGCCAGCGCCAGGACAATGGCATCGCATGAGAAGATCTGTCCGCCCGCGGTCACCGTCCACTGCCGGTTTTCATCAGACCAGTGGAACGACCCTGGAGCGGAGTTTAGATCCACTTGACCACCTCGGCTCTGCACGTAATCAATCGCCCTTCCGTAAAGATCACTCAGAGGAATGGTGGGAACCCCCATGCGCCCGGCGCCCGGCGAAAGGAGGAGCGATTTGCGTATCACCTGGCCCGCGTAGTGCACCGACATGCGCTCCGGGTCTTCATTCAGCGCGCTCACCAACACCGGCTTCCAGAATCGCTCGATAGCCCCTCGAGTCTGGCCATGGCGCGCCAACCACTGGGCAAAGTTTTCTTCAGAGTCATTGGGCACGCCGGCGATCAATGCGGTGAGTCCGCGCCCGATGGCGAGCTTGTCAGAGAAGGAGAAGGCCGGCGCGCGAAGAAAGGCCGGCATGTCGTGGAAAGGCGCGGGCAGGAACGAAGGCTCGAGGATACTCCTCCGTCCTCCGGGCTCGAGGAAGGTCATGCGATCGAACCACCGGATAGCATCGCTCACGCCCAGGCGGCGGTAAAGGTCAATGAGGTTGACGCAGTTCCCCAGCAATACGTGCTGGCAGTTATCGATCACCTCGCCCGTTCCGGGATGCTCGTAGGACGAAGCCCGTCCACCCAGATAGCGTCGTTTCTCCAGCAAGCGGACCTGGTGGCCTGCCTCAGCGAGTGCGCACGCGGCCGAGAGACCTGCCAATCCACCACCAACCACAGTTACGTTCAGGCCCACACTCCCTGTGCCAGCGTCTTGAAAAGGCCGCATCCCAATATGCTCAGCTTCTCATAGGCGGGAACGCCAATGCGCGCCGAGAAGACATCAAAGTTGCGCTGTTCGATGTGGCGCAATAAACGGTGATAAATGGTGACCAAAACCCACATTGCGGCCCTGCTGTCGGGGGAAATCAAGGGCAACAAGGCTTCCGCCGATTTGTAGAATTCGCCCGCTCGCTCGGCCTGAATTGCCAGCACCTGCCGCTGTTGGGGAGTTAATTGCCGGCCACTCGAAATCGCGGTCATGGAGCCGGCGGTCACCCCGCAACGCTCCAGATCTTCGAGCGGTAAATAGAGCCTGCCGCGCTGCGCATCTTCCTGCACATCACGCAGGATATTGGTTAACTGGAAGGCAATACCGGTCTCTTCCGCCAGCTTCTCTGCCCGGGGATCGAGGTAGCCGAAGATCCGAATGCAGACCAGCCCAACCACTGAGGCCACCAGGTAACAGTAGCGGTACAAGTCGGCAAAGGTGGCGTAGGCAGTGAACTTTGGTTCGAGATCAGTGGCTGTGCCTTGTACCAGCTGATCGAGCAACTGCGCCGGGATGGCAAAGCGGCGCTGTGTATCGAACATTGCAACAAACACTGGATCGCTGGTGCTTTCCCCGGCCAGCGCGCGATGCCAGCCATCGAGCCAGCGGTCGAGGGCGATCCGCCGGTCAGGTATGGTTACCGATTCGTCATCGGAGAGATCGTCGGCCTGGCGCATAAATGCGTATACGGCGCAGATCGCGTCTCGCTTGCCCGCGGGCAAGGCGACAAATGCATAGTAAAAATTCTTTGCCTTTTTGCGCGCGATAGCCCGGCATGCCGCGTAGGCCGCTTGAACTTCCGGGGTCACGCCCGTCGCCTTCCCCTGATTTTGCCCCAGAACGCGCGCGATACCAGGCCCAGCTTCTTTCCTTTTGACACCACGGGACGTTGGGTCAGAACGTCGTACTGGCGGGCCTGAATCGCGTCAAGAATGGCCAGACCGCCGCGGCTGAATAGATCGAGGTCCAGCGCCAGTTCCTGATCCACCATAGAGATCAACGGCATGCCCTGGGCAAACAGTTGGCGAGCATAGTCAACTTCGTAGCGCAGCAGGTCGCGAAAAGCTTGGCTGGGCTCACGGCTCGCGATCGTCTCCTGGTCCACTCCATAACGTTTGAGATCGTCGAGGGGGAGATAGATTCTGCCTCGCGCATAGTCGGAGCTGACATCCTGCCAGAAGTTGGCTAATTGCAAAGCGGTGCAGGTGAAGTCGGAAAGAAGAAACATTTCCGGAAATCGATAGCCGCAGGCGTAAAGCACCAGCCGCCCCACGGGATTGGCCGAGTATCTGCAGTAATCGAGCACGTCATCCATGGTTTGGTAGCGGGGAACGGTCTGGTCCTGGCGAAAAGCTACCAGCAAGTCGGCAAAGGGCTGCTGAGGAATCTCACAGGTGCGTATGGTTTCGGCCAGCGCGACAAAGACCGGGTGGCGGGTCTCGCCCCGGTAGCAAGCGTCGAGTTCCCGGCCCCAGAAATCCAGTAGCGCCAGCGATTGCTCGCGATTCCCTACTTCATCGCCCAGATCATCCGAGATGCGGCAGTAGGCATAAATGCTGTAGAAATGAGGGCGCAACCGGGTCGGCAAAAACCATGACGCCACATGGAAATTCTCGTAGTGGGTGGTAGCCAGGCGCCGGCAGTAGGCGCGCGCCTCCTCAAGCGTCGGGCGCTGCTCGGGGACGCGGTACTCGGGCGGCAGCGCGGCCCATCCCTGCTCTAATAATTCCCGATCATCTTGAGCACTCTTGACGCTCATCGTCCCTCTGAAAAATGCTTGAAGCTGGGGCTTTTCAGGCTGCGGAAAGGTCGCTGTTGCGAATAGACTGCAGCCCTCAGCGGCTAAAGCCGTACTGCTTCTAGATCCGTTACGTACGGCCTAAAGGCCGTACCCTTCAAAAGTTGTTTGCCCATGAGCTAACTTTATCCCTATGGAATGATAGCTGTCTTAATGTCGTTGGAGCGATCGCTCAGCCGCCGCAGCACGGTTTCGAGATCAGACAACTGCGCCCTGCCGGTGATGTACTCGCTGCACTTGAATCGTCCGCTGGCCAACAGATCGAACGCTTTACGGCACGCCGCGGGCGTATGGTGGAAGCTCGCCTTGAGCGTGATGTCGTTGTAGTGCAGCCGATCGGTATCGATTTCCACCTTGGTCCCGGCCGCACACCCGCCAAAAAAATTAACCGTTCCCCCGCGGCGCACCATATCCACCGCCCACTGCCAGGTAAGCGGAGTGGCCACGGCCTCGATCGCCACATCCACACCACGTCGATCGGCAGTCAAACCGCGTACCGCAGCCACCGCATCGACCACAGCGCCGGTCTGCACCACATGCGATGCACCAAACGTAGTTGCCGAGACAATCTGCTCATCTCTTTTCACTACCGCGATCACCTTCATGCCTGAGAGCTGCGCCACATGCATGAACATCAGGCCGATGGGTCCGGCGCCGATGACCACTACACTGTCCCCTCGCTTAGCCCCCGTTTCCTCCAGGCCGCGCACCACGCAGGCCAACGGCTCGGTCAGCGCCGCGTGCTCCAAGGGCAAACTTTGCGGGACAATGAGGGTGTTCTTGGCCACGATGCGGGCCGGGATGCGGATGTACTCCGCGTAGGCACCGTTATTAAAGAGCAGGTCTTCGCAAAGATTTTCCTGTTTGCGTACGCACCAGTAACAGGCTCCGCAAGGGGCTGAGTTCAGCGCTACCACCCGCATCCCCGGCTTGAAGCTGCGCACCCCGGCGCCTGTCTCATGGACTACCCCGGCCAACTCATGCCCGAATAGGGCCGGGGGCGCGATCATCCTGGCATGGTAGCCGCGGCGAAAGACTTTCAGGTCAGTACCGCAAGTGAGAGCGGCATAGACCCGGATCACGATCTCCCCCTTACCTGCGGCGGGGATAGGAACCCGTTCAATCCTGACGTCTTCTTTGCCGTAGAGTACGGCAGCGTTCATCTCACTTATCATGCCTTACCTATTCTCGCCCAAACTGCGGTTACGTGCTTTGCGGTCAGGGTCTCTTGCCTCCAGGCATTTGGCCAGGTCTCGCTTTTGAGCAAACTCGCTTGCCGGTGGCAAGTGGAGGGTGCAAGGAACGCGCTTTGGGCTCTATCCCCTCCACTAACCCCGATTTCCTGTGGAGTCTCGTGGGTTCCCTGCACTTCATGCGCCTTTCCTTAAAAGAAAGGCGCACACGTGGGCCTGTCCAGAGCTGCGTACAGAAAATCGGGGGAATCGACGGGTGCCCCATCCTTCGCGTTCTTTGCGAAGGGTGGGATAGTCAGGTCTCACCCCCTAACCTCCCACGGAAAGCAGACTTGTTCCTTAGGAGACCTGGGTTTCTCCGGAACTAAAAGGCTGTCGAAGGGCTTCGCCCATCGTTTTCGGCCCACGTACGCTGGTGCGAACAGGGGGCACCCGGACGGATCTGTGGGGCCCGCGACAGCTTCGGGGCGAGGGCTGTGGTATCCCGCATCTCGCGAAAAACGAGCGAAGTGTGGAATCCCCGCCCTTGGTGGCGGGGATGGAGACCAAAGGGTTTCAGGGGGCTTCTATCACTATCTTCATCGAGGTTGCTGTGGGCTTCGACGCAATCGCAATCGCCTCCACTGCCTCTGACAAGGGAAAGCGGTGCGAGACCAGCCTGGTCAGATCGTAGCCCTCGCCATATCCTTCAAAGACAAGCCGCAGAGCCTCCTCCTGGATGTCTACCGAGGCACTGTAGGATCCCAACAAGGTTTTCTCATCCACACAAATTGCGGCCGGATCGATGATCGCCTCCCCGCGCTGCGTTTGCGCAAACAGGAGCACCCGCCCACCCGGTCGAGCCGCATCCATCGCCGTACGGATCAGTGCGTTTCCGGCCACAGCAAGGATGACCGCATCCGCACCCCGGCCATCGGTAGCGGCGCGCACCACCTCCACCACATCCTCCCGCGAAGCATCCATGGGTGAATCGAGCCCGAAAGAAGCTGCCACCGCGTGCCGCTCGGGGTAAAGATCGGAAGTGAACACCCTCCCTGCGGACCGCCTGGCCAGAGACGCCAACATGATTCCGATCGGCCCCTGGCCAATCACAAGCACCGTCTCATCCAGCGACAGATTTAAGCTGCGCACACCCTTCAGGCAGGTATTCAGCGGCTCGACAAAGATTGCCTGGTCAAAAGGGACATCATCAGGAATTTTGATCAGCCCACGCTTCACAATCCAATCCATGACTCGCACATAGCCGGCAAACCCACCGCCTGAAGGCTCGTAACCGGCGGTGCAACCGACCTGCTTATAGACCGGACACTGGGCAAACGTCTTCTTGCGGCAGTAGTAGCAGGTGCCGCAGGGAATGTGGTGGAAGACAACTACCCGATCGCCCACGGCAAACCGTTCTGTTCCCGCCCCCACGGCGGCAATCGTACCCACGGTCTCATGGCCGAAAATCCGCGGCGCGGAGTGGGAGCCGGTGTGGATCTTCTTCAGGTCAGTGCCACAAATGCCGCAACTATGAACCTGGATGAGCACTTCGCCGGGCCCAATGGCGGGCACGGGAACGCTCTCAATACGCACATCATGGACGCCGTGATAAACCGCGGCCTGCATGGTCGCAGGCACGACAATCTCCCCTAATGTCTGCATGATTCCTTCTTGCCTAAGCCCCAGCCATCAAGGGGCCCAGGGCTGCGGCGATCGCGATCGCGCCCTGGCGGCCATTTTTGCCGATCCGGGCCAGCCCCGGCCAAAAGCGGGGTCTTATGGCAACATGAGCCAACAAGGCGGGAAGCCGCAAATGCCCCTGATTATCCGTGTACGCACTGAAATCGGGCAAAGTCTCCGTGGCGACATCCGAAACCGCCTTCAGGCAATAAAACCCGATGCCCTGACGACGAGCAATCCGGGCGACGGTGACCGCTTCCATATCCACCAGAACAGCACGGAAGCTCTCCGCGAGGCGTCGCTTCTCCGCCGCCTGGGCTACATGATCAATCGAGACCAACTTGAGCACGACGACGTTTTCCTGGCCGGAAGGAAAGCTGGTAGGAAAGGCCTCCCCGGTCGCGGCATCCACCACTTCATTGATCACATAGGCGCTACCCGGCTGCATTCCGCAAGAAAGCGCCCCGGCCCAACCGATAGAGACCAGTGCATCCAGGGGACCCTGCTGGGCAGCGAGGGCGCAGGCGCGCTCCGCAGCCTGCCTGCCCATCCCGGCACACACCGCAACACAAGCCGTGGAATCTATTGTGCCTTTCCAGGCGGCCTCCCCCTGGCTTGCGCGCACCTGTTTCCATCCCTGCACCAGCGGCTTCAATTCGCCGGGCATGGCCGCGATAATACCGATGCGCCTCATGCCGGGGGTGCGTACCCATTCGCGCGGAACCAGTCAATCGCCGAGCGCAGAGCCGCATACACCGGGACCACACGAAACCCCAGGTCGCGCTCTGCTTTGGCAGAGGAAACAAACATCATTTTCTTTCCCATTCGCACCGCCTCCACGGTAGCACGCGGCTCCCGTCCCAGCAGCTTTCCCGTGAAGGTCTGGTCCCACAAAGCAAACATCATCGCCACACTATGCGGAACCCGCATGGTCGGAGAAGGCAAGCCGGTGATGGCAGACATTTTATCCAGAAGCTGCTTCAGTGTGAGATTTTCCCCTCCGAGAATGTAGCGTTCTCCGGACTGGCCCGCTGTAAGCGCTTTCACATGCGTCCGGGCAACTTCGTCCACGTCCACCAGGTTGAGCCCGGTATCCATATAAGCGGGGAATTTGCGCTTGAGAAAATCCACGATGATGCGCCCGGTCGGCGTCGGCTTTATGTCGCCGGAACCAATCGGCGTGGTGGGGTTCAGGATGATCACCTGCTGGCCGGCGCGAGCTGCGGCGACCGCCTCCTGCTCCGCCAAGTACTTGGAGTGTTTATAGTGGCCAATCATGTTAGCCAGAGAAACCGGTGTTGCCTCATCGCACAGTCTTCCGTCGGCGAAAAATCCCATGGTAGCGACGCTCGAAGTGTAGACCACGCGAGCAACCCCCTGCTCGCGAGCGAGGCGCAGCAGTTCACGCGTGCCGGTCACATTTGTCGCGTGCATTTTCTCCGGATTGGTTACCCACAACCGGTAGTCGGCCGCTACATGCATCACTGCATCGCAGCCTTCCAGGGCGCTGCGCAGCGCGTCCACCTGCAACAGGTCCCCGACCACAGTTTCAGCGGGGATTCCTTCAAGGTTTGCAAGTTTGCTGGAGGAGCGGATGAGAATGCGTAGATCAGCGCCGTGACGGGACAGCTCTTGCGCTACGTGGCTGCCGACGAACCCCGTAGCTCCGGTGACAAAAACCTTCACTTCAGCTATTCAAGTGCTTCAGGATGCAGCCCGAAACCCTTTTCTCCTGACAACTTCTTTTCGTTCCACTTCTTCACCCAGGCTTCCCAGCTTGCTCCAGCGGCGCGGTCCTTCCCGGTGAAGTTCAACCCAGCAATTTCGCTGTAAGCGATAGACCGCTTCTCCGGAGAATCTTTAGGAAAAAGCCGCACCCACGACTGGGCCAGCGATGTGCCGGTCTTACGATCGAAGATATAGCCTTCGATCACGGAGCCATCCTTGCAGGTGATGGTCACGTCGCCACGGTAGTCGAAAGCTTTTTCGAGAGCGTCCAGCACTTCGGCGTCGCTGCCCAGAACGGGCGCCCAGCCTTCCAGGTTCTGGTGCTCGGTTCCCGGGGCCAGTTCCAGGGAATCGGGATCGAGTTGCGGAGCTCCTTTTTGCCCGGTCATACCCTTGTCTCTTCCATTTGACGCTTGGCATCGCTCGAGATCTGCACCAGCGACGGCGACGAGTGTCCGTTCAACTGCGGCGAGGTAAGCAGATCACGTGCACCCTGATCCTCGTACCTGTCGAAAAGAGTGGCCTTCACCGCGGACATGAACCCGCGGAAAGAGCCAAACATCTCGTGCACCGAAGAAGGTTCGTATCCGCAGCTAACCATGCAGTTGGCGCATTTTGGATTGCCCGATTCGGTGCCGTAGTTTTCCCACTCCGTCTCGTCAATCAGTTCCTTGAAAGTGGAAGCGTAGCCATCCTGCAGCAAGTAGCAGGGTTTCTGCCAGCCGAAAATGTTATAGGCAGGGTTGCCCCAGGGCGTGCATTCGTAGTTCCTCTTGCCCATGAGGAACTCCAGGAACAGCGGAGACATGTTGAACTTCCAGTGCTTCTCGCGGTTGGACAAGATGGCGCGAAAAAGCCTGCGAGTGCGCGCGCGGCCAAGGAAATGTTTCTGATCCGGCGCCTTCTCATAGGAATAGCCCGGCGAAATAACAATGCCCTCCACGCCCATGGCCATCACTTCGTCGAAGAAAGCACGCACGCTATTAGGGTCGGCGCCATCGAACAGGGTGGCGTTGGTAGTGACCCGGAAGCCACGCTGAACCGCTTCGCGGATGCCCTCGACCGCTTTGTCATAACCGCCTTCGCGGCAGACCGAAAAATCGTGGTGCTCCCGCTGGCCGTCAAGATGCACAGAAAATGTCAGGTACTTGCTGGGCTTGAAAAGACCGATTTTCTCCTTGAGCAGCAAAGCATTGGTGCACAGGTAGATATACTTCTTGCGCGCAACCAGCCCTTCCACAATCTCGGCAATCTGCGGGTGCATCAGCGGCTCACCGCCTGGAATGGATACCATGGGCGCCCCGCATTCCTCGACCGCCCGGAAGCACTCTTCCGGCGAGAGATCCCTCTTGAGAATGTGCGCAGGATACTGAATCTTGCCGCATCCGGCACAAGCCAAGTTGCAGCGAAACAGTGGCTCCAGCATGAGGACCAGTGGATAGCGCTTTCGCCCGGCCATGCGCTGCTTGAGCACATAGCTGGCGACGGTCCACATTTGTGAGATCGGCACTGCCATCGTTTCAAATCTCCTTTAAACTCTTTCCCGTAAGAGGGTGTGTGAGAACTTGAGGGGAAGAACCGCAGGTCCCTCCACTACGCTTCGCTCCGGTCGGGATGACAATTCTGTTTGTGCCCGCAAGAGCTTCACCAGAAATAC
>Ga0302180_10001660_pt1 | contig 17777 bp, 13 predicted proteins | sample I_Palsa_E3_2_FD_200575 | JGI IMG/M metagenome (GOLD analysis project Ga0302180, IMG submission 200575) | Peat permafrost microbial communities from Stordalen Mire near Abisko, Sweden - I_Palsa_E3_2 | ecosystem: Environmental > Terrestrial > Soil > Palsa > Peat permafrost | place: Sweden... | reverse complement strand
GCGAGGTCGGCCGGCAGGTGGCTGGCCGGTTCGCCGACGGCGTGTGGCTGGCAGAGCTGGCGGCGGTGCGGGACCCGGCGCAGGTGGCGTCCGCGGTGGCGGCGGCGCTGGGGATCCGTGACCTGCCCGCGGTGGCGCCGTCCGATGTGCTGGCGCACGCGCTGGCCCGGCGGCAGCTGCTGCTGGTCCTGGATAACTGTGAGCATGTGATCGGCGCGGCGGTGGACTGCTCGCTGCTGGTCCCGCCGCGGGCCGGCCCGGATGGCCGGTCCCGGTACGTGATGCTGGAGACGCTGCGGGCCTACGGGGCGGGACTCCTCGCCGAGGCCAGCGAGGGCGGCGCCGTAGCGGCCGCGTTGGCCTCCTGCGCGCTGCGGGTGGCCGAGGAGGCCATGTCGGGGCTGACGGCAGATCCGGGCGAGGTGGCCGCGGCCCGCTGGCTGGACGCCGAGGACGCCACCATGCGCCAAGTACTGGTCTGGGCCATGGAGCATGATGCGGCCGTGGCTTCGCGGCTGGCGGCCGCGCTGTCGTGGTGGTGGCAGGTCCGGGGCCGGCTGGCGGGTCAGGTGCCGCTGCTGCGCGAGGCCGTCGACCGCGCCGCCGTAGGCAGCGACGCGTGGTGCATCGGGCACACCTGGCTCGGTCAGGCGTCGCTGGATTCGGCCGATCCGGCCGGGGCGCTGCGCCACTTCACCGCAGTCCGCGACGCCATCGGGGACCGGAGGCCGTTCCCGCTGCTGGCCCGGTGCCTCAGCGGCCGGGCGGCGACATTGCTGACCAAGGGCCGGATCGCCGAGGCGGCCGGCGATGCCCGCCGTGCCCTGGCGGCGGCCCGAGAGAGTGATTCCCCGGTCGCCGAGGCGCTGGCCCTGGCGGTCCTTGGCCTGGTCGCCACTGTCGCGGAGGACCGCGTCGGCGCCGTGCAGCTGGCCCAGCGGGCGCTCGGACCGGCTCCGGCGCAGGCGGCCGAGGAACGCGGCCAGGCGATGAGCCTGGCCACCGCGGCCGAGTACGCCCTCATGCTCACCGCCGCGGGCCCGCTGCTGCCGGGGGCAGACAGGCCGGGGGCGGACGGGCCGGGGGCGGACGGGCCGGGGGCGGACGGGCCGACGGGCACGGTGCCGGGCCTGGACAGGCTCAGCCCCCGGGAACGGGAGCTGGTCACCCTGGTCGCCCGGGGGTACACCGACGCGCAGATCGCCGAGCAGCTGTTCATCAGCGTGCGCACGGTCAGCTCACGCGGCCTGAGCCGACCGCCGCGGCGGTCGGCTCAGCGGGGGATTCGGTATTCCTCCAGCAGCCGGCGCCCGATGATCATCTTCTGGATCTCGGCCGTCCCCTCGCCGATCAGCAGCATGGGCACTTCCCGGTAGAGGCGCTCGATCTCGTACTCCTTGGAGAAGCCATAGCCGCCGTGGATGCGGAAGGAGTCTTCCACGACCTCCTTGGCGTACTCGGAGGCCAGGTACTTGGCCATGCCAGCTTCGAGGTCGTTGCGCTCACCGGAGTCCTTCTTACGGGCCGCCACAACCATCATCTGATGGGCGGCCTCGACCTTGATGGCCATCTCGGCCAGCTTGAACTGGATGGCCTGGTGCTCGACGATCGGCTTGCCGAAAGCATGCCGGATCTGCGCGTACGCGATGCCCAGCTCAAAGGCACGGAGGGCGACTCCGCAGCCGCGGGCGGCGACGTTCACCCGGCCGACCTCGACACCGTCCATCATCTGGTAGAAGCCCTGGCCGGGGGCCTCCCCGAGAACCCGGGAGGCGGGGACACGGACGTCATGCAGGATCAGCTCGGTCGTGTCGACGCCCTTGTAACCCATCTTCTCGATCTTCCCCGGCACGGTCAGGCCGGGCACCGTCGGGTTGGCGCCGAAGCCCGGCTCCTTCTCGATCAGGAACGTGGTCATGTTCCGGTGCCGCGCGTCCTGGCCCTCGTCGGTCCGGCACAGCACCGCTACCAGATTGGAGGTGCCGCCGTTGGTCAGCCACATCTTCTGGCCGTTGATGACGTAATCGTCGCCATCGCGTTCCGCCCTGGTGCGGATCGCCGAGACATCCGACCCGAGACCGGGCTCCGACATGGAGAAAGCCCCGCGCACGTCGCCGGCCGCCATCCGGGGCAGGAAGTAGTCCTTCTGCTCCTGCGTGCCGTGCTGGCCGATCATGTAGGCCACGATGAAGTGCGTGTTGACGATGCCTGACACCGACATCCAGCCACGGGCGATCTGCTCCACCACCAGCGCGTACGTCAGCAGCGACTCGCCGAGGCCGCCGTACTCCTCGGGAATGGTCAGCCCGAACAGGCCGAGCTCCTTCATCCCCTCGACGATCTGGGCCGGGTACTCGTCCTTGTGCTCAAGCTCGCTGGCGACGGGGATGATCTCCTTCTCGACGAACTCCCGCACCGTGCTGAGGATGTCCCGCTGAATATCAGTCAGGCCTTCGGTCTTCGCGAGGCGTTCCATGGCGCGGCTCCGTTCTGCTGGTCGTTCAGGCGCTCAGGTGGTCGGCTCGGGACGGCCGGGCTGCTCGCCGCCGCGCTCCTTGATGTACGTCTCGGTCGGCACCATCACCTTGCGGCGGAACACGCACACCAGGGTGCCGTTCTGCTTGTACCCGCGCGTCTCGACCTCGACGATGCCCCGGTCGCTCTTCGAGCTGGACGGCCGCTTGCTGAGCACGGTGGTCTCGCCGTAGATGGTGTCGCCGTGGAAGGTCGGCGCCACGTGCTTCAGCGAGCTGATCTCGAGGTTCGCGATGGCCTTGCCCGAGACATCGGGTACCGACATGCCGAGCAGCAGCGAATAGATGTAGTTGCCGACTACGACGTTCCGGCCGAAGTCGGTGGTCTCTCCGGCGTAGTGGGCATCCAGGTGGAGCGGATGGTGGTTCATGGTGAGCAGGCAGAACAGATGGTCGTCGTACTCGGTGACCGTCTTGCCTGGCCAGTGCTTGTAGACCGCGCCGACCTCGAACTCCTCGTAGGTCCGTCCGAACTGCATCTGGGGTGTCCTCCTCAGGCCTGCGGGGGCTCGAACTTGGAGGTGCGCTGCATGCCCGCGGCCCGGCCCTGGCTCGCGATGACCAGGGCCATCTTGCGGGAGGCTTCGTCGATCATCTCGTCGCCGAGCATGGCCGATCCCTTGGCGCCGCCCGCCTCCGACGTGCACCAGTCGTAGGCGTCCAGGATCAGCTCCGCGTGGTCGTAATCCTCCTGCGACGGCGAGAAGATCTCGTTGGCGGCGGCGATCTGGTCCGGGTGCAGCACCCACTTGCCGTCGAAGCCCAGGGCCGCGGCCCGCTGGGCCACCGCGCGGTAGCCGTCGGTGTTGCGGATCTGCAGGTAGGGACCGTCAATGGCCTGCAGGTCGTGGGCGCGGGCGGCCATCAGGATCCGCATCAGGATGTAGTGGTAGGCGTCCGCGGGGTAGCCGGGGGGCTGCTCGCCGACTACCAGTGACTTCATGTTGATGGAGGCCATGAAATCGGCCGGGCCGAAGATGATCGTCTCCAGCCGCGGGGAGGACGCGGCGATCGCGTCGACGTTAACCAGCCCGAGGGCGTTCTCGATCTGCGCCTCGATGCCGATCCGGCCCACCTCGAAGCCCATCGTCTTCTCGATCTGGGTGAGCAGCAGATCCAGCGCCTTGACCTGCTCGGCGTCCTGCACCTTCGGCAGCATGATGCAGTCCAGGTTGGGGCCCGCGCCCTCGACCACCGTGATCACGTCCCGGTAGGTCCAGTGCGTGGTCCAGTCGTTGACCCGGACGACGCGGATCTTGCCGCTCCAGTCGCCCGTGTTAAGGGCGTCGACGATAGTGTGCCGGGCACTCTCCTTGACCAGCGGTGCGCAGGCGTCCTCCAGATCCAGGAACACCTGGTCGGCGGGCAGGCTCTGCGCCTTCTCCAGGAAGCGCGGGCTACTGCCCGGCACCGCCAGGCAGGATCGGCGCGGGCGCGGGCGGTCGGACGCGGCGTCGGGTTGGGTCGTCATGTCGGTCGTGTCATCCTTCGGTTGTGGCCCCGGCCAGGGCACCCGGCCGGCCTGGCCATGGCTCGAGCTTATGGGCCCGGCGTATCACATCGACGATTCCGCTGATAATGGCCGTAATTTCGAAATCCTTCGGGGTGAAGACAGCGGCTACCCCCTCGGCACGGAGGGCCTCAGCGTCCGCCGCCGGGATGATGCCGCCGACGACCACCGGAATGTCCCCCGCCCCGGACTGGCGCAGCCGGCGCAGGACGTCGGGCACGAGCTCGGTGTGCCCGCCGGAAAGGATCGAAAGCCCCACGCAGTGCACGTCCTCGGCGACCGCGGCCGCCGCGATCTGCGCTGGAGTGAGCCGGATGCCCTGGTAGATAACCTCGAATCCGGCGTCACGGGCCCGCACGGCGATCTGCTCGGCGCCGTTGGAGTGGCCGTCCAGGCCGGGCTTGCCCAGCAGCAGGCGCAGCCTGCCCGCGCCGATCTCCGCGGCGGTGCCCGCCGCCGCGGCCCGGACCGCGGCCATTTCCGCGCGCATGTCCGCATTCCCGGCCACTGTGACCGGGGCACCGCTGATCCCGGTGGGAGCCCGGTACTCGCCGAATTCCTGCCGCAGGGCAAGTGACCATTCGCCGGTGGTCACTCCCGCGCGCGCACAGGCCAGGGTCGCGCTCATCAGGTTGACGTCCTCGCGCGCCGCGTCGGCCCGCAGGAGGTCGAGGGCAGCACGGACCGCTGTCTCGTCGCGGCGGGCGCGCCACGCCGCCAGGTCGGCCAGCACCGCGCGGGCGTAGGCGGGGTCCACCCGGTGCACCGCGGTGCCGGTGTCCGCGGTGAGCGGGCTGGGCTCGGTGGCCTGGAAGCAGTTGACGCCGACCACCTTGTCTTCGCCGGATTCCATCCGGGCCCGCCGGGCCGCGTGCGAGGCGACGAGCTGTGCCTTGAGGTAGCCGGACTCCACCGCTGGTATCGCCCCGCCCATCGTCTGTACCGTGGCGATCTCCGCCTCGGCGCCCGCCATCAGCTCGGCGGTCTTGGCCTCCACCACCGGGGCGCCGTTGAACAGGTCGCCGTACTCCAGCAGGTCGGACTCGTACGCGAGCACCTGCTGGATGCGCAGGCTCCACTGCTGGTCCCAGGGCCGGGGCAGGCCGAGCGCCTCGTTCCAGGCCGGGAGCTGTACGGCCCGGGCGCGGGCGTCCCGGGAGAGGGTGACGGCCAGCATCTCCAGCACGATGCGCTGGACGTTATTCTCCGGCTGCGCCTCGGTCAGCCCCAGCGAGTTGACCTGCACGCCGTAGCGGAAGCGGCGAAGGGCGGGGTCGGTGATCCCGTACCGCTCCCGGGTGATGGTGTCCCAGAGCCGAGAGAAGGCGCGCATCTTGCACATCTCCTCGACGAAGCGGACACCCGCGTTGACGAAGAAGGACATCCGCCCGACGACCTCACCCATCCGCTCCGGGGGGACCTGCCCCGAGTCACGGACGGCATCCAGCACGGTCATCGCGGTGCACAGCGCGTAGGCGATCTCCTGCACCGGGGTCGCCCCGGCCTCCTGCAGGTGGTAGCTGCAGACGTTGATGGGGTTCCACTTGGGCATCCGGGCCACCGTGTAGGAGATCAGGTCGGTGGTCAGGCGCACCGAGGGGCCCGGCGGGAAGACGTACGTGCCGCGCGCCAGGTACTCCTTGATGATGTCGTTCTGCGTGGTGCCAGTCAGCGCGCTTATGTCGGCGCCCTGCTCCTCGGCTACGACCTGGTACAGCGCCAGCAGCCACATGGCCGTGGCGTTGATCGTCATCGAGGTGTTGGTCCGCTCCAGCGGGATGTCCGCGAAGAGGGCCCGCATGTCGCCGAGGTGCCCGACCGGGACGCCGACCCGCCCGACCTCGCCGTGGGCCAGGACATGGTCGGCGTCATAGCCGGTCTGGGTGGGCAGGTCGAACGCCACGGAGAGGCCGGTCTGGCCCTTGGCGAGGTTGCGGCGGTAAAGCGCGTTGGACTCCCTGGCGGACGAGTGCCCGGCATAGGTCCGCATCAGCCAGGGGCGTTCGCGGCCGGGGCGCTGGGCCCGCTGGTCTCCCGGCGCCTCGTACGGCTCGGTCATCCCGGCCTCATTCTCACGCGTTCCGGGCCGGCTCACACATTGCGGAACCGGTTGATCTCCGTCAGGTGCTTGGCCCGCAGCTCGTGATCACGCACACCCAGGCCCTCCTTCGGCGCGAGGCAGAGCACCCCCACCTTCCCATGATGCAGGTTCCGGTGGACATCCAGCGCAGCCTGGCCCGTCTGCTCCATCGGGTACACCAGCGACATGGTCGGATGGATCATGCCCTTGGAGATCAGCCGGTTAGCCTGCCATGCCTCGCGGTAGTTCGCGAAGTGCGAGCCGATGATGCGCTTGAGGCTCATCCACAGGTAGCGGTTGTCGTATTCGTGCATGAACCCGGAGGTCGAGGCGCAGGTCGCGATCGTGCCGCCGCGGCGCGTCACGTAGACAGAGGCACCGAACGTCTCCCGGCCGGGGTGCTCGAAGACGATGTCCACGTCCTCGCCGCCGGTCAGGTCACGGATCCTGCCGCCCAGGCGCTTCCACTCCTTCGGGTCCTGGGTGCGCTCGTCCTTCCAGAACTTGTAATCCTCGGCGGCGCGGTCGATGATCAGCTCGGCGCCCATCGACCGGCAGAGCTCGGCCTTCCGCTCGCTGGAGACGACGCAGATCGGGATCGCCCCGCCGGCCAGGGCGTACTGGGTGGCGTAGGCGCCGAGGCCACCGCTGGCCCCCCAGATGAGCACGTTGTCGCCCTGCTTCATGCCCGCGCCGTTGCGCGAGACCAGCTGCCGGAAGGCGGTCGAGTTCACCAGGCCCGGGGTGGCGGCTTCCTCCCAGGTCAGATGCTTTGGCTTGGGCATCAGCTGATTGGTCTTGACGATGGCCAGCTCGGCCAGGCCGCCGAAGTTGGTCTCGAAGCCCCAGATGCGCTGCTCCGGGTCCATCATGGTGTCGTTGTGACCGTCGGAGCTTTCCAGCTCGACGGACAGGCAGTGGGCGACGACTTCCTCGCCTGGCTTCCACACGGTCACGCCGGGACCGGTGCGCAGCACCACGCCCGCGAGATCCGAGCCGACCACGTGGTAGGGCAGGTCGTGCCGCGCGGTGAGCTCGGAGAGCTTCCCGTAGCGGCGCAGGAAGGAGAAGGTGGAGACGGGCGAGAAGATGGAGCTCCATACGGTGTTGTAGTTGACCGCGCTGGCCATCACAGCCACGAGCGCCTCGCCGAGGCCGAGCTCGGGGACCGGTACCTCTTCTACGTGCAGCGCCTTGCGGGGATCACGGTCGCGCACGTCGAGACCATCGAACATGTGCTCCTCGTCCCGGTGCAGGGTGACGGCCCGGTAGGCCTCGGGGAGCGGCAGCGCGGCGAAATCAGCCGTCTGGCTGCTGGGATTAAGGATGGTGTCGAGGATTTCTTTCATGGTTGTCTCCTCCCAGGCGATGTCTGCTCCGACAGCGCCAGGGGCTTCGGATAACGCGGCACCTCGCAGGTGTTATCCAAGCCTCTACCGCCGCCCGGGCGCGACTAGCGCCAAAAGGCATTCCCCCGCAGGGACCAACGCCCCCCCTTGGACCACAAGTACCGGGGGCGCGGTGGGGCCTTGTCACGGCCGCTGCGTTGCGGCCTCTGCTCTCCAGTGTTCGTCGCTGTTGCCTGAATTGTCTATTAAGAATTAAGCGCAACACTTAAGCGAATGTTTGACGGTGGCCCGGGACCAGGTATATCCCGCCAAGCCGCACGGAAGAGTTAACACCCGCACGGGAACCCGGCCGTGCCCTCGTGCGCCGGCCGCAGGATCACCTGACCGATCTCGCCCAGCCCAGCGGCGATTGTTCCCGTTGCCCGTGAGCCACCAGGTCGCCGCGCGTTGACGGCTGGCTCGTTTAAGACTTAATGTCTTAAGAGCTTAAGACATTAGGGGCTGGAGACATGATCAACTTCCGCGTTGAAGGCCGGTCGCCGGTACCGCCCTACCTGCAGATCGCGCGGCAGGTCCGGCAGGCGCTGCGGATGGGCGTGCTGGAGGTGGGCGACAAGCTGCCCACGGTGCGCGAGGTCGTCGCGGCGACAGCCGTCAATCCCAACACGGTGCTCAAGGCCTACCGCGACCTGGAACGCGAGGGCCTGGTGCAGGCCCGGGCCGGGCACGGCACGTTCGTGCTGAACCTGCCACCGGGGCCGCCGCCCGGCACGCACTCCCGGCTCGGCCGCAGCCTGGCCCGGTGGGTGCGGGAAGCCCGCGAGGCCGGGCTCGACGATGAGTCGATCGAATCGCTGCTGCGCGTCACGCTGCAGGCAGCACCCGAGGAGGAGATCGCATGACCACGGTCATCCAGACCCGGGGACTGGTCAAGCAGTTCCGCCGGGCCACCGCGCTGAGCGACTGCGACGTCACCGTGCCCGAGGGCAGCATATGCGCGCTGATCGGCCCCGCTCCTTCGTCACCTACCAGCCCGCCAGCCGGTTCTGGGCGTTCCAGGGCATCGAGACCGGCGGCTTCGTCATCCTCGCGGCCATCCTGCTGACCGTGACCGCCGTCGCGCTGATCCGTCGGGACGCCTGACCTCAGCTCGCCGCGCCGTCGGCGTACCAGCCGATGGCGCGGCGCGGCCGCTGGACAGCGACCCGGATGCGGTCCGGCGGCTCGGCGCTGAAGGCGCGGCGGAGCGAGCTGGCGAAATGCCCCGCCGGGGCGCCCAGCGTGCGCCCGGCGGTCACTCGGCCGGGCCGATCTCGGCGCCGGCGAGCTCGGCGTAGATGAGGAACTTGAACGGGTCGAATTGCTGGTGCTGCTCCATGAGGCGGTGCAGCGCGGTGCGGCGCAGCCCGGCCAGTGCGGTGCTGGCGGGGTAACGCAGCAGGCCCGGCTCGATGATCTCCAGGGCGAGGGCGTGATCGCCTTGGCCGATGAGGGTGTCGGCGGCGGCGGCGAACTGCTCCGCCCTGCCGCCAGCGAGCAGGTCGAGTGCGGCGGCTTGCTCGGCCGCGGTCGACGGCTCCAGTCCCCGCCCGTCCAGCGGCCAGTAACCGGTGTGCTGGTGGTAAAGCCGCTCGGTGAAGTGGTCGCGGATCACCAGGTAGGGCACGACCGCCGTGGGGTGCTCACGGAGCACGGCCGGGAGGCTGGCCGCCGCCAGGATGTCCGGCAGGATGCGGCCGCCGCGGATGCCGTCCAGCACCTCGCCGTGCAGCTGGGTCAGTGCCGCCTCCAGGCCGGCGACCGCCTCGGCGGTGAAATTTTCGGTCAGCGTTGGGTGGCCGTGGATGAGCAGGCGGGGCCGCAGGCTGGCAATGAAGGCGAGGGTCTCCAGGAGCCCCTCCGGGGAGCCTTCGCCGTCGAATGGCTGCCCCAGGTAGGGCATCATCACGTCGCCGGTGAACAGCACGCCGCTCGCCGGAAGGTGGACCAGCAGCGCGTCGCTGGTTTCCCCGCCCGCCGTTGGATAGAGGACGAGCTCGGTGCCACCGATGGTCAGTCGCGTCGGCTGGCTGATCAGCTGGTCGGGGACGACGGATGGGGGGATATCTCCGGCGGCGCCGGCGAAGTAGCGGAACCGTGGCCGCTCCCCCTGCGCACGGTCCAGTCCGGCGGGGAAACCGGCCTGAGCGATCACCTGCGTGCCGGGCCCGCGCAGCGCGCCCGCGCCGCCGATGTGGTCCCAATGCGCGTGGGTGAGGATCAGCTGGCTGATCGCACCGTCAGCAGGCGGGTCAAGGGCACCGAGCGCGGCCTTGACCCGGTCCTCGGCGGTGCCTGCGTCGATCGCGACGACGCCGTCGCTGGTCGTGATGAACGCCAGATCGCTGAAGTCGTAGCCCTGCGCGACCTGGATACCGGGCTCCGGGCGGAAGACCCTGGGCGAGGTGAAGCGGAACCCGTCCTGGGCGGTGGCCCAGAAGCCGCCGAACATCAGCCGCGTGCAGACCGGAGCCGCGCCGAGCCCCGACTTGCGTTCGGCCTCGGCGGCCTGGTCATCCTGGCCCAGCATGGCATGGGCGGCGGCGAGGCCGTGGTGCACCGACCGCAGCAGCATGGGCGGGAACTGATCCCGGACGGCCAGGACGAACTCCAGGTCAGCGATGGCGCGAGCGGCCCGTTCCCGGTCCGGCGGCAGCCCGGCCAGGGCCAGCCCGCGGAAGTACTGCGGCGGCCCGAGATCGGTGGCCGCGGCCTGGTCCAGCTTGGCCAGCGCGGCGTCCACATCCTCGCCCAGCCGGGCCTGGAAGAACCCGGCGAGCGTGAGCGGCAGCGCCTCGCCTGGCTGGGCGTCGGCCAGCTCGGAGAAGTAACGGTATCCCTCGCCGTCCGCGCGGGCAGCCGCAAGCCTGGTGGCGAGGGTGATCGTGGTGGCCCGGTCGGCGCCAGGCCAGCGCGCCGCCGTCTTGAGTGATTCGATGCCGCGGTCGCGGGTGATCGATCCGGTCATGCCAGTGCTCCCGCTGAGGTGAGTTGGGTTGTTTCGGCTTCATCGGTCGCCGGGGCCGCCGGCTGGGCGGGCAGGAACAGGACGGCCAGGAGGGCCCCCGCGGCGGCCACCCCCGCGGCGACGAGGCAGCTGATGGTCAGGCCGCGCAGGAACGCGCTGGCGGCGGTGTGCTGCAGTGCCTGCCCGAGGCCCGGGTGGCCGAGGGCCGCGATCTTGCCGGCGGCCACGTACGCGGCGCCGACGGACTGGTGCGCGATCGCCGCGACCGGGCCGGGCACGCTCGCCGGCAGGGTGGCGGTCAGCCGCGATCCGTAGATGGATGCGTAGACACTGCCGATCACGGCCACGCCGAGCGTGCCGCCCACCAGCCTGGTGGAGTCGTTCACGGCCGAGCCGACGCCTGCCTTGCTCCGCGAGATGGCGCCCATGATGGACTCCGTAGCGGGCGCGGAGGTCAGGCCCATGCCGAGCCCGTACACCACCATCTGGACCGCGATGATGCGGTAACTGATCGTCGCGCTGTTGGTCGCCGCCACCCAGCCATAGAACGCGGCCATCGCGACGAGCCCGATGGTGACGATGAGCTTGGTCCCGGCCCTTACGGCGAGCTGAGTCCCGGCGACCGATCCGGCGCCAACCGACAGCGCCACCGGGAGCAGGTGAACACCGGCTGAGAGCGGACCGTAGCCCCTGACGACCTGGAAGTACTGCGTCATCAGGAAGATGAAGCCGAACAGGGTGAAGAACGACACCGTGACCGCGCCGCTGGCCGCGCTGAACCGAAGGTTGCGGAAAAGCCGCACATCGAGCATCGGGTGCGCGGCCCGCCGCTCCCGCACGATGAACGCGGCGAGCAGGACCGCCGAGGCGGCAAAGCCGGCCAGGCTGCGCCCGGCTGCCCAGCCGTAGGCCGGCGCCTCGATGATGGTGAAGACTCCCACGGCCAAGGCTGCCGACGAAAGCACCAGGCCAGGGACGTCAGGAGCGGCCGCGTCCGGGGCCTTCGACGCGGGAACGGCGAGCGCCACGAGGATCCCGGCGGCCGCCGCGACCGGCGCCATGGCGATGAAGATGCTGGCCCAGCTGAAGTGCTCGAGCAGCCAGCCGCCCACGATGGGCCCCATCGCGATGGCCACGCCCGCGATCGCGCCCCACAAGCCGATCGCCCGGGCACGTTCCCTTCGCTCGGTGAAGACGTTGGAGATCAGCGAGAGCGTCGCCGGGAATGTCATGGCGGCGCCCAGTCCCATCACGGACCTGGCCGCGATGAGCTGCGCCGGGTCGGTCGTGAAGCCGCCGGCCAGGCTGGCGGTCCCGAACACAGCCAGTCCAGCCAGCAGCATGCGCTTGCGGCCGAACCGGTCGGACAGGCTGCCGAAGGTGAGCAGCAGCGCGGCGAAGACGAGGTTGTAGGAATCGACGACCCACTGCAGCTGAGTGGTGGTGGCATGCAGTTCGCGCACCAGGGCGGGAAGCGCCACGTTGACCAGGGTCGTATCCAGGTTGATGAGGAATGCTGCGAGTAGCAGCGCGACGAGAATCATGGGCTTGGATCGCATAGTTTCGCCTTCACGATGGATCGTTCTGGCCGCGCTAACCGAGCGGCGGCTGCGGAGGCCCGGCCGGGCGCCGATGGCGGGTAACCCGGCCCGGTGAGCCAGGCTCATTGAGGGAACGTTAAGAATTTCCGCCGCCCTGGGGCGTCACCCAAAGGTGCATGCGGGGTGGAATATCGCTGCGCGGCAAGCCCGCACACGAAGGTGCTACCGGACGGCGTGGGGTGCGGGCTACCGGACGGCGTGGGGAGCGGTGCTACGGGACGGCGCGGGGAGCGGTGCTACGGGACGGCGCGGGGAGCGGTGCTACCGGACGGCCTCGGGTGCGGTGCTACCGGACAGCCTCGGGTGCGGTGTCAGGGGATCAGGCCGAGCTGCCGGGCCCGTGCGACGGCCTCGGTACGGTTGGCGGCCCCGAGCTTGCCCAGGATGTGCGTCACGTGCTTCTTGACCGTGTCGAGCGCTACCACCAGTTCGTGGGCGATGCGCTGATTGGACCTGCCCGCGGCGAGCAGCCGCAGCACCTCCAGCTCGCGGTCGGTCAGCGGCTCGGCCATGCCCGGCAGCGCGGCGGTGGCCCGCCTCGATGACGGCGCGGCGGCTGCCTGACCGCAGGCGCGCAGGAGCCCAGCCAGGTAGTCCGGGTCGATGTCGCGGGCGGGGGCGCGCTGGTCCTTCCGGGCGGCGGAGAGCCGGGCCAGCAGCGCGCGCATCGGCGCGCCCTCGTCGGCAACGACCCGGACGTAGCCCTGCGGGCAGCCGAGCGTGACCGCCTCGGCCAGGGCACCGAGGGCGCCGTCGTGATCGCCGCGGGCGGCCAGCGCCAGCGCCCGCAGCGCCTGAATCTCGATGACGCTGCCGGTGCGGCCCTGGCCCGCCGCGGTGGCCAGCAGCGCCTGCAGCAGCGTGAGTGCCGCGCCGGGGCGGTCCTGGGCGAGCAGCACCCGCGCCAGCACCAGATACGTCGGCTCCCGGGGATAATCCGGCTCGTCCGCTGGGCTGAGGCCGGCCGCCGTCGCCCACTGGCCGGCCGCCGTGACATCGCCCTGGGCCAGCAGCAGCCGCGCCCGCTGGGCGGGCACCGGGTTGAACAGGGCGACCACTTGCGGGCTCAGCTCGACCTGCCGGGCCTCCCCTATCGCCGCTGTGGCGGCGGCCGCATCACCGTGCGCCTGCCGAATCCGGGCCAGCACGGCCAGGCCGGCGGCCAGCGGCGGGGTGAAGGCGAGCTGCCGGCATAGCGCGATCCCCCGGGTGGCGTGATCAAGGGCGGCGGCCAGCTCGTCCCGCTCGTACAGCACCTCGGCCAGGCCCACATGCGCCATGCCCAGATGGGGCGGCTGGCTGCTGACCTCACCGGCGATCTCCAGCGCTTGCCGGTAGGTCGCGAGCGCCGCATCCAGGTTGCCCTGGGCGCGCTGTACCTGGCCCAGGTCGTGGCAGACCCGGGTGGCGAGGTAGCCCTCGCCAGCCGCCCGCCGCTCGGCGAGGGCCGCGGCCAGGCTGCGTTCAGCCTGCCCGGGCTGGCCACGGAGCCAGTCCGCCACCGCCAGGTTGGCGCGGACGAGGGTGCGCAGGTAAAAGTCACCTTCGCCCAGCTGGGCGCGGGCCCGCCGGTCCCAGTCGACCGCGCCCGCTGCGTCACCGCGAAGACGCGCGAGCTCGGCCCGCAGGAACGCGATCCCCGCGGGAACGTTGGCCAGCACGCCCGCCGCCGGCCCGGCCGGCGGCTGTCGGGGCTGGCCGCCGGTAGCGCCGAAGGCACGCTCAGCGTCGTCCAGCAGTGGCTCGATCGCTTCCACCTGGCCGCTGACGACGGCGCTGAAACCCTGGGCGAGGCACAGCCGCGGCCGCGCGCGCAGCAACTCCACGGGCAACGTGGAAAGCCAGCGGCGCAGAGTCACGCCCTCGCTGCGGCGAAGTAGTGCATCGACGTACCGTTCGACCAGCTGCGCCGCCCAGGCCGCGTCCCCGGCCGCGAGCGCGTGCCGCACCGCATCATCGCCCTGATCATGCTCATCGAACCAGGCGGCCGCGGCCCGGTGCAGCTCTGGCACCCGGCCGGGCTGCTCCTGCTCCAGCCGGGCACGGAGCAGATCGGCGAACAGATGGTGGTAGCGCCACCAGCCGCGCACCTCGTCCAGCGGCACCAGGAACAGGCCCGCCTGCTCGATGTCGTGCAGCATCGCCTGGCTACCGGACCGGCCGGTGACCGCATCACACAGCTCCCCCGACAGCCGCTCCAGCACCGAGGTCTCCAGCAAGAACGCACGCACCGGCCCGGGCTGGCCGTCCAGGACCTCATCCGCCAGGTAGTCCAGCACGAAGCGGTGGCTGCCGCTGAACGCCGCGACAAACCCGGCCGCATCCGCGTGCCCCCGCAACGACAGCGCGGCCAGCTGCAGCCCTGCCGCCCATCCCTCGGTGCGGGCCGTCAGCGCCACCACCGCGGTGTTAGGCAGGACCGGCCCAGCCACACCCAGCAGCGCCGCCGCCTCGTCGGTGGTGAAGCGGAGCTCGGCGGCACGCAGCTCAGCCAGCTGGCCGCGGGCCCGCAGCCGCGCCAGCGGCAGCGGCGGGTCAGCCCGGCCGGACACCGCCAATAGCAGGCCCGGCGGCAGGTTCTCCAGCAAAAACGCCACCGACTCGTGCACCGGCCCGGAGTCGACCAGGTGGTAGTCGTCCAGGACCAGCAGCACCTCATCCCCGCCGGGCTGGGCGGCCAGCTCGTTGATCAAAGCCGTCACAAACCCGTCAAACGAACGCGGGGACGGCGGCCCGAGCCGGGGGCCCAGGTGCCCGGCGATCCCGGGTTGGGCCCGGTCCAGCGCAGCGACCACGTAGCGCCAGAACCGGGCCGGGTCGTTGTCGCCGGCATCCAGGCCCAGCCACGCCACCGGCCGCCCGGCACTGCGGGCCCAGTCGGCCAGCAGCGACGTTTTGCCGAATCCCGCCGGAGCGCAAATCAGCACGCGCCCCCGCGCCAGCCCCTCGCTGAGCGCCTGCGCCAGGCGCGGCCGCGGCACAAAGCCCGGCTGCGGCCGGGGCACGTGCAGCTTGGTCGCCAGCAGGGCATCCTGCCCGGAGACGGCGGCCCCGGCCGGGGCCGCCGCAGGCGGGTGAGCCATCGGGGACCTACCGCTCAGCCGGCCAGCGAGCCTCGGTCCGGCCGCTGGACGCGGCCATTCTACGGCCTGGCTCTGCCGCTCTATGGCCTGTGCTTCACAGGGTTGGTGCTGTCACTTGCCGCCGGGCGGCATGTGCCCGGTCGGCGGCCACGGCCAGGAGGGCGGTGAGGACCGCGGCCCCGGCCGCGATGAGCGTGATCTGCCATCCGGGCATACCGCCGGCCGCCACGGTGTGGACCTGAGCGGAGACCTGGGGCTGGGGAACGCTGGGCCCCGGGTGGGGCAGGCTGATGGTCATGGCCATGGCGGGGGATGCCATGGCCAGGCCCAGCACGGCGCAGGCGCTCGCGGCCAGGATGGCGGCTAGGTGGTGGATGCGGCGGATGGTGTTCATGGCGACCTCCAGTTGACCGGTGGCTTTCCTATCTGCCGTAACTTGGCCGGGAGCTCCGGCCGTCTGATCGACAGGCTGCCCTGGCCGGGCACCGGCGGGCAGAGGACCGACGACCCCTTCTCCGGGACGGGCGCATGGGGTCGATCGACCCACAGCGGTCGCCGGCTGCCGGCGCGGGCTGCCGGCTGGCTACACCAGGCCTGCTTGCAGGGCGAGGCGGGTGAGATCGGCGCGGCGCCGGCAGCCGGTCTTGTCCCGGATCCGGTCCAGGTGGGAGCGGACGGTGCTGGCGCTGATGTATAGCTGGGCGGCGATCTGGGTGTTGGTGCGGCCCTGGGCGACCAGGGCGACCAGTTCCTGTTCCCGGGCGCTAAGCAGGGTCAACCCACGCGGAGCTTGCGGTTGCCAGGAGTCCGGGGCGGCGAGCATGGTGGCGTACTCGGCGACGGTGGCCAGCGTCATCGCCGCGCCGCGTTCTTCGGCCGCCCGGGTCCGGTCCGGTCCCAGCGCCTGAGCGGCCTTCCGGAGCGGTTCCTGATGGCGCCGAAACTCCTGGTGCAGGGCTGGCATCCCGGTACGTCGGAGCCAGGCGGCATGCGCGGCCCAAATCGTAATGACATCGGCCCAGCGCCCCGTCGCCGCGCACAGTGCCCCACAGGTGTCCAGGCAGTCGATCAGGCGCATCCGGTCGCCGGTGCGCGACGAGAGCCTGACTGCTTCGCCGAGCTGCATCCCGGCGTCGGCCAGGCGGCCTGCCTGCTGGTCCCAGGCTGCCAGGATCCACAGCATGTTCGCCTGAAACCGCAGGTCGCCAACCTCGCGGGCCTGCGCCAGCACCGCCGCACAGCCGCGCTGCGCGGCGGCGGCCTCGCCGGCCAGGGACAGCGCCACTGCGAGCAGCCAGGCGCACAGCCGGGCAAGCCAGCCCGGGATGCTCGCCGGATCAACCCGGCAGGCTTGCTGCATCCAGGTCAGCATGGTCCCGTAATCGTCAGTGCAGTACGCCACCCAGCCGAGGCTCCACGCCGCCATGGCCTCAGCGGCCGGGTCCGCGGTTTCCCGGGCCACAGCCTGGGCGCGGCGGGCATCGTCGGCAGCCTCGGGGAACCGGCCGAGGAAATCCAGCGCCATCGACCTGCCAAAAAGGGCCCAGGCTAACGGCGGTGACGGGCCGCGGGCCGCCAGCGCGTCGCGCGCAGCGGTGTAGTGGCCGAGCGAGCCGACGAAATCGCTGGTGCTGAAGGCGGCCTGGCCGAGCCGCAGTTGCGCGGCGCACCACGCGTCTTCGCCCTGTGCAGCATGCTCGGCCGCGGCGGTTAGCAGCGCGTACCCGGCCACCGTTCGGCCTCGCAGATGCCACCAGGGGGCCAGGGCGATGGCCAGGCGCAGCGCCGCCGCCGGGTCGTGTTCCAGGGCCCAGGCCAGGGCCTGGTGCATGGTCGCGTCCTCGGCGTCCAGCCACCGGGCCGCGGTCGCCTCCCCGGCGCTGGTCTGCATCCCGGCGTCCGTGTGGTCGGAAAGAGCCGGTTCCTGCACCGCCGCCAGCTCCACCAGCCATGCCCCGTCAGCGAACCGGGCAGCGACCCGCCGGGCCACCTCACCGGCCAGCCGGGTCTTCCCCATCCCGCCCGGCCCGGTCACCGTTACCAGCCGGAACTCACCCAGCAGACCGGCAACCTCATCCACCGCGCCCGCCCGGCCGACGAAACTTGTCAGCGACGACGCGAAACCGTGCACCCCGCCCGGCAGCATGCCGACGGCAGCCTCCCCCACGCCCGCACCCTACGGCAGAAAACCGCCCCGCAACAGACCTGATGAGGCCAGCCTTCCATGCATATGGATCGGGCCTGCTGCCCACGCCACCAGGGGGGCTGGGCCCGATATGCCGGGGTATGGATCGAGGCCCCGGAAGATCGGGCCCGCGCTTCAGCGCGCAGGATTACCGCGCAGGATTACGCAGTGGCCTGAAGCTCGCGCGGATCTCTTCTGAGAAGAGCTGCGGCTGTTCCCAGGCCGCGAAGTGGCCGCCTCTGTCGAGCCTGTTGTAGTGGATGAGGTTGCGAGTCGTCGGTGACCGTCTCGCTGGCTTCTTACGGCGAGACGGCCCGATTGCGCCCAGTGATCTTCATCGGCCAGAAGCCTGCGATCACGGTCGCATCCGAGGCCGTCGCTTCGCACCAGTGGAACGCCCTGGCCGGCGCCCCGGTCACCCCGATGCT
>Ga0302180_10001659_pt1 | contig 17779 bp, 15 predicted proteins | sample I_Palsa_E3_2_FD_200575 | JGI IMG/M metagenome (GOLD analysis project Ga0302180, IMG submission 200575) | Peat permafrost microbial communities from Stordalen Mire near Abisko, Sweden - I_Palsa_E3_2 | ecosystem: Environmental > Terrestrial > Soil > Palsa > Peat permafrost | place: Sweden... | reverse complement strand
ATTGCGCTGCCTCGCGTGGCGGCCGCCGCCGCTGGCGCGCACCAGCCGGAACAACACCGTCGCTTCGGGCACGCCCTTGAGGACATGCGCGCCGCGGTCTTCGGCGACGAACAATCCCGCAATCTGGCGCTGCACGCGCGCCGTGATGAGGATGGCGCCCGGCTCCGCTAGCGCTTGCACACGCGCGGCGACGTTGGCTACGTCGCCGTAAATCTCGCCGGCCCCATCGACGACCGCCGACCCGGTTTCCAGCCCGATGCGGGCGGTTAATTTAGGTTTGCCACTACCGGCATTTTTGGAATTGAGGGCCACGAGCGCGCGCTGGATCGACAGTGCCGCACGCGCCGCGCGCTCCGCATTGTTCTCGTGTGCGAGCGGATAGCCGAACAGCGCAAGGATGCCGTCGCCCAGCTTCTTGGCTACATGCCCGCCGAGCTCAGTGACCGCCGCAGAGGCGGCATCCAGATAACCACCAACCAGGTCGCGCCATTCCTCAACATCGAGTTGCGCCGAAATCGCCGTTGAACCGACCAGATCGCAGAACATCACCGCGAGGTAGCGGCGCTCGCCGGCTATGTCCTGCGACGGCCTTGCAGCGTCAGGCTCGAGCGATGTCTGCGAAAGTGCACCTTCAGACGACGTGGCTGCAGCTGCGACAGGTGCATCGCCAAGCGATGCAATCGCCCGCAGCAGCTTACGCCGATGACCCAGCGACACGACGCCGAGGTCTTTCAAATCCTGATCGGTGAGATCACCAAGAATCGTGCAATCGACATCGTTCTCGGCGAAACGCGGAGCGTACTCGGACATGCCGAGGCCTTTGAGCCAGTCCGCAATTTCTTGCATGAGCTCTGTGCCGCTCTACCGGCAATTGGCACAACTTAAAAGATTAGCAGTTCTGACAGCGGCGTTGTAGCTACTTTTCGCTCAGGCCGGGTGTCCGTTCGACGCCACCAATGTCGCTCTTGATGACGGCACGTGTATGTCGCTGATCTCCTGATGGCCGACATAACGGTATGAATTGCGAAACGCCGCAACCTTAAAATCCGGCCTCTCGAGCTCTCGGTAAACCAATCGTAAAGCGGAGTAAGCTGGCGGAGGGAGTGGGATTCGAACCCACGATACGGTTTCCCGTATACACGCTTTCCAAGCGAGCGCCTTCAGCCACTCGGCCATCCCTCCGGGCGCAGCGAGGCCTGAATATAGCGAGCCTCATCGCGCAGACAATCCGAGCCAGCACGATCCCGGATCGCTGTCACTAAAGCGGCGGCACCGCAACCTGAAATATGCGGGCGCGAACGGCGAAGCAGTTATGCGCTCTCGCGTTGCCGTCGTCGCCGAGCTTCTGCTAAGTTTGCGCCGCAAAGAAAACGCGTCGCGCCGACAGCGGGTAATATAAAGAAATGATCGTACGGGAGGGTGCCGACGGCGAGCTCATTCTGATCGCGCAAACGGACCACGCCAAGGTGTCGGGCCAATGCGCCGCCCACTGGGGCAACGGAACTTTCGCCCGGCCTGAGCCCAATGAAGCCGTGGTGCGTGCGGCAATGTTTCACGACAGCGGCTGGTACGACTATGAGGCGAGCCCGACGATCGCGCCGGATACCGGCAGGCCGCTCAATTTCATGCAAGTCCCATGGGGCAAGCCGCAGCGGCACGCGTTCGAGTGGGCGATTGAGTGGATGACCCGCATCGACCCCTATTCGGGCCTTCTCCTTAGCAAACACCGCACGGGATTACAGCGTGGCCGCTACGGCAAAGTCGCTCATCCAAAGTTTTTTAATACGCAGAATCTTCCGGAAGACAACGAGAACTTTTTGGCGCGCAACGAAGAAGCGCAAGCTGCGCAGTTGCGCAACTATGACGAATCCGAATTCTGGACCAACTATCAGCTGCTGCAGGCATTCGATTTGATCTCGCTTTTTCTGTGCAACAAAGACGCCGTCGACGATTATATCGAGCCGGTGCCGACGTCGTATGGCGAGCGCACCGCGCCCGCGCGCTTGACGCTCAAAAGCGACGGACCGAACCGGGTCCAAATCGATCCCTTCCCCTTCGACATAAATGAGCTTCGCGTTCAGTTTATCCGAAGACGGCTTGGGCAAAACACGTTTGCCGGTCCGGCTGAGTTCCGCGAGGCGTACTTCAAGGCGACGCCCGAAGCGCTCGATTTTACGTTTTGCGCTCGGTGACGGCGGATAGCGCGGACCACGCCGTGATCAAAGCCATCCGAGTGCACGAACATGGCGGCGTCGAAGCGATGCAGCTCGAAGAGCTGCCGTTGCCCGAACCAGGCGCCGGCCAGGTGCTGATCGAAGTGAAAGCCGCCGGCGTAAATCTTTTCGATACACAGCTGCGCAGCGGACTTTACAAGCGCGATCTGCCGCAGACGCTCGGCGGCGAGGGCGCGGGCGTCATTCAAGCGCTGGGCGCGGGCGTCGCCGACTTGAAAGTCGGCGACCGCGTGGCCTGGGTTTTCTCTCCCTCCTACGCGACGCACACGATCGCACAGGCCGCCCGCGTCGTACCCCTGCCCGACACCGTCGGCTATGAGGAAGCAGCCGCAACCATCTTCCAAGGCCTCACCGCGCATTACCTCGCGACGTCGACCTTCCCGCTTGCGCCGGGCTCGTCTTGCCTCGTTCATTCGGCCGCCGGGGGATGCGGCATCCTGCTCTGTCAGATGGCGAAAATTCGCGGCGCGCTGGTGATCGGCGCCGTCTCCGCGCCGGCAAAAGCCGAGATCGCTCGGGCCGCCGGCTCCGACTACGTCGTTGTTTACGCGCAGGAAGATTTTGAGGCCGCAGTCAAACGCCTGACCGGCGGCCGCGGCGTTGACGTTGTCTACGACGCGGTCGGCCTCGACACCTATGTGCGCAGCATGAACTCGCTGCGGCCCCGCGGCATGCTGGCGCTCTATGGCGAAGCGAGTGGGCTCGTTCCGCCGATCGATCCCCGTGAACTTCTGTTCCGCAAATCGCTTTATCTCACGCGCACCGGGCTTGATCATTACATCGCCGACCGCAACGAACTGCGCGCCCGCACCGACGAGATTTTTGCGTGGATGTCCGAAGGCCGCCTGAAGCAGAGAATCTTCCGCACCTACCGGCTTGATGAAGTGGCCGACGCCCACCGCGCTCTGGAAGGCCGCGCAAGCACCGGCAAGCTTTTGGTGATCCCGTGACAACAGCAAAATCGACACCGCCACGGCTGCCGCTCGTCGAAACACCCGACGATCCGCTCGCGCGCGAACAATTCGCCAAACTCGCCGCTGGCCGCGGCATTCTCAATCTACACCGCATGATGGCGTATGCGCCGGAGTTGATGAAGGCTTCCGGCGATATGGCGGTGGCCTTTCGGCACGAGGCCATACTCGCCCGCGCGCTCGCCGAAATCGTCATCTTGCGCACCGCGCAAGTCGCCGACTGCGATTACGAGTGGGAGCGCCATGTGCCGATCGCGCGCGCAGCCGGCGTATCCGAACAGCAAATCGCCGAAGTCGGCCGTTGGCCGCAAAGCACCCTCTTCAATCCGAAAGAAAAGATCGCGCTCAAATATGCCGAGATACTTACCGGCGGCGCCGCGCTCGACGATCAGACGTTTGCCGAGTTGCAACGGCACTTGTCCGCGCGCGAGATTGTCGCGCTCACCATGCTGGTGGGCTTTTACGTCTCGACAGCAATTTTCATCAAAGCGTTGGGAGTGCCCGACGACAACGCCTGAGCGTCGGTCATGCGTGCTGCAACGGCGGTCCGATCTGATTGAGCGGCGAGGCCTCGGCCTGCAATACGTTGGCGATGCCCTCGATGTCGTCGAGCCGCAAAACCGGTAGCGGCGCCTGCGGCAAAGCGCCGTCACTGGCGATCGCGACAATGCAATCATCGTCAGGATATAGAAGCGGCTTGCCGACCGTCGCCCGATACACTTCGAGCTTGGGATGCGCGTGGCGCTTAAATCCTTCGACAATAATCAGATCGGCCGGAGCGAGCTTTGCCAGTATGTCTTCCAGCGGCGGTTCCGGCTCGTCGCGCAATTCGTGAATCAGCGCCCAGCGCCGGCTTGAAGTCACCAAAACCTCGCTTGCCCCGGAAGCGCGGTGCAGCCAAGAATCCTTCCCCGGCTGGTCGATATCGAATTCGTGGTGCGCGTGTTTCACCGTGGCGATTTTCAGGCCCCGGCCGGCAAGAACCGGAATGACCTTGGTGATCAGCGTCGTTTTGCCGGATCCGCTCCAGCCGGCGAGACCGATGATGCGCATGCTCATGGCCGACATGATAGGGACGCTTGGCGGCTTTTGCGACCCTCACCATGACCGAGAAGCTCATCGATCTCCGCGGGCTGAAATGCCCCCTTCCGGTCTTGCGCACCCGCAAGGCGCTGACCGCGTGCGCTCCTGGCGACATCGTCGTGGTGCAATGCACCGATCCGTTAGCCGCGATCGATATCCCCAATTTACTCGGACAGACCGGTGACGCGATCGAGGAGACGCGCCGCGAGCAAGGCGTGACGACGTTTCGCATCCGTAAGCGTTGAACGCCGCCCCGCTCGTCAGACGGCCAGCGTCGTTGCGTCGTATGAATACAGCCAATCGTAACGCTCGCGAACTTTTTCCTGCGAAAATTCACGCCCCGCGTGGGCTTGCGCGGTCTCAGCCGTCGCCAAGTCGGCACTGTGTAGCCGCGGGATCATGGCGGCGGAAGCTGCGACCACTTTATTGGCGCGTTCGCGCCGCGCCGTCTCGTAGTGCGCGAACGCCGCCTGATAGTCGGGCGCGTATTTTTCCAGGCAACGCGCGAGGATCATGCCGTCTTCGAGCGCCATGACCGCGCCCTGGGCCAGGAACGGCACCATCGGATGGCATGCATCGCCAAGCAGCGTGCAGCGGCCAACGGTCCACGCCGACAACGGCGGCCGCAGCGCCAGCGCCCATTTGTAGGGCGTGTCGATTTTGTTGATGATGGCGTGGACGTCGGCGTGCCAACCGGCAAAGTCGCGCGCGAATTCTTCGGTCGTGCCGCGCACGTTCCAGCCTTCAACCGTCCAATCGTCGCGTTCACGCAGGCCGACGAAGTTGAGGAGCTTTCCAGCACGCAACGGATAATGCACGGCGTGGCCGCCGGGACCGACCCATTGCGTACCGACGGTTGTTGCAATCGACGCCGGGAGGCTCTCCACCGGCACGACGCCGCGCCAGGCGACAATGCCGCAGAAGTGCGGTCGGGCGTCGCCGATCAAATTCGCCCGCACAGCTGAGTGCACGCCGTCGGCGCCGATGACGAGCCCGGCCCTCGCCGGCGCCGCCGCTTCGAACTCAAGTTGGACGCCTTCGCCATCTTGCGAAAGCCGCGCCAGCTTGTGTCTAAGATGAATAGCGCCCGGCTTTTCCCGCGTCAGCGCCTCGGCAATGACGGTATGCAAATCGCCGCGGTGAATGGTGATGTAAGGTGAACCATAGCGCTCGACTGACTCCATGCCGAGATCGAACTGTTTAAAGCTCTGTCCGGTGTCCCACAGCCGGACCACCTTGCCGGCCGGCAGCACCTCCACCTGTTCCAGCGCGCTTTTAAGACCGAGCGCATGAAGAATGCGGGTGCCGTTGGCGCTGACCTGGACGCCCGCGCCGAACTCCCGCAATTCGTGCGCCTGCTCATAGACTTCGACATCTATCCCGCGACGGATAAGCGCAAGCGCCGCAGCGAGCCCGCCGATCCCCGCGCCGACGATGGCGATTTTTCCGAAGTCTGTCGGCATGTCGGCGGGCGATTTGAGCTAGGCCGGCTCGCCGGCGGCATTGCGGTCAAGGTCGGCGTAAATATCATCGTCCTTGACGACGACTTGATAGGTGCGCAGCGGCACCTCACAGGGCGGCTGCACCACGTTACCGGTCGGCACGTGGAATGAGCCCATGTGCATGCAGCATTCGATCACGTCCCCTTCCAGCATCCCGTCAGCCAGGCTCGCCGCGGCGTGGGTACATTCATCATCGGTGATATAAAATGTGCCCGCGATGTTATAGACCGCCAACCTGTGATCGCCGACTTCGAACGCCTTGACTGATTCCGGCCCAACTTCGGATTTCGCACACACCCGTACGACATTCTCCGAATTATCAGCCATTACACGCTCCTCTTTCGCCGTTCTCACCTACAATAGCGACTTGGAGTCCGGAAGCCATGCAGGTTCTCGTCGTCGGTGCCGGCGTCATCGGATTGGCGGTCGCCCGTGCGGTCGCGCTGCGCGGGCATGACGTTATTGTGGCGGAAGCAACCGGTGGAATCGGCAATGGCGTGTCCTCGCGCAACAGCGAAGTCGTTCATGGTGGCATTTATTATCCCACCGGCTCGCTGCGTGCCCGCCATTCGACGCGCGGGCGGCGTATGCTCTACGAATTCTGCACCACGCATGGCGTTGCTTTCAACAAATGCGGCAAACTTATTGTCGCCACCGACACCGCCGAGCTCGGCAAGGTCGAAGCGCTGATGGCGCAAGGCGAAGCGAACGGCGTCGAAGGGCTGGAACTGATCGGCGGCAATACCGCCCGCGCGCTCGAAGGCGAACTCGCCTGTATCGGTGCACTGTCTTCGCCGGAATCGGGCATCATCGACAGCCATGCGTACATGCGCGCGCTGTGGGGGGACCTCGAAGATCGTGGCGGCCGCGTTGCGTTCGCAACTCCGGTCGAACGGGTGTCGTTTGCAGCGGAGCACTGGCGGGTCACGTTCGGCGGACGCGACGCCGGCTCCGTGGACTTCGACGCGGTGATCAATTCGGCTGGATTGGGAGCGCAGGCGCTTGCCCGGCAGATCGAAGGCTATCCGGCGGAAAAAATTCCACCGCTGGTGCTGGCCAAAGGCAACTACTTCGCCTTCGCCGGAAAGCCGGCTTTTTCCCGGCTGATCTATCCGACGCCCGTCGATGGCGGGCTCGGCGTCCATGTCACGCTCGACCTCGCGGGCCGAATGCGGTTCGGCCCGGACGTCGAGTGGATCGATCACGAGAGCTACACGGTCGATCCGCGCCGCGCGGACGCTTTCTACGACCGCATTCGCCGTTACTGGCCGGGTGTGCCGGATGGCTCGCTGGTGCCAGACTATTGCGGCATTCGGCCGAAACTCACCGGGCCGGGGCAGCCCGCGGCGGATTTTTTGATCGCCGACGAAGCCGCACACGGCATGAAGCGGCTCATTTGTCTGTTCGGCATCGAATCGCCTGGGCTCACGTCCTCGCTGTCGCTGGCGCAGGAGGTCGCGGAAGCGCTCGGCGGCTAGTCCCGTCGGACCGACTGAAGCGATCAAAACAATCTCAGCGTCGTGCGGCCACTGCGGTACACGGTGATCCCTTGTTCGGGGCCGATTTCTACCCACCGGCCACCGGGGTGATTGGCGGGCCAGCCGTTGCAATGCGCAACCTCGTGGCGGCGCATCGCGGCCAGCACATGGGCATCTTTCTAGCTCGCTGGCAGAGCGATGTAGCACACGCCATTGATCACCGAAGCGCAGCCTTCGGCTGGGCCACGGCATAGCCGCATCAGCTCTGCTTGCGAAAGTCGTTGCTCAATCGCCTGCCCGGAATACGGGTGATCGTATTGCGGCGGCGGCGCGAGCAAGAGCTGCACGCTACCTCCGCCCGATCAAGATCAAGAGCAAGCCCACGATCGCGATGCCACCGCCGTAATAGATCCACCTCGTCGCTTTGATCATGAAGCTAGAGGCCGGATAGGGAAAATATCCCGATCCCTGCCCCACAAAGACCAGTCCGGCGATAAGAAGGATGATTCCGAGAGTTACGAGCGCTGTACGCATGCGATCATGTCACGTGATGCTTGTGATGCGATCCGGCTTCGCTTGAGGAGGCGAGCAAACAACTAATGCGCGGCGTCCCAATTATCGGCGGCGTGGGCTTCCACCTGCAACGGCAGCGATAGCACCACCGCCGGATGCGGCGCATCCTCCATCACCTTCTTGATCACCGGCAGCGTCTTTTCTACCTCCGCCTCCGGCACTTCAAAGACAAGCTCGTCGTGGACTTGCAACAGCATCTGCGCCGCAAGCTTGTTGTGCCCCAATGCGTCGTCCATGCGGATCATGGCGCGGCGGATAATGTCGGCGGCCGAGCCTTGCAATCGCGCATTTATGGCGGCGCGCTCGTTAAACGCACGCACCGAGGCGTTCGAGGCGCGGATTTCCGGGTAATGGCATTTGCGCCCGAACAGCGTCAGCACGTAGCCGTGTTGCTTGGCGAACGCCTTGGTGGTTTCGATATAGTCGCGAATGCCGGGAAAGCGCTCGAAATACTTTTTGATATAGGCGCCGGCTTCCTCGCGGGCGATGCCGAGCTGGTTGGCGAGCCCGAAAGCAGAGATGCCGTAGACAATACCGAAATTGATTGCTTTGGCGCGGCGGCGGATTTCGGCGGGCATGCCTTTCACCGGCACGCCGAACATTTCGGAAGCCGTCATGGCGTGAATATCGAGTCCCTCGCGAAACGCCTTTTGCAGCGGCGCGACGCCACCGATCTCGGCCAACAGCCGCAATTCGATCTGCGAATAGTCGGCCGAAACGAGCTTGTAGCCGGGTGCCGCAATGAAGGCGCGGCGGATCTTGCGGCCATCCTCGGTGCGGACCGGAATATTCTGCAAATTCGGATCGGACGATGACAGCCGGCCGGTCGGCGTCGCGGCGAGCGCGTAGTTGGTGTGGACGCGATGCGTCGTCGGATTGACGAAACCGGGCAGCGCGTCGGTGTAAGTCGACTTCAATTTGGACACTTGCCGCCAGTCAAGGATTTTTTGCGGCAGCGGATGGCCTTGTTCGGCGAGCTCTTCCAGAGCGCGCGCGCCAGTCGCCCATTGCCCCGTTTTTGTCTTGGTGCCGCCGGGCAGCCCGAGCTTGCCGAAAAGAACGTCGCCCAATTGCTTGGGACTGCCAGGATTGACGGTGTCTCCAGCGATCTTGTTGATTTCAGCTTCAAGCCCGGCCGCTTCCTGGGCGAACTCGCCGGAAAGCCGCGACAGCAGATTACGGTCGATGGAAATGCCGCGGCGCTCCATTCGCGCCAGCACCGCCACCAGCGGCCGCTCCAATGTCTCGTACACCGTCAGAACATGCTCGGCGGCCAGCCGCGCCCGCAGCACCTGCCAGAGACGCAACAGAATGTCGGCTCTTTCGGCGGCGTATTCGGTCGCGCGGTCGATGCCGACGGCATCGAAGGCGATGCGGCTTTTGCCCGCTTTGATCAGGTCGTTGAGATCGAGCGCCGCGTGGTTGAAGGTGTGTTCGGCCAGCGAAACGAGGCCGTGATTATTCCGGCCGGCGTCGAGCGCATACGACATCAGCATGGTGTCGTCGTAGGCCGCGATCTCGATGCCGCGCAGCGCAAATATCTGCCAGGCGAATTTCAGATCGTGGCCGATCTTGAGCACGCCGAAATCGGCGAGCAGCGGCGCAAGCGTTTCAAGCGCGGCCCGCTCGGCAATCTGGTCGGGCGCGATATCGCCCTGGAACAAGCCTGCTTCGCCGCCCTCGCCCCCCTGGCGATGTGAGAGCGGCACGTAGCAGGCTTCGTTCGGCGCGACGGCTAGCGAAATCCCGCAAAGCTCCGCGCGCATCGGATCGGGATTTGCCGCTACCACGTCGACGGCGACCATGCCGACATCGCGCGCCCGTTCGACCCAAGCCTTGAGGCGTTCAAGATTGCGCACCGTTTCATATTTGGCGCGATCGAATTTTTCGCTTCGCGCCGCTTCGCGCCGGGCCGCCGCGAGCGCCGCCGGGTTGGAAACGAAATTGGCAGGCGCTTCACTGCTGCCGCGGCGGACCAGATCGGCCGGCGCCACCGACAGTGGCAGCATCGCTTGGCCCTTGAAGCCGTCACCCGGCGCCGGCACGACCGCACGGGCCGTACCGCCCTCTCCCCCCGGTGGAGAAGCCAAGGCGCCGGTGCTCGCTTGCGTCCCGTGATGGCCGGCGAGCCGTCCTTCGGCATCGATGGCACCGGCATCTACGCTGGCAAACTCGGCGACGCGACGCATCAGCCCGTTGAACTCCATCGCCTTGAGAAAGGCGATGAGTCGTTTGTAATCGGGTTCGTGCACGGTAAGATCGCCGAGCGGCACCGCGAGTTTGACGTGGTCGTCGAGGGTCACGAGCTTTTTCGACAAGCGCGCGTTCTCGGCATGGTCGATAAGAGACTGCCGGCGTTTTTCTTGTTTGATCTCCGACGCCCGCGTGAGCAGGGTTTCCAGATCGCCATATTCGCCGATCAACTGCGCCGCCGTCTTTACGCCGATGCCGGGCACGCCCGGCACATTGTCAGTGGAGTCGCCGATTAGCGACTGCACCTCGATGACCTTCTCTGGCGGCACGCCGAACTTTTCCATCACCTCGGCGCGGCCGATCTTCTTGTCTTTCATGGTATCGAACATGATGACGCAGTCGCTGACGAGCTGCATCAAATCCTTGTCCGAAGACACGATGGTCGCGGTGGCGCCTGCCTCGCAAGCCTGACGGACATAAGTGGCGATCAGGTCGTCGGCCTCAAAACCGTCTTGTTCCAGGCACGGCAAATCGAACGCCTGTACCGCCTCGCGGATATATTTGAATTGCGGTTTCAGATCGTCAGGCGGATCGGGACGGTGCGCCTTGTAGTCCGCATACATTTCGCTGCGGAAGGTTTTTTCGGATTTGTCGAAGACCACGGCGAGATGGGTCGGCCGTTCCTCGGGCCTCATGTCGCGCAAAAGCTTCCACAGCATGTTGCAGAAGCCAAATACGGCGTTGAGCTGTACCCCGTCGGATTTGCGGCTGATCGGCGGCAGCGCGTGATAGGCGCGGAAAATGTAGCCGGAGCCGTCGACGAGAAAGACGTGGTCGCCTTTCTGTACGGGTCTTGCGGCAGGGGCCGAGTTGGCTGCGTCAACAGTTGCAGCGCGCGATTTCTGTGCGGCAGGCATGATCACCGGTAATATAAGAGTTTGGCTGGAATTATCACTGTGGATAACCCCGCAAATTATTCGCCGTTGCCCGTCGACGCGGCGCTGCCGGAACTGACTGCGGCTTTGGCCGCATATAACGCCGCTGTCCTGGTCGCGCCGCCCGGCGCGGGCAAGACGACGCGCGTCCCCCTCGTTCTTGCTCGCGAGCCTTGGGCAGACGACCGCCGCATTCTCGTCCTGGAACCCCGCCGGCTTGCCGCCCGCGCCGCCGCCGAGCGCATGGCCAAGACGCTCGGCGAACGTGTCGGCGAGACAGTGGGCTTGCGGGTACGTTTCGGCTCCAAGGTTTCGCGCAAGAGCCGGATCGAAGTGCTCACTGAAGGCATTTTTGCCCGGCTTATCATCGATGATCCCATGCTCGAAGGCGTCGCCGCCGTTTTGTTTGACGAATTCCACGAGCGCTCACTCGACGCCGATCTCGGTCTCGCGCTGGCGCGCGATGTCCAGCAGGGCTTGCGCGAGGATTTGCGGCTTCTTGCCATGTCGGCAACGATCGATGGCGCGCGCGTCGCCAAGCTCCTTGGCGGCGTGCCGGTCATCACCGCCGAGGGCCGCTCATTCCCGGTCGAGACACGCTATCTCGGCCGCGATCCGCGCCCCATTGCGCCGCAGATGGCCGACGCCATTACCCGCGCCATGCGCGCGGATAAAGGTTCGCTGCTCGCCTTTCTTCCCGGCGCCGCCGAAATTCGCCGGACCGCGGCGATGCTCGAAGGCCGGATCGATGCCGATACCGGCATTGCCGCACTCTACGGGGCGCTCTCCGCCGACGAGCAGGATCGCGCCGTCGCGCCGGCGCCGCCCGGCCGACGGAAGATCGTGCTGGCCACCTCCATCGCCGAGACTTCGATCACCATTGAGGGCGTACGCATGGTGGTCGATAGCGGATTGTCCCGGGTGCCGCAGTATGAGCCCGACGTCGGCGTCACCCGGCTCGACACCGTGCGCGTCTCCCGCGCGGCCGCCGATCAACGCCGCGGTCGCGCCGGCCGCACCGAGCCGGGCATTTGTTACCGGCTGTGGGATGAGCCGCAGACCGCGGCCTTGGCGGCGTTCTCGCGGCCCGAAATTCTCGCCGCCGATTTGTCGGGCTTTGCGCTCGATCTCGCCGCATGGGGCAGCCGACCGGAACAACTCGCTTTCCTCGACCCGCCGCCGCGCACGGCGCTCTCGGAAGCGCAGGGGCTGCTGCGGGAACTGGGCGCCATCGACGAAGACGGCCGCATCACCGACGAAGGCAAGCGATTGCGGCGTCTGCCGCTGCCACCGCGTCTTGCGCGTATGGTGACCGACGCCGCCGACATCGGTGCGGCAATTCCTGCCGCGGAAATCGCCATTCTCATCGGCGAGCGCGGCCTCGGCGGAAACGATATTGATCTCAACACCCGGCTTGACGCGTTCCATCGGGACCGTTCGTCTCGCGCGCGCGAGGCCCGCGCCATGACGGCACGGTGGGCTGAGACCGCCCAATCCGACAAGCCGGCGCCTTCCGGGGACGAGACTAGTGATATTAGTGCCGGTGCGCTGCTGGCGCTCGCGTTCCCCGATCGCATTGCCAAGAACCGCGGCACGAGTGACTCGGGCGGTGCGTTCCTCTTGGCTAGCGGCCGCGGCGCGCAGGTCGACAAAGCGTCCGCCCTCGCCCGCGCGCCTTTTCTTGCGGTTGGAGAGCTTGCCGGTAGCGCAGCGGCAAGCCACGTCTTGCTCGCTGCGCCCGTCACGCTTGCCGAGGTCGACGCCCATTTTGCCGATCGTATCGCAGCGCGCTCCGAACTCTCGTTCGTTGCCGCAAGCGCGAGCGTGCGGCTTCGCCGGCTGCGCCAACTGGGCGCGATCACGCTTTCCGAACAATTGGCGCCGGCGCCCGCCGATGAGGCTGCTGCGCGCCTCTTAGCTGAGGGAATAGCGCGGCTCGGCGCCGGACGATTGCCGTGGACGAACGGGCTGCGCCAATGGCGCGACCGGCTCATGTTCTTGCGCGCGGCCGAGGACAGCGAGTGGCCGGATTTATCCGATGCCGCGCTCGCGGCGGATATGGATTGGCTGGCGCAGACGTTTGCGGGAAAGACTGCACTGGCCGAGCTTTCCGCCGACGAATTTGCTGCGGCGCTGGCCGCCCGCCTGCCCTTTCCGTTGCGGCGCCGGCTCGACGCCGAGGCGCCGGTCCACTTCGTTGCGCCGACCGGGACGCGCGCGCTTATCGACTATGCAGCCGATGGCGGCCCGAAAATTTCCATCCGCGTTCAGGAGCTTTTCGGCCTGGCACAGCATCCGGCGATCGCTGGCGGCAAGGTCCCGCTGTTGATCGAGCTGCTTTCGCCGGCACAGCGCCCGGTACAGATGACGCGCGATCTGCCCGGATTCTGGCGCGGCAGCTATGCCGCCGTGCGCTCGGAAATGCGCGGCCGCTACCCGAAGCACCCTTGGCCGGAAGATCCGCTCAACGCCCCGCCGACGCGACGAGCCAAACGTACGGCCACGCCGTGATCCACCAAGCAAACCGTCGCTAACCAGGAACCTTATTGCCTAGTCGATATTCTTTATTCTCTCCTGTAATGCATTCTCCGCAATGCAGTCTGTAATACCGGGGCAAATCGCACACCGTCGAGGCACGATGTTTCCCAAGCCGAAGCCGCAGCTCAAGCCGAACACCTACGCCTATGAATCGGAGCCGATGGTCAAAGCCACCGGCTTTCGCGAATACGACGCGCGCTGGCTGTTCGGCAGCGAGATCAACCTGATGGGAGTCCAGGCGCTCGGGCTCGGCCTTGGCACGCTGATCCACGAACTAAAACGCGAGCCGAAAATCGTCACCGGCCACGATTTCCGCTCCTATTCGGCTTCGATCAAAATGGCGCTGACCAACGGCCTGATCGCTTCGGGCTGCCAGGTCCATGACATCGGGCTTGCGCTGACGCCGATGGCCTATTTCGCGCAGTTCGATCTCGACTTGCCGTGCGTTGCTATGGTCACCGCCTCGCATAACGACAATGGCTGGACCGGCGTGAAAATGGGCGTCGACCGTCCGTTGACCTTCGGTCCCGACGAGATGGCGCGGTTGAAGGAGATTGTGCTCGAAGGCCGCTTCAAGCCGCGCGAGGGCGGCGGCTACGCCTTCGTCGAGAATTTTCCTGCGCGCTATATTGCCGACCTCACCAACCGGCCGAAACTCAAGCGCCGCCTCAAGGTGGTCTGCGCCTGCGGCAACGGCACGGCCGGCGCCTTCGCGCCGCAGGTGTTGGAAAAGATCGGCTGCGAGGTCGTCCCGCTCGATTGCGAGCTCGATCACACCTTTCCGAACTACAATCCGAACACCGAAGATATGAAAATGCTGCACGCCATGCGCGACGCAGTGCTTGCCAACAAGGCGGACGTGGCGTTGGGCTTCGATGGCGACGGCGACCGCTGCGGCGTGGTCGACAACGAGGGCGAAGAAATTTTCGCCGATAAAGTCGGCGTTATGCTGGCGCGCGATATTTCCGCGCAGCACCAAGGCGCGGTGTTTGTCGCCGACGTCAAATCGACCGGGCTGTTTGCGACCGATCCGACGCTGATCAAAAACGGCGCCAGGACGGACTACTGGAAGACCGGTCACTCCTATATGAAGCGCCGGGTCAACGAGATCGGCGCCATTGCCGGATTCGAGAAATCCGGACACTTCTTCTTCAACAAGCCGTTCGGCCGTGGCTACGACGACGGGCTGATCTTCGCGTTTGCCGTCTGCGACATGCTCGATCGCAATCCGGGAAAGACCATGGCGGATCTGAAAAATGCGCTGCCCAAGACCTGGGGCTCGCCGACCATGTCGCCGCATTGCCCCGACGAGCAGAAATACGGCGTCGTCGACGCGGTCATTGCGCATTTCGAAGCGGAAAAGAAAAACGGCGGCAAGGTCGCCGGCCAGTCAATCCGCGATCTCAACACCGTCAATGGCGTGCGGGTGACGGTCGAGGACGGCACATGGGGCCTAGTCCGCGCCTCGTCGAACAAGCCCGAGCTGGTGGTCGTGGTGGAAAGCCCGGCTTCGCAGGCGCGCATGCGCGAGATGTTTGCCGCGATCGACGCCGTCCTGCGCACGCACAAAGAGGTCGGCGAGTACAATCAGAAGATTTGATCGATCCTCGCTGGCGGGGGATCGACGCGGCTGCAAAGCGCGGCAATCGGCCCAGTCCGTGTCCACTGGCTCGCGACCCCAGTTCGTGACACGCTTGCTACAACGACATGTCGGTTTGACGTAGGCGCGGAACGTTCCATGAGCGTTGAGGGGCGAGTGCGGTCAAAATCCCCGGCCTGGTCAAATCCAGTAGCCCGGTGGTGGAATCTGTTGACGCTGGTCAGCGGCGCAAACATTGCTATCTGGTTCCTGCTGTATCGCGAATTTCACATAGGATTAGCGTCGCGCTTTGACAGCAGCTCGAGCACCGAACTTATGCTCCTCCTCAGCGCTGCTTATGTTTTTGGCTGCGCGTTCAGGTCGTTCCTGCCGCGCGCGGATGTTCAGCGCATCTGTTTGTTCGACACGTGGCTGTCGAGCGTGGTCGTGGGACGGTCCGTCGCCACATTGGCCGAGATGTGCTTCGCGGCGCAGTGGACCATTGTCCTCCTTCGGCTTGGCACAATGACGGGATCGGACACGACCTTGCATGTGGCCTTCGCGATCTTGCCACTCATTCTTGTTGCCGAGGGCTTCTCCTGGTACGGCGTCCTGACCACCAACTATCTGGGCCACGCGATCGAAAATTCGATCTGGGCCGTTACCTTCGCTGCGGTTGGGATTGGGCTCGTGAGGTTGCTGCCGGACTTTGACGGCGCGGTGCGTGTCATCCTTGCCGTTGCTTGCGTTGGGATCGCCGGCTATCTCGTTTTTCTCACGACCGTCGACGTACCGATGTACGTGAGTCGGTGGCGAGATAAGATGGCCAATGGCCACCGGCTTCTGCGACCGATCGAGGGACTGCGCGATGCGAGCACGCGCTGGGTGGTGACCCGTGATCTTGCCGCGTGGAAGGACGAGATCGCCTGGATGTCGCTTTATTTCAGCGCGGCGGTTTGGACGAGCCTCACGCTATGCGTTTTCTACGCATTGGAGAATCGGTGAGACTTTGAGATAATCCTTAGCCTAACCGAGCCGCCAAACACCTAAACTTCCTCGTAGACGTCGATCTCCAGCGCCCCCGGCAGCATGGCGCGCCAGCCCTGCAAATAGACTTGAAAGCGGGCGTCGCTGGCGATGGACTGCCGGTTCATTTCGAAAGATTCCGCCGTCTCGTATTCAATCACCTGAATGAATTTTGTTGCATCGTCGGCGTTGCGGAGCAAACGGAAATGCGCCTTGCCGAACATCTGATAGAAGGGCGCCGCCGCCTTCATCATGGTCAACAGATGTTCGGATTCGCCACCGGGAATCGTAAATTTCAGATGCAGCGTTCGCCAGATTTTCGCATCTTCGTTGCTCATCACGTCTAATCCTTAAAGTCGCCGCGCTTTCGGGGACGGGCCGATCGACCACATCCCGCAGGACAATCGGCGAAGCCGCTAACCCCTCTAAAAAATCATAGCCTACTTGAAAGTCTCGCGGAAACGGTGGCCTGGATAGACGCCAAGAATCTTCAACGAATTCGGCCGGGACACGAATTCCAGCTCTTCGAGCGCCAGTTCCAGGGAACGGTCCTTCGGATGTCCCTGTACGTCTGCGTAAAACTGCGTCGCGGCGAAGCTGCCATTGACCATGTAGCTTTCGAGCTTGGTCATGTTGATGCCGTTGGTGGCAAAGCCGCCGAGAGCCTTGTATAGCGCCGCCGGAATGTTCCGCACTTCGAACACAAACGTAGTGACGACGTGCGGCTCCTTGCGATTCGCCCATTTCGGCTTGCGCGCGAGCACGACAAAACGTGTGGTGTTGTGCTTGGCGTCGGCCACGTCTTTCTTGAGGATTTGCAGCCCGTAGATTTTGGCGGCCAAACCCGTGGCCAGCGCCGCACGGGTAATGTCGCCCGCTTCCGCTACTTCGCGCGCCGCACCCGCAGTGTCGGCGGCGACCACCGCCTTGACGCCGAGTTTACGGATGATGCGGCGGCATTGCCCGAGTGCATGGACGTGGCTTTCGACGGTGCGTATGGTCTTGAGCGTCGCGCCGCGCGGCGCCATGAGCTGATGCTGTACCGGCAGAAACCATTCACCGACGATGTGCAGCCCGGACCGCGGCATCAAGTGGTGAATGTCGGCGACCCGTCCGGCGATGGAATTGTCGATGGGGATCATCGCGAGCTTTGCCCTGCCGCCGCGCACCGCCGCGAATGCATCTTCGAAGGTCGGACAGGGTAACGGCTCGTGGCTCGGATAGGCCTCGTTGCAAGCGATGTGCGAGTTCGCGCCCGGCTCACCCTGAAATGCGATCCGCTTGCGTCGTCTCATGCGCGCTCCGATAGCACGGCGCGCGCCCGCGCCAAATCCGCCGGCGTATCGACCCCCAAGGGAACCGAATCCACGATAGCCACGTCGATGCGCATGCCGGCCTCGAGCGCGCGCAATTGTTCGAGCTTTTCCCGCCGCTCGAGTGGTGATGGCGGAAGCTTGACGAAGCGCTCAAGGGCCGCGCGGCGGAAGGCGTAGAGTCCGATGTGGTGATAAAGCGGTCCCTCGCCATATGGGGCGGTCGTGCGGGTAAAGTAGAGAGCGCGTATGCGGTCGCGCGCGACCGAAGTTCCAACAACCTTGACAACATTCGGATCGTCGCGCTCGGCGGCGTGCGAAATCTCTGCCGCAAGCGTCGCAATATCGACAGTC
>Ga0302180_10001651_pt1 | contig 17818 bp, 16 predicted proteins | sample I_Palsa_E3_2_FD_200575 | JGI IMG/M metagenome (GOLD analysis project Ga0302180, IMG submission 200575) | Peat permafrost microbial communities from Stordalen Mire near Abisko, Sweden - I_Palsa_E3_2 | ecosystem: Environmental > Terrestrial > Soil > Palsa > Peat permafrost | place: Sweden... | reverse complement strand
AATCAAGAGGCCGACGGCCATAATGAGGCTGCCGGTCGCAAAGGAAAAGACCATCGTGCGCGTGTCAAGATACATGCGACGCCTTCACCTTTCGACGAGGGATGGTGGGAGTCTCCTCTAACTAGACGCCCAATGATGAAGCGTCTTCTTTTCGTCGTGCTTGCGTGCGCGGTACTTTTTGCGCCTACCATTGCGGCGGGCGCCGCCGACGCCCCCACCGACCCCTATGCCGCCTTCACGGCATCGGCGAGCGGTCAGCACGGGCTCTTCGGCATATGGCACAAGGCCGGTCACGTCTACATCGATATCACGACGAGTCAGCTCGACACGGACTATCTCGAGACGATCGTTCCGGGCAGCGGCATGGGCGGCAGTTTCATCGTCTGGGGAAATACCGATCACTTGCCCGCGATGCTGGTGCGCTTCGTGCGCGCCGGCGACGGCATCGCGATTGTTTGGCCCAACACCTCGTTCGTCGCGCCGGGGAGCGATTCGGGCACGCTGGCCGTGCGCAGCAACTTCCCGCAATCGGTCATCGGCGTGGGCAAGATTGCCGCTGAAGGCGGCGGCCACATCGTCTTTGACGCTTCTCCGCTCTTCAACGACGCGCTGGACATGGACCACATCATCAACGGTTCCTTGCGCACCACGCCGGCGAGCGCGTACCATCTCGATCCGTCTCGCACCTATTTCGGTCAAACCAAGGCGTTTCCCGAGAACGTCGTGCTCGACGTCGAGCAGCTTTGGGCAACGAGCGCCCCGCACGTCTTTCCCGATACGGCGCCGGATGCGCGCAGCGTGCAGATGCAGGTCGTTTACAACTTCGCGCAGCTTCCGCACGACGACTACGTTCCGCGCTACGCCGACGACCGCGTCGGGATCTATGACGACATCTATCTCGACTTTACGCCCAACGCCGATACCGCACCCAATCGCTACCTGCGCTATCTCGTGCGCTGGAACTTTGCTCCGCAGGATCCGACGAAGCCCTCGCGCGCCACGCACCCGATGGTTTTTGTCATGAGCGACACGATCCCCGAACGCTTTCGTAAAGCGATCGGGGATGCCGTGTTGCGCTGGAACGTCGCGCTGGCTAAAGTCGGCATTCTCGACGCGGTCCAGGTCGTGCCCCAGCCAAGCGATCCGGGCTTCGATGCCGACGACATTCGCTACAATGTCCTGCGCTGGGTCACCGAAGAGCGCCCAAGTTTCGGCGCGGACTCACAAACGCTCTTCAACCCGCTTACCGGTGAAGAATTCCGCACCGGCATTCTGATTTCAGCCGACAGCGCGGTGAGTTCGGCCAACCTCTGGCGCGACGTCATCGATCCCGTGCGATACGGCCGAAACAGCGATCCGATGCCGGAGCAATTTCTCTACGATCGCTTCCAATCCGAGATCATGCACGAGACCGGGCACAACCTCGGCATGCAGCATAACTTCATCGGGCACGACGCCTACACCGAAAAGCAGTTGCAAGACCCCGCGTTTACGGCCAAGTACGGCGTGGCGACGACCGTGATGGAATACGCGCCGCTCAACATCTGGCCCAAGGGTTACGGCCAAGGATCCTACTACCAAACGGTGCTCGGACCGTACGATTACTACGCGATGAAATTCACCTACGCGTCGATTCCGGGCGCCAAAACTCCGCAGGACGAGTTGCCGACGCTGGAGCGCTGGGCGGCATCGTGGTCGAACCCGACGTATCGGTACGCCTCCGACGAGGACGTCTCGTGGAATAACGGACACGCCGCCGATCCACGCGTCGAAACGGGCGAGCTTTCGACGGATCAACTCGGCTGGACGGTCGTACAGCTCGATATGAACCGCGCGTTGATGGATCGCGATACCGCTATGCTGCCGAAGGACGGGCGCGCCTATGAGTCGGCGACGGTGGCCTTTCGGGCTTCCCTGATGCGCTATATAACGCTCGCCTCGAAAACGGCGCACTGGATCGGCGGACAGTATCTCTCGCGCGCGCACCGCGGCGATCCCGGTGCGCCGCCGCCGATCGTGCCGGTTCCGCTTGCGATGCAGCAGCGCGCCTTCAACATCTTGAACGGCTACTTGTTTTCCGACCAGCACTTGCGCTTTTCGCCGCAGGTTTTGAACAAGCTCGGGTACTCCGAATGGGCCGGCTACGGGTACGTCGGGTGGGAGACGTACGGTAACCTTCCCCTATGGGCCTACAATCCGCCGGAACGCCACGATTATCCGGTCGTCGACCAGATCGGCAACGCGCAGAAGTCGACGATCGACTATCTCTTTCAACCCGCGGTCCTTGCGCGGCTCGAGCAGAACCCGCTTGAATCGACCGGACCAACGCTAAACCTGCCGCAATTCTTCGCATGGATGCAGCAAGCGATCTACGGCAGCAACACGCGTGCGATCTCGCTGCTGCGCCGCAACCTTCAGGCGATCTACGAGGACAAGTTGATCGCGCTCGCTACGGTGCCGCAAGCCGGTGCACCGCCCGATGCGCAATCACTCGCGCGCCTCGAGCTCGAACGCCTGGCTTCGTCCGCGGCCGCGCAGGCAGCGCATGCGGCCGACGACGCGACGCGCGCACACCTGACCACGTTGGCGCAAAAAGCCGACGCGGCGCTGCGACCGGCACGCTGATGCTCGATCCACGCATCACGCTGTTGCACTGGTTCAACGTTGCGCGGGGACGGCAATTCCGCCCCGGAGCGACCGTTGCGCAGGTGCGTGCAGGGTACGTAGACTTGAACCGGCGCCTGGGAATGCCGCCCGTCGACGACGTCGAGACGAGCACGGTCGTGATTCCAACGCGTGACGGCGCTACGCTCGCGTCGCACCTTCACCGCCCACAGGGCGCCACCGCGCCGTTGCCGGTGCTGCTCTTCTTCCACGGCGGCGGCTGGGTCATCGGCGACGTGCCCAGCTACGATCATCTCACGCGTTATTTCGCGCACGAAGGCAGAATTGCGGTGCTTTCCGTCGAGTACCGTCTGGGGCCCGAGCATCGTTTCCCCGTCGCCTACGAGGACGCGTTCGACGCGCTACGGTGGCTGCAACGTGAAGCTGCAACGCTCGGCCTCGATCCGCGCCGCATCGCCGTCGGCGGCGATTCGGCAGGCGGTGCTCTGGCCGCAACGCTGAGCGCGTTCGCGCGCGATGAGGGTCTCGAGCGCCCGGCTTATCAATTCTTGATCTACGCGCCGCTGGATGCGACCGAACGCTTCCCCTCGAGGCGCAAATTCAACAAAGGCGTTCCACTAACGCCCGAGCTGCGCACGTGGTTTATGCAAAACTTCTTTCGCTCGAAGGACGACGCGGCGAACCCCTGGCTCCGACAGATCGATTCGCCCGACCCCGCGTTGTTGCCGCCAACCTATTTTCTAGCCGCCGGATACGATGCACTGGTCGACGAGGGGCGCGCCTACGCCGACCGCCTGCGCGACGCAGGTGTGCCCGTCGTGTACGACTTGCGGCCGACGCTCGCGCACGGCTTCGTCAATATCCCACGCATTCTGCCGGAGGCCAGGCGCGGGCTGCGTGACGGCATTCGCGCGGTTGCGGCAGGCCTGCGCTAGAGGCGATAGAGCCACGAGATCCGCGGCGCGAACACGTAGTTGAGCTGAATTGCGAAGGTAAGCGCAATGCTGACCCAGGTATTGACGAAACAGAGCGCCGCGGCAATCGCATAGAGTGCTTGGGCGCTCACGATCCGGCGCTGCAGCAGGTCGTAAGCCGGAGCGTTTTCTTTCCTCAGGCCGGCGCGTACGGCATGGCGCGAGCCGAGATAGAGCATCAAGCCTAAGAACACGATGTTCGCCCAATAGATCAGGATCGCGAGTCGAAAGGTGATGAACTCGGAGAGCAGCGCGGTGGAGAACGGCTCCAACACGACGGCGAACATGAAGCCGATGTGGAGCCAGGCCACGTCGCGATCGGCGTCCCGCAAGGCACTTAATTGCGTCTGTTGCCCAACCCAAAAAATGCCGAGCGTGAGAAAGGTCATTACGCAGGTCAAAAGGTGGGGTGCGAGTGCAAGCAGGGCATGCCCGAGTTCGCTTTCGGAATGAATCTCGGCGAACGCAGGAACGCGTAGGTTCAACACGAGCAGCGTCATCGCAAATGCGAAGATGCCGTCGCTCAGAGCCGCGAGGCGATTGAGATCGCGCCCGGCCACCTCGTTGTAGAGTTTGCCCACAACGAGGTGGCTTCGGGATCGATCGTCTACGGCCCGCCCGACGACGTCGACGTCGTCACGGTCGTCGTCACGGTTGTCGATGTTTTCGGCGTCGATGTCGTGCCGGTGCCGGCGCCGGTGCGCATCGAGTCAAAGCGCTGCCACGCCCCCGGTGAGGTCGGTGGCGAAGCCGGCACGTATGCGGCAAACTGGATCGGCGCAACTGGAACCGCAACGGGAACCGCTACCTCAACCGGTACCGGCACCAGCGTTCCGCCGGCGTACGTCATCGCAATCACGGCGCTGGTTTCAGGTGCATCGGGATAGGCGGTCTTCATCTCGCCGAGCATCGCCACGGCACGATCGCTTGACGATACCCCGAGACGATGGTAGTCGCGAAGCAAACGCCCATAGGTGCGCGGCAGCCACGGATCGTCGGGATACTGTTGATGCCAATCGCTTACCGAAGCAGCGATGTCGTCGAGTTCGACGGCCGCATTGCTATCAACCATTTCCTGATCGCTCTTACCGTCGAGGCGGTCGAGCCGATTGCGGATCTCTAAGATGCTTTGTTTGTGGGGTCCAAAGTATTCGTCTGCGGGGGCGGGTCCGGAATAGGTCGCAGCCAGCGCGCTCATAGGAACGGCGGCAAAGATCAAGGCGGCCAGAAGGCCGATCATCGTTCGCATTTTAGGGTGCCTCAATTGTGTGGAAAGAGACGCCGTCTCTAAGACGGCGTCCCTATGCGCTATTTTTGTACTCTAGGGTCTCCCTGGTCCACGCGGATGGTTACCGCTGGTACTGGTGTGTGAAGGCGCACTCCGAGAGCTCTGTTGTTGCGGCCGATAATATTGCGTCCGCTGCTGCGGCTGAGCGTACTGGCGTTGTGCCGGGTACGACTGGTACTGCCGCGGCGCTCCATAGGACGGATATTGCCGCTGTTGTGGTTGGGCGTACTGACGTTGCTGTGGGTACGACTGATACTGGCGCTGCTGTTGTTGCTGATACGACCCGTACTGCCGCTGCTGTTGTTGCGGGTACGATCCGTACTGACGTTGCGGCTGCTGCTGATACGAGTTGGACGGACGGGCGTAGGACGGATAGCGCTGTTGCATTGCGCCTCCGTTGAAGCGCTGCCATCCGGGCGAGTTGTTTGGCGAAACGTTCGCTGTATGCTCGCCGCTGAAACGCTGCCATCCCGACGGCGTGACACTATGGTTGATCGCCGGCCGGATCTCGTTGAAGCGCTGATACTCGGCCTTGGGGACGTTCGAGGCAAGCGAACGGCTCGTGTAGCGCGCTGCGAAGCTCGACGTTGCGACATTGCCCTGATAGAAGTGCGTGGTCTGCAACTGCGCGACGCTCATCGGTTGAGCGCGGTTGGTAGAGCCGTGCTGCCATGCGTCATACGAGACGCCGACGAATCCGTGCGCATAGTTGCGATAGTTGTTGAACGCGCCGCCGAATGACAGTGACGCACCGCGCCCCCACCATGGACGATACGACTCGCCCGGTGCAAGCGGCACCCAGCCGACGTTGCTGAACCCGACGCCTACGCCAACGCCGCCGCCGAATCCGAAGAAGGCGACGAGTGCGGGCGACCACGTCGGGCGCGCGTAGCGCGGACCCGGCGTCCAGGCCCAGCCGACGGTCGGCGCATAGAGCCAGCGGCCGTAGTGATACGGCGCCCAGCCCCACGGCTCGGCTGCGACCCACGTCGGACCGTAATAGTTGAGCGAGACCCAGCTCCCGGCGCTGTACGGTGTCCAACCGGGTGCAACACCGCTCGGCACCCAGGCATCGCCGTAACCCGGAATGTTGACCCAATTTCCGTATTGATTGAGGTCCGCGGTTCCGGTCATATCACTTGGAACGTACTGCGACTGCGCGTTCTCGCCCGCCGCGAGCATTTGATCGCGCTGACCGCCCCACGCTTCGACATCGCTCTGCGCGACCTCGTCGATGTATTGGTACTGCGGATTCGTGGCGGCGCCGGCGACGACCATCGTGCGGCCCGGATCAACTTCTTGCGTTCCTTGCGGCGTCACGACAGCGAGGCTGCCACTGCGCGCCGTAATCTGCGTGTTCCCGTCACTCGTGACGGTGACGAGATAGACACCGGCGTCCGAAGGCTCGACGTCGACGGACGGCGTCTGGACTTGCACCTTATCCTGGCCGGTCGCAAAGACACGCAATTCGACCGACCCCTGCGCGATCTGCGCGACGTCGTTCGCACCGTCGAGTTGGGTGAAGCGGAGTTGCGTACCCGCTCCGGCGCGCACGAGGTTGGCCGAGTCGAGCTGCACTTCGGCATGCCCATCGTCGCCGGTCGTAATGTAGTCGCCGGCTACGACCGGAGCATTCGCGGTGGCCGCGGCTTGATCGGCGGAGTCACCGTGTTTGAGGGCGACCTGGCCGTCGACGACCGAAAGCCGGGCGACTGCCGGCGGCGCGCCGGCAGCAGGCGGCACGGCGCTCGCATCATCCTGCGCGCGGGCGGGCGCGACCGCGCCAAGATAAGATGCCGCAAGCGTTGCGGTTAGGATAAGGGCGAAGGGCGCCCGAGTAATCGACGTGTGCATCGGTGCACTCCCATTGGAGAATCTACAGCTGTTTGCATCGCGTCAACGTCGTAGACCTTTGGGAAGTCGCCGGCGTCGGCGACCTTTAATCTGATCCTTAACTTTGAGAATAACTTGACTATTTGGTTTCGATGCGTTCGGCGCCGTCCCAGGACGCACCGCCACCCTTCATCACCGCACCGGTGCAGCTGTCCCGGTAGTGCGCCGCAACCGTATCATTCGGATTGAGCTGGGCGACCCGATTAAAAGACTTCTGGGCGCTCAGGAAGAGCGCTTCGCGATATTCGTTGACGCCCGTCGCGAACAGGTCACGGCTATTGGTCTTATGCTGCAGCAGCTCGGGCGGATCGTTGTCGAAGCACTCGTAAATCTCGACGTTTCGCGTCTTGCCTTTGGCTTTGACAGCGCCCAAGTGGCGCAAATGGAATCCGTGACCGGGCGGTAGCTTGTCTACTATCGATTTGCCCAGGAGCAAGCAGACGCCGAAGACCTTGGTGAGTCCCTCGATGCGCGCCGCAACGTTCACTGCATCGGCGATGACCGTCGTTTGCATGCGGCTCTCCTCGCCGATGGTCCCGAGGATCAACTCCCCGCTGTGCAGCCCGATGCCGATGCGCACCGGCTCGTAACCGGCAATGGTACGCCCTTGATTGTATTTGACCAGTTCGCGCTGCAGTTCAACGGCCGCGCGCAGCGCATCGGCGGGCTCGCGCGGAAACAGCGCCATGATCGCATCACCGATGTACTTATCGATGAATCCGTGGTTGGCACGAACGATCGGGGTAGCACGTTTGAGATACGAGTTGAGGAAATCAAAATTCTGCTGCGGCGTCATCGTTTCGGAAAGGCGCGTGAACTCGCGGATATCTGAGAAGAACACCGCCATCTCGCGCTGTACGTGATCGCCCAATCGTACGTCGGCGATCGTCTTACGGCCCAAGTGTTCGAGGAACTCGCGAGGCACGAACTTGTTCGAGGCGCTCGAATAGAGTTCGATTAGCCCGCTATCGTCGGGCTTCGCGGCGCGTAGGCGTATCGTAAATTCGCGCAGATGCTTGCGCTGCAGACACAACTCGATCCGTCGCGTGAGCAGCAATCCGTTCGTTGCATCGAAGGGCGTCGCGATGTAGTCCTCGGCTCCGCGCTGCAGACATGCCTGCACGCGATCGTTTGCGCTCGCCGGTGCGGTGACGATCACCGGGACGCGTGAGGTTTTGCCGTTCGCGGGCTGCGCTGCACGCAGCACATTGAACACGTCATTGCTGGGTTGGATCAGATCGAGCAACACCAAATCAACACTGCGAGACATAATAGCCTCGAGCGCGTCCGCAACGTCGGCCACGCGGATATCGGAATGCCCTGCCCCGCGAAGGAGCGTCTCCAGGCTCTGATTTTCCGCCGCGCTGCCGCCTACGCGAAGAATCGTTGACGACTGCACCCGTGCACCTCCCCGGGGTGTAGCTTCATCTCTAACGAAGAAGGTTTCCCTCGTCTTTTTGGACTGGGGACCAATATACCAGAAGCTTGCTTACAGGAGCTTTACAATTTCGACACGTCGGCAAGGCATCGCGCGTGCCCTGACACCGCTGATGGCTCTCCTGGTCCTCCTGGTCCTGATCGGGCTTCCCCTCGCCGTATGGTTGAGCCTCGTCGAGATCACCAATACCAGCCTCGAGCGCCAGGCAACCAACCTTTCGACCGTTATCACCGGCATTCGCACCTTTTACGCTAGCGATGTTGTCGACCGGGTCTTAGCTGCACACGGTCATGCCGACGTCACGGCGCACTATCTCCAGCATCCCGGCGGCATCCCGATTCCGGCAAAGTTTTCGCTCGAGCTCGGGCACGTTATCGGAAACGATCAAGCCACCTATCGCTACCGCTTCATCTCGCACTATCCGTTCCGGGGCACGGCTGCCCACCCGTTCAACGCCTTTGAAGACGCGGCGCTCGCCTCGCTCGAACGCAACCCGCACCAGGCGCTCACCAACGTCACGTGGACCGGCATGAATTCGGAAGTCCGCTATGTGACGCCGATCATCATGCATGCCGGTTGCGTCGCCTGTCACAACAGCAACCCCGACAGTCCCAAGCACGATTGGAAGGTCGGTGACGTTCGCGGTATTCAAGAGTTGATCGTCACCCAGCCGGCGGCGTTTGATTTGGGCGATTTCCGCTATCTGCTGATCTATCTCGTTTTTCTCGCTATCGTGGGTTTCGGCGCGCTCGCCTTGCAGCGCAGGCAATCCAAAGCGCTGGAAGCCGCCTACGCCTCAGTCTCCGCGATCTCCAAGAAAATCTCACGCTACATCTCCCCGCAAATCTACGATGCGATCTTCAGTGGAAGATCCGATGCTGAACTCTCGACCAAACGGAAGAAGTTGACCATCTTCTTCTCCGACATCAAGGACTTCACGGCGACCAGCGAGCGCCTTCAGGCCGAGCAGCTCGCGGTGCTGCTCAACGAGTACTTCACCGAGATGGCAGCAATCGCGCTCGGCTACGGCGGGACGCTCGACAAATTCGTCGGCGATGCGATCCTCGTTTTTTTCGGAGACCCCGAGAGCAGCGGTGAGTCTGAAGACGCGATCGCTTGCGTCTTCATGGCGCTCGCGATGCAGGCGCGCCTGATCGAACTCAATGCGCGCTGGCGCGCACAGGGCATCGAACATCCATTTCAAGTGCGCATGGGCATCAACACCGGCTACTGCAACGTCGGAAACTTTGGATCGGCCCAGCGCATGGATTACACGATCATCGGCGCCGAGGCGAACTTGGCTGCACGGCTCGAATCGATCGCCGAACCGGGCTCAATCGTCGTCAGCTACGAAACCTTCGCGCTCGTGCGTGGCTCCGTTCGCGCGCAGCCGATGGAGCCGATTCACGTTAAGGGCATTTCGCGCGAGGTCATACCCTATAAGATCGTCGGCTACATCGACGGTCCAGAAAGTCAAACCGTCTTTAGCGAACATAGCGGCGGGATCGAGTTCTATCTCAACGTCCATGCGATCCAAGATCCGCAAGCCGCACGAACGGTATTAGAAGAAGCGCTTCGAGCCCTCGATGAACGCCATCCGCGTTAATCCGCAGGTCCGCGACGCGCTCGATCGGCGCCTCCCGATCGTGGCCTTGGAATCGACAATCCTCGCGCACGGGATGCCGTACCCGCGAAATTTAGAAACCGCACTCGCCGTCGAGGCCGATGTGCGCGAGCGGGGCGCGGTTCCGGCGACGATCGCAGTGCTTGACGGGCAGATTTGCATCGGATTGAGTGACGCGCAGCTCGAACGCGTCGCGACCGCGAAGGACATGCTCAAACTCAGCCGCGCGGACCTCGCCTACGCGATCGCAAGCGGCCGCGACGGCGCAACCACCGTCGCGGCGACGATGTTCTGCGCGGATCGCGCGGGTATCGCAGTCTTTGCAACGGGCGGCATCGGCGGCGTTCATCGCGGCGTCGTACAAAGCATGGACGTCTCGGCCGATCTCACCGAGCTCGCGCGAACGCCCGTGCTGGTGGTCTGTGCGGGAGCCAAGGCAATCCTGGACCTGCCCAAGACGCTCGAGGCGCTCGAGACCCTCGGTGTGGCTGTCGCCGTCTACCGCAGTGACGAGTTCCCCGCGTTTTGGAGCCGCCGCAGTGGCCTACGGGCGCCGCTACGATTCGATGACCCGAGGAGCATCGCGGAGGCGTTTCGCGCCGCGCGCGAACTTGCAATGGACGGCGGGATGGTCGTTGCAAATCCCATTTCCGTCGAAGCCGAGATCCCAAGCGAGTTCATGGCCGGTATCGTCGAAGATGCCATTGCCGACGCGGAGCACGAAGGAATTCGCGGGAAGCAGCTCACGCCTTGGCTACTCGACCGAATCTTCCAACGCACGCAAGGGCGCAGCCTCGAAGCAAACATCGTTCTCGTACGCGACAACGCGAGATTGGCTGCCGAAATTGCCAAAGAACTCCTATGATGTACGGCCGGCTCTTCTCGCGCTGACGTGTGCGTTTGCCGCATGTTCGAATCAAGCCGCGTCGACGGCCGCCTCGCCGGCACCCGGTGATTGGCCCGTCTATAATCGCAATCTCAGTGGCAACCGGTATTCCCCGCTGGCCCAGATTACCACCGCCAACGCCGCGTCGATAAAGCAAGTCTGCACCACCAAAGTAAAGGAGGTCGGCTCGTTCCAAACCGGCCCGCTGGCGATCGGCGGCACGCTCTATCTCACGAGCGCGCACGACACCTATGCGATCAACGGTGCCACCTGTGCTTTGGTGTGGGAGAACGACTATACCAGCGCCGGTCCCGAGCCGTTTCCAGTGGATCGCGGCGTAGCGTGGGATGGCGGCTCGCGATTGATCCGCGGTGAGCCCGACGGTCATCTGATCGCCATCGACACGAGCAGCGGTAAGACATTGTGGGACATCGCACCCGCGAGTGGCGCGCGCGGTGAATTCTTGAGCTCGGCACCGATTATTTGGAACGGCGTCGCATATATTGGCACCGCCGGATCGGACTGGGGCGTCAAAGGCCGGATGATGGCGTTCGACGTCACCAACGGGCGGCAAAAGTGGACCTTCACCACCGTCGCGAGCGGCAACGATCCCGGCGCAACATCGTGGAGCGTGCGCGCGGCCGAAACCGGCGGTGGCGGCATGTGGACGTCTTATGCGCTCGACCCGCAAGCGAACGATCTGTTCGTGTCGGTCGCGAATCCGGCGCCGGACTTTGCGCCGGGCTATCGTCCGGGGAGCAATCTCTACACCGACTCCGAGGTCGTGCTCGACTCGAATACCGGCGCGCTCAAGTGGTACTACCAAACGATTCCCAACGATTCGCACGATTGGGACCTGTCGACCGGCGCCGATCTCGTGAGCGCTAGCGGCAAATCGATTGCCGCGGTTGCAAGCAAAGACGGCTATCTCTACGTCTTCGATCGCATGGCTCATACGCTGCTCTGGAAAACGCCGGAAGTTCGCAGGCAAAACGTTGACGCGCGGCCGACCGTGGCGGGGGTTTTCATCTGCCCCGGCGCGCTGGGCGGAGCCGAATGGAATGGCGCCGCGTGGGACCCTGCACACGCGCAGTTCATCACGCCGATGGACGACTGGTGCGCAACCGTGAAGCTTGGCTCGACGCGATACACGACCGGACAGTTTTACTTCGGCGGATCGTCCGAGAGCACACCGTTTAGCGAGGCGCGCGGCACGCTCACCGCAACGGACGCCCTAACCGGTCGGATCAATTGGCAATACCACAGCCGCTCGCCGATGCTCGCCGGCGTTACCCCAACCGCAACCGGTGTCACCTTCACCGGCGACATGGCCGGCAATATTCTCGTGTTCGAAAGCAAGAGTGGGAAGCTGCTGTTCAAGGATCACACTCCCGGCTCGATCGCCGGAGGCGTGATTACCTACGAAGTCAACGGCAAGCAGTATGTCGCTGCGACCTCAGGCAACATCTCGCGGCTGACCTGGGGCGCGCAGGGAGTACCTGCGATCGTCGTCTATTCCCTGTGACCGCAGTGCTGCTCGCCGCGTGCACCGCGCTCATCCCGCTGACGCCTTCGCGCGCGCGAACCGCCGCGCGCGAGGGCACGGCGATGGCGGATACGATGCACGGCTACGCCGTCAAACCCTGGGTGATCTATCAGTCGGCCGATCCGCTGCGCGCCGTGCACGGACGCGCCGGCGTCGATGCAATTGCCGTCGAAACGCCGTACGAACGCGTGCGCTACGAGGCCTATCTCCACCGGCTGCAGGGCGAACGAATTACCGCAGCACGCGTGCGTGACTTTTTTGAAGAGGCGCGCGATCGGCTCGGCTTCCTCGTCTACGTGCACAGCCGAGGCCAAGACGACGGTTCATTTCTGACGCAATTTCACGCGCCGTCGCTGATACTACCCGGTGGCACCGCGGTCGTCGCGATGACATCCTCGATCTTTGGCCCCTCCGGCGACTTCTACGATGTGGGAAGCTTCCGCGAAGAGCGCTTGATCGGCTCGATCACCTACGGATTCGCGCTACCCGCGTGCGCCGGCCCGATGCAGTTGGAACTCATCGATGGATACGGCGATCGCTACGCGGTGCGCTTCGATCTGCGTTCGTATCGTTAGTTGTGTGGATCCGGTGGATCGGGCGCCTCGCTCGCGTGCTGCGCGTACTCGCGCGCGTTAAAGTACCAATCGGGTAGCGACGCCGGGAATACAAGCTCCTTGAAATCATAGTCCACCGTCTTTCCGTCGCCGTCGTAGCTGCCGTAGACCACGCCGTGGATTCGCGTGATCACCGGAATCCCTTCGTACATGCCAAACGTCACGGTGAAGAGCACGGGATACGGTTCCGATCCGGGTACAAAAAGCTTGTCGGTTGCGACCAGCTTGCGCAGATCGAGGGTCTTGGCGTCAACCCACAGTTCACGCAAACGATTACGTTCGGGTTCCCGGCGCGGTACGAGCGTGAGATGAAGCTCATCGCCCTCGTGTTGGACGTTCGTCACGCGGTAGTCGAACTCAGCACGCACGCGCACGCTCGCGATCACCGGCGGCAGTGATGACTCGGGTGTCGGCACAAAACTCGGCGGGTACGTGTGCAACGGCGCGGGCTCGAACACATCGGCAGTCGGCGGTCCTGGATCCGTTGCCGCGTTAAAGATCGGGCGATCGAAGATCATCGGTCCGACATCGCCGAGATCGCTGATTCTGCGCCGCAGCGCCGCATGATCCAACGACCGGTACCACACGTGGTCGGTGTAACTGTTGACGTAGTCGGGATAGCCGTAGCTCGTTTCTTGCTTGCGAACGATCGTATACGTCTCGAACGGCGGCGGAGGGCGATGCGAACGGAACTGGACGCGGATCGCGGCCAGCAAATCGTCGGGCGAGGGCAGCGGCGTCGCTGCCTGTGCGATCACGTTCGAACCAGCGGGCGCGGCGGCCGGCGCGTTGCCCGCGAGACCAACACCGGCAAGCGCCAGCGCGAAAAACGCGAGGAGTGGGATCCAAGGCAAGCGTGTCATCCTGGTCATGGTATCGTTTAGGGACTTTGGGATTCCTGGGAAGTCATCCGGCAAACGAGTCGAAGCGTTCTGCTGATATGAACCGTTTGCGCGCAATTACCCTTACAACGTTGACCCTCATCGGGACGTTCCTTACCGCGGGCATAGCTCCGGCCCAGGCTGCGACCGAGCATGTCGTGCTGGCAGGTGGCTGCTTTTGGGGGATGCAGGCCGTCTTTGAGTCCGTGCACGGCGTCACCCGCGTCGTGGCCGGCTTCTCCGGCGGCGCTGCCGATACGGCGCACTACGACATGGTCTCGACCGGCACGACCGGACACGCCGAGTCGGTTGACGTCACGTACGACCCCGCGAAGATTTCCTTTCAGCAATTGCTCGAGGTGTATTTTCTCGTCGCGACCGATCCGACGCAGCTCAATCGCCAAGGACCGGACGACGGTACGCAGTATCGTTCCGAGATTTTTTACACCAGCGCGGCCCAGCGCTCGCAGGCGCAGTCCTATATCGACGCACTTGCAAAGCGTCACGTTTACGCTGACCCGATCGTGACCAAGCTTGCCCCACTGAACGGCTTCTATTCGGCCGAAGCCTACCATCAGGATTACCTAGTCCACAATCCCGACAGCCCCTACATCGTCTACAACGACCTGCCCAAACTGCGTGCACTGCGCGAGAAATTTCCGACGCTGGTGAACGAAAGCGCTCCGCCAATGAGAGTAGTGGCAAAGAACTAAGGACTACAGCTTTTGCTCAGATCGAGGAACCGAGGCCCGATGTTTGCTATGGCAAATGAGGGCTGAGGTGACGAAGAGCTGGGGAAGAGAAGTGGTTCTTAACGGGGCGCGAGCCGGATTGCGCCGTCCAGTCGAATCACCTCGCCATTGAGCATCTGATTCTCGAAGATGTGCCGGGCCAGCGCCGCGTACTCGCGGGGCTGGCCTAAGCGCGCCGGAAACGGCGTTTGCTTGCCCAGCGACTCGCGCGCAGCTTCGGGAAGTCCGGCCAGCATCGGGGTATCGAAGATGCCCGGTGCAATGCTGCACACGCGAATCTGCGCTTGTGCAAATTCGCGCGCGAGCGGCAACGTGAGGCCGACGATTCCGCCCTTGGATGCTGCATAGGCCGCTTGACCGATCTGCCCGTCGTATGCCGCGACCGATGCGGTGCACACGATCGCGCCGCGATCGTCGCCCGGCTCCACCGGTTGCGACATCATTTGCGCTGCGGCCAAGCGGATCACGTTGAACGTGCCGATCAGGTTCACGGTGATCACTTTGCTGAAATGCGCAAGCGACTGCGGCCCCTCTTTGCCAACCGCGCGTTCGGCCGTGGCGATGCCGGCACAGTTGATGACACCGTGAAGGCCGCCGAACCCCGACACGGCGAGCGCGATTGCCGCGCGCACCTGCCCCTCGTCGGTCACATCCGTCTTGGCAAAACGCACGCGCGCTCCAAGCTCGCTCGCGAGCTGCGCGCCGTGCTCGCCGATGTCGGCGATGACCACGTTTGCGCCGGCAGCGATAAACTCGCGAACGCACGCGGCGCCTAAGCCCGAGCTTCCACCGGTGACAAGAATCGTTTTCCCGGCGATATCCACGGTGCGTGTGTCTCCTTCTCTCGCGCGAGGTTAGCGAATTGCCGCGAGCGGCACGTCGTGGTGCTGCGCGAGTTCCTCCCACTCCTGCGCCGAGCGCGCGGCAAACGCCGCACCAATTGCCTCTGCGTCGAGGCGATCGATCCCGAGCATGTCACGTAGGTGCTGCGCGAAGTGCGGTTCCAGCGCCGCGACCGCTACCCACCCATCACGCGCCGCATAGATATTGTAGACCGGCAATCCGCCGCCGAGCACACCGCCGTTTTGCGTGAGGCCGTGCCGATACGGCTCGGCAAAGTCGCGCGCGACGTCGGTAATCGCTACCGTAGCGAAACCGGCAAGCCCGGTTCGTTCTCGCTGCAACAGCAATGCGAGCCCCACGCTCACGACCCGCTCCGCGGCGGCCATGTCACCGACCAGAACGCGCGGCAGCGCCGGAGGCACGATCATTCCCGCGCGAGCTTGATAGGTTAAATCATGCCCGGGACGATCGTCGTCCGGCGGTGCTTCTCCGATCAGCGCGACGCTGCACAAGCGCGGATAGCGCCGATGAAGCGTCTCCCAATCGAGTTCGACGTTGGCAAGTGATTGGGGGCGCATCGCCGTGAGGAGCAAATCGGCTTCGCGCAAGCGCTCCGCCACGAGCGCCTTGGCTTCGGGAGCATGCAAGTCAAACTGCACGATCTCCATCCCGGCAACAATCTGCTCGTACCAGGCCGGAACCGCATCGGCCAGGGGATCGCCGCGGAGCGGTTCGATCTTGACGACGCTCGCGCCAAGTGCGCGAAGCCTCGATGCGGCAAGCGGCCCGGGAAGATTCGCGGCGATTGCAACGACCGCAACGTTCTCAAGCAGCAATTACGCGCGACGCACCGTGCGGGCGAGATAGTAGGCCATGGGTAACGCATAAAATACCGCGGTCCCAAGCAAATCTTGCGTGAACTGACCGCTCCAGGGCAGGCCGGTCTTCATCGAAACGATCGATGCCATCACTGCTGTCACGATCACGCCCCATACGATCCCGCTGACGAGCCAGTTCCGCAGCTGGCCGATGGCGCTCACGATATATGCGTACAGCAGCGCCCACACGATCGAAATGGTTGCGTGCACCAGCAGGCCGATCCACCAGGGACTCCCGGGTCCGGCAGCGGCGCCCGCCATGCCGGTCCACAGTTTGATCGGTGAGATGTGATGCGAGATCGACAGGAACGTATCGACAATGATGCCGCCGATAATGCCGGCGATCACTGCGGGAACGAGCAGCGAGGTGGATCGAGACTGAACGCTCATTGCAATACCTCCGCGATGCGGTGCAGTAAGTAGGTCAATCGCAAAGAGCGTGAGAACCTGCGAACCTCGTGTCGAAACGCCGTTCTCGGCGCCGCCCCTCCGGCGGGTGGCCTGCGCTCCTTCTCCTGTTTGTCATCGCCTGCGCAGCCGGTTGGTACCTGCTCCGGCCGATTCCGCATCGCGCGCCCTCACCGTCGCAAACGCCGATCGCGCAAGCGAGCGCGACCGAGAGCGAATCGACGACGACGCCTGCGGCCGTCACGGAAACGCCCTCGCCGACTTTGGGTGCGAGCGCATCGCCGACTCCGAATCCCGCTGCGCCGAAGCTCGCGCTGATCGTCGACGATTGCGGGCAGTGGGTCGACATCGAACGCGGCTATATTGCGCTGCCGGTACCATTGACGCTCTCCGTGTTGCCGCACGTACACGCCGGCGCGCAGATCGCGCAAGAAGCACATGACGCTGGGAAAGGCGTGATGCTGCACCTCCCGATGGAGACGCTCTCGGGCGTGTATCCGGGACCAGGCGAAGTGAAGACGTCGATGACCGACGCCGAGATCGCCGCGCAGGTTCAAGACGATCTGGCGCAAGTTCCGCTTGCGCAAGGCGTCAACAACCACGAAGGCAGTAAAGCCAGCGCGGATCCGCGAGTGATGCGCGATGTGATGCAGGTGCTCTCGCAGCACGGTGGTCTATTTTTTATCGACTCACGCACGAACGCCGCTTCGGTCGGCGCGCAAGAAGCGAGCGCGGCCGGTATTCCGAATGCATCGCGCGACGTGTTTCTCGATAATCGCGAGAACGTCGCTTACACCGAAGGGCAACTGCGCCAAGCTGCGGCAATTGCGCTGCGCACCGGCAGCGCGATCGCCATCGGCCACCCGCGCGCGACGACGCTCGAAGCGGTGCGCGCGATGATTCCCCAGCTGCAAGCGCAGGGGATTACATTTGTTCTCGTGAGCTCACTAACGCACTGAAGTCAAGGAGAAAGGCCGAGCCAGCGTTCGGCCCAGCGGCCTAACGCGTCGAGCGATTCTTGCAATTCGGCGCCCGAACAGGTCAATTCGTAGATGACCATGACCGGCGAGCCCGGCTCGACGCGGCGGACGATCAAGTCTTCATGCTCGAGCTCACGCAGACGCTCGGTCAAAAGCCGATCCGAAATTCCCGGAACGGCGGCCAGCAG
>Ga0302180_10001649_pt1 | contig 17830 bp, 14 predicted proteins | sample I_Palsa_E3_2_FD_200575 | JGI IMG/M metagenome (GOLD analysis project Ga0302180, IMG submission 200575) | Peat permafrost microbial communities from Stordalen Mire near Abisko, Sweden - I_Palsa_E3_2 | ecosystem: Environmental > Terrestrial > Soil > Palsa > Peat permafrost | place: Sweden... | reverse complement strand
CCCGCGAAACGCGTGATGCTGGTTGCGCACAGCATGGGCGGCCTCGTCAGCCGCGCGGCGCTTGCTTTGGCGGGTACGACATGCGTGGAGCGCGTCGTGCTGCTCGGCACTCCCAATTTTGGCTCATTTGCGCCGGTGCAGGCGCTGCGCGGTACCTACGCAGTCGTGCGCAAGATCGCCCGTCTGAATCAGGAGCAGTCCGCCGAGTGGCTGGCCGAAGAGGTGTTCAACGCCTTCCCCAGCCTCTACCACCTCCTGCCCGCCCCGGGTCACAGCGCCGGCCTCGATCTATTCGACTCGGCGCAGTGGCCGCAGAGCGGGCCGCGGCCACGCCCGCGACTCTTGGCGGCGGCGCGCAGTCTTTCTCGCAAGCTTGCCGCTGCCGATGAGCGCTTCATCGTCATAGCGGGCGTGAATCAGGAAACGGTGACCGCAGTCGCGCGCGAGCGCGATGATTTCGTCTACACGATCACCCGCAATGGCGATGGCACCGTACCCACGGAGCAAGCTCTTTTGCCCGGTGCACGCACCTACTTCACGGCCAGAGCGCATAGCGAACTCACGCGTGATCCCGAAGTTGCGCGCGCGGTCGCCGACCTCTTGCGCAGCGGCAAGACACGGCGCCTGCCAGCACGCCGGGCCGAGGCCAGCGGCGCCGAGGCGCGCATCAGCGACCGCCAGCTGCGCCACACTCAAATACCCAAGGTCAACTGGAGCGCGCTGCCGCAGACGGCGCGGCGCATATTTCTGCAGTCTTTGAACGAGCCGCCCGCACTCAAACTGCGGCTGCCGGGGCGGCGCAAGCGCGCCGCGCCCGCGAACTAGATGAGTGCCGCGTCGCTCTCTGTGACGCTCGGCGCGCCGTTTTGTACGATGCGCGCCAGCGCGAGCGCTCGCGGCAGCACCTGCTGCGCGTAGAAGCGCGCGGTCGCAAGCTTCGCCTCGTAGAATTCGCGCTCGGCGCCGGCGCGGCGACCCACCGCGAGCGCTGCGGATTTCGCGAGCAGCCAGCCCCCGGTCACAAAGCCGCAGAGGTTCAGGTAGGGCACCGCAACTGCGAGCGCGCGCTCCTGGCCTGCCGAAAAAGCCTCCAAGATGGCATCCGTTGCTTCGCGCAACTGATCGACAGCTTCGATGGCGGCGTGCTTGATGATGCGCATGACGACATCGCCGCCCTCCAGTGCATCGAGCTCAGCGCGCATCTGCACGATGAGGGCATCCATGGCGGCACCGCGATCGCGCCCGAGCTTGCGCCCGATCAGATCGTTGGCCTGAATGCCGGTAGTTCCCTCGTAGATCGTGGTGATGCGCAGGTCGCGCAGATACTGCGCAGCGCCTGTCTCTTCGATGAAGCCCATGCCGCCGTGAATCTGCACGCCCGTTGCGGCAAGCTCGTTGCCAAGCTCGGTGCACCATCCCTTGACGATCGGTATCAATAGGTCGACGCGCGCCTGCGCATGCCGGCGCCGCTCGCCGTCCGGGTCAAGCCCGGCGATGTCGAGCTCGAAGGCGGCATACATGCCAAGTGCCCGCATCGCCTGAACGCAGGACTTCATTGTCAGCAACATGCGTTTGACGTCGGGGTGACAGATGATGGTAGCGGCGCCAGTGGCTGGCGCGGCGGGCGGCCTGCCCTGCACGCGGTTCCTTGCCCACTCGGAGGCGCGCTGCAAGGCGCGTTCCGCCACCGCATATCCCTCGATGCCGACGGACAGGCGCGCGGCGTTCATCATCACGAACATGTATTCGAGGCCGCGGTTGGCCGTACCGATGAGGTAGCCCACGGCGCCGTGCACGTCGCCAAAGGCGAGCATGCAGGTGGGACTCGCATGAATCCCGAGCTTGTGTTCGATCGACACGCAGCGCAGCTCGTTGCGCTCGCCAAGCGTGCCGTCGCCGTTCACCAGCATCTTCGGCACGATGAAGAGCGACACCCCTTTCACTCCGGGCGGCGCGCCTTCGATGCGTGCCAGCACCATATGAATGATGTTCTCGGCGCAGTCGTGATCGCCCCAGGTGATGAAGATCTTCTGGCCAAAGAGCCGAAAGTGCTCGCCGTCGGGTACGGCGCGCGTGCGGACCTGGGCAAGATCCGAGCCGGCCTGCGGCTCGGTGAGATCCATCGTGCCGGTCCACTCGCCGCGTACCATCTTCGGCAGAAATAGCGCCTTTTGCGCGCTCGAGCCGCACAGGTCAATTGCTTCGACGGCGCCCTGGGTCAGCATCGGACACAGCTTGAAGGAGAGATTTGCGGCGCCCCAGAGTTCGCGCACAGCCGCGCCGAGCGCCTGCGGCACGGCCTGGCCGCCGTATTTGGGATCCACTCCGAGCTGCGGCCAGCCCGCCTCGACGAACTGCCGATAGGCTGCAGCAAAGCCTTTCGGGGTCACGACCCCAGCACTCGTCCAGCGCGCGCCCTCGCGATCGCCACTTTGGTTAAGGGGCTCGAGCACCTCTTCAGCAAAGCGCGCCGCCTCGCCCAAAATCGACTCAGCCGTCTCGGAGGAGTACTCAGCAAGCTGTGGGTAGGCGCTCAGGACTGCGACGCCGAGGAGCTCATCCAGGACGAAGCGAAGCTCCCTTATGGGTGCGCGGTACATCAAGCCTCCTCACGCTGCGTGGGACGCAGAGAATGCCCAGACGGACGCACGGATGCGAGCGCCGGTACGATATTAGCCGCCAGGAATTCGACGAAGCGCTGCACGCGTGCGTCAGCTTCGAGAGTTGCCGCATAGACCGCATAGAGAATCGCCGCCGGCGCGAGCGTCCAGTCCGGCAGCACCAGTTTCAGACGCCCGGTTGCCAGACCCTGGCGGCATAGAAATTCCGGCAGGAGCCCAACGCCCAAACCCGCGGCGCAGGCGCCGTGCAGCACGGCCGGATCATTGATGGTGAGCTTGGGGGCTACACGCACCTCGGCGCGCTGCGAGCCGCGCGCGAGCTCGAGGCGGAATTCGGGCGAATCTGCACCCGGCGTCAGCAGGTCGTGCTGACGCAGATCCTCGGGACGCGCGGGCGCGCCGTGCTGCTGCAGGTAGGCAGGGGTTGCGCACAGCACGGCGGGCGGCGCGCCCAGCAGGCGGTGTGCAAGCTTCGCGTCGTCGGGCAAGCCCGCGCGGATGGCGACGTCCCAGGAGTCTTGCGCCTCGATCGGCTGCAGGACCACCTCGAGGGGCACGTCGGGAAAGCTTTCCAGAAAGCGCGGCACGAGCGGCGCGAGCAGCGCGCGTCCGTAGGTCGGCTCTGCCGCAACTCGCAGCGGCCCGTCTGCGGGCGCATGCAGTCTTGCAATGAGCGCGCGTGCCGCATCCACCTCCACGACGACGCGCTTGGCGTACGGATAGATAAGGCGGCCCGCTGGCGTCAGTGCGATACGCCGCGTCGTGCGCTCCAGCACGCGCACACCGAGCGCTCTTTCCAGGTCCGCCATCGAGCGGCTCACCGCCGCTTTCGGCACACCCAGGCTGCGCGCCGCGGCGGAAAAGCCGTTGAGGTCGACGACCTTCGCCAGAAGCGCAAGCTGCGCGGGAGCCCAGAGTTCATTCATTACGCCAACAATTAGAGTCGATTCAGGGCTCATTGTTTCATCAGCGGAGCAGCGACGCCAGAAGCTATTGTAAAATCTGGCGTCCAATCGTTTGGGGGTGACGGAATGAAAATCTCGATGTACTCGATGTCAGTGGAGGCCTTCGTGCCGATGCTGGGGAATTTGTCGGCGCTCCTGGATAAGGGCCTCAAGCACGCGGCGGAGAAGAAATTCGAGCCGGCGGTGTTGGTCAACGCGCGCCTTGCGCCGGATATGCTGCCGCTGTCGCGACAAATCCAGATCGCCTGCGACATGGCGAAAAACAGCAGCTCGCGGCTTGCTGCGCAAGAACCGCCGCGCTTCGAAGATAATGAGTCGACGCTCGAGGAGCTGCGCACGCGCATTGCGCGCACCATCGATCATCTGAAAAGCATTCCGGCAAATGCAATCGACGGGTCCGAAGAACGCGACATCAAAATTCCGCTGCGCGACCGCACTCTGCAGATGCAGGGGCTTGAATTCCTCAGGAACTGGGCACTACCAAACTTTTATTTTCATGTCGTCACAACCTACGCGATTCTGCGTCATAACGGGATTGAGCTCGGCAAGCGCGATTTCCTCGCTATGTAGCAAATGATTTTACAAAAACTGGCGCAGAGTCGCTGATCGGATACAAACGCGAGCGGAATCACGCTCACTGCGACGCCGTCCTGCCATGCTGCGTGCCACAGCCACACGGACGGAATGCTTCCTTGCCACTGCCAAGTGCCAAACCAGCGCCGAAGACTTCCACTGATGACGCCGTCACTGCGGAGACGTTGGGACGGCAGCTGCGCGCCGCGCTACCGCCGATGCGCGTGCATTCCCTCTCCATCTACAACAGCGGCGGCGATGTTCTGTGGCTGAGCGAAGGCGCACTCGGGCCGGATGAACATAGCATAGTCGTCGATGGCATCGACGCGCTGGGTGCGGCCGAAAACAAGCTCATTTTGACGCGCACGCTGGATGATGGCCGCAGCGCGATCCTGCTCGCAGTGCGCGCGCCGCGCGGCGACCTTGTGGGGCTGGTCATGATTCTGGCAGACCCCAAATCATTGAAGGGCGAAGCGCCGATGCAGTCCGTGACTGCACCGCTGCGCGCGGCCCTGCAGAAAATTGCGGTGCTGCTGCGGGTCAAAGGCGGAAATGCCGGCGCCACGAGCGCGGTGGCGCAGATGAGCGCCGCGACAAACACGAGCTCGATCTCCGGGTCCGAGCTTGCGCTCATGTCGGGATCTTTACCGGTGCTCGCGGTCGCACAGCCTGAGACTACTGCCACGGTTCTCACTCCCAAAAGGGTTGACGACGTCCTGACTTTCGAGCTCACGCCCGAGCCCGCAGCGCAGCCCAAAGCGCCTCCCATAGCGCCGGCGGCCACCGCATCAATCCCGATGACGGAGCAGGAGCAGGCGGCGGATTTGATCCTCGACGTGCAGCAGCTTACCCAGCTGCGCTCGGGCGGCCGCACGCGGCGCTATGAAGTGCTGGCGCGTTCGCGGCGCGATGTCGCGCGCAAGCAGGTGCCACCCGCATTCGTCGCGCCTGCGGCGCGCGGCCCGGATGGCGCGGCGCTTGACAGCCTCGTGCTGCGGCAGCTTCTGACCTGGCTGGGGGAGAATCCCGTCGTATGGGATGCGGAGCCCGCGAGCTTCTCCATCAACGTGTCCTTGGGTGCGCTCGAGGATGCGCAGTTTCTGCAGCGGCTGCCCGCTGACCTGGCACGCACCGGCGTCGCCGCTCAATGCATTGGCTTCGAGATTGGCGAGCAGGCCTGCTCACAACGCCCGGCCCAGGTGCAGCGCTTCATCGCCACCTGCGAAAAGATCGGCTGCTTCGTGGTCCTCGACAACTTCACGCTCGCCCCGCAGGCGCTGCAGTTCCTGCGCTCGCCTACGCTGCGGCTCGTGAAAATCGACGTGCGACTGACCTCATCCGCGCTGCAGGACAAGCTCTCGCAGGCGCTGGTGGTTGCCATTGCACAGGCATGCAAGGTGCTGGGAATTCACTGCGTCGCCAAGAACGTCGAATCGCAAGCCGCCCTGCAGTGGCTCACCGCCGTAGGATGCGATCTTGCGCAGGGCTTTGTCCTCGATCGGCCGCTGCCGCTTGAATCCCTGGCTGCCCCGGCGGGCTGTACCAAACCGCCGAGCGCGGCGCTGCGCAAAGCGCGCTGATCTTCGACGAAGCGACCGAATCCCGCGCTCAGCCCAGGCGCGCCGCGCACCCGCACTTCGACTTGTGCCCTAAGCTTGGATATTGTGGGGAATGCTCCCCGCGTATTTCCGTGCGCTGACGGTACCGCAGATGACGCTCGAACAGTTGCGTTCCAACCGCAATGCGCTTTTCTGGACCTTGCACGCCGCAGGCTGGGGCGCCTATGCGATCAGCCAATACTTTGGCGCCCTGCTGCAGGCCCAGCCGGTCGCCTACCAGCAGGTCATCGCGATAGCCGCCGTTTCCGGGTTCGTTCTGTCCATGCCCTTGCGCCCCATCTACCGCAGGCTTTGGGGGCGGCCGCTGCGAACGATGATTGTCGGAGTGCTGGCATCGTGCTATGCGACGGCTCTTGCGCTGCGGGTTGTGATCAATCTCGCCTACAAGTATCTCGTCGAGCCGACCTGGCAGTTCAAGACCTTATTCGAGGTCCTGGAAGGGTCGCTGTCGACGACCTATCTGCTGCTGTGCTGGAGTGCTTTGTACTTCGGCATCAAATACTACGAGTCGTTGCAGCAGCAGCGCGAAGCGGCGCTGAAAGCCACTGCGCTTGCGCAGGAAGCGCAGCTGAAGATGCTGCGCTATCAGCTGAACCCGCACTTTCTGTTCAATACGCTGAACGCCATCTCCACGCTCATCCTGGATAATGAGAATCGCATCGCCAACCATGCCGTCGCGCGCCTGGCAGAGTTTTTGCGTTATACGCTCGATCAGGATCCAATGAAGAAGGTCACATTGCGCAAGGAGATGGAATCTTTGGATCTGTACCTCAATACCGAGCGGCTGCGCTTTGGCGAGCGGCTGCGGCTCGAGTACGCCATCGAGGAGAGCGCTCTGGAGGCGCTGCTGCCGAGCCTGTTGTTGCAGCCCCTGATCGAGAATGCCGTAAAACACGCGATCTCGCCGCGCGAGAATGGGGGAATTATTCGCATCGAAGGGCGCACGCGCGCCGCCATGCTGGAACTTGCCGTAATCGATGACGGCCCGGGGATGCGCGAAGGCCTGCTGCAGAGCGGCAGTCGCGGTGTCGGCTTGCGCAACACGCGCGAGCGGCTCGCAGTTCTTTATGGCGATGATCACCGCTTTGCCGTATTAAACTCCCGGCCCGGGCTGCACGTTGAAATGGCGCTGCCACTGGAGACCGCGTAAGGATGACTGCGAAGATCTCGACGGTGATCGTCGACGATGAAGCGCTCGCCCGCCGGGGACTCGAGCTGCGACTGCGCCAGGCGCCGGACTTCGAAGTCGTCGCGCAGTGCGCAGGTGCGCGCGACGCGCTGCCCGCGATCCGCACCCATAAGCCCGATGTACTGTTTCTCGATGTCCAGATGCCGGGCCTGTCAGGATTCGAGCTCATCGCCCAGGTGCCCAGCGAGTTTATGCCGCTGGTCGTATTCGTCACGGCGTATGACCAGTACGCCATTCGCGCCTTTGACACGCGGGCGGTAGATTACCTCCTCAAGCCCATCGACGACGAACGATTCGACGCCACGCTCGAGAAGGTGCGCGCCCATATTCGCACGCGCGATGCGATTCAGCAGCGCGATCGGCTTTTCGGGCTCATCGCGGAAATCACCGGCTGCGGAGAAGTTGCGCTCGAGGAACTTCTCGAACACGGCCGCGCGGCCGTCGCGCGCCCCCATGCCGAGATTCTACCGATCCGGCAGGGCCGAGAAATCGTGCGCGTGCCCATCGCATCAATCGAATGGATCGACGCTGCAGGGGATTACATGTGCATCCACGCGAGCGGCCAAACGCACATCCTGCGTGGCACGATGAAGGAACTCGAGGACATTCTCGACCCGCGACTCTTCCAGCGCGTACACCGCTCCACCATCGTCAACCTGCGCCGCGTCAAGAGTCTGCGAGCGCACATGAACGGCGAGTATTTCCTGACGCTCGAAGGCGCTCATGAGCTGAAGATGTCGCGCACTTACCGCGATAAGGTGGAGTACTTCCTCAAAGGTTCGGGCGCGGGCTGACGCACCCGCTGCAAAGCGCGCCGCGACCACGCGGCATTTCCGCATTGGGCGCACCTGCGCGGATGGCAGGCGCCGGATGCGAGTGGCTTAGGAGTGCTTCGGCTTCCTGAACTTCAGTACGAAGTTGTCGGCCTCGCCGATCGCAGCGTACTTTGCGCGGTCCTTGTCGCCGAGGGCGAAAGTGGGCGGCAGCGTCCAGACCCCACTTGGCCAGTCCTTGGTGTCCTTGGGGTTGGCATCCACTTCCGAGGAGCCGACGAACTCGAAGCCCGCCTGCTTTGCGAGGTTGATCGCGTAGTCCTGGCGCACATAGCCGCTCTTTGCGAGCGGATCTTGTGGCTGTTCGTTGCTGCCGCGGTGGTCCTCCACGCCGAGAATACCGCCGGGCTTCAGCGCGCGGAAGCACGCCGCAAGCGCTTCGGCCGCATAACCGCCGTCCATCCAATTATGGAGATTGCGAAAGGTCAGAATGAAGTCGGCAGAGCCAGGCGGGGCGATATCGAAGTGGCCGGCGCCGAGCGTCGTCTCGTGTATCGTTCCAAAGCGCGCCGCCTGTGGTGCGATGCGGGCGCGCCACTGTGCGACGGTGCTGCTGTCCTCGCCCCCGTTCTTAGCGGGCGGCAGCGCCGCCGTGTAGTGGCCGCGGGCCGCCAGATACGGCGCGAGGATCTCCGTCCAGTAGCCGCCGCCCGGCCACAGCTCCACGATGTTTGATTCGGGTTTGATGCCGAAGAACGTCAATTCCTCGACGGGGTGGCGCGCGGCGTCGCGCGCGACGAAGGTTGCGGTGCGCTGGTTGCTCGCGATCACCGCCGTAAGCGCCGGATCGACGGCCGGTGGGGAAGCGGCCATGCTCGTTACCGTGGCGAGGGCCATGGCGAAAAGCGAAATGACGTGGCGCATCGCGATATCCTCCAAGTGCGGGCGTAGGATTCTACGTGATTACCAAGCCGCGATGGCGCTCGCGCCGATCGCGTCGGCCTTGCAGTCCGTAACCGGTCGCGGAGCAACACTGCCGGCCAGGCTCTGCGGCTGCGAGGTTCAATTGAGAAGCTGCCATTGTGAATTGATGCATCGAAGCGGAACGATTTGAAGGTTCGATCGAAAGCGGATGCTAGAGTTCACACCGATTTGGCTCGCAAGGACTGCTGCGGTTTCGAGGGCAGGCGCGCCCACGACCGACGAGGTGTTTGATTGGACATTGCGCATGCAGATGTTGCAACGCAACATAACCGGCAGCAACAGGCTGTAGAATTCGGGCTTGATCGCCAAAGACAGCTCGCAGGTGACGTGTTCTGTGAGCCATGCCGCAGGTCGCCCAACGGCGACTCTGCAAGATACGATGATCGTTATGCATGAGCCGCACGGATGAACCCTTATCTCGGCAGACTCCAATGATGGAAGCCATATCCCGCACTGAGGCGCAGTCGCAGGCTGAATCGCCGCAGCCGCAGGCCGAATCGCCGCGGCCGCTCCCCGACGCCGCTGCAGAGCAGGGGGCGGAAGCATCATCTATGGGCGCTGCCGCTGCAGCCGCAACGCCGCACATGGATCGAGACTTTATCGCTCGTAACCAGATCGTCGAGCGCTATCTATCCGGCAAGCTGCCGATCAAGGGCGCGACTGACTTCGAGCGCTTCTGCCGCGAGGAGCCCGAACTTCTCGATGCAATCGGCCTCCCGGAACGGGTCAATGCCGGATTGCGGCTTCTCGAGGCAAGCGGAAAGCCTGAACCGTGGCAGCAGGCTCCGAAGAAGCTGTGGGAAAAGCCGCAGCTCCTCCTCGGCTTGGCCGCGGCGGTGCTGCTGCTGATCGTGGCGCTTGCCGTTGTCGGCAGCGCGAGCGCTGACAAGACCCGCAGCATCGCGAAACTCAACGCGACCCTCGCCGAGCAGCCGCTGGAACCTGCCTCGACCACCCGCACGATTCAGTTGATCCCGAGCCGCACCGGCAGCTCAAACACGCCGGCGATTACGATCGGCGGCGGCCCGGCGCAACTTGCCGAACTGCACATCGACATGACGCGCTCGCCGTATCGGGCCTTTCGGGTGACGATCGACCGTGTCGATCAGGGGCGGGTCGCGATACTCCACAACATCATGAAAGACTCCAACGGCCAACTGCATCTCGCACTCAATAGCTCCGCGCTCGGCCCCGGAATCTACCAATTTACGATTGACGGGCTGACGTGGCGCGGCGACCCGGAGCCGGACGCCTGGCTCACCATTGGCATTGAGCGTTAGGCTGAAGATCACCCATTGGCGCGCAGCGTCGCAAGCGGCGGCTGATTCACGACCGAGCGGGTGGCAAGCCAGCCGCTCAACACCACCAGCACCGCACCGCCGATAAGACCCAGCGCCCACACCGACGGGTCAAATCCGTACGGCAGCGCCAGTACGCGTGTCGCGACAAAATAACCGGCAATCGATGCGCCCACCGACGCCAGCAGCCCTGATAGCAATCCCAACACCGTAAATTCGGCGAGCACTCCCTGCAGCACCACCTTGCGGCTCGCGCCGAGCGTGCGCAGCATGGCGCTCTCAAAGCGCCGCTCGTCGCGGCTCGACTGCACGGCGGCGAGCAGCACGGTCAGGCCGGCGAACACCGTGAAAACGAAAACGCTCTGCACGGCGAAGACCGCTTTGTCGACAACCGAGCGCACGCGCGCGAGCAGATCGTCGATATCGAATATTGAGACGCTGGGGAAGCGGCGCGCGAGCTGCGCAAGTGCGTTGGCGCCGGCCGGCCGGAAGTACGCACTCGTCATGTAGGTTCCCGCCGTGTTATCGATGACGCCGGGAGCAAACACGATGAAGAAATTCGGCTGGAAGCTGTCCCATTTCACCTTGCGGATGCTGGCGACGGTCGCGGAGACGCTCTCCCCGCCGATATCAAAGGTGAGGCCGTCGCCTACGCGCACGTGCAGCGACTCCTGAAACTCCGTTGCCAGAGACACGAGCGGCTTCCCGAAATCCTCGCGCGTCCACCAGCGGCCCGCGACGACGCTGTTGTCCGCGCCGAGCTCCGCTGTCCAGGTGAGATTCTGTTCGCGCGCGGCGAAATTTTCGCCGTCGCCCGCGGATTGCGAGCCTTCGACCGGACGATCGTTGATTGCGGTCAAGCGGCCGCGGATCATCGGCAGAACGCGCGAGGTTTGCGCGCCGCGCGCCTGCAGGAAATCTATGAACTGCGCCCGCTCATCCGGTGGAATGTTGACGAAAAAATAGTTGGGGAGATCCTCCGGCAGGCTGCGCCGCCAGCTGTCCTCGACATGATTGCGCACGATGCCCAGCATCAGCAGAACCATAATGCCGGTTCCAAACGCGACAATCTGCAGAACGCTTTCCGCACGCCGGCGGCTCAGGTTCGCCACCCCATACCGCCACGCGACGCCAACACTGCCGCGCAGGCGCCCGGCGAGATGCACGAGGATCCAGCCTGCGCCGGCCACGAGCGCAATGAAGCCTGCGAGGCCGAGGGTGAAATCCAAAAATAGCCGCGTATCCCGCACTACCCAATAGATGAGAAGCGCTATCACGGCAACTGCGGGGCCGAAGGCAAGCAGCACGAGCGGCGGTGGTGGCCCGACGTCGCGCCGCAGTACGCGAATGGTCGGAACGCGCGCAAGCTGCAGAAGAGACGGCAACGCGAAGCCGACCAGAAGAGCTATTGCCGCCAGAAATCCAAGGCCGAGCGGCAGCAGATTGGCTGACGGAAGCTGTGTATTGAACAGCCCCTTCAACGCCCGCAGCAACCATGCTTGCGCGAGAAATCCCACCCCGGAACCGGCGGCAGCCGCCACACAGGCGATCGCAATGAGTTGGAGCAGACTGACGCTCAAAGTGAACGCGCTCGTCGCGCCGAGCGTCTTCATCAGCGCGACGACATCAAGGCGTCGCTGGACATAGCGATGCGCCGACATGGCGACTGCGATCGCACACAACAGCACGCTGACGAGGCTCGCGAGGCTCAGAAAGCGTCCCGCGCGCTCCGTCGCGCTCTTGATCTGCGGGCTCGCATCGCGGATGTCCCGCAACCGCTCGGCCGGCTTCTTGTTGAGGAGCAGCCAGGATTTGAAGTCATCGATACGGGCGCGATCCCCGGCGAACAGGACGCTGTAGCTGACACGGCTGCCGGGCTGGACGAGCTGCGTGGCAGGCAGGTCCTGCAGATTCATGAGGAGACTCGGGGCAAGCTCTGCAAAAGTCCCGCCCTGGTCCGGGAGCGATATGAGCACGTGTCCGACGCGAAGAGTTGCCGCACCGATCGCAAGCAACGAGCCAACGCGCGCGCCGGTCGCCGCCAGGAGTCTCGAGTCCGGCCACACTTCACCGGGTGGCGGGACGGCCGGGGCCGCTGATCCCTTGGCGAAGGGTTCATCGGCAATGAGCACGTGCCCCCTGAGCGGATAACCCGCGCTGACCGCGTGGATATTCGTCAACTGACTCTGATCATCGTGAAACACCACGCTCAGGAGCCGCGTGCTGCGCGCTGCAAGCACGCCGCGCCGTCCCGCCTCCTCTAAAGAGGTCGGCGAGATCGGCTGCGGGGAGCCGAGGCGAACGTCGGCGGCGAGAACCTCCGTCGCCTGCAGATCGACCGCCGCGCCGATCCGGCTCACCAGAAATCCGACGCCGGTCAGTGAGGCAACGGCGATCGTGAGCGCGAGCAGCAGTACGCCGAGTTCTCCCGAGCGCCATTCCCGCGCCAGCATCCGCACTGCGAGTGACAGGGCGCGCATCTGTTAGAGCAGCCGACCGGCTTCCATCTGCAGCGTTCGCTGGCAGCGCGAGGCGAGCTGCCGTTCGTGTGTCACGAGCACCAGCGTCGTCTGGGAGTGCGCATTCAGCTCGAAGAGCAGCGCGCCCACGCGCTCACCGGTCGCCGTATCGAGGTTGCCGGTCGGCTCATCGGCGAACAGCACCGCGGGCGATGTGACAAATGCGCGGGCGAGCGCGATACGCTGCTGCTCTCCGCCGGAGAGCTGGCGCGGGTAATGTCCTTTGCGCGGCGCCAGTCCAACGCGATCGAGAGCCGCGAGCGCGCCGCTGCGCGCATCCGTGCGGCCGGCAAGCTCCAGGGGCAGCATCACGTTCTCGAGCGCCGTGAGCGCCGGCACCAGGTGGAAGGCCTGAAACACGAATCCCACGCGCTGCGCGCGTAGGCGTGCGCGCCCGTCCTCGTCGAGAGCGCTAAGATCCGTTCCCGCGAGCCAGATTTTGCCGGACGTCGGCGCATCCAGGCCCGCCAGCAGCGCGAGCAGCGTGGACTTTCCGGCACCGGAGGGCCCAACGACCGCAACCGACTCTCCTGCTGCGATGTCCAACGACACATCCTGGACAATGGTCAGCGGTCCTTCGGGACTGTTAACCTGCTTGGTGAGGTGATCGGTCTTGAGAACGCTTTCGCGGGTGATTTGCGGCTGGGCGCTTGGCATCGGGTTATGGCTCATTGCGATCCAGGGCGCGGCCACGCAGGCCTCACCCATACTGGTGTTTGGGGACAGTTTAAGCGCGGGTTACGGCCTGCGCCCCGACGAGGGCTGGGTGCCGCTGCTGCAAAAACGGCTGCAGGCGCAAGGGTACGTAACCCCGGTCGTCAATGCCAGCGTGAGCGGAGAGACCTCTGGCGGCGGACTGCAGCGATTACCGCGCGCGCTGCAGCTGCACACCCCGTCCCTCGTCATCCTCGAACTCGGTGCGAATGATGGCCTGCGTGGTTTACCAGTGCCCCAGACTCAGGCCAATCTGGAGAAAATGGTCGGGCTGGTGCGCGCGGCCGGTGCGCAAGTCCTGCTCATCGGCATACGCATGCCGCCCAATTACGGACCGCGTTACACCGCCGATTTTGCGCACATGTACACGGACATCGCCCAACGCGACCACATACCAGTCGTTCCCTTCTTGCTCGAGTCGGTCGCTCTGAATCCAAACCTCATGCAGGCGGATGGCATGCACCCGAATGCCCGCGCCGCCCCACTCGTGCTCGACACGGTCTGGCAGCGACTTCTTCCGCTGTTACACGCGCGCTGAGCGTTTCATGGACAAGATCTGGCTGAAGTCCTATCCGCCCGGAGTTCCGGCCGAGATCGATGTCGGCGAGTTCCAGTCCCTCAAGGAAATTGCCGAGCAGAGCTTTGGCAGATTTGCAGACGACGACGCCTATGTGCAGATGGGGCGCACGATGACCTACGCCGAACTCGAGGAGAAGTCGCGGCAATTCGCAGCTTGGCTGCAACAAGAAGCCGCCCTGAAGAAGGGCGACCGCATCGCCATCATGCTGCCGAATCTCTTGCAGTATCCCGTCGTCATGCTCGCCGCCTTGCGCACCGGCCTCGTCGTCGTGAATACCAATCCCCTCTATACGGCGCCGGAGCTCGAGCATCAGTTGCAGGACTCAGGCGCCGAGGCGATCGTCATCCTCGAGAACTTCGCCCATGTACTGCAGAAAGTCATGGCTCGCACGAAGATTCGCATCGTCATCGTCACTGCAGTAGGCGAATTGCTGCAATTTCCCAAGTCCTGGATCGTCAACTACGTCGTGCGCAGAATTCGTAAGCAAGTGCCTCCATGGCATATTGCGGGATCTCTCAGGCTGCAAGCCGTTCTAGCTCACGGCAAGCGTTTAGCTCTTGCCGAAGAAGCTGTACGGCCCGATGACATCGCCTTTCTTCAATACACCGGCGGCACCACCGGAGTATCCAAAGCCGCCATGCTTACGCACCGCAACGTCGTCGCAAACGTGTTGCAGGCGCGCGCGTGGGTCAGTCCCGTGTTCGGCGGTGAGCCGGCGACCCTTCTCACAGCTTTGCCCCTGTACCACATCTTTGCACTGACGGCGAACTGCCTGCTGTTCCTGTCGCTTGGGTGGCGAAACATCCTCATCGCCAATCCGCGCGATTTGCCGGCCGTCATCGCGGAAATGAAGAAATATCCCTTCAGGTTTTTTAGCGGCGTCAACACTCTCTTTAATGCGCTGCTCAACGCGCCTGCATTCGCAGACGTAAATTTCAGCGAACTGCGAGTAACGCTCGGCGGCGGCATGGCAGTGCAGGCCTCTGTCGCCGAGAGATGGCAGAAAGTAACCGGAAAGGTCATTACTCAGGCTTGGGGTCTCACAGAAACATCGCCCGCCGGGTGCATCAATCGCGTGGACGAACCATTTAACGGATCGGTCGGCCTTCCTATTCCTTCAACTGAAATCTCGATCAAGGACGACGGCGGCAAGGATCTGTCAGTTGATCAGATTGGTGAAATATGCCTGCGCGGCCCGCAGGTGATGCGCGGTTACTGGAATCGTCCAGATGAGACTGCGAAAGTAATGCTGCCTGGGGACTGGTTGCGAACCGGCGATGTTGGACGCATGACCGAAAGTGGTCACGTGTACATCGAGGATCGCAAGAAGGACATGATCCTGGTATCCGGATTCAACGTATATCCTAATGAAGTAGAGGCGGTCGCCGCAGCTCATCCCGGCGTTCTTGAGGTAGCTGCGGTTGCTATGCCTGACGAGCACTCAGGCGAAGTTGTTGCCCTGTTTGTCGTACGTAAAGACCCGAGCCTTACGGAGCCTGCTTTGATCGAGCATTGTCGTCAATCGCTAACTGGCTATAAGGTTCCCAAACACGTTTACTTTAGAAGCGAATTGCTGAAATCAAACGTTGGGAAAATACTGCGTCGTAGCTTAAGAGAAGAAAACCAGACGAGCAGTTAGCGCTTTGCGCTAGATCGTCGGCGAGTGGGATTCCCAAGATACGCAAATACGTGGACCCCAGCTCCGACAGTTTCGCGAGTGTTCTTCCTCTTAGCTCGGGCTCTTCGCGATTCAAGCCAATCATTCAAAGTGCTCAACAGCGCCCATCCCTGCGATCGCGCAAAATCACGAAACTCGGCAATATATTCGACCGGCAGATCTGGGACCTCCGCCGTACGTTCAATAAGTCCGCCAGAAATCTTAGGCGTCGCGAGATTGTCTTTAATAGTCTTTAGCAGGGTAGACAAGGACCGAACTGCATGCTGCTGCACGAGCGAGTTAGGCTCTGCAACCACCGCAAAACGGTTGGCCGGCTTATACCGGCTTCGGCCGCAGCGGACTATCAGTTTTAGCGACTTAAGTCGCTGCACCAACGCTACTGGATCGCCGGCAACACGCTCAGCTCGAATGAGGGCTTCGACGCTCGGAGCCTTCCCTGTCAACGGAATAGCCTTCGGCTGTGCGCTGCTATCTACATATCGACGGTTGCGATGCCAAGCATCTAGGATCATCCCAGCGAAGGCCAAGTCGACGTCCTTGCTAGGAGATAGGAGTGAATTCTCTGCTTCAGCATTCCGCAGCGCTCTTACGGCAACCTGCAAAATCGATGGACTCCGCATACCACCGATTATCATGAACTCAAACACTGCGGTCAGAAGTCTCTGATAATAATCCATCGTCCGCTTTGCCGCGTGCGTCATATGTATCGAGCCCGTGGGGGTCGCCTCCTTTGCAATGCTGGTTCAGAGCGTCTTTCAATAAACAGCTAAGGACGACTGCAGAATCGCTCTATCTCGGTCTTCGCTTATCCGTTGCCTCTTCTACAACAAACGCGGTTACTGTGAGAGAGTGTTTTTTGGAGTCGGCCGCGCCAATACCACGTTGAAGTGAACCTCTAAGACCATTAAGCAGAGTGCTTATGCCGGCTGCCGCTCGCTCTTGCAACACAGCCAACTCAACCAGATCTCGCGCCGTCAGCGTGAGTCTCTGAATGAGCGGATCCGCACCAGAAGGGGCTGCTTTCGCCGTTACTCGAATTCCGTCAATTAGCATCGGTATTAGGGTGGAGAGCGAGGCAGCCGCGTGGCCGTTCGGCAGTTGTCGACGGGCGTCCAATTCCAATGTCTTGCCGATTTGACGCACTACGTGTATTCGACGCAGCTCTTCGAGTACGGCCCGATGTGGCACGTCGCCACCAAATTTCCTAACAAGAGATGCGAATGAAACTTTTTTGCCAGTAATTGGCAAACGCTGGGGGCGCCCGCGCCGGTCCAAGAATTGGTGATCTGACATCCATCCAGATATGACTCGTTCACCACGGCTTTGTTGAGCTGGTGACGATGCCGTCATCGATAGCTGCCCGGACAAAAGCCTTTTCACTTCAACACGACTGAGCCCGGTCATCACGGCGACACGGGAGCGGTTTACTTTGCCATTACGGAATTTTGATAGTGTTCCTGCGGCTTCAACGAAAGCTTGCTTGGCGAGCTCTCCAAAGTGCTTCGGTGTAATTCCGACTTGCAGAAGCACGACCGCTAGTTCAGTGAGTAACTCCTTGACCTGAGCATCCCGCCGTAGTAGTCGACGGCGCGCAATGTTGGTGGAAGTCAACGCCTTTATCTCGAGTCCCATGCAGCGAGCAAGTAGCCGGGGGTTGCTAATATTCGTGAGTCACTGAGAGGCTTGCTCAAACTTCGGTAGAAAACGCAGTGTGTCAAATCGGGTTGCGCGCGCTTCGTACATTTCTCCCTATATTTTGGGTCGCTCACGATATTTAAGGGAGTAACACGCATCGGAGCCGTGTTCAAGTCTGGATTGTTGACGAAGAAGTACTGATATTCATGGGTAACGATAGGGAGGCGAGCTGTTTGTTATCGAGTTTTTGCGCCGCGAGCCGGTGGGCCGGAGACGTGAGTTCACGCCCGCACTTCGAACTTGTACTTGGGTTGGGTCAAGCTTTCCTGTGGCCACTTTTAGGTTAGGGCGGACAGGCCAGGCAATTGATCTCAATTGGCGGGGAAAATGCTGAATTCAACAGCAATAGGTGCAAGATTCTCGCAACGATTCTTTTTCGTTAATGTGGGCTGAGTGCCCGTGGGCGAATGCGACGAAGCTATTAGTAGACTTCGTCCAGAAAGCCACTTACACATCCACCGTTAGCACTTTGGCACGTGGGGTTCTAGCAAACTGGATCCTGAATCATGGCGGAGGGCGCAGTTCCGCAAGATGCAGCTGGAGCTGGACCGAGCGAACAGCTTCGCCCAAGAAAGCCTTGAGAACCTAATTAAGGAATGTCTCGATATAAAGACGTTCCAAT